>JACCED011907563.1_pt1 | contig 10130 bp, 2 predicted proteins | sample 7455021 | NCBI WGS metagenome assembly JACCED01 (sample SAMN15323456, study PRJNA562643) | freshwater metagenome | isolation source: river surface water | place: USA:Blue River Watershed | collected 2017-08-19 | reverse complement strand
GAGGCGCGGGAAGATTTCGGATCTGGGATTGCGGATTTCGGATTGGCAGAGGGCGGATTGGGTAATCCGCAATCCGCAATTCGAGATCCGAAATCCGGATACGTCAGTTACCGGAGTGGCTATAAGTGCGGAGGAAGAGCTCGATGTCCTTCACCGAGGCGACGAGGCGGTTGAGGCCTTCCTGTTCGTTGTTGAGGAGAGTGTAGGCGGGGATGACGAGCTTCCAGCCACCGTTCCAGACGCTGCGGCCGACGAGGCGGGAACTGGTGAACTCGGCGGGCAGGCTGCTGAAGAAGAACGCCGGATCGGCGACCGCGCGGAAGGCCTGGTGTTTGCGCAGGATCCAGGGCTGCTCGCTGAGCGTGCCGTTGGCATTGACGAACTGATTCGAGGAGAACTGGGTCGCACCAAGATTGAAGGGGAGCGGCAGCGCCTGGTCACGCACGCCGAAAGCGCGGACAACGCCGGTATCGCCGAGCGGCGGGGCGAGCAGGTAATCGGTGCCGACAGGGATGAGATAGACGTAAGGCGTCGCGCTCAGGGCGTTGGGGCCGTTGACGGTCGGGGTGCCGGCAGTGGCTTGGCCGATCGCGTAGGGGTCCATGCCGACATAGCCGCGCAAGGCGACGCCGGCGGAATAGATTTTGGTGGCGAAATTGGAGTCCGTGAACTGATGGTCGCCGGCGGCGAGCGGGAGGCCGAAAAAGTTCATGCCGTGGGCAATCGTGGTGCTGAAGGGGATCACAATGCCGAGGACGGGGCGACCATCGGGCTGGCGGAGGTTGCGGGCGTAGGCCGCGACGTCTTCGTCGGCGAGCACGTCGGACATGATGTGCTGTTCGAGCGTCTGCTGCCATTGCGTGTCGTCGACGGTCGTCGCGGGGTCGTCGAGGATGCGGAAAAGTTCGCGGCGCAGGGAGAAGAGCGTGCCGTTCGTATCCGGGTTGTTGATGCCGAGGCGGGGCTTCGCCACGGACCAGTCGGCCTGCAGGCGGGCCATGGTGCCGGCGAGGCCGGCGTCGCCGAGCGTGGAGACGGTGGCCTGCGGTTGACCGCCGGTCAGATCGCCGAGGGCGCGGGAGGAAACGATGCCGGCGATCGCCGTGCGGCCGGCGGTGCTGCCAAGGAGACCGGTCTCGTAGTCGTAGGACTTGGCGGAGAGGTAGGTATAGCGGGAGGCGAGATCGAGCAGGGAGCGATACTGTTCGAGCGCTTCGTTGCGGAAGGTGCGGAAAGTCAGATCGCGCGTGCGGTAGCCCTGGATCAACGCGGCGGCGCGTTGGCGGAATATCTCGCGCTCGGCGAGGATACGGTCGCCCTCGGCCATAAGGTTGCGGACGCGTTCCGTGGCGCGCTGGACAGCGGCAACGTGCGACGAGAATTCCCGGACGCTGGTGCTGTAGTCGCGGAGCAGAAGTTCGTATTCGAAGGCAGCCTGCGACTGTTCGTAGCTCCACTTCAGCTCGCGCACCGTCTTCTCAAGGTCGGCGCGTTCGCGATTCTGCAGGGCAGCCATCAATTCGGCCGAAGCGCTGGCGCCCACGCTGACCACTTTCAAAATCTTTCCGATGGTGGTGTTCGCCATCTGGATCGCGGCGCGGGTGGAGGAGGTCGCGTCGTTGGCGGTGCCGACGATTTTGGGGAAATACTCCGACAGATCCAGGCCGAGGTAGCGGGACGATTCGGAGAGCGCTCCGGTAAGTCCGCTGATGCCTCGCAGGGAGAGCTGATAGAGCTGGAGCTTCTGGATCTCGGCTTCGGTGGCGCCCTCTTCCCGTCGGATTCCCTCCTGAACCCCGAGCATCTCCAGGAAGAGGCGGTGTCGGGCCTCGAAGGCCGCTTGGCGATCACGGACGCGAGTGCTGGCGTTGACGGCGGCGAGCCGGCTGCTGTGAACCTCCAGGAGCGCCTGCTGCAGCTGACCGGTGACCGCGCGTTGACCGAGGGCGGCACCACCTTGCCACTGATCGGCGAACTGGACGATCCGGTCCGGCTGGATCGTGAAGGTGCGCGTGACCCCTTGTCTGACGGACGAGTCGGTGCTGTTGAGGGCGGCGTTGATGGCGCTCACCGAGAGTCCGGCAAAGGTGAAGTGTCCGGACGGGACCGGACCGCTCAGCGTGATGGCCGGACGCGAATCGACTTCGTTGCCCGAGCGATCGACGAGGAACCAAAGCTGAACGTCCGGGCCGGCGTAGCCTTGGGGATAGATCTTCCCGGGGCCGATTTCGCCGGGGTAAGGCATGCCGTAGATTTCAATCAGCTGCCGGACGAACGCACGCTCCTGGTCGACGATCCGCTCGTTGGTGGTGGCGACCGAGTTCTCCTGATTGCGGAGGGAACGCGTCATCCGCGCGGCCTGGTCGAAGGCTCCCTTGGCGTTGAGGACCGCGCGCAGGGCGCGCTCGTGGATCTGTTCGTAGTGCGATTTGCCGGCCTTCAGCTCGGTCGGCGAAATGTCGAACGCGATGGCGTCGGGACTGAGGCCGAGCGGGTTCAAGCGGGAGCTGACGTTGTCGAGCGAGGTCTGAAAATCGGCCCCGAGCGTCGCGAGTTCGGCGAGTTCCGGCACGGTGCTGCGATCGATTTTCTGGATACCGGTGTGCGTGGGGTCGGCGTCGACGTCCGGGACGATGGCGTTGCCGACGAGCCAGTGGAAATAGGCGCCCTGCGTGGCGCGGGCGGTCCAGTCATCCACGCCCCAGTGGCGGGTGTTCTGGGTGGTGGAGTTGAGTTTCCCGTCGCGGAGATGGCTCCAACCGGCGTTGGAGTCGTCGCGGTAGGACTGGCGGCGGGTGAGGGCGATGATCTGCTGGCCGGTGCGCGCAAGATTGGCGGCGGCGGCGGCAAACTTGCGCTCATCGAAGTAGTCGACCTGCACCGTCTGACCGAGAACCGTGATCGCCTCGCTGCGCGGGGTCCACGTGAAGTTGGGATTGGCGAGCAGGCGATGATAGCCCTTCAACGCGGTGAGGTAGTGTCCGTAAGCGTCGCCGTGGCCCTGCGGGAACATGCGCTGGGCGTCGGCCGCATCGACGACGCCGTCGGCGGTGGAGCTGCCGGCTTTCTCGCGGATGTTGTAGTTCACGGCGTAGAGGGCTTCGCCGGAATTCACGCCGCGGGTGAAATTCCAATAGAGACGATTGTAGGCCGGCGCGACGGCGACGCTCGGAGCGAGGAAATCGTCGCGGCCGCGGAGCAGCGCGAGCTCCTCCTCGAGGACGCTGGCGACCTGGGACTCGAACGCGAAGCGCGAGGTATTGACCTCCGTGACGGTGGCGGAGTCGTCGATCGAAATGGTCGGATTGGCGGCGTCGGCGAACGCCTCGTGCCCGAGGATCGTGTAGAGATCGTTGAGGTAGCCGGCGGCGAGCAGCAGGGCGTCGTTGGCCGGGGCGAAGTCGTAACCGGCGTCGACACTCAGGGAGCGACCGCGGTTCAGGACCGTCTCGTAGATCTCGATGAGGCCGAAGTCGTTGATGTTTTCGAGCGTGAGAGCGATGTCGCCCTCCCAGCGTTTGCCGGCCTGCGTCAGGAGCGAGACATCGGTGTTGACCGCGTTGTTGGCGAGGTCGCGCATGCGCTGGTTGAACGGATTGATCGCGGCGAGGACGCGCTTGATCCAGCCCTCGACGAGCTTGGGCGGCATCCAGCGGGACCACGCGGTGCCGGCGACATTGTTGGTCGAGGCTTTGGGGCGATAGCGGACGGTGAAATAGTTGTCCGACATCAGGAGCAGCGGGCTGCCGAGGGGCGCGCTGGGCGAACCGCCGACGAGGGCGCGATTCGACAGCGTGCCGTTGGGTGCGATCCACGGGCTGCCGCCCGCGACGACGAGATCGATCTCGCTCGAGGCGTGAAGACGGAAATCGAGCGCGGCGCTCGTCCCGGGATCGGCGGTGGAGAAAAGGGCGAACTCGAGACGGTTGGGGCCCTGCTGGAAGAAATTGCCGTCGACGGGGAACTGGCGGGAGAGACCGTCGGCCACGAGGCCGGTGGAGGACGTGACGTTGCCGAAGGAAGCGGGCGCGTTGAACGCGAGGGCAGGGGCGCCGTTGACGTAGAGGACGAAGCCGGCGAGGGCGGGCAGGTCCGCGCTCACAATGATGCGGGACGGGACGCCGGTGGCGAAATCCAACGCGGTCGTGGAGCGGAGCACGGCGCCGGCGCGGGTGCCGCCGCCGGTGAAGCCGATCGGATTGATCTCCAGGGCGCGCGGTAACGTGATCGAGGCGGCGGTGGAATACTCGGCGGCGGACGGCAGCGCGGCGGCGGGAGCGGAGACGAATTGCCAGCCGCCCGTGAGACGCGACGTGAGGGTGAACGTGTAGGTGGCGGGAGCGACGCCGCCCTGCGGCGAAGCGTAGCGCCATTCGAACTCGTAGTCTTCGGGGCGAGCGGCGAAGTCGCCGCTGTGGTGCAGCGTGACCTGTTCGTCGAGCGGATTGGGCGAAAGCTGGACCTTGAGTTCGCCGGTGTGGAGCCGTGGGGCGACCCTGAACACCTGGAGCGCGACGGGATCGCCGGCGGGAGTGAAGGCGCGGCCGTTGCCGAAAAGCAGCGTGACCCAGCCGGAGCCCTGACCGGTGGCGGTGAGCGCGTAGTCGACCACAGCCGTGTCGGAGTCGGAAACCTGGATGGGCTGACGCGCAGAGATCGTCGACGGCGTGCCGTTGGAGATGAAGGTGCCGGCCTTGGCGGTGTTTTCGACGAAGGTCTCGACCACCGTGGCGAGATTGTCGACCGCGCTGCGCCAGCGGGAAGCGTCGCCGTCGGAGGCAGCCACGATGGCGTGAAGGGCGGCGACATCGTCGGCGGAGAGGACGTTGGGCAGGAGGTAATCCTCGCCGGCGGTCTCGTCGACGAAGTGGCCCTGCAGCACGAGCGTGCCCTTGGGGCCGCGGAGCGGGTCGAAGAAGAAGCGTTTCTGCAGATGCGGCGGCAGGCGCTGGAAGTAGGTCTTGCCCTGATACGTGCTGGTGAGGGCGGAAGCCGGGATGCGCTGGAGATCGTTGGCGTTGCCGAGCGTGAAGGTGCGCTCGCGCATCGGATCGTGCAGGACCACGCTCGGGCGGTTCTCGCCGAGTTGGGCGACGGACTGCTGATAGAGAATCTGCGCGCTCGCCTGCGGCATGACCGCGGGGAGGCCGAACTTGGCGAGCGTGAGGGTTTCGGCGACGCGGAGTTCGGGGGCGTTGTCGGGCCAAGCCGGCCGGTAGACGACGGTGAGGGCCGTGCCGGAAACCGGGTCGCCCTGGGGCTGGCCCCCGACGAGGGGCCGGAGATACGGCAGGATGGTGCCGACGGCGGGCTGCGGGGTGGCGCCGGGGACGAAGAACCCCTCGCGCATCGGGTAGTAGAACTGCATGCCGAGGGTCGGCGTGCCGTTGGCATGCGGGCCGCGGTAAACCCAGTGGTAACCCTTGCGATCCTGGAAGGTGAAGCGGGTGTAGTGCGGCGCGAGATCGGCAGGAGCGGCGTGGGCGGTGTCGGGTGTGCCGGGGACCTCGGTGTTGCGGACCTGGCCGTTGGGCAGCACCGGCAGCGGCAGCAGGGGCAGCGGCATCGGCGCCTGCAGGATAGTGCCCGCCGTGACGGCGTAATCGAAACGGCGATCATCGGCGGTGCCGGGGAGGTCGAGTTCGCGCTGCACCTTGAACACCCGCATCGCGGGGCGCTGATCGAGCGCGGTGTAGCTCAGCAATACGAACGGCTCGGACGTGTAGGTCGCGGGGTCGGAGCCGGTGACGTTGAGATCATCGCGCAGAGCGTAGGCGCGGCCCGCGAGGAGGAGCGCGTGCTCCTCGTTGGGATTGAAGCCCGGTCGGGCGCGGTCGTTCTGGACGTAGATCCGGCCGGCAATTTCGGCCGGCGCGAGGTCGCCGCTGCCCGCGTTGGACGCGAGCACGATGAGCGCGGGGTTGGCGGGATAGGCGACGGTGTAGCGGCCAAGCTTGGCGGGCGTGTAGAACGACTGAAACGCGGCCGACGGCGGCTCGACGCGCCGGAACCAGACCACGCGGAGTTCGTTGTCGTTCGGCAGGGCGTTGACGGGGATGATCGCGCCGCGCTCGGCGGCGGCCACGCCGGCAGAGAAAGGATCGAGGTAAGCGGACGGCAGGTAGCCGGTGCCACGTTGAATGAAACCGGCCGTGGAGTAGCCGCTGGGCGCGGCGATGCGGTCACCGACGGAGACGGACGCGGCAATGGCAGGAAGGCCGTCGCCTTCGAGGTAGCCGGCACGATCCTCGGCCTGGGTGAAGAGGCGCAGATACCAGACCTCGTAGCCGTTCGTGAACTTGAGGAGGGCACGGTTGGCGGAGTCGTTGCGGAAGGAGACGATCAGGCGCTGGGTCGTCGTTTCGATCGTCGCCTCGGTCTGCGTCGCCTCATCCTGAAAGACCAACTGCGGGAGCTGGCCGGCGGGAAACTGGACGCCGGTGCCGCCGATCGTGCCGGCGGCGCCGACGGTGTTGTGGGCAAACGCGTCGAGCTGCGTGGGCCACTGCTGCACGTAGTTGTTTTTCAACTTCGGCCAGTAGAGGCCGAGACTCGCGGTGCCGGAGCCGGTGGTGATCGCGGCATCGGCGGCCTCGAGCCAATAGAAGACGACGCGGTCGGGGTTCTCGTTCTCGCGTTCGGCGAAATAAACCTGGCGGCCGTCGGCCCGCGTGTGGGTGCCGTAGAACTGCTGGGCGCCGGGGCTCGCGGAGATCACCGGGGCCGGCAGCCATTCGGAAGAGCCGTCGAGCGGCAAAAGGCGATCGAGGCTGTCGCGCGGGGTGATGCGTTCGCCGAGGGCGACGGTGACGTTGACGGAAGGAGCGACGCGGACGACCTCGACGATGTCGGCGCCGAGGAATTGGTGCGTCGCGCTCGCGCCGGGTTTCAGCGCGCCGAGGTATTCCACGAAGATGCGACCCTCGATGTTGTAGGCGTGGAGTTCGCCAACGCCGGCGGTCTTCTGAAACCAGAGCGTGCGCCGCTCGGCGGGCACGGCGTTGTTGGGATCGAGGGAGGTGGAGACGCCGACGGGCTGATACTCCTGCGCGACCTGGGCGGGGAAGTTGGCGCTGTAGACCGGATTCACGGTCTCGATCACACCGGAAGGAATGTAGACGATCGGGCCATTGAAGCTCTTCTCGGTCCAGTAGATCGTGCGGGTCGGTTTGCTGGTGGTGGCGGAGACGGCGAACGTCTCCTCGCGAAAGCGGTATTTCAGCGTCAGGTCGCCCGGGACGGTGACGGGGACGCGGCTCACCCACGTGACCGAGACCCGGCCGGACTGCGTGGCGAACACGCGTTCGGCGTGCGGGCTGTAGTAATAGGAAAGCGTGGCATTGGCGGCCACGGGGGTGGAAGAGCCACCGGCAGGATGCGAAAACACCTCGCCCGGCGTGACGGGCTGCTGGCGCCAGTAGTTCGATGCGGCGGCCGCGACCCCATTGGCCTCGGTGGAGGGAGGCACGATGACATCGCCGAGCAGATAGCGCGGGACGCCGGCGGCGTAGCCGGTGCCGAAGCTGGAGCGCTGCAGCACGATGGCGGCGCCGGTCGGCAGACCCGTGGCAGGATTGACGTAGATCTGGGACGGATACCGGGCGCTGAGGGTGGCGTCGGTGGTGCGGGCGGCGGCGCCGCCGGCGTTGGGCAGGTTGGCGGCGAACTGCGGCTGCGTGGAGAGGATGGGAGGCGTGTTGTCCGCATCGTTCGGCACACCGGCGACGTAGAGCCGCGAGAACGTGGTGGCCGAGATCTCGAGCTGCGCGTGGGCGGCGGGCAGACCCAGCGCCACGGCCACAACGAGCAGACGCACGAAAGTTCGGGGGAGCATGGCGCGACGGCGGGAGGGGGCGCGGGGCGGCGGGGCGCTCACTGGTTGTTGCCCGCGGCGGCGGAGCGGGCGAAGGCCTCGAAGCGGCGCTCGAGCGCGTCGACGCGGTCGCGTTGCGCACCGTTCTGGGTCTCCAACTCCCGGATACGCGACTCGAGGCGCGCGATCTGGGCGTCCTTCTCGGTGCGCAACTCGCGCAGAGCCTGAACGGTGATCGCCTCGAAACCCCTCGGACCGACGCCGAGCATGCCGCCGGGAGCGGTGGTGACCCAGTCGGGAAAAACTTCGCTGACCTCCTGGGCGACAAAGCCGGTCTGGATGCCGGCGCCGTGCTGCTCGTCCTTGTAGCGGAAGGTGACGCTGCGGAGCCGCAGCAGACGCTCGAGCGAACCGGAGAGGTCGGCGATGTCGGTCTTGAGCCGGCGATCGGAGAGCGCGCTGAAGCCGCCGCCGCCGGTCTTGAAGGCGGCGCCGCCTTCCTGGAAGACAAAGTTGCTGTTCCCGTTGCGATCCTGCAGATAGAGGATGTAGGTGGAGGCCACCGATTTCATCATGTAGGCGATATTGGGGTCGCCGTCGGTGGTGTTCCAACGGACGCGGCCGTCAGGGTAGATGCGGTGGCGTTCGGCGGCGTTCACGCCGATGTGGAACATGGTATTCGAGTTGTTCCAGAGGTAGGAGGCGCTGCCATGCGCCCCGACGTGGAAGCCGTTGCCGCTCGTGGTGCCGGAAGCCGGCGTCATGAACGAGGCGCGGGCGTCCGTCTGGTGGAACACCGAGAGAGGCCAGGGCGGAGTGGCGATGCCGATGCCGACATTGCCGATGTGGTCGAAGCGGACGCGCTCCTGATTATTGGTGCGGATCGTGACCTGGCCGTCGGCCGGCGAGAAGAGGCCGCCGTCGGCATCGCCGGTGCCGCGGAACGTGAAACCGCCGGAGGTCGACCCGTCGGCGCCGACCGCGCCGCTGACGAGCAGGCGGACGTCGGGCGTGTTGTGGCCGAGCCCCATGTTGCCGTTGCCGAGGATGGTGACGAGTTCGGTGCCGGCAGGAGCGCTGAGGAAGGAGTAGCGCGAGGCCGAGTTGCCGAGATGGAAGCGGAACTGTCCGGTCTGCACGCCGAGGCCGACGACGTCGGCGGTGCCGGGGTCGAAGAGCGCGAGCTTGGTGTTGGCGAGCGCGCTGCCGAGCGAGAGCAGCGACTGCGGAGCGCTGGTGCCGATGCCGACGTTGCCGGAGGTGCGGTGAATGTTGGCGCCGTTGACGCCCCACACGCCGATGTCGGGGGCAAGTTTACCGGTCGTGATCTGGGCGTTGCCGATGTCGGCGGTGGCGATGGCGCCGTCGGCGATCTTGGCGGAAGTCACGGCGCCGTCGCCGAGTTTGGCCGTGCTGATCGCAAGGTCGGTGACCTTGGCGGTGGTGACCGCGGTGTCGGCAAGTTGGATCGTGGTGACGGCGTTGTTGGCGAGCATGCCGGAGTTCACCGCAAGCGCGGCGACGGACTCGGCGACTTTGGCGCGGAACGCGTAGGCGGTCGTAACGATCTGCTGGCGCGGCGAGATCTCGGGATCGGGACCGACATTGCCGTCGTCGACGGTGATGCCGAGGTAGCGGGTGGCGCCGCCGTTGAAGACGGCGTCGAGGGTGAGCGTGTTGGTCTCGCCGGCGACGGCGGTGCCGGCGCCGATGAGCACGCTGAACTCGCCGTTGGCGATGGTGACGTTCTGCTGCTCGGAGTAGAGACGCGAAGCGGCGTCGCTGTTGAGCGGATGCGACCAGATGCGGAAAGTCACGACGCGGTTCTGCGGCCCCGGCGTGGGCGTGGCGCCGATCAGATTGCCGGCGGCGTCGCTGACGCGGCCCTGATAGCTGAAGACGTTGGGGACGGCGGACGTCTGGCCGAAGGCGGGGGCCGCGAGGGCAAGGCCGAGGAGAAGGGGAGCGAGGAGGCGGTTCATGAAAGGCGGGAGTTGAAAGCTGAAAGTTGAAAGTCGAAGGAGCAGCGGCTGAGGGTGGCGGTGGGCGGGGCGCTCAAGTCTCCGCCTTCACCTTTCCGCGTGCGCAAAGTCAGTTGAGCGTGATGGCGCCGAGTTCGGAGACGCGGCGGAGTTCGAAGGTGCCGGTGGCAGTGATCGTGGTCCGGTGCAGGCCGGTGACGGTCTCGGAATATGTGCCGCCGAGAATCGTGCTGCCCCAGCCAAGCGCGGTGGAAGTCGGCAAGGGCGTGGACGCGAAGGTAAACGTGAGGGACCGAGCGATCTCGGGGCTCTCGATTCCCGGTCCGATCGGATCG
>JACCED010293187.1_pt1 | contig 10130 bp, 8 predicted proteins | sample 7455021 | NCBI WGS metagenome assembly JACCED01 (sample SAMN15323456, study PRJNA562643) | freshwater metagenome | isolation source: river surface water | place: USA:Blue River Watershed | collected 2017-08-19 | reverse complement strand
TTCATTCGCCTTCAGTTCTCCATTTTCATTTTTAAGAGTATACAAATAATCAAGAAGCGAATTCACTCCGGCCACTGTCATGATGGATTTATCTTGCGCTTTTGAAAGACCAAAATCATCTGGTGTATGGCCCACGACCGTGAAATATATTTTTGAGGTCAATTCCCAAGGAGATAAGACGTAAACACCAGACTGGCCAGTCACACTTGTTTCTCCATGAATAATCTCATTAGTAAAGTTTGGAGAAGTAAGGAGAGCATTGATGACCGCTCCAAAACCTTCAGGAGAAGATGCAGACCCCTGATAGAGTGACTTAAGCTGATTCACTTCATCAGTCGTCAGTGGTCTTCGGAAAACTTTCTGGCCAAACGTTGTGATAAATCCAGTGTAACAAGTTTCCAGAACTGGCGCGGCAGTGGAACAAGTGCCCACAATTGTACTTAACATCGCCTTACTATTAGAGATTGCTTTCGCGATATCTCTTCCTAAATAGTAATAAGAATCTGTGTGTTGTTTTGTTACCTTCTTATCCATGCTTGGAAATTTTAGGGAATTATCTTCCTGAGGAATCGTAGCTATTGCGGACTCAGAAGATAAGAGAAGTGATGATGATAAACTTCCAAAAAGAACCTTGATACTTTCAATGATTTCACTCTTCGTTAATTTCCTCACAGGAAATGCTGAGATACTATTTGTCGAATCGCAGTTAAAAGACATCGCTGTCAAAAGACTCTTAATCTCTCCGGACAAACTTATAACGATCTTAGGAATAGTCGTTAAGTCTGTAGGGAGTTCAAATCTTGCGGCCTTCACTCCCATTGAGCTTTGATCGATTTTAAAAGTTATTAAAGCTTCTTCAGCTGGAAGAAGTTTCGTTTTTGATAAAGCAACAAATGTAAACTGTGTTGAGGACATACTTGGAGTGCCGAAGGTGATCGTCTTGGTTCCGGTGTTTTTAATTTTCACTGAAACAAAAGGAAGCACTCCCTCAGTTGTCCCTAGTATTCCAGACACAGCGAGCTCTTTCGTCGGATCATAATTTTTTGCGAGATACGTTAGTTGAAGCGAGCCGATATTTTTATCGGTCACAAGTGTAATCCAGCTTTTTATGTAATTATGATAATCAATTTTATAAACACTTGCCTCTGGAGAGGTGGCCGGAGGCATATTCCCTCCGGTTGTAAATTTTGATCTTATTAACAATTTGGAAGTGAGTGGTGAGCCAGCTGCAATGATTCCATTATCAATGAAATCTTGCTCCGAATAGGCTCCCCAGGCCGCATGACATCGATTACAAGTGGCCGCAAGAATAAGTTTTGTTTTACCAAAAGCTGTTGGCTCATTTTGAATTTTTAAATCTAACTCCGAGATCGGATTCGCGTAGACCTCGGCCGTTAGGTTCAGAGTTATTTTAGGTAAAATCGTTAAGTTAGTGTTTAATTCAAATGGAGAGGAGTAAATCCCAATGTTAAGAGTGTTGATAGAAAAATTCAAATCCACCATCTCACCTGGAAGGAGCGTCGATTTTCCAAGGCCAAGAAACTTTAATTGAGTCGAGGTAAAAGTAGTTCCGGTAAGATTCACCGTATTGGTGCCGGAATTTTTCAGTTTGATATTCATGACAGCATTCAGTGAGTCTTTTAAAACTTTCGGAATCTTAACTTCGACCACCGCTTGAGCAGGCACAGTCAGCCCATTAAAAAGAAGATCAAGCTTCGTACCAGCATTGATGTCTTTAAGAGATGTGATCCATGTCTTAATGACCTCATGGTGATTCACTTTATAAATTTGTGATTCAGGCGAGCCAGTGCTTGGCATCGGAGTCATTCCAGAACCAGAGTACATAGAGCGCTTTATGAGGAGCGAATTAACGGGATCACCTGCTTTCACAAGACCTTGATCAATAAACTGCTGCTCAGTGAAGTTGGACCAGTCTGAGTGACACCGGAAACACGCATTCTGCATCACCACTTTGGCCCGACTAAAAGAATCGACTTGGCCACTTAAAGCGACATCAATGGGATTAGGGGCGGTCGTGGTCACAAGACCTGAGAAGTTAATAAAGATTTTTGGAAATAGTGGGCTTGAGGTGCTGACTTCAAATTGAGAAGACTTATCTCCGGCCGATGAATGATTGAGCGAAAAAAGAATTTTTGAAGTTCCCTTGGAGGCCACATAAAGGGGGACACTCCCAGAAAGTAAAAAGCCCACTCCCGTTATTTTTGCACCGGTGAGAGCTAAGCTTTTTGTGGAATTGTTTTTAATTAACACTTCAAAGGTTTGAGCTGTCGTACTCAACTCACCCTTAATACCACTGATACTAAGTGGAGAACTCGCATCGTTATTCACTCCACCATAAATGAGCTCAACCTCTGGAGGAACCACAACTCGCTTAGCTCCAGCGACCCACGCCTTTAGGTACTCGTGGTAGCGAAGTTGGTAGATTTTATCCTCTGGGGAACCGACTAAAGGCATTGGACCCACTCCAAATGCTTTAGAAAATTTTGATCTAATAATAATGGACGATGAGTCAGGTGAACCAGGGTAAATTAATCCCGTCTGAATAAAGGTTTGCTCATTGTAATTAGTCCATTCTCCATGACACCGAAAACACGTCTCCCGCATGATAATTTTTGCTCTAAGAAACGGATCCGTTGTAACGGATAAAGCAGCATCAATCTCTTTTATTTTGAAGGGTGACTCATCTGGAATATTGTCATTAAATTGGAGTTCTTGGTTCGTCGATGGCGGCATGGGATTACACCCAAGGAGAACAAGAAGAAATAATGTCAGTCCTAAATACGTCTTCATGTGTGGCCGCTTCATCCGACTGTGAGTTTAAAAGCTTAGAATGATTATAGATTTACTTATCGGTAGATCGCTAAAATTACCAAAGTTTGGTCATTAAAAAGCTCTTATTGCCAAGAATTTGTGGCGAAAAGGCGAAAAGGTACCGTCTACCTTTTCGACTAGCCCAAAAACAACTTTAAATAGACCCCAGCAAAGAGCCCTATGATGAGTCCGATTTGCCATTTATGATAGCTCCAGACTTTATCGAAGCGCTTATCGATATCAGAACTAAATTTATCGAAGCGCTTATCAACATCAGAAGACAAACTTTCAAAACGTAATTCCATCTTATCAAATCTTTCATCAATTTTTTTAAATTCCTGCCTAAACTCCACATCCATGTGATGAAAGTGATTCGTTTGGGCCTTAAGAATTAAAACGAGCATCTCTTCTGTCGTTATTTTTTCTCGATCAACCTTAGAGAGAATTTCATCAGATTTTTTTGTTAACCATGAATCAAAAACTTGATCATCAAACACAACGGCTCCCATAAAAGACCTCCGACATTGGAGGTATAGTAGCACAGCCTTCTCCACAAATGTTGCCAAACTTAAAATGGGTAAAGGATTAATAAAACGATGAGATCAACATGATGAATTAAAATAAAATCACGAGTGTTTAGACTTTTTTACCTGGCACCTTTTCGACAAAGCTCAATTCCAATTTATCTGCTAAAATGAATCCCCTATTTATGAACAAGATTAACATCAAGAAAACCCTCTGGAACGCGCACCCCTTTTGCTTTGTATGCAAGAGGAAAATGGCCCATCTAAAAGATGCTACACTGGAGCATATTATTCCAAAATCAAAAGGTGGGACAAACAAGAAATTGAACCTCGCTCTTTCTCATTCCTTTTGTAACCAACTGAAAGATAATTTGATTCTTAAAGCTGAATGGGAGAAAAAACTTCATGAACATGAAAATAGCATAGAATTAATTTTACGCCGCAGGATTCAAGATACTCAAACAGAAACGGAACTTCTCATGTTTTGCCTTATACTCTTTGAATCTGATGCAATCGATACCTATACGCCTCAAAAATCACTAATACAAAAATTCAGTCAATGTGATGATCTTACCATCCTCATTGAAGCATCGGTCAATCTACACCACTACCGAGTTCCAAAATTATGGGAACTCATTTTCGGTGTGCTTTTTCTTCAGAACTTTTATAAAACAAAAGACATCCTTGCTTTTCTTCATTCAGCGTGGAGGCTAAATCGATTTCTAAAACAAGGACGTCGTCATCATCTCGCACCATTTGCTATTGGTCTCATTGAGATTTGTAAAGGTATCAACTTTTCTGCTTATGAGAAACTTGTCGAAAAGGTAGACGGTACCTTTTCAACATAGCTTAAGCGACGTCTTTATTGCTCGCCTTTAAGATTTTTTCCAATTCCTGGCCAAGGCGATCATCCAAAAGGGCATCATTTAATTCAAGTCCATCGCTCTCAATTTCAGATAATACAATGTAGAGAATGGACGTAATCGTTTCTTTTGCCAGAACTGGCCCTTCTTTATCTACAAATATTTTGTACATTCTAGTGATTGCCGATGACGTTTTCATATTTTTCCTCTTCTCTTTATCGGAATCCCATGACAGCTTTTTAGATTTCATCTCGAAGCTATAATAATTTTCTTATGAGTCTCTTCATTTCAAGAACTTGCAGCAGTTTGTGATTGCGAGTTGACCTGTCAATTTTTAGTTTTATCAAAAAGGTACGTGACACCTTTTTTCATGAATTGGTATTCTGAGGCCTATGAAAAATAAAATGAATGTGGTGACGAGTGCAGCTTTCTTTTTTCTTGCGGCGGGAATTTTTACATCGGTAACAATACTCTCTGCTTATCAAATTCTCTTCACTCTCTCGCTTCTCTACTTTTCATACGTTGCCTTCAAAGAGAAAAGCATCACACTACCTAAAAGTGCTTACTGGCTTATCGCTTTTACGGTCGTGGCCCTTTTAAGTCTCGTGATTAATTTTGACCTCATCCCAAAGCCTTCGAAAAATATTGGCCGCTTGAAGTATTTTATTTTTGGGGTGGGTGGAATTGTTGTTTTTGAGTTTTGGTTAAAGGAAGCGACTGAAAGAACAAAGAAAATCCTCATCAACACTTTTTTTGTAAGCATTGTGGTTGCTGGAATCTATGCCATTTATCATTTTATCTTTTTAAGTCAGGGGCGTGCGAAGGGTCTCACCGATACCATGAGATATGGTTACGGTTCGGCGATGATGCTCTTAACCCTTCTCTCGGCAATTCTTCACAAAGAAAAACTTGGAAAATGGTTTAACTGGAAACTAGCGATCCCAGTTTTCATTATCGGCTTTACGGGAATGTACCTCACTTACACACGAGGCGCCCTTTTGGGTTTTCTCTGTGGACTTCCTTTTGTGTTGTATTTTTTTAATAAAAAACTTGGCTATGTTCTTGGAGGACTTGCCGTCCTGGGAGTTTTGGGACTTGTGGGAGTTTATCTTTTTGGCTCAGGCCAGTCGAATTCACGGTTTTTAGTGAATAAAAATAATTCTTCTGACGTCATCAGACGAAGTCAGTGGAAAGCCGCGATCATTGCGACGAAAGAAAAGCCGATCCTTGGTTGGGGACTCTCAAACTTTCACTCCCAATTAAAACGAATTAAAACTGATTATGATCTTGATGCAAAAGATTATAACGACGCTCACTCGCATAACCTTTTCCTTGAAATAGCTTCTGGCACGGGAATCCTTGGCCTCATTCTTTTCTTAGGATGGGTTTTAAGCTGGGCATGGGAAGCGTTTCGGGCGCAAGGGCTTACTCGAGTGCTTGTTATTCCCTTTGGTGTCGCTTTTGTTGTTTCCAGTCTGTTTGAAGTCACTTTCGATGAAAAAAATGCATCTATTTTTTTTTTCTTGTATGCTCTCAGTTCAAATTTAGCGAATAAACGATATGAAAAATAATCAGGCTATAATGTGTGGAAATCCCGGTAATTTTTGATGCCTTTCAAAAAGCCTTGGGTTGAGATATTCATTCGACCAATTGTCAAAAAACAACTGTTGTACGTCAGGATGTATCACTCTAACACAAGGTAAATGTACTAATCCTTCAAATATTTTTGGCAAGGGGATTAAGCTATAAAAAAATAATTTCTTATTTAATTCCGGAATCTCCTGATTCTTGGTTGATTCGAAAAATTTAATCACACGATCATCTCCGGAAAAGCGATGATAGCGATTGAAGCTCTGAATATCATCTTTTACAATTTCAAAATTTTCACAAAAATCATTTTTAAGAAAAAGAAAGGAGTTTAATTCGTATTTTGCCTTTCTGACTGCTGCATCTAATTCGAAATCACAGCCACTTGAAAAATAAAACCCCTCCGAATCCAATAAGACACCGACGACAATAAAAGTTTTTAAAGGTCCTCGCCAAATATAAAATCGACTCTCTCTTGAATTAGAAATAATACTTGAAATTTTTGAGATGGGACCTATTCCCCTGACAAAACTATAAAGAATTGTGTGCCGTTCGATTAATTCAAGAGTAGCAGAAAGGATTGCACTTTTTTTATTCAAATGAATGGCCACACCATTTGTGTTTGCAGGATGAATGAAGCGAATAGGTACATTGAACTTTTCTGAAATCTCTTCCAACTTAGACGATTTCTTGTATAAACCAAAACAATTAGAATACTTAAATGGTGAAAAATTTGAAAAATAAATTCGCTCAATCATCTCCATGAGCGCCTTCCCAAAAGCTTCATCTTTATTGGCACCTGTACCCCAAGAATTTCTCAAATTTCCAGAATGATCTTCAAATTGAAAATGAACAGAATATGGAAGAGTGTCATCATCTCCTCTTTCATAAATATAATAACGAAGACCGTTTTCTTTAGCTGACGATTTAAGCCTACTAAAATACTTCTCCAAAATTGAATTCATTTAATTTTTCTTCAATTTCCAAAGATTGAAATAGGTTAATTCATCAAGGCCAGAGACGTCCAATTTTGACCTATTATAAAAGAATGGTGAGGCGACATAGAACAATGGTATACATTCTGCGTCTTCAATCATTTGAAATGCAATCTGATTTACAATCGAAACAGTTTTTGAATGATCCGCATGTTGATATTGATCCATTAGATATCTTATCTTTTTATTTACATCCTTGAATAATGGCGAAGATGAAAAATAGTAAAGATTTATAGATTCACCGACAATCACTTGATCCATAGCTGTAATACCAAGAAATGCCTCATATTTTTTTTCTTTAATAAATGTTTCGTATTCAGTTGAAGGAATTGAATTATCTATAATTACGGGAAAGCCAAGTATCTTTTCAAAATCATTAAATACTCCTCGCAGAGTAACTTCAAATGCCCTTTGATAGGTAGAAATGACTATCCCATTTTTAAGATCATCGGGAACACGAGAGAGGTCTATTTTGTCCCAACTGTTCAACTCTTCAACAATCATTCTTTCGTCTGCAAAGCCCTTCACAAAAGGAGTGAAGAACTGATAGGCTTTCCTTGCGATATTGGAATACTTACTATCTAATTTAAAACTATTAATTATTTTCTTTTGAATCCATTTTCTGGTGTAGGCACTCTTGAATTTTGGATGATCAACATTCAAAGCTAAAAAATTTATCATGTCTCCACTATTACCAATTACCTGGAGTTCATTGATTTGACTTAGTCGATCAAGATGTTTTTCGTAAGAATTTAAATTAAATTCCCCAATATCAACCACTCCTTTTTCAAAATCATCTAAGGTATCTCTTCCTCTTGCGCTTAAGAGTTTTACACTCTCAGGATATTCTAAACTTCCAAGTTTATAGTATTTGTTTTTTACCAAAAAGAAGTTGTCACCTTCAATAGAATATGAGTAGGGACCAGATGTTGCGGTCATCCAATCCTCAACATTAATCTCTTTTTTTGAAATCTGGGAATGATGTAATATAGAAAGATCAGCAAGTGTTAAAAAATATAAAAAATCATTTAACTTCTTTTTTAGCTTAAACACTAGCTTACTACCATTAACTTCCACTGAATCTATCAAATCAGCAACGGGTAGATGGCTACTTTTAGAACTCATTGCTCTTAAGAATGACGCTTTTACATCTTTGGGAGTAACTCTCTCTCCGTTACTAAAATAAGTTTCTTTTATTTCTACTTCATATTCAGTTTCAGATTTTTGATCTATTCGGGATGCTAGCATGAGCTTATAACCAGCTTTAGCATCAACTTCCACTAGCCGCACGGTCATGTTCTCAAGAAGATAGTACTCATTTAGGAAGAATATTCGTGAAGGATCAAGGACTGTCCCTTTTTTCAGGGGGGTTAATGACATATTTAACGTATTTGATTTTTGACAACTGGCCACCATGATTAAAACGAGAAGGATTAGTTGCATTTTCCACAACCGCCTGTCCTCCCTCCCATTGTTTCGCTCCTGTCAGCAGCAGCAGATGAAGAACTTTCATTAGCATAAACTTTAAATTCATCAAAAGTTCCTTTAAATAGACTCACGATGCCGAAAGCAACCAATATTCTGGTGAGAAATAATTTCATACTACACTCCTATAAAGGTAGATTATCTATTAGGAATATGTTTTTCGCTAGATGGAGTGAATTTAATACATGAACCTAACACAAAACTTAAATAAAAAGCTCTTAGTGGTCATAGTTTTATTTCTCGCCCTAATAACTTTCCTTGGGGGTTTATGCGCTATCTTACTTTTTCAATCTAAATCCTTGAGCTCTAACCGAATATTAAACGTATTTCAGGATGCTCAAAAACTCTCCTCTTTTGATCATAGCATTAGCTTCGAGAGAGCTTTGAAAATATATGAAGGAAGTCTTTCTTTCTCTGTTTTTGACAAAAATTGCTCTCCTGTTCACGTCTCAGACATGATGATCTTATCTCGCAACTGTGAATTGCGAGATAACTCCATTCATTGGTTAGAAACTAGTGGGTTATCAGGTGATAAATATATTATTGGATTTTCAGGAGAATTTAATTTCAGGAATTTCTTTGACGAATTTAAATCAGTCGTTGTTTCTACTTTGCTTCTTTATATCTTCTTAATCTTAATTCTAATTTTCGTTTTTTTGCATCTTTTTATTGATATTCCTATCTCGAAAATTTCTCATGTCATTAACAGACTGTTGAAAGACAAAACATTTGACGTCAATCTTTTTAAAGTTAAAAATCAGACTCTTTTTGATTCACTATACAAAAATTTATCTACACTCATTGAAGAAACTAGCAGAATTTATAAAGATGAGCAGAAACTTCTTATTTCGAGACAGATTGCTCATGATCTAAGAGCCCCACTCTCAATACTTGAGGACAAGTTTAATCAACCTGATCAAAATCATAATATAGAAAAGATGGCGATTAGAAGGTTGAAACAGATTACTGACACCCTAATGCCACAAACAGAAAATCAGGAAACTCACTCATATAATGTTTTTAACATCTTTCAGGAATTATCCTTAACTTATTCGAAGGTAACATTTCGTAACTTAAGCAAAGAAGCATTGTCAGAATATAAAATGGATGTTAGTGAAATCGATTTTTTTCGATTCCTTTCGAATATTATTAAAAACTCCATTGAGGCCGATGCGACGTCTATAAGCTATTCTATTGAATTTCTGGAAAATTTTCTCTCAATTTCGATTTCTGACAACGGTAAAGGCTTAGATTCAAGCCTTATTCCAGAAATCCTGAAGGGCAAAACAACAAAAAGTGATGGTCATGGACTTGGAATATCCTATATCGCAAAAAGGCTGAAGGAGATTGGTGGTGATTTAAATCTAAATTCATCGCCGCAAAGTGGATTTACAATACAACTTAATATACCTTGCATCCTCAAGTCGAACATGCACTTCGTTCTTATTGATGATGATAGGATGATCAGAATTGGATGGCAGATGAAAGCTTCGGAAAAGTCTGTTTCTTTCCAGTCTTTTGAAACCATTGACCAGTTCATGAAAAATATTAATACTATCCCCGTTAACTCATTTATCTACATTGATTCACACTTGAATGATGGAATAAAAGGGGAACTCGCCTCAGAAAAAATTGCTTTAGCCGGTTTTTCGAACATCTACCTTGCAACAGGATATTCATCTTCAGATTTTAATCTTAAAAGCTTTCCTTGGTTAAAGGGTGTTGTATCCAAGGCTGTGCCATTTTAATTCAGTTATATATGCCAATGTCCTAGAAAATAAATTCAGGGACTGATCAATGGTTTTAGCAATTCGAAGTTCGTTTCGTTCCTCGGTTTTCAGCAT
>JACCED010005760.1_pt1 | contig 10134 bp, 4 predicted proteins | sample 7455021 | NCBI WGS metagenome assembly JACCED01 (sample SAMN15323456, study PRJNA562643) | freshwater metagenome | isolation source: river surface water | place: USA:Blue River Watershed | collected 2017-08-19 | reverse complement strand
TTGGAAACAAGGGTGATTCAGGATTGGCAACCTGTGGCGACAATCAGCGGGGTAAAGCAAAAGCTTGTTGAAATAACGGTTTGTGAATGGTGGCCCGGCCAGAAGGTCCGGCTGCCCGTGACGTTTTGCGTACCCGATTCGGGTAAGCCTTGCACAAACGTGATTGTTGGCAACATGGGGCTTGCTTTGAAGCCAGCGCAGCCCTCGGGCGCCATGCTGAAACTTCTGACCGAAAAAGGTGTTGGAATTGTGTTGGTTGGAATGAGCACGATCGATTCCATGGAACCAAAGGGGACTCTGCACCTCGGCATGAAAAATCACCTGCTGAAGGAAAAGGATGCCCGTTACACCCCCGCTTGGATTTGGGGTATGAGCGACATGCGTGCTCTCACGGCTGCGATAGCAGAGGGCGGGGCATTTGATCCACAAAAGGTGTTGGCAACTGGCGGATCGAAGCGCGGAGTCGGCGCAGCGATTTGCGGCATTCACGACAATCGTTTTACCGCCGTGCTTCCTTTGGTGGCACCCATATTAGGAAATCCCGGCGGCGCCTATGTGCGAGGCAGCACTTTGCAGGAGGAAGCCGCGATGAATACTGTATTTCTTGAGCAACTCCCGCCCGGTCCGAACCCTCTTGATCTTCCAGACACTGCGCGACAGGCACTCATTGATCGGGATCAAAATCGTGCGAATCAATCAATCTCGAAAGCCGATGCTGCCGCTGCCGGGTGGTCAGAAAAAGAGATCGCTCGGATGAATGATGCGGCATGGGAGGCTTGCCTGACTGCCAAGCATCTTGCGACTGTTCGGAGTCGCGGGCTGGAGTTTTTCTATCACGTCGGCACGAACGATAATGTCTGCCCCGCTTTACTGAGACTTGGCGAGTTAGTCCCAGATTTCCCAATCTATATTCTTCCGGGAGGCCAGCACGGCGGGCCAGGAAGTTCAGGTTTTACTCTGAAAACGCCGTCCCAAAGAGAAGCGGAAGAAAACCTGCTTGCCTTCGCTCGACACCACTTCTTCAGGGATCGTTCACTGCCGGAGGCAGCCAAATTGGAAATGCTCGCAGCAGATGGCAGTCACAAACTCAAAGTCATGGTGGCTTTTCCGCAGACCCTGAATGTACAGCGAAATGTCGTATCTTGGTGTTTTGATCGCCACCCGCCCTACACGTTCGCGATGGAGTACGATCATTGGGACTCAGCGCAACTGGTTCCAAATGGCGATGGTACGTTCACCGCCGAGATTGTTGTGCCCGTGAATGCCAAGACCGTCGACGTTGTGTCAACGCACACACACAAAGAGAACGGAGTGCCGTTTCATTTCTCATCGGCTTATCGGCGATGGAGCCGCTGAGTTATTGAGCATCGACGGACTCCGTGTGAGTCGATCGGACGCGATGTGGGAAATCGCATCTTGATTGACTCGGAGTCCGGCGCCTGCGGGGCGTTGCACAGCATGTCACGCCTCAGCTTTGTATCACCGCACAAGAATCTGACGGGGCGACGCATCCATTTCACTTTCCCAAACTTTTAACTTTGCCTTCAGTTCATGAAGAACCTCGGGGTGCTCAAAACCGAGATTATGGCGCTCACTCACGTCGGATTCTAAATCAAAAAGCAAATCCATCGTGTTCCCATCATTGAGATACTTCCATTTCCCGGATCGGACAGCTGACATCACCCGATTGGAACGGTTCACGCGCCAATACAAGGTGCGCGATGTTTCGGATTTTTCTCCCGTAAAAAACGGCATTAAATCAACCCCGTCAGCACGATAAGACTCTCCGGTTGACGCCCCCGCAGCGGCCAGAAATGTTGCGGTGAGATCCATGGTGATTGCAGTCTGGGAGGAGTCCCTGCCCTGAGGCAGTCGCGCCGGCCAGCGCATCACACAGGGCACTCGGATCCCACCTTCCCAAAGCGTTGCCTTATGATGAAAGAGGGGCGCGTTATTTGAAAAACGCTCCCCTCCATTGTCGCTGCTAAGCACCACCAAAGTGTTCTCCGCGATGCCGGCTGATTCGAGTTCGCGAAGAATCATGCCAACACCCTCGTCGACCTTCTCAAGCATTGCTTTGTAAATCGCCCGGCTGCCCTCGTGCATGTTCTCCTTTGAAACCGCGGGATCCGGGCGACCCGGAGGCTGGAACGGCGCATGAACCGCCTGGTGCGGTACGTACATGAAAAAAGGCTCGCGTGCGTGCTTCCGCACAAACGCCGCGGCACGTTCATTGATCAAGTCCGTGAGATACCCCTCCCGACGGACCTCCATCAACCCATCCCGCATCCCATACGTGCCGTCGAAATATCCGTGATGAAAATAATCCGCATGCCCCAGTAACGTCCCGAAATATTCGTCAAACCCGTGGTGAAGCGGGTTAAACTCGTCCTTGTAACCCAAATGCCACTTACCAAAAACGCCGGTCGCGTATCCCGCGCTTTTGAGGAACTTCGCGATACTCGGCTCCCTCACAGAGAGCCCCAGTCCATGAATGTCGCCCTCTTTCACCCAAGCATTCTCCACCCTGCGCTGTTGTTCGGCAGTGTAACCAAAAGCCCACTCTAAACCAACCCTCTGTTGCCAGCGCCCGGTGATGAATGCGCACCGGGTTGGAGTACACACCGGAGCGTTCGCATAAAAATTCGTCAGCCGAAGCCCCTCTTTAGCGAGGCGGTCAACATTCGGAGTCCGAATGTCACGGGATCCCATGCAGCCCAGATCAGCGTATCCCATGTCATCCACGAGGATGAATATGATGTTCGGCCGGGAGCGGTCCGGTCTATTCCCGCCTGCGGCTTCGTTTTTTTGCGCGGCGGCGGCGCTCTGACAGGTCAGACACATGCCGACAAATAACAGGGATAAAACGCCGGTGAATCGGCGTATCGGTTGATAGCCACGCCCAATCCAATTTCCAAAAATAATCACTGCAGTTTTCATTGGCGGTTGGGTGTATCACAAACACGAGCACTTGTCCGATGCAGATGCATGTGAATTTTAACAACTGCATCGAGCTCCACTGCGTCGATCGCGCGCCGGGCAATTGCGATCGGACGCTCTGAGCGGTGATGTGCTTTTACGAAGTGGCATGTTGGACCGCGATTCTGCAGTCCGGCTCAATTCCGAAACAAAGCTTACGGACTTTTTCATTTAATCCGATTTCTTTTCCAAATGGTGCCCTGCCGTGGCTGTGACCGGCCACGATTCGCTGTCATTGGTATTCCGCGCGCTCTTGTGACGATGAGAGTTCGCGCTTCTAAAACACAAAACAAACAATCGACCCATTCGACCCCGCATATCTGCCGGACCTTGTGAAATATTTCTTTCCTGGTTGTGAACGGTTTAAGCCGGTCACTCTATCGGTGATCCACCTTGCGATACAGGAACGCGTCGGATGTGACCAAAGCAGTAATGAGAGCCTTCATGCTGCCGCCATTTTCACGGTAGGCATGATAGGCCGCTTGAAGCACGGGGGCATCATTAAGCGTTTCATTACGACCCATCCAGTAGCGGAATGCGTGGCGCACGAAGACTTGCTTCACTCTCTCGCTTTTGGCGAGGCGTTGGATCATTTCAAGCGCGTCGTTAACCGGGCCGTCTAGCGCAGGTTCTCCACTGCCGAGAATCTCGCCGCTGGCATCCGCGGGTTTGCCTTTATCCGTGGTGCGATAGAGCCCGACGTGATTGTACATCTCAAAAGGCAAGCCGAGAGGATCCATCTTTTGGTGACAGCGCCAGCATTCTTTTGCGCGAGTCACCCGCATCCGATCACGGAGCGTGTTATGCGACTCGTCGGGAAGCATCGCATCGACGGTAATCGGAATGTCAGGAACGGCTCCCCCGAGCAGGCGTTCAAGCACCCAGCGGCCACGATGGATGGCGTGGTTATCCATCGCGTCTGAATGCGAAACGAGCCAGCTTGGGTGCGTCAGAACCCCCATGCGTTGCTGCGCTGGAAGGTTTGTCAAAACCCTTTTGGGATCGCCACCCAAGCCTGGGCCGAATCTTGCGATGGCTTTCTCGACGCGCACCTGGGTAGGGACTCCTTTCGGAAGGTCGATGTAGCCGAGTTCTCCCGCGGTCGGCGTGTAATTTGTTTTGCGGTCGGGTTTCGGAGGGTTTTTGTTCAAAGCTTCAAAGTGACTGAAATAGCGGAGGTCGGCTTTTTCATCCAGCACGACGCGCGTGGTTGTGAGCAGTTCAGCGAGTACGTTTTTATCCTCCTGAAGAATCATCTCCACCAGACGATCCGTACTCGCAGCCATGCTGAACATCGTCACGTAGTATTTTGCCATTTCTCCGCCGGCTGCTTTTAAAGCGGTGGTGTCCTTGCAAATGCGCCCTGCGCGGTCGTAGTCGAAGTATTCGCGGAAGAACTGCAGGATGCGCGGTTTCCGAATGCGATCGTCATTGAGGATGCGTTCCACTTCGCGCTTCACGTCTTCGCGTGTGGTAAGACGCCCCTCAGATGCGGCTGCCTTCAAAGATTTTTCGGGTGCGATGTAACAGAAGGCAGCGTTGATCGCCATGGCCAGTTCGTCACCTTGCAGCATCACTCGACCGTGCATGTCCGATTTTCCGTAGTTGGCGAGTTCCGGTCGGAACAAGGCATCGCGATCAAGGAAGATGGCGGAAAGGCCGAGAATAACGCCTTCCTCCTTGCCGAGGGTTTGTATGGAGTTTTTGAGGAGAGCCAGATACGCCTGCGTCTCGTGGTTTGACGGAGCCCGGAAGGTCAGTGCTTCAAACAGGTAGTTGACTGTAGAGATCAACTGATCTTCAGGCGCACTCTCTGCTTGCATGAGATCATAAACCGGTGTCAGCGGCCGCTTGGATTCCTTGCTGTAGAAAAGACTTTGCGCGAGCCCACGGATATCACGGCCTTTGAGCTCATCAGGTAAAACGATGTCTTTGGGACTGTCGGCAAACTGAAACGATTCAGCCTTTGGGCCGTAGGCCATGTAACGCAGAATCTCCTCGGCGTGAGTGGCGATCTGCGTGGCCTCGGATCCGTTGACGGAATACAACAAAGGGTAATTCCGCAAGCCGGGATCGGAGACGGTTGTGAGGGCGGCCGGGAATCCCGTGATGGCAGCTGCATACGCTGCGGAACCGCCCACCCAACCGATGATCCGGTCAATCCCGAAATAAACTTTCACTTCTCCCTCACTATTTGCAGGTATGCCGTCGCCGTGGGCGCGAAGGCCGGGCTGGCTCGGATCGTGGGGTGGCTCAAAACTGATCAAATCGTTCAGTCGTGTGAGATGTTCCTGGGGATGAATCCGCCAGATACGTGCTGGTGTTGAGGGCGGTTCGAGGCCTTCGGGAAGTTTTCCAAACAGTAAGTCGTGGTCAAGATGGTTGCCCTTGACTGGACGCATGTGCGAATTGAAGCCGCCTTTTTCTTTCAGCGCTTCCGCAAGCGCGCCTGTGATCCAGTTTGAGATCTTTACTCGCTCGAGTGGGGCGGGCTGCCTTTCCTTTTCGCGGGGCGGCATCTCTTTTAAAGCCACTTGCTCCCAAATTCGCTTCCAAATGTCCGCATTGTCTGCGCTCACGCCATCGAGTTCATGGAGTGCAACCTTCCCTTTTTGGGTTTCTGCATCGTGGCAGTGAAAGCAGTATTCCTCGAGGAAAGGCTTGGCCAGGCTCTCAAATGAATCCTTTTGCTTCGCATCAAGTCTCGACCCGGCAAAAAGCAAGGCGAAGCCGAGCAGGACCTCCAGGTTCCACCGAGACAAATTGCTCATCACACCCGTTTGCTTACGCCAGGAGTTGCTCGATTGGACCGACCATGGAGTCATAGAGGCCCGCAGCGTTTTTGTCCAAGTTGAAGCGATCCCGCGGCGTACCGATTGCATGAAGCAACGTCGCGTAGAGTGCGTTGATCGGGCGCTTGCCATCAAGTTGGGTGAAATGTCCGGTCTTGAATTGCCCGGCGCAGTTGCCCAAGAGGATGAAGGGCCAGTTTGATCCGGTCGTGTGCTGCTTGTCTGCGTTGTTGCTGGTGTAAACGATGAGTGTGTGGTCCATCATCGTGCCGCTGCCTTCGGGCACGGACTCGAGCTCCTGCATGAGTTTCACGAGCATGCGGCAGTTGTACTGGCGGATCTTAATCCAGATTTCGTTGCCTGGTTGATCCATGTGGCCAAGGTTGTGTCCGGTGGTCGCAATCCCCAATCCCTTCCATGAGCCGAAGATCTCACCGCGTCCGGAAGCGACGGTGAGCACATTCGTAAGACCCGACTTCAGCGCTGAAATGCCCAGTTCGAGAAGTGAGTCATGCCAGTCGGTCTCGAACTGAGGATTCGTATATTTTTTGTCGCGCACCGGAGCGAATTTCTTGAGGTGATCCGAAACGCCTGCAAGCCGTTCGCGAAGCCCGTTGATGTCGCGGAATCCGCTCACAAACGTCCCGTAGCGCAGCCTGTCCTCCGGCGGCAGCATTGCGCTGTAGTCGCCAGCAAAACGCTCTATTTGGTTGAATACCTTCGAGCGCGCATCATGGCGTTGCTTCACATCCCCCGAGGCGATTCCGCCAAACAGCATCTGATATAGGTTGTTTGGGTTCGAATGCATGAAGATCGGCTGCCCCGCACCCGCCGCCGAGACTGTCGCAAGGGTCGGTCTTGCCTGCATGTTCTCCATGGAATCCATGCCGATACACAAGTGTGGTAAAATCGTCTCCGGAAGCAACCCGCTGAGCACGTGGTCAATCGTTGCCGCCGCCGGCGGCACGCCGATGCCACCGCGATAACCGCCGAGTGCACCGAAAAACGCGCTGTGTGATGGGCTGGTGTGCTTGCCATGCAGACCGTTTATGATGTGTATCTTGTTTTTATAAGGCTCGAGCGGATTGATCGGTTCCGGCAGCGTCACGCCCGACAGCGGGGCGCTTTCCTTGAGGTCCTTCGGAATCGCTGTAGCAGGATCAAAGCCCTGGTTTTGCAGGAAAAAGATCACGCGCTTTGCCGAACCGCTTCGCGCCGGAGCCGCGGCGAGGCAAGGAAAGGTGGCGGGCAAGAAACTCGCTGCGGTGGTCGCAGCCATTTGACGAAGGAGGCCTCTTCTGGGGATCATGGGTAAATCAAAGTTCAGCCTGCAGTCGATTTCAGCGTCGATGTCCGTGGGTCTGGCGCGGCATTTTTGCGGATGTGCTGGAGGCGGGGCCGATTTGCGCGGGTGGTACCGTGCGGGGGGGAAGCACCTTTATCTAAACGGCAGACAGCGCGATACTCAACGTCTATCCGGTTCGGGACCAAATGTTAGAGGCATCGAGACGGGCGAGTGTTCGCAGTCGACATTTTTCCCCTTCCGCTCGAAAACCATCCGGCGAAAAGCGAACTCTTTGCTGAGTCTTAAACGCACACCACCGGCTGTTGGTGGCCACACTAGGTTGCGTAAATTCCTACAGATCAAAGCGCACCCGTGAGGATTCGAACCTCAAACCTTCTGATCCGTAGTCAGATGCTCTATCCAGTTGAGCTACGGGTGCTCCGTTTGAAAACGGGATTTGAGTTAAGCAGACCCTGAGCAGGTGTTCAATATTTTCCTCCATCCCCGCCAGTCTTGGGCTCTGAGCCCGATCTAAGGTGTTCTCCCAGCATTGTTCCGCCTCAACTTATCCGCTACACGTTAAGCCCCTGAACACCATCCGCTCCACCTCCAAGGCCCATCAACTCAGCACGGCCGCACCCGGGCTCCGCGTCCTTGTTCCAACCATGGGCGCACTGCACCGGGGGCATACCGCGCTTTTTGATCACGCCCGCTCCATCGCCGGAGTTAAAGGCACCGTCATCGCATCCATTTTTGTCAATCCCACCCAGTTCGGCCCCAAAGAAGACTTCGGCCGGTACCCCCGACCCTTCCTCAAAGACCAGCGCCTCTGCCGGAACCACGGTGTCAATCTCCTGTTCGCTCCGTCCCCAGATCAAATGTACCGGCCGGACTTTTCCTGCTGGGTGGATGAATCAAGCGTCAGTCTCGGGCTGTGCGGCGGTGCACGGCCCGGCCATTTCCGAGGAGTATGCACCGTTGTGCTCAAGCTTTTCCAAATCCTCCAGCCGCATGTCGCTGTTTTCGGCCGGAAAGATTTTCAACAGTGCGCCGTCATCGCGCGCATGGTCAGGGATCTGAATATCCCGGTAAAGCTTGTCTTCGCGCCCACCGTCCGCGAAGTCGACGGACTTGCGATGTCATCGCGCAACGCATACCTGACAGCCACGGAACGCCAACAAGCGCCCGCTTTACATGCCACACTCCTCGAGGCTAAGAAGCGCGTTGCATCCGGAGAAAAGCGCGCAGCCCTCATACGCAGTCTTATCACGCGGCGTCTCACTCAGTGCCCCGATGCGCGGATTGATTACGTGTCGATCGTTGACTCCGAAAACCTCCGCCCGCTCAAAACCATCACTGCCTCAGCCACCGCGGCGGTTGCTGTGTTTTTTGGCAAGACGCGGCTTATCGACAACATTCAGCATTGCTGAGAGCGCAATTGCGGCAACCGGACAAAATGCGAGGGGGCACTGCGGGCGGACAAAGTATCTGCCCTACTTTCGTTCCAAGTTCCGCTCCAAATCAGGACTCAGCCGCTTCATGAGAGAAGCCAGAGCCTTGTTTTCTTTCCAACTTAAAACCGGCAGGGAGATTCTCTCGCTCCAGTTCGAATCGGCAACCGCACCCGGCACGTTAAAGCGCTGTTTGGTGCCGAAAAGATCCGTCACCATGAAGATGACGATCCACGAGCGGCAGGCTAGGAGACCCCTCAAAAACTCCTCGTGCACATGGCTGAAAGGCAGCATTCGGGGCACTTCAAAGCCAGCCCACCGAGCAAGACGCCGCACTTCCCACCACGCATAATCGCGCCTCTCCGCCGCACCCGGCTCACCTGATTCCCCCAGCGCGATCGCATCCATCCAACGCTCCCACATCAAACGCAGCGGATCGTGATCGTGCGTCGCGTACGTGGCTACCGAGAGCGGTTCGTACGCGTCGCCCGGAGTCAAACTAGAGTCCCATTCTTTCTCCCACATCGGCACTTTGAATCCGCAGATGTCCAGAGAACGCAAACTCGGCCTGACGTAATCCGGGACCGTACCGAGATCTTCGCCCATCAAACGGTACTTGCCCGTTTCCTCGGCAAGCGCACCCAGCAACCGCTCCCCATCGGCCCGGTTCGCGGCGCGTGATTCCTGACTGTCATCGGGACGAGGGTGAAACATCGGGAGCAACCCGCCCGTGCGCTCCTGCGCTTCCAAGTCGCTCAGCGGCGCGAATTCCGCATTCTTTTCGGGCCGCCACGGGAACCCGTACACGCGATAAAAACCAAGCACGTGGTCGATGCGGAAAAAATGAAAAACCTCGCGGATCTTTCGGACGCGCTGGCGCCACCAGTCCAAATTGCACTTAGCAAGCACGTCCCACCGATACAACGGCACACCCCAGTTCTGGCCCCACCGCGCCGTGAACTGGTCGCCCTGAAACGCAGGCTCCGGCGGCGCTCCGCCGCTCCACTTGTCATCGAAAATTTCCGGGCGGCAGAAATAGTCCGCGCTGTAAAGACTGACCCCAAAGGGCACGTCTCCCATCAGTGCCACTCCCTTTGAATCCGCATAAGCTTTCGCCGCCCCCCACTGGGTCCACGCGATCCACTGCACATAAGAAACCTCCCGGATCCGCTCCTGCCAGTCGGCCTGAAAAGCGGCTGGTTGCTTTTGGAGCCACGCAAGCGCTGATTCAAGCGTGCGATGCTCAAGAGGCCAGCGGTCCCAGCGTTCGCTGTTGGAGTGCTCAGACATCAGCACACGAAACATGGCGAAGCCCGGTAACCAGTCCGCCTGCGCAGCGCACCACTTTTCAAAAGCTACTGTCCGCAAGGCAGCGCGGTCCTCGAGCACCCGCTTGAAATTCTCAAACGCCTTCCGCATGAGAGCGCGCTTGAGGGGCTTCACCAAGTGATAGAGCACCGGACCCTCGTACATTTGCCGGAAAAAGAACCGTTTCTTCTCCGCTTGAATTTCAGCAGCGCTCAGATCCGGCAACGAATCCGGCGTGATTTCAATCGTGAGCGGATCCAGCGCAACCGACGAAATCGCATTGTACGGCGAGTGATCATTCCCTGTCTCGTTCACAGGC
>JACCED012265997.1_pt1 | contig 10137 bp, 10 predicted proteins | sample 7455021 | NCBI WGS metagenome assembly JACCED01 (sample SAMN15323456, study PRJNA562643) | freshwater metagenome | isolation source: river surface water | place: USA:Blue River Watershed | collected 2017-08-19 | reverse complement strand
GTGGATTCAAAGTTACCGGGACTTGCCGCTCTTGATCAACCAGTGGGCGAACGTGGTTCGCTGGGAAATGCGCACCCGCTTGTTCCTGCGCACGACTGAGTTTCTCTGGCAGGAAGGCCACACTTGTCACGCGACCGCCGAGGAAGCGGAAGCCGAAGCTCGCCTGATGCTTCAAGTCTATACCGAGTTTGCCGAGAACGTGTTGGCGATGCCGGTCATTCCAGGCCGGAAGTCCGATAGTGAGCGCTTCGCTGGCGCACTTCGGACCTATTCGATCGAAGCCATGATGCAGGATACGAAGGCCCTTCAGGCCGGCACTTCGCATAATTTGTCGACTAACTTTGCCCAGGCCTTCGATACGCAGTTCCTGGATAAGGACTCAAAAAAGAAGTTCGTGCATCAGACCAGTTGGGGCGTTTCGACACGCCTCATCGGCGGAATGATCATGACCCATTCCGACGATAAAGGCCTCGTTTTGCCGCCTCGATTGGCTCAAACTCATGTCGCCATCGTGCCGATTTTGGCCAAAGCCGAGCACAAAGCGAAGGTTCTGGAAGTGTCGGATCGCCTGGCTGCTGCGATTCAGGAAAACGCAGGCGTTCGCTCTTTGGGCTACGACGTCGGCGTGATCGTCGACCGCGACGAGCAGAAGCAAGCGGGTTGGAAGTTCCACGAATACGAGCTTCTCGGCATGCCGGTCCGCATCGAAGTGGGTCCGCGCGACTTGGAGAAAAACCAAGTGGTGCTGACCCGTCGAGACGAAGGCGTGAAGCACTTTGTCGCTTTAGACGACGTTCCGGCGATGATCGGTCAGATCTTAGCCGACATGCAAAAGCAGCTTCTTGAAAAGGCGCGCGCTTTCCGCGACGCCAATACGCATCGCGTGGAGACCTTCGAGCAACTGAAGAAGGGCTTGGACGAAAAGGGTGGCTTCTACGTCGGTCCTTGGTGCCAGAGCCGTGAGAGCGAAGAGAAGCTGAAGGAAGAAACCAAAGCCACCATCCGCTGCTTGCCGATGGACGCCGAGTTCAATTTGATCCCCGAAGAAGGGGCGTGCGTGATCACGGGTCAAAAAGGCAATAACGTGCGCGCAATCTTTGCACGGGCTTACTGAGATGAACTCCGGCTCGACCGACCTGATCGTGGCTCTGGATTACCCTCGCGCTGAACCAGCCGAAGCGCTGATTCGAGAACTCGAGGGCCAGTCGGTCATTTACAAGGTGGGCTCGGAGCTTTTCATGGCCGAAGGACCCGCCTGGGTTCGCGAGCTCGTTCATCGCAAGTGCCGGATTTTCTTGGATCTAAAGTTCCACGACATTCCCAATACGGTTGCCAAAGCAGCGAAGCAGGCCGCACTTCTTCATGTAGAGATGTTTACTCTTCATTTGGCAGGCGGCAGTCAGATGGTTCGCGCTGTGGCGCAGGAACTAGCCGATATTCCGGCGCTTCGGCCCAAGGTCCTTGGCGTAAGCGTTTTGACTTCGTTTGATGACGTGCGCTGGGCCGAAGTGACTCGCGCATTGACCGGCCATGCTGTCGCACCGGGTGAGTCCGTCGAGGGGCTAGTGGCTCATGCGACTGCTTGGGGAGTGGATGGGATTGTCTGCAGCGCTCATGAACTAGCGGCTGTTGCGGCCACGGCTCCTGGACTCTACAAAGTGGTGCCGGGAATCCGCCCCGCCGGCAGCGATGCTCAAGATCAGGCTCGGGTGATGACGCCCGCGCAGGCGCGCCAGGCGGGCGCGAGCGCGATTGTGGTGGGCAGGCCCATCACTCAGGCTCGTGATCCGCGCGCAGTCGTGCAGAGCATTCTGGACGAGCTTGCTCAGACAGCCTGAGCGGCGTAAAGGCTTTCCTGCATGTCGCAATCTGCAGGTAGTTCTTTAGCCCTTCGCAATCCTCACAGTGTCTTGGCAGCGCTTCAAACGCGCCCTGGCGACGTTCTTCGCGTGGCGTTGCCCCCGTCGGGCGGCCAGAGGGGCGCTACCGAAGCGGCAGGCGACGCTTGGGATCTTGTGGCTAAACTGGCCCGGCAGCACAAAATTCAAGTCCATACGGCCGCTCCGGCTGCTTCCGCGGGCGATTCCCGAGGCCGCGACAAAGATCGCGAAGGCGGACGTGTGAGCGGGGCGCATGCGATGGTGCGCGAGCGCGTGGGTGTGAGTGCAGATGAACTTTTCGCCGATGCGCGCGAGCGTTCGGGCGGGCAGGGGCTGTGGCTTGCGCTCGATAGCCTGCAAGATCCACAGAACGTGGGCGCTATTTTCAGAACTGCCGCCTTTTTCGGAGTTCAGGGCATTTTGCTCACGACCGAGCGATCGGCGCCGCTTTCTGCGGCTGCTTACGACGTCGCTTCGGGGGGCATGGAGCACGTGCCGTTTACTCAACAGGTGAATTTGCAGCGCGGTTTTGAAGCCGCAAAAGAAGCGGGTCTTTGGATTCTGGGCACTTCCGAGCACGCGCGTGAAACTTTGGGCGGAGTGAAAAAAGATCGTCCGTGGCTCGTCGTTTTGGGCAACGAAGAGCGCGGAATTCGCCGTCTGACGGAAGAATCGTGCGACGTCATGTGCCGGATCGACCCGAAAGGCGAAGGCGTGAAGTCGCTCAATGTCTCGGTTGCCGCTGGGATCTTGATGAGCCAGCTGGGCTGAGGCTTTCAGAGCCTCATTTGGGGTGGATTTGAGTTTGACATTTCCGCCAAACGATGGAAATTAGCCCCCACATTGGTTTTTACCGAGTGGAGTGGTTTATCTTCTCCCGCCGGAACATTTCGGGCTGGAGTAGCTCAGTTGGTAGAGCAACGGTTTTGTAAACCGTAGGTCGTGGGTTCGAGTCCCGTCTCCAGCTCCATTTCGGTCTGAATCAATGGATCGCCTCGTTTTTTAGTTCAGATCCGGAGAGATACCCAAGCGGCCAAAGGGACCAGACTGTAAATCTGGCGGCGTACGCCTTCGAAGGTTCGAATCCTTCTCTCTCCACCATCCGAATTAAAAATCCGATCGATCAGTCTCAGTCCACCAAAGTTGAATGGTTTTTGGGTCTCTAGTTTTTTGGGCGGGAGTAGCTCAGTTGGCTAGAGCATCAGCCTTCCAAGCTGAGGGTCGAGGGTTCGAGCCCCTTCTCCCGCTCCAAAAAAACGAGAACCCTTTGCCAATTCAACAAAAACGTGGGAAGAGCGGCGCTAGTTCCACCAAGAATCGCTGTCTCAGACCCACGTTCAGGGTGCTCCGAATTGCCGGAAAGTCCTGAAAAATCAGTATCTTCTTGGAACGCTCTTGTAGCTCAGAGGTAGAGCACTCCCTTGGTAAGGGAGAGGTCACGGGTTCAAATCCCGTCAAGAGCTCCAGAAATTTTATAACCGGTTGTAGGTGCCGGAACCCCACCTACCCAAACATCGGAGGCCTAGAAGCTGTATGTCGAAAGAGAAATTTGATCGGAGTAAGCCGCACGTCAACATCGGCACCATTGGTCACGTTGACCATGGTAAAACCTCGTTGACCGCTGCCATCACCACCATCCTGGCAAAGTCCGGTTTGGCTCAGGCTCGCGCCTATGACCAGATCGACAATGCTCCGGAAGAAAAAGCCCGCGGCATCACGATCAACACCACGCACGTTGAATATCAAACCGCGAACCGTCACTACGCTCACGTGGACTGCCCAGGCCACGCTGACTACGTGAAGAACATGATCACCGGCGCTGCCCAGATGGACGGCGCGATCTTGGTGGTTTCGGCCGCTGACGGCCCGATGCCCCAGACCCGTGAACACATCCTCCTGGCTCGCCAGGTCGGTGTTCCGGCCGTCGTGGTCTTCATGAACAAGTGCGACATGGTTGACGATGCTGAATTGCTCGACCTCGTCGAAATGGAAGTTCGCGAACTCCTCTCCAGCTACAAGTTCCCCGGCGACAGCATTCCGGTCGTTCGCGGTTCGGCAGTGAAAGCCCTTGAAGGCGATCAGAGCCCGATCGGTGAACCCGCTATCCTGAAGTTGATGGAAGCTTGCGACAGCTACATCCCGCAACCCAAGCGTGAGAAGGACAAGCCCTTCCTCATGCCGGTCGAAGACGTGTTCTCGATCTCGGGTCGTGGCACCGTGGTCACCGGTCGCGTCGAACGTGGCGTGATCAAAGTCGGCGAAGAAATCGAGATCATCGGTCTCCGCCCGACTGTGAAGACCACCGTCACCGGCGTTGAAATGTTCCGCAAGCTCCTCGATCAAGGTGAGGCTGGCGACAACATCGGCGCTCTGCTTCGCGGCACCAAGAAAGAAGAAGTGGAACGCGGACAAGTGCTGGCTCACGTGGGCAGCATCACCCCGCACAAGAAGTTCAAGGGCTCGGCCTACATCCTCACCAAAGAGGAAGGCGGCCGCCACACCCCGTTCTTCAAGGGCTATCGCCCTCAGTTCTACTTCCGCACGACCGACGTCACCGGCGTCGTCACCCTCCCGGCTAACGTCGAGATGGTGATGCCTGGCGACAACGTCCAGATTGAAGTCGAATTGATCACCCCGATCGCCATGGAAAAAGAACTGCGCTTCGCAATTCGCGAAGGCGGTCGTACCGTGGGCGCCGGTGTGGTTGCCGAGATCATCGAGTAATCAAAGCCGGATCCGAAAGGATCCTCGCTAGGTTCCGGGGGTCGGGCCGGGAATGGCCGGTCCGACCCTCGTTTGGTTCCTTTTTCCATTCATGCTAAGGAAGTTTTATGCGCGTCATCGTCAGCCTGGACTGCACCGAGTGCAAGCGGAAGAACTACTCGACGACCAAGAACAAGCAGAAGACGACGGACAAGCTGGAGTTCAAGAAATTCTGCCGCGCTTGCCGCAAGCACACTGCGCACCGCGAAGGCAAATAAGTTTCGAAGTCCCACGTAGGCCAGTAGCTCTAACGGTAGAGCGGCGGATTCCAAATCCGTAGGTTGGGGGTTCGAATCCCTCCTGGCCTGCCACTTTTAACCTCGTCATCTCAAGATCGAGTGAACGATATGGAAAACCAGCATCAAAAATGGGTCAACCTCAGCTACCTCGCAGTAGCTGCGTTGCTGGGCTATATTGTGTTCTCCGGATCACAGCAGCTGGTCGCAGTTTACGACTTGGAAGCGCGGGTTCGGCAGATCGACTGGATCATTCGGATTGGTTCGATCCTATCCGGGGGTCTTCTTTTTGCGGTTTTGATTCGCAATGAGAAGGCGAATGAGTTTATGAACGAGGTGGTCCTGGAGCTGCTTCGGGTCACTTGGCCAACTCAGAAGGAAACTTCGCACGCTACGTTCCTTACCATCGTGATGGTGCTCGTAGCCGGGTTGATTCTGGGTTTCCTGGATTATTTCTGGACCAAGCTCATCCAGTGGATCGTTTGACGGAGGGAGAAATGGTGACCGAAAATCGTCCTCAAGACGGAATTACCGGTGCAGCGCCAGAGGCGGCTGCTCAGGCTTGGTACATCGTTCACACCTATTCGGGTTACGAGAACAAGGCGAAGTTGGCTTTAGAAGAACGCATTCGTTCACTGAAGAAGGAACCCTTTTTCGGTGAAGTGATCGTTCCTGAAGAGAACGTGGTGGAGCTGGTCAAGGGCCAGAAAAAGACCACCAAGCGTCGTTTCTTCCCGGGCTACATTCTGGTGAAGATGGTGCTGAACGACGAGACTTGGCACATCGTTAAGAACACCCCGAAAGTCACGGGCTTCGTCGGTGACAAGATTCGTCCGATTCCGGTGCCGGAGTCGGAAGTTCAGAAAATGACCAACCGTATCGCCGAGGGCCAGGTCAAGCCGCGCCCCCGGATCTCGTTTGCGGAAGGCGAAAACGTTCGCGTGGTGGACGGTCCTTTCTCCAACTTCAGTGGTGTAGTTGAGGACGTGAACCCCGATAAGGGCAAGGTGAAGGTGCTTGTGAGCATCTTCGGCCGCTCCACTCCGGTGGAGTTGGACTTCATTCAGGTTGAAAAGATTTAACGGCTCGTGTTAGAGGGGCCCTCTTATGGCAAAGAAGGTAGTTGGTCAGATCAAGCTTCAGATTCCCGGTGGTCAAGCGAACCCCGCTCCCCCCGTGGGTCCGGCGCTCGGTCAACGTGGCGTCAACATCATGGAATTCTGCAAGGCGTATAACGCCAAGACCCAAGACCAGAAGGGGATGATCATTCCGGTCATCATCACGGTCTATTCGGACCGGTCTTTCACCTTCATCACGAAGACCCCGCCGGCTTCGGTCTTGTTGTTCAAAGCAGCGAAGATCGAAAAGGGCAGCGGTACCCCGAATAAAACCAAGGCAGGCAAAGTCACCAAAAAGCAGGTCGAGGAAATCGCCAAGCTGAAGATGCCTGACTTGAATGCCGGCAGCGTGGAAGCTGCGATGCGCACTGTGGCCGGTACGGCCCGTAGCGCAGGCGTTACCGTCGAAGGATAATTTTTAACGCAGTAGAGTGGGAGCTCGCTTCGTGCGAGCGCTTGAACCACGGAGGATCCATGGCAGAAAAGAAGAAGCCGATGGGCAACCACGGCAAGAAATACGCAAACTCGGCAGCCAAAGTGGAAGCCGGAAAACTGTACCCGGTGAAGGATGGCTTCGACCTCCTTCTCGAGGTGGCCTACGCCAAGTTCGACGAGTCGGTCGACGTGGCTTTCAATCTCGGCGTTGACCCGAAGCACTCGGACCAGATGGTTCGCGGCGCTCTGGTGCTTCCGCACGGCATTGGCAAGACCGTCCGCGTTTGCGTGATGGCCAAAGGCGAAAAGGCGAAGGAAGCCGAAGCCGCCGGCGCTGATTTTGTTGGCACCGACGACCTGATCGAGAAGATTCAGGGCGGCTGGTTGGAGTTCGACAAGCTCGTCGCTACTCCGGACATGATGGTTGCCCTGTCGAAAGTGGCAAAGATCCTCGGTCCCCGCGGCTTGATGCCGAACCCGAAGCTCGGCACCGTCACGGTCGACGTGGCCCGCGCTGTGAAAGAACAGAAACTCGGCAAGATCGAATACCGCGTCGAGAAGACCGGCATCGTTCATTGCTTGATTGGCAAGAAGTCGTTCGGAGCCCAGAAACTTCGCGAGAATTTCGCTGTGTTGACTGGCGCTATCCAGAAGGCCAAGCCGCCCACTTCGAAGGGCGTTTACCTGCGGAACGTCACCGTGTCGACCACCATGAGCCCCGGCATTACGCTGGATCCGCTCGATGTGGCTGCCGGCGGCGCAGCCTCGAACACCTGATTCGGAAGTTGAGGACGAAAAATGAATCGCACTGAAAAAGCCTCTTTGGCTCAGACTCTGAAAGAGAAATTCCTCAAGGCCAACGTCGCCATTTTTGCCGACTACAAAGGCCTGACCGCAACCCAAGCCGACGACCTGCGTAAGCAGCTCCGTGGCCAAAACACCGAAGTGAAGGTGTTGAAGAACAATCTGGGGCGTTTGATCGCTCAAGACGGTTCGATGGGCGCAGGCGCTAAGGATGTGATGGACGGTCTCGTCGGTCCTTCTTTGGTCGCGTTCTCCTACGGCGACCCGGCTGCGACCGCAAAGGTCATCGCCAAGTTCGCTAAAGACAACGAAGCTTTGAAGATCAAAGACAGTATTTTGGGTAAGGCCCGCATTGACGCCGCAGGCGTGCAAGAGCTGGCTAACTTGCCTTCGAAAGAAGTCTTGATCGCCAAGATGCTCGGCACGATGAACGCGCCGATCACGAATTTCGTGGGTGTCCTTGCTGCAGTGCCGCGTAGTCTGGTCACGGTTCTGTCTGCAATTGAAAAGAAGAAAGGCGAATCCCAGGGTTGATGTCCCGGGGTTTCGACAGTTTCGTCTGAGCTCCAGGATGGAGTTTCAGAAAACAGGTCCTGTGACTCAACCAGAGCAAAGGACCAAAGCCAGTAAGGCGCACAGGGTTAACTGAGGTAAGATATGGCTACCGTTACTAAGGAAGATGTTGTTTCCTTCATCGAAAATATGTCCGTTCTCGAGCTCTCGCAGCTCGTGAAGGACCTCGAAGCTAAATTCGGCGTGTCGGCTGCTGCCCCCGTGGCAGTCGCTGTTGCTGGTGCTGGCGCAGCCGCTCCGGCAGCTGAAGCGAAGACCGAGTTCAACGTGGTTCTTGCCGCTGCAGGCGACAAGAAAATCAACGTGATCAAGGTCGTTCGTGAACTCACCGGCCTCGGCTTGAAAGAAGCCAAGGACCTGGTCGAAGGCGCACCGAAGACCGTGAAAGAAGGCGTCGCTAAGGCTGACGCTGAAGAGATGAAGAAGAAGCTCGAAGCTGAAGGCGCCAAGGTCGAGCTGAAGTAATCTTCAGCTGCCTGGTTTCCTGATCTTTCTGGTTGAGTCCAAGCTGCCCCTGAATCCGCCCCCAAGAAATGGGGGAGTGGGTTTAGGGGCAAGCTCGGGTTCGGCTTGCGTTTTTTTATTTGTGGGCTAAGGTCCGGCTACCTTCCTCCTCCCCGGTACTTAGGTAGGTCCGGTCCACGTCGTTTTCCACCCAGGATCTGTGGTGTGCGCACGCCACACGTCCGAGTTTCTAAGGAGTCAGCATGGCCTCTCTCTTCTCGGAGAACCGCCGAATCAGGAAAGAATTCTCGAAGATCGCGACCCCGGTCGAGATCCCGAACTTGATCGACTTGCAACGCAAGTCGTACGAGAAGTTCCTCCAAGCGGACATTCCTCCGCAGAAGCGTGAGACGATCGGTCTCCAGTCGGTGTTTAAATCGGTATTCCCGATTGAAGACTTCAACAAGACTGCTTCGCTGGAATTCGAAAGCTACACGCTCGAGCGCCCGAAGTACGACGTGGGTGAGTGCCGTCAGCGCGGCATGACGTTTGCCGCCCCCTTGAAGATCACCGTGCGCCTGGTGGTTTTCGAAGTCGATGAAGAAGCGGGCACCCGCAACATTCGCGACATCAAAGAACAAGAAGTTTACATGGGCGAAATTCCCCTCATGACCGAGGCGGGTTCGTTCATCATCAATGGCACCGAGCGTGTCATCGTCAGCCAGCTGCATCGCTCGCCGGGCGTGATCTTCGATCACGATCAAGGCAAGAGCCACTCCAGCGGCAAGATCCTCTATTCGGCTCGGATGATCCCGCACCGCGGTTCGTGGCTCGATTTCGAGTTCGACCACAAGGACATCTTGTATGCCCGTATCGACCGCAAGCGGAAGTTGCCTGCGACCATCGTCCTGAAGGCGATGGGCCTGTCGACTCAGGAAATCCTGTCTTACTTCTACCGCACCGAAGTGCTCTCGTTCGACAAGGACGGAAAGTACTACAAGGCAGTCGATCTCGAGCTTCTCTCGGGTCAACGCGCCGACGAAGACATCCTCGATCCGAAGTCGGGCGATGTGATCGTCAAGAAAAACCGCAAATTCACTAAGGCCGTCATCAAGAAGATTCAAGACGCAGGCATCAAGCGTTTTGAAGTCGCTCTTGAGAACGTTCTGGGCCGCGTGGCTGCAGAAGACTTGGTCGACGAGAACACTGGCGAAGTGCTGATCGAGTGCAACCACGAGCTCTCGGAAGCCAAGCTGGAAGAGCTCAAGGGCAAAGGCGTCAAGGCTGTGAAGGTGATCTACACCGACAACCTGACCCACGGTGCATTCGTTCGCGAAACCCTGCAAATCGACAAGGTTTCGAGCCCCGATGAAGCATTGATCGAAATCTACAAGCGCATGCGTCCGGGCGATCCCCCGACCATTGAAGCTTCGAAGCAGTTGTTTGAGAACATGTTCTTCAACCCCGACCGCTACGATCTGTCGCGCGTGGGCCGTTTGAAGTTGAACTACAAGTTCCCGAACAACGGTGTGGCTCAGGAAGTGACCACTCTGACCAAGGAAGACATCCTGTCGACCTTGTTCTACCTCTGCGAGCTGAACAACGGCCGCGGAACGATCGACGATATCGATCACTTGGGCAACCGCCGCGTTCGCCCGGTGGGTGAATTGATCGAGAACCAATACCGCATCGGCTTGGTTCGTATGGAGCGCGCCATTAAAGAGCGCATGAGCATTCAAGAGATTGAGACGCTCATGCCGCACGACTTGATCAACCAGAAGCCGGTGTCGGCCGTGGTGAAAGAGTTCTTCGGCTCGAGCCAGCTCTCGCAGTTCATGGACCAGACCAACCCGCTGTCGGAAGTCACGCACAAGCGTCGTCTTT
>JACCED011018098.1_pt1 | contig 10137 bp, 9 predicted proteins | sample 7455021 | NCBI WGS metagenome assembly JACCED01 (sample SAMN15323456, study PRJNA562643) | freshwater metagenome | isolation source: river surface water | place: USA:Blue River Watershed | collected 2017-08-19 | reverse complement strand
TCATGGCTTTGTGTGGCAGCGGTTGGTTGGGCGGCACCGCCTCCATGGTCATCCTCGCCCTCACGGGCTTGGCCATCGGCATCGGCGGCCCCTCGCGCGACATGATGATCAAAAAAGCCACCCCCAAGGGAGCCACCGGTCGCGTCTACGGCATGGTGTACTCGGGCTTGGACATCGGCTTTGCCATCTCGCCCCTGATCTTCGGCCTCTTTATGGATCACGGCTGGTATGGCGCCACCCTCATCGGTGGCGCAGTCGTCCTCCTGCTCAGCGTCTTTGCCGCCCTGGGCGTTGGCCAACGCACCCAGCAACCCGCCACCTAACCCGCCAAGACCACTGCGGTCTTGTGGCGCTCTCCTCGATTCGCCGCAGATTGCCTGCGCCTGTGCCGCATCGCGCAACGCTGCACAGCTTGGGGCCCAACGCGCAAGCCCCCCCGAGCCGCCCCCGTGTGCCTTGCCGGACGAAAAAAAAAGAGCCGCACGCGGCGGCTCTTTTGGGAGGGAAGTCCTTGCGGATTAGTGCAGGTGCTTGCCCAGGATGCCGGCGAGTTCGAACATCGTGACTTGGGCTTTGCCAAACACGGCCTTGAGCTTGTCGTCGGCGTTGATGGCGCGCTTGTTCACTTTGTCTTGCAGACCGTGCTTCTTGATGTAAGCCCAGATCTTGCTCACAACTTCGGTGCGCGGAACGGCTTGATTGCCGATCACAGCGGCGAGAGCTGCGCTCGGTGTCATGGCCTTCATGAAGGCCGCGTTCGGGGTGCGCTTCTTGGCGGGAGCCTTTTTCGCGGCCTTTTTGGCAGCGGGCTTCTTCGCCGCAACTTTCTTCGCAGCAGGCTTCTTGGCCGCTACTTTTTTCGCTGCGGGCTTCTTCGCGGCGACTTTCTTCGCGGCGGGCTTCTTGGCAGCAGCCTTCTTCGCTGCGGGCTTCTTGGCCGCTACTTTCTTAGCAGCGGGTTTCTTGGCTGCGGCCTTCTTTGCAGGGGCTTTCTTCGCAGGAGCTTTTTTCTTTGCAGTTGCCATGGTTGATTTCCTTCTCTAGAGGTTTAGGTTTAGGGATGCATCACTCGTCGAAACGAGCAAGCGAATCGTAATAGAGAAAAAGCCCTTCTCCAAGCGAAAAACAGCTTTTTTCCCAGTGAAGTGTTGTTTTTCCACGCAAGAAATCCGAGAGACGCCGCTCAGAGGAGAAAAACCGCGTTTGCAAACAGAAGAATTCAGCATTGTCCAAGCCCTGCAAAATGACAAAACATCATTTCATAATGCGATAAATTGAATGCGTGCATCGCAGCATTTTTTCTTGATATGAGAAACAGAATTTCATAATCAGAAAAACAAACCATAAGATATTGAAAATAAACAACAAAAAAAAATTCTTCTATAAGACATAAGAGGCGCGAAAACTCTTCTATAAGACTTAAGATGAGTCCCATGCTGATCGCCTAGGCGCTCACCCGAGTCACCCGATTTTTCATTTCAACCTTGTTAGGAGTGCAACATGCCGCAAAACTTGACTGAACAACTCAGCCGCGAACAACAAATCGCCGCCCTCGAAAAAGACTGGGCCACCAACCCGCGCTGGAAAGGCGTCAAGCGTGGCTACAGCGCCGCTGACGTCGTGCGCCTGCGCGGCAGCCTGCAAATCGAGCACACCTTGGCCAAGCGCGGCGCGGAAAAACTCTGGCGCCTCATCAATGGCGAGGCCAAGAAAGGCTACGTCAACGCTTTTGGCGCGATCTCCGCAGGCCAAGCCATGCAGCAAGCCAAGGCTGGCCTCGAAGCCGTCTACCTCTCGGGCTGGCAAGTCGCCGCCGATGGCAACACCTCCGAGACCATGTACCCCGACCAGTCGCTCTACGCGTATGACTCCGTGCCCACCATGGTGCGTCGCATCAACAACACCTTCAAGCGCGCCGACGAAATCCAGTGGGGCCGTGGCATTGAGCCCGGCAGCAAGGATTTCATCGACTACTTCCTGCCCATCGTGGCCGACGCGGAAGCGGGCTTTGGTGGCGTGCTCAACGCGTTTGAGCTCATGAAAAACATGATCTCCGCAGGCGCGGCCGGCGTGCACTTTGAAGACCAGCTCGCCGCGGTCAAGAAGTGTGGCCACATGGGCGGCAAAGTGCTCGTGCCCACGCAAGAGGCTTGCGAGAAGCTCATCGCCGCGCGTTTCGCAGCTGACGTCATGGGCGTCTCCACCATCGTGCTCGCCCGCACCGATGCCGAGGCCGCCAACCTCATCACGAGCGACCACGACGCCAACGACAAGCCCTTCCTCACCGGTGAGCGCACCCAAGAGGGCTTCTACCGCGTCAAGAACGGCTTGGAGCAAGCCATCAGCCGCGGCGTCGCCTACGCCCCCTATGCCGACCTCGTCTGGTGCGAGACCGGCACCCCCGACCTCGGCTTCGCGCGCGAGTTCGCCCAAGCCGTGCACGCGGCCCACCCCGGCAAGCTGCTCTCCTACAACTGCTCGCCTTCCTTCAACTGGAAGAAGAACCTCGACGACAAAACCATCGCCGCGTTCCAAGACGAGCTCTCCGCGCTGGGCTACAAGTACCAGTTCATTACCTTGGCGGGTATCCACGTCAACTGGTACAACACCTTCAAGTTCGCCCACGCCTACGCACGCGGCGAAGGCATGAAGCACTACGTCAACATGGTGCAAGAGCCCGAGTTCGCCGCCCGCGAGCAAGGCTACACCTTCGTCTCGCACCAGCAAGAAGTCGGTGCAGGCTACTTCGATGACGTCACCACCGTCATCCAAGGCGGCTCCTCCAGCGTCAAAGCCCTCACCGGCTCGACCGAAGAAGAGCAGTTCCACTGATCAACGCCCCCGCGCGTTGCCACAAACCACCCTACGGGGTGGTTTTTTTTGCGCCGCATAAAATAGCGCCCTTATGTTGCACATCACCCTCCCTGACGGCTCGCGCCGCGAGTACCCCGCCCCCCTCACCGTGGCCGACGTGGCCGCCTCCATTGGCAGCGGCCTGGCCAAAGCGGCCCTGGCTGGCAAGGTCAATGGCAAGCTGGTCGACACCAGCTACCAAATCGCGCAGGACGCGAGCCTGGCCATCATCACCGCCAAGGACGCCGATGGCCTGGAGCTCATCCGTCACTCCACCGCCCACTTGCTCGCCTACGCCGTGAAGGAACTCTTCCCCGAAGCGCAGGTCACCATTGGCCCGGTGATCGACAACGGGTTCTATTACGACTTCTCCTACAGCCGCCCCTTTACCCCGGAAGACCTCGCCGCCATCGAAAAGCGCATGACCGAGCTCGCCCAAAAGGACGAGCCCGTGCAGCGCCGCGTCCTCCCGCGCGACGAAGCCGTGGCCTACTTCAAAGGCCTGGGTGAGCACTACAAGGCCGAGATCATCGCCAGCATCCCGAGCAACGAAGAGGTCAGCCTCTACCGCGAAGGCGGCTTTGAGGATCTCTGCCGTGGCCCCCACGTCCCGAGCACGGGCAAGCTCAAGCACTTCAAACTCATGAAGGTCGCCGGCGCCTACTGGCGTGGCGACAGCAAGAACGAGATGCTCCAGCGCATCTACGGCACCGCCTGGGCGAGCAAGGAAGACCTGCAAAACTACCTCACCCTGCTCGAAGAGGCCGAGAAGCGCGACCACCGCAAACTCGGCCGCGAGCTCGACCTCTTTCACATCGACGACCATTCCCCCGGCACCGTTTTCTGGCACCCCAAGGGCTGGGTGGTCTGGCAAGAAGTCGAGCAGTACATGCGCCGCGTCTACCGTGACAACGGCTACCAAGAGGTCAAAGGCCCGCAAATCCTGGACCAAAGCCTATGGGAGAAAACCGGCCACTGGGACAAATACCGCGAGAACATGTTCGTCACCGAGAGTGAAAAGCGCGACTACGCGCTCAAACCGATGAACTGCCCGGGCCACATCATCATCTACAAGCAGGGCATCAAGAGCTACCGCGATCTGCCCCTGCGCCTGGGTGAGTTTGGTCAGTGCCACCGCAATGAGCCCAGCGGCGGCTTGCACGGCATCATGCGCGTGCGCGCCTTCACCCAAGACGACGGCCACATCTTCTGCACCGAAGACCAAATCCAGGCCGAAGTCACCGCCTTCACGGCCTTGCTGCAAAAGGTCTATCGTGATTTCGGTTTCACCGAGATCCTCTACAAACTCTCCACCCGCCCGGAAAAACGCATCGGCAGCGAGGAGAGCTGGGACAAAGCCGAAGCCGCCCTGGCCGAAGGCCTGCGCGCCTCGGGCTGCGAATTCCAGTACTTGCCAGGGGAGGGCGCTTTCTACGGCCCGAAAATCGAATACACCCTCAAGGACGCCTTGGGACGTGAGTGGCAGTGCGGCACGATTCAGGTGGACCCCAACCTGCCCGAGCGCCTCGACGCCGAATACGTGGGCGAGGACGGTGCGCGCCACCGCCCCATCATGCTCCACCGCGCCATCGTGGGCAGCTTAGAGCGCTTCATCGGCATTCTGATCGAGCAACACGCCGGCGCCTTGCCCACTTGGCTCGCCCCGGTGCAGGTTGCGGTGCTCAACATCACCGACGCCCAGGCCGATTACGCCCAAAATGTAGCGAAAATGTTGCAAAACCAGGGTTATCGGGTCGAATTAGACCTGCGCAACGAGAAAATTAACTATAAAATACGGGAGCATTCGATGCAGAAGCTGCCCTACATCTTGGTCGTGGGTGATCAAGAGAAAGCAGCCGGTGCCGTCGCCGTGCGCGCCCGAGGTAATCAAAACCTCGGTGCCATGTCGCTCGAAGCCTTTGCCCAAAAGCTGGCTTCCGACATCGCCCTCAAGAGCTGATTTCTCCCCGAAGTTCGCCAAGAGCCGTGCGTTGCACAGCAACGGTCATGTTTGATTTTTTGTGAAGGATAGTCACCATCGCTACTGAATTTCGCGATCGCCGCCAGCGCGAGGAACGCAAACACCGCCTCAATCGGGAGATCACTGCTCCTGAAGTCCGTATCTCCGGCCCCAACAACGAGCCCATGGGCATTGTCAGTTTGGCCGAAGCCCTTCGCCTCGCGGGGGAGTTGGACGTAGACCTGGTCGAAATTGCCGCCACTGCCAGTCCGCCCGTGTGCCGACTGATGGATTACGGCAAGTTCAAGTACCAAGAGCAAAAGAAAGCAGCCGAAGCGAAAGCCAAGCAAAAAGTCATCGAGGTCAAGGAAATCAAATTCCGCCCCGGCACCGATGACGGTGACTACAACATCAAGATGCGCAACATCAAGCGCTTCTTGGACGACGGGGACAAATGCAAGATCACGCTGCGCTTTCGGGGCCGCGAGATCACGCACCAAGAAATTGGGTTGGCGCTGTTGCAACGCATCCGCGACGACCTGGGCGAGCTGATCATCGTTGAGCAGTTCCCCAAACTCGAAGGCCGGCAAATGATCATGATGATCGCACCGGGCAAGAAGAAAACGGGTGGCGCCGCCAAACCCGCCGCAGAAGCTGCTCCGGCAGCCGCTGCGTAAAAGGCGACGCAACACATTCGTGACTCAAGGCCCACAAGGGGCGCGCAGGGTGCGCGCAACGCCTAGAGCACACATAAAGGAGCATTCATATGCCCAAAATGAAGACCAAGAGCAGCGCGAAAAAGCGCTTCCGTGTTCGTCCAGGTGGCACCGTCAAGCGCGGTCAAGCCTTCAAGCGTCACATCCTGACCAAGAAGACCACCAAGAACAAGCGTCACCTGCGGGGTGCAGTCAACGTGCATGAGACCAACATGGGTCACATGGCACAAATGCTGCCCAAAGCTGGCCTGTAATTAACCGACGAACCAGGAGAACACTATGCCTCGCGTCAAACGTGGTGTCACGGCTCGCGCCCGCCACAAAAAAGTCCTCGCCCTCGCCAAAGGTTTTCGCGGTCGCCGCGGCAACGTCTTTCGCATCGCCAAACAGGCGGTGATGAAGGCGGGCCAGTACGCCTACCGTGATCGCCGCACCAAAAAGCGTGTCTTCCGCCAGCTCTGGATTGCCCGTATCAACGCGGCAGCCCGTCAGTGCGGTCTGACCTACAGCCAGTTTGCCAACGGCCTGAAGAAGGCCCAAATCGAGATCGACCGCAAAGTGCTGGCCGACCTCGCCGTGCACGACATGGCGGCCTTTGGCCACATCGTCGAGCAAGTCAAGGCCAAACTGGCGGCCTGATCCAACGGTGGCCGCGCGCCTGGCGCACGGCCACACTCAAGGGGGTTGAGCCTGCGTGGGCTTCAATCCCCTTTTTCCTTTGCGAGCGAAGAAAAGCCATGACTTCATCGGATCCACAAGACCTGCAAGCCCTGGTCGACAGCGCCCAGGCGCTGTTTGCCCAAAGCGCCACCCCGGCCGATTTGGAAAACGCCAAGGCCCAGTTTCTGGGCAAAGCCGGGCGTTTGACCGAGCTCATGAAGGGCATGGCCAGCTTGAGCGTGGAGGAGAAGAAAACCCGCGGTGCGGCCATCAACCAAGCCAAGCAAGCCATCGAGGCTGCTTTGCAAACGCGCCGCCAAGCCTTGGCCGATGCCGAGCTCGCGCAGCAACTCAAAGCCGAGTCCCTCGATGTCACCTTGCCCGGTCGTGCCCGCGCGCGCGGCGGCTTGCACCCCGTGAGCCTCACCTTGGGGCGCATTGAGGCCATCTTTGGCTCCATGGGCTTTGAAGTCGCGCAGGGCCCCGAAATCGAGACCGATTGGTTCAACTTCACCGCGCTCAACACCCCGCAGGATCACCCCGCGCGCTCTATGCACGACACCTTCTATGTGGAAGGTGGCTACCTCCTGCGCACCCACACGAGCCCCATGCAAATTCGCCACGCGGTGCAGCACGTCAAGCGCTACCGCGCGCAACTCGATGCGGGCCAGAGCATGCCCGAGATTCGCGTGATTGCCCCTGGGCGCACCTATCGCGTCGACAGCGATGCCACCCACTCCCCCATGTTCCACCAGTGCGAAGGCCTGTGGATTGGCGAGGCCGTGAGCTTCAAAGATTTGAAAGTTGTCTTCACCGATTTTTGTCGCACCTTCTTCGAGAGCGATGACCTCGTGCTGCGCTTTCGCCCAAGCTTCTTTCCCTTCACCGAGCCCAGCGCCGAAGTCGACATCCAGTTCCAGCACGGGCCCCTGGCCGGACGCTGGCTCGAAGTGGCCGGCTCGGGCCAAGTGCACCCCAACGTCGTGCGCAACATGGGGCTCGACCCCGAGCGCTACATCGGCTTTGCCTTTGGCATGGGCCCAGACCGCCTGACCATGCTGCGCTATGGCGTCAACGATTTGCGCCTCTTCTTTGACGGCGACATGCGCTTTCTGAGCCAATTCCAGTCCGCCCACGCCTGAGGACCCGCCATGCAATTCCCCGAGTCCTGGTTGCGCGAATTCTGCAACCCTCCCCTGAGTACCCAACAACTCGCCGACACCCTCACCATGGCCGGCCTCGAAGTCGAGGAACTCGCCCCGGTTGCGCCGCCCTTTGCCCAAGTGGTGGTGGGCCACATCCTGAGTGTGGCACCGCACCCCGATGCCGATCGCCTGCGCGTCTGCCAGGTCGATGTCGGGCAGGGCGAGCCTCTGCAAATTGTGTGTGGTGCGCCCAACGCCCGGGCCGACCTCAAAGTGCCCTGCGCCTTGGTCGGTGCCGAACTCCCCCCGGGAGAAGACGGCAAGCCCTTTCGCATCAAACTCGGCAAGCTGCGCGGCGTCGAGAGCCAAGGCATGCTTTGCTCGGCGCGCGAGTTGCACCTGAGCGAGGACCACGGCGGCCTCTTGGAGCTCGAAGCCTCCGCTCCCGTGGGCCAGAACATTCGCGAGCACCTGCGGCTCGATGACACTCTCTTCACCCTCAAACTCACACCCAACCTCGCGCATTGCCTGAGCGTCTATGGCATTGCCCGTGAAGTGTCCGCGCTCACCGGCGCGCCCCTGCAAACGCCGCGCATCGCGCCGGTGGCCGTCAATGGCGAAGCCCAGCGCAAGGTGCACATTGAAGCCACAGACTTGTGCGGGCGCTTTAGCGGCCGCGTGGTGGAGAACGTCAACCCCAAGGCTCAAACACCGGCCTGGATGGTCGAACGCCTCGCGCGCTGCGGCCAGCGCAGCGTCAACCCGCTGGTCGACATCTCCAACTATGTGATGTTCGAGTACGGCCGTCCCTCGCACATCTTTGACCTCGACAAAATCCATGGCGACCTGCGGGTGCGCTGGGGCCAAGCGGGCGAGACCTTAAAACTCCTCAACGGCAACACCATCACCTTGGACGATCAGGTGGGCGTGATTGCCGACGACCAAGCCGTGGAGTCCCTCGCCGGCATCATGGGCGGCGACGCCACAGCCGTGAGCGACAGCACGCGCCACATCTACATCGAAGCCGCCTTCTGGTGGCCCGCCGCCGTGGCCGGGCGCTCGCGGCGCTTTAACTTCAGCACCGACGCTGGCCACCGCTTTGAGCGTGGGGTCGATCCCGCGCTCACCATTGAGCACATCGAGCGCATCACCCAACTCGTGCTCGACATCTGCGGCACCCCGCAGAGCCGCGTGGGCCCGATGGACGACCAAGCGCCCAACTTGCCCCAAGCCAAGCCCGTCACCCTGCGCGTCGCGCGTGCGGTCAAGGTGCTGGGCATGGAGTTGAGCCAAGCCCGCATGGCCGATGCACTGCGCGGCCTGGGCCTGCCCGTGACCGAAGGGGAGGGTAGTCTCACCGTGGTGCCACCGAGCTACCGCTTTGACCTGCAGATCGAGGAAGACCTCATCGAGGAAGTCGCCCGCATGGTGGGCTACGACCACCTGCCCACCACGCCGCCACGCGCGCCCATCACCGCGCGCGTGCGCCCCGAGGGCGAGCGCAACCCGCACACCTTGCGCCACTTGCTCGCGGGCTTGGGCTACCAAGAGACCATCAACTTCAGCTTTGTCGAAGCGCGTTGGGAGCACGAACTCGCGGGCAACCCCGATCCCATCCGCTTGCTCAATCCGATTGCCAGCCCCATGAGCGTCATGCGCTCGTCCTTGCTCGGATCCTTGTTGCAAGTGCTCAAGTTCAACCTCGACCGCAAGGCCAACCGCCTGCGCGTCTTTGAAATCGGCCGCGTGTTTCGCAAAGACGCCCGCGTGCCCGAGAGCGACACCACCGTGGCCGGCATCGACCAGCCCATGCGCGTGGCCGGTTTGGCCTACGGCGCGAGCCAGCCCCTGCAATGGGGCCAGCGCGATGCGGGGGTGGATTTCTATGATGTCAAAGCCGACGTCCAAGCCCTGCTCGCCCCCCGCGAAGCCCAGTTTGAAGCCGCCGAGCATCCCGCTTTGCATCCGGGGCGCTGCGCGCGCATCGTGCTCGATGGCCAGACCATTGGGCACCTGGGCGAGCTACACCCCCGCTGGCGCCAAGCCTGGGAACTCCCCCAGGCCCCGGTCCTCTTTGAACTCGCCCTCGACCCCGTGCTCACACGCGCCGTGCCGCAAGCCAGCGGCGTCTCGCGCTTCCCCGCCGTGGAGCGTGACATTGCCGTCATCGTGGGCGAGCGCGTGAGCCACGCGGCCCTCATGCAGGCCATTGAAAGCGCCTCCACCGGGGGGCTGCTCAAGCACGCCGTGCTCTTTGACGTCTACCGCCCCAAAGCCGCCCAAGCCGGTATGGCCCTGGACGAAAAAAGCCTGGCCGTGCGACTTACCCTGCACAGCGATGAAGCCACCCTACAGGAAGTCCAGATTGACGCGGCCGTGCAAGCGGTGTTGAAATCATTGGCCGAGCAAGTCGGGGCCCGTTTGCGGGCCTAAGGAGCGCAGTATGGAACTCTCACTTGAAACCCTCGAAACCCCCGCCCTCACCAAAGCGCAGCTGGCGGAACTCCTCTTTGAACAACTCGGCCTCAACAAGCGCGAGTCCAAAGACCTGATCGACGCCTTCTTCGACCTCATCTGCCAGAGCCTCGTCAATGGCGAGGACATCAAAATCTCCGGCTTTGGCAATTTCCAAATTCGCACCAAAGCCCCCCGCCCGGGGCGCAACCCCCGCACCGGCGAAGCCATTCCCATCGAAGCTCGCCGTGCCGTGACCTTTCACGCCAGCTCCAAGCTCAAAGACCAAATCCAAGGCGGCAGCGCGCCCCAAATTGAGGCCTGAGCGTCTTTTTTTTGCGATTTACCC
>JACCED011545011.1_pt1 | contig 10139 bp, 10 predicted proteins | sample 7455021 | NCBI WGS metagenome assembly JACCED01 (sample SAMN15323456, study PRJNA562643) | freshwater metagenome | isolation source: river surface water | place: USA:Blue River Watershed | collected 2017-08-19 | reverse complement strand
GGAAATTCTATATATTCTTCACTTAATAATTCAATACCACTTAAAATTTCATCAAATGTATTTGTATTAATATGTGATATGTTCTCTGTTTTTATATATAATATAATTTTTTCTATTTTATAAACTAATTTCGAATATTCTTTCATTAATTTCATATGTAATCCCATCATTTTGTCATATTCAAAATAATTTTGACTTGCAGATAATAATGAAGCGAATAATGATAAGATGGCAATAAATAATAGAAAAGTTGGATTGTCATTTTGATAGGTTGCAAATAAAGATGTTGTACTAAATACATTTAATATTACTGCAGGATATCCTAATACTTTATTTTTATAATTATATAATCTTGCTGTATCTCGATGGCAAAAATAATACATTTTACATTTATGATACCAATGATATAAAATAATAATTTGATTTTCTATCATTATTTTATATAAATAAATATTTTATCTTACACTATTAGTTTTTGTTTTTTCATACTTTTCTTTTAATCTTGTATATTTATCAGTTAATTCAAAATACGCTTTTTCTAATTTACCATATTTTTCTTTTAATTTATTAAATTCCATATCAGCAGCCTCTGTTTGTAATTCTATGTTTTTTTGTATTTCATCATCTCTTAATCTTCTATATAATATTGATGTTTTAGTATCAACAGACCATGATAAACTTTTATTAGATAATACAATATATTTATCATAATTATCTTTATTTTCTAAAAATCCACCTAATCTAAATTTTTTTACTTTTTTATTATTCTCATTTGTTACTGAAAAATATCTTATATGAGTATTTAATGGTAATTTAGATAATTCTTCTATATTTTCTATTTTTTTATACATTTTTAATTTTTCATCTATTTCTGCTTCTGTCATTCTAGATTGATATGTAACATCAGGACGAGGACCTTTATAAGAGGTTAATCTAATTGTAGGTTTTGACATTTTTCTATAATATATTAGTATATATTTATTTCGTATATTCTGACAAATTATTTTAATTTTTATCCTTCATTTTATATTGATTTTTCTTTTTCTTCTTTCATTTTCTCTTTTTCTTTTTTTCTTTCTTCTCTTTTAATTTCTTTTTTTCTTCTTCTTTCTTCTTTTTCTTTAATTCTTTCTTCTTCTTTCTTTTTTCTATCTCTTTCTTTCGCTTCTTCTTTCTTTTTTCTTTCTTTTTCTTTCTCTTCTTTCTGTTTATTTCTCTCTTTTTCTTTTATTGCTTCTTTTATTCTATTATCCTTTTCTTTTTCTTCTTCTGTCTTATCTTTAGGAAATTTATATAAATAAAAATTTCTTGTAAAATGAAGTCTATATACTATATTACTCTTTACTACAAAAATTAATTTACTAAATATATCTTTATTTTCTATTGATAATAAAAATCCACCATTTTTTAATTCTCCATTATATGTCATATATTTTATATGACCTCCTAATTTTAATTTATCTATATTATTAGGATTTACTATAAAATAATCATCCAATTCTAATTTATATTTTTTTAACCATTTACTTGGAATTATTATATTATTTTTTTCTTCCATATTTTTATGAGAGGATTATTTACAGATGGTTTTAATTCATTTTGGCACTTTGTGTTTGGTATACTTTCATTTTATTTACCTTACGTTTTTATATTCTTTATAGCATACCAATCACATGATTTTAATGATGAAAATATTAGTATAGATATTGAAGAATTCTTTATTGGATTATTATGTGCAATTTTTGGTGATTTAGGATATAATTATATTAAAAAATATAAACAAAAGAAAGAGAAAACTCCTTAAAATATATAATTTAAAAATTGAATAATAACAAATTTAGAATCATATTTTATTATAAAAATATATGTTTTAAAATGGAAAAAAATATTGACAATGATCTTGATAATATTATTAATAGTATAAGTAATTTAAATATTATTGATAATAAAAAAATAACAAAAGAAAATAATAAAGAAAATAATAAAGAAAATAATAAAGAAAATAATAAAGAAAATAATAAAGAAAATAATAATGAGGATAAAAATGAAGATAATAAAGAAGAAATAAATAATATAAAAGAAAATAAAATCAATGAGAAAAAAGAAGAAAATGTAAAAAAAGAGAGTTTAAATAAAAAGGTATTATTAAAAATAGAAGAAAATAAAAAGGAAAAAGAAAAAGAAATAATTAATGAATTTAAAAAAATAGATCCCACTATTAGTAATGAAAATGCATTAATTTTTTATAATTTATCTATATCATTACATCAAAGTAAATTACAAAAAAATGGTAATTTTCTTGAAACGTTTATAAGTCAATTTTTAGATGATAATAATATATCATATAAAAAACAAGTAAGTATTAATAAATTAGGAAAAATAATAGGTTTTAATTATAAGAAAAAATGTTATCATATTGTTGATTTTGTTATTGGTAATAATATTGAGATTGATAAAATGATAACTGATTATATTGTTATTAGTTGTAAAACTACATGTAGAGAAAGATGGACTCAAGATGATTGGAGTTTTACAATGAAACCAAAATTGTATTTATTACTAACTATATCAGATGATTATCCGCCATCTGATAGATTTAGAGAAGAAATAAATAGAAAAATTATAACAAGTAAACCTAAGAAAAAGGATAATAGAAAATTTAAATTAAACTTTGATGATTTATTAAATGAATTAAAAATTATAAATAATTAAAATTATTCGTAGTATTTATTTATATTTTTTCCTATCAATTCAGTAAAAATTGTAGGTATTGTATTTCCTAATTGTTTCCAATGATCATTACTAGATCCACATAATTTAAAATCGGGATCAAATCCTTGTAATTTTAAACAATCTTCTTTTGTTAATCTATATTCCTTATTATCAACTATATATCCATCCCAATTATGTTTATCATTTATTGGTGAATTTCTTCCACCACATCTAATAGTATATGCAATATCTTTTTGAAAATTTTTATTAAAAAAGTTTGATAATGTAGTTTCTTTTTTATATTCATCAAAGTCGAGTAATTTATTTATATTTTTTACCATATTTGAATCATTTTTGATACCAATAATAATTAAACGTTTTCTCATTTGAGGTATACCATAATCACTACATTTAATTATTTTATGAGTAATAGAATAATTTGCTTTTTCTATATTTTCTTTTATTTTTTCAAATGTTTTACCTTTATCATGTGTTAATAAACCCTGTACATTTTCAAGAATTATAATTTTTGGTTTATGATAATTCACAAATTTCATTATATTAAAAAATAATGTTCCTCTATCATCTTCAAATCCTTTATGCTTTCCACATTGGCTAAAAGGTTGACATGGAAATCCTGCACATAATATATCATAATTTGGAATATCTTTTGGTTCTATATTAGTTATATCATCTAATGGTAATAAATTATAATTTTCTTTATATGTTTTTTTAACTGAATCATTAATATCACATGCCATGATACATTCCCAATTTAATTTTTTAAATGAATAGTGAAAACTACCTATTCCACAAAATAAATCGATATATTTTATATTTTGAGATTTATTAGTATTAGATAATTCATTATCCTGTTTAATATTGTTAGATTGATTATCATTTTGTTCAATATTATCATTTTTTAATTCTGAATCTATTTTTTTATTAATAATAGATTTATTTTTTTTCATTTTAATAATATTATATTTAAATTTAATATTAAAATAATTTTATATCAATTTTTGTCTGATTTTCAATGGTAAATAATTTTTTAATTTAAATAGTTAGATTGGATTTAGATAGAATAGAATTAAGGCGTTTTGATAAATTATTTAATTCATAAATAGATGTAATTCTATCGTCAAGGGTATGTTCAAATGAAACAAAAGTTTCTAATAAATCTTTTTTCTGGGTATTTAAATTTTCTAGGAGGATTTTTTCAGGATATAATTTATAATTATTGTCTTTATGGATTTTTATGAATTTTTTGAGATTTATAAAATTTTTTAATTTATCAATAAATTCTGAATATGTTTTTGGATTATATTTTTGAAAGTATGATATTTCATTTACAAAATCTAGTAAACTTTTTGAATTAGTTTCAGTAATATTTGTATTAGATTTTAAAATAGTTAATTGTTCTTTGCGGTTATTTGAAATAGATAAAATAGTATAAACAATACCAATAAATAAACATAGTTGAAATAGGGTTATATTCCAATTTTGAGTAAAATAATAAATTAAAATTATAATAATTAATGCATAAAATATTTCTATTATAGAATATTCTTTTCCTAACATAATTATATTAAACAAATAATATGACAGATTTTTATTCAAAATATTTAGATTTAATTAATAATCAAAAAAATAATTATCGCGGTGCTGGTTTTATCTTTTATCAAAATAATAATAATGATATTGATTTTTTATTAGGTGTAGATAATAAATTTAAAGATAATAAATTAAACGTTTTTGGTGGTGGTAAAGAGAAAACTGATAAATCAAGCTTACATACTGCATGCAGAGAAGTTTTTGAAGAATTATTTAATGTTTATCCAACTGGTTTAGATATTTTTGTTGAAAGAATACAAAAAGGCATTGATTCACATGATATTACTGAAAAAATATTTTTAAAGAAAGAAAATGAAGTATGTTATTTTGCAGATATAAAGTATTTAAATTTATTTATCGAACATTTAATTTATCATGAAGGTGAATGGACGTTTAAAAATAATCATCAATATAAAGAGTATAAAGATGATATAATAAAATTTATTGGTGATAGAGTATTAAAATCTAGTCAAAAAGCAAAGAATGGATTAAATGAAATAAAAAGAATTTATTTAGTTAAATGGAGCCATATAAAAAATGCAATTAATAAAACTGATGAAAATCACAGTGAACCAGTTAAAATTAATAATAAAAAATATTTGTTAAGAGATAATTTACAGAAATATCTTAAAGAGGATATTATAATAGATATCATAAATAAAAATCTTAATTAAATTTAATAAATGAATTTCCAAAATAACTCACCTTTTTCAAGCTTTTTTAATATCATTATTACTAATAGTAACAATTTAACTAATAATGATTTAGATGATAATTCAGATATGGATATTTCGCCAATAGCAATTAATGCATCAATTACATTAACTAATATGCAAAATAATTCAAATAATCAAGAATCAAATAATCAAGAATTAAATAATCAAGAATCAAATAATCAAGAATCAAATATAGAAGAAGATAATAATTCAGGGTATGAATCTGATCAAGAAGATAACGATGATGAAGATGAAGAAAGTAATGATGATGAAGAAAATAAAGAAGAAGATAATGAAGATGAAGAAAATAAAGAAGATGGACAAAATGAAGATGAAGAAGAAAAAGAAGAATTAACATTAGATTTTATGATGACATTAAAAATGCAGACTGAATTTGAATATGAAGATAATTTACCATTAACAATGTTAGTAAGATTAATGTATAATTATTTATTAAATAATGGATATAGATATGAAGAAGTAGTAGAGGCGATGAAAAAATTATATGATAATGTAGATCCAGCAAATAAGGATAATGTAATATATATATTAGAGAGGTTACATACAAGAAATAATGTAATAAATAATCAAATACCAAATGGAGGGATAGCTAATAATTTAGTGAATATGTTAACGTTATTTAACAATTTAAATCAAGAAATTGAAGTTAATTTTAATCAGCATATAGATCAATATAATAATGAAATTATTAATCCTGGAAATTTTTTTAGTATGATCACCAATAATATTAATACTGCAATGGGTGGAGAAACACCATTATCACCAAATTTATTTACATTTAATAGTAATTCTACTGTAAATACAGTAAATCCATCATTAATGCAATTATCTAATAATGTACTACCAGTAAATAATGGTAATAATACAGTAATAAGTCCATTATTAGGTGGACAAAATTATACAACAATACCTCCATCAATATATATACCAATATCACCATTTAATAATTTGTCAGCAGATGCATTATCAGATGCATTTTCACCATTTAATGTATTAAGTCAAATATTAATGCCAATTGGTAATCAATTAAATATACCAATAAATGCGAATATTGGAGGATTAAATGGTGAAGTAAAGAATGTAACGACAGAAGAAATATTAGAAAGAAAGACAAAGAGAGGTTGTTATAAAGATTTAGATGAAGATAGTAAAACTAAATTTAAAACATGTTCAATATGCATGGATGATTATAAAGATGAATCAGATGTAAGACAATTAAATTGTAAGCATGTATTTCACAGAGATTGTATAGATCCATGGTTATTAAATGAAAATTACAAATGTCCAATATGTAGAGATGATACATTAGAAAATAAAAATGGGATGTAAATTTTGAAAAAAAATAATTTAAGGGTAAAAAGATACTAATAAATAAAGAAGATGGGAAGACCAAAGGGAAGTACGAATAAAGCTAAAAATGCGATAGAAAAATTAAAGAATAAAGATGAGGAATCAAGTCCGAATATGAAGTTAGAGGTAGTAGATGTTAATAAAATTAAAGAAATGTTAACATCTAATGATAATAAAATAGAAGATAATAAAAATAGTATAGAAGAAGAGAAAGAAGATAAAATAAATATGATAATGAAAATAAAGATGTCTAATATGCAATTACATAAGACTATGTTAAAAGAATTAGAAATGACTAATTCTATATTAGAAGAAAAGATGAAGTCATTAGAGGAATTAATAGAGAATATAACGAAAGAAGTTAAAGTAGAGAATCCAGTAATACCAGAAGAAATAACTAAAAATATAAATAATAAGCCATGGATTAGATTACCATATCCCATTAGAGAAGTAAAGATTATGACTTATATTAAAGAGAAATATGGTGATGAAGGAGAAAAGAAGGTAAAAGAAGTGGAGGAGAAGTTATTAAAGTTGTTATATGAGAAGAAGTTGACAAGTAAGACAGTTGTATATAATAACGTAGAAGGTAAAATTGAAGAAATAACGGAATATTAATTTAAGAATAAAAAAATAATAATAATAAAATGGAAGAATATACATATTTTGAGGTAGTTAAGGAGATAAATGCTATAATAGAGACGTTACATTTAGAAGAATTAACATCAATTGAAGACATATGTATTCATATAGAAGAAAGTTATAAAAGTTTTGATAGAATAGTTCCACGTGATATAATTGAGTCTATTGTAAAGGAAAAGTGTGGTTATAAATTTTTTTCACATGATATAAATGATGATGATTTATATGAACAAATTATAGATGCTAAAATGCATTACTTAGAGAATGTTCCACAGCCCGAACAAAGAACAAAGGCATGGTTTGATATGAGAAATAATATGATTACTGCTAGTAGTGGTGCTACTGCCATAGGAGAAAATCCATATGAAAAGATAGATAGTTTTGTGATGGAAAAAGTATTTGGAAGAGAATTTATGGATAATGAATTTGTACATCATGGTAAGAAGTATGAAGAAATTGCAGTAAAGTTATATGAACATATGAAAGATGTAAGAGCGAAAGAATTTGGGTTAATTCAGCATCCTAAGATAAGTTTTTTAGGTGCATCCCCTGATGGTATTACAAGTAAATATAGATTAGATGGTACTAAGAACTTAAAGAATTATGGACGAATGGTGGAAATCAAGTGTCCATATAGAAGAAAGATAGCGATGGAAGGAGAAATTGATGGTACAATATGTCCGCATTATTATTGGATTCAAATTCAATTACAATTAGAGTGTTGTGATTTGGAGTACTGTGATTTTTGGCAATGTGATATAAGAGAGTATATAAGTATAGAGGAGTGGATGAAGTCAGTTGCAATGGAGCATAAATGTGAGCAGAATAAAAAGTCGAATATAGAAGAAGAGTGGACTTATGGATTTGTACTGCAATATAAGATGGATAATTATGTAAAAAGAAATAGTACGGATAAAGAGGTATTTTGTTCCAAGTATATATATCCAGATAATCTATTAGGGAATTATCAAGATAAAATACTATTAGCAAATCAAATGAAAGAACAAAAGATAGAAGGATATACATTTGATAAAATATTATATTGGAGAATAGTAAATAGTCATTGCTGTGAAGTAAAAAGAGATAGAAAGTGGTTTGCAGAAAAGTATCCTTTATTCAAGGCTGTATGGGAAAAGATAGCATATTTAAGAATGGATAAAGAGGCGGGGGAGGCATTTAGGGAAAGAGTGTTAAAACAAAAGGAAGAGAATAAAGCAAGGTATGGAAGAAAGAATAATAATGATGGAAAGATGGCAAATGTAAACAAATTCGAAAGTGATGAGGATAAAGATGATGATAAAAAGGGAAAGAAAGTAGATTTCACTAAATCACTATTCTAAAATAATGTTATTTTATCATTATTTTAAGCTTTTTTTATAAGTTTATTTAATTTATTTAATAATAGATTAAATAAGTTTTTTTATAGAAACAAAGTAAATATGAATAAAGTAATTTAATTTATAGCCTCTACGAGGCGTATACATTAAACAAAGTTTAATTATATGGTAATGCATAAAGCAATTGCCATATAAAGTTATAGCCTCGTAGAGGCGTACAACGCCAAACTTTGTTTGGCTATGGCTTACTGGGCATTTTAAGAATGACCAAACTATGGGAGTGTTAGTTTCCTACTTGCGCTTATCTGTTAGATAAGCACTTTCGTACTTATCCACAGAGCCGCGTAAAGGCCCTCCCATTCTCTGCAGTACCCCCTCTGGGGCTCACGACGTTTTAACATTGGTGCGGCTCTGTACAAAGGCAGAACAAACAGGCAGAAAGTGCCGCACACAACTCCTCAGCGCTGGGTAGAAGTCCGTTAACTTCAGCGCCTATACGTCGATTTCACAGGATACATCACGTCACGCGTTTGTGCCCCCCGACACGCCGGCGGTCTGTGATCGGACTTCATCCAAGTCTGACGCTCTTCTCGCGCTGCTGCCTCCCACTCTCAGTCCATCACGGTGAGTCTGGCAATCTGCTGCTATCTTCCAATAGTCTCTCCACCGGCGTAAACCACCGGTGACGGCTGTTGCCGCATGTACGTGCTTTTTTGTTGGTTTTTTTTTTGCACGGACACACGACTGGAGAGACTTGTGGGTTGGCGCCGCAGCACGCCCACCGCAGACTTGCAGCGCGAGGTCTTCGTCAGATCCTTGCCCCCCTTGCGGGTCAGGACTTGCTCCGGCTCTTGCCGCGAGAGATGTGGGCAGCCGCCGCGTGCGCATGGAGCGCGCGCGTCGCTGTGCAGCGCGCGTGGTGCGCGCCGCGCAGCCGCTCAGCGGCGGCCGCCCTTGCCGTGCTTGGCGTCCTTGGCGCGATCCTTCTCGCGCGCCTTGTGACGCTCCAGCGCGGCCATCTCCGCGGGATTAAGCCCTCCCGGGTTGCCGCCGCCCCCAGCGGCCGCCGTGCGCCGCGTCTGAGTGGTGCCATCAGACGCGGCGGAAACGGCGGCTGCGTGAGAGCAGGCGGCCAGCAGCGCACGGTGCGCCTGCAGGATGGCAGCGCCCACACCCTCGACCTCGCGCAGGCGCGCGGAGGCCATGGTGCGGACGCGGGTCACCTCCTGCAGGAGCTTGAGCGCCGCCTCAATCGGGACGTCGGGAACAGGGACGGCGGCGCCGCCCGCGGCCGCGGCGTTGGCCGCAGGCGCGGGCGGCGGCACGAGAGAGTCGTAGCGGAGCTGCAGGCGCTTGACGGCGTCGTGCAGCAGCGAGGCGGGCGTGACAAAGCCCGTGCTCGCCGAAGTGGACGCCTTTGCAAGCGCGTCCACCCCCTGCCACTTCTTCTTGTCCTTGTCCTCGTCAGGGAGATCACGAGAGAGAGATGCCTCCTTTTTCTTCAGGAGCTCGGCCGCGGTGTCAAACGCGGTCGCAGCCTGCGCGAAGGCGCGCAGGGCATCAGGAAGCGCGCGCAGGCCCGCGGACTTGAAGTCAGCGACGGCGGCGCGCGCAAAGTCCAGCAGCGCCATCTCGTCGCGGAACTCCGTGCGCTTGGACTGCCACGCCAGCGCCATGTCGCGCGCGCCGTTGTACTGGCGGTGCGCGACGTCGCGCGCCGCCGCGTACTTGGCCAGCTCGCGCTCGC
>JACCED010616905.1_pt1 | contig 10140 bp, 8 predicted proteins | sample 7455021 | NCBI WGS metagenome assembly JACCED01 (sample SAMN15323456, study PRJNA562643) | freshwater metagenome | isolation source: river surface water | place: USA:Blue River Watershed | collected 2017-08-19 | reverse complement strand
GGAAGAGCTTGTTCCCCTGCTGGCAGCGTGGGTTGGCTTTGGCCTCTTCACCATTGGCGCAGCGGTTTTGGTGGCGCTTCATGCTGACCGGCTCTCCCATCGCCGGCGCCTTGCGACGATGGCCAGCTATTTCGATCATGTGCTGCATCTGCCGCTTGGCTTTCACACGTCCGTCCATTCCGGTCGCCTGCTCAAAACCATGCTCGATGGCGCATCGAATATGGCTGGTGTGTGGCTCTCCTTCTTCCGCGAGAATTGCTCGTCTTTCGCAGCGCTGTTCATCCTGCTGCCTTTCTCGCTCTTTCTGAATTGGCGGCTGGCCTCGCTGCTTATCGTGTTGGTTGCCTTTTTCGGCCTGCTCACAGCCTTTGTCTTGCGTCGAACGGAAGGATTGCAGGGCGAGGTCGAGCGCTACAACACAGATCTGGCCGAGCGAGCATCAGACGCGCTGGGCAATATTGCGGTCATTCAAAGCTTCACCCGTGTTGAGGCCGAAACGAAGGAAATGCGCAAGGTCAGTGCCGCCTTGCTGTCGGCGCAAATCCCCGTCTTGTCATGGTGGGCGATGGCGGCGGTTGCCACACGCGCTTCAGCCACCATCACGCTGGTTGCCATCTTTCTGCTGGGTGCCTCGCTGCATCTGGAAGGCAAGGCCACCATTGGCGAAATCGTCACCTTCATGAATTTTGCCACACTGCTGATTGGCAAGCTTGAACATGTGGTGAGCTTTGTGAACTGGGTCCTCCTGATCCTGCCCAAGCTCAATGAATTCTTTGACGTGCTAGACACGAAGCCAACCGTGCATGATCGCGCTGACGCGGTTGATGCCGGAAGGCTGACGGGCCGTGTCAGTTTTGAAAATGTCAGCTTCACCTATGACGGTCGCCGTATGGCCGTTGAAAATGCCTCCTTCACGGTCGAGCCGGGCCAGACCGTAGCGCTGGTTGGTTCGACGGGCTCTGGTAAATCCACAACGCTTGGCCTGCTGCATCGTGTCTTTGATCCGCAAGACGGCCGCATCACGATCGACGGAAAAGATATTCGCGAGATGACACTGTTGTCGCTTCGCCGCAATATCGGCGTCGTGTTTCAGGAGCCCATGCTGTTTGCCCGCTCCATCGAGGAGAATTTGCGCGTTGGCAAACCGGATGCAACAGAAGATGAAATTGACCTTGCCCTCACCCGCGCTCAGGCCAAGGACTTCATTGCCTCGCAGCCGGATGGCGTCAAGACAATCGTGGGCGAGCGTGGCCGCTCTCTCTCAGGTGGCGAGCGCCAGCGTGTTTCCATTGCGCGTGCCTTGCTGAAAGACCCGCCGATCATGATCTTTGACGAGGCGACGTCGGCCCTTGATGCCACGACCGAGCGTCAGTTACAGGCTGCTCTTGATGCAGCAACAGAAGGACGCACCACTTTCGTCATCGCGCATCGTCTCTCAACCGTGCGCAATGCTGACCGGATCATTGTCTTTGATCACGGCAAGATTGTTGAGAGCGGCACATTCGATGAGCTTGTGGCGCGCAATGGTCGCTTCGCCGTACTGGCACGGGCGCAATTCATGGCACCCGCTGCTGATCTTGAAGCCGTGAAGCCCGCCTTCTAGCCGCTGCCGTCCTCTGGCAACATGCTGGTGATGCGCAGAAGCGTGATACGGTTGCGCTGTTTGCGCAGGATCTCGAAGCGGAAGCCGTGGAAGGAAAAGACCTGACCCGGCTCCGGAATCATCTGCGCTTCGTGAATGACAAGGCCCGCAATGGTGGTGGCCTCTGCATCCGGCAAGTTCCAATCCATTGCCCGATTAACATCGCGGATCGGTACAGAGCCTTCGACATTGACTGAGCCATCGGCCTGAACGCGCAGGCCCTGAATGGCAAGATCATGTTCGTCGCGGATGTCACCGACGATTTCTTCCAGAATGTCTTCCAAGGTCACAAGCCCCATCACGGAGCCGTATTCATCAACAACAAGAGCAAAGTGCATCTTGCGATCACGGAAGGCCTGCAGCTGATCTTCCAATGTGGTGGTTGCAGGCACGAACCAGGGCGGCAAGGCCACCTCGTCGATATTCACCTTGGTTGCATCACCATTCACTGCAGCCAATGCGCGCAGCAAATCTTTGGCATGCAGAACGCCAACAATGTTTTCTGGCTGGTCTCGCCAGAGCGGCAGGCGCGTGTTGGATGACGCCAGGACCTCGCGCACGATCTCGGTGGGTGCCAGGCTTGCATCAATGGTACGCATTCGTGTGCGGTGAACCATCACATCTTCAACGGTGAGCTCGTTGAGTTCGAGCAAGCCACCAAACATGTCACGATGACGACGTTCGACGCTGCCTTCCTTGTGCAACAGATCAACGGCGCTGCGCAGTTCTTCTTGTGGTGTCAGCACGGATGTATGTTCGCCTGCACGCAAACCGACAAGGCGCAGCACACTGCCCACCACAGCATCAAGCGCGATCAGAATGGGCGTCATGATGGCAACAAAAAACGCAGCCGGACGCGAGACGACAAGTGACATGCGATCCGGGAAGTTGATGCCGATGGTCTTGGGCAAGACTTCCGAAAAGATCAGCAATAAGACCGTCATCAACAAGGTTGCATAGATAATGCCGGCATCACCAAAAATGCCGGTCAGCACATTGGTCATGAAGGCGGAGGCGCCGATATTGACGAGCGTATTGCCCAGCAGCATGGCGCCGATCAGTCGGCTGCGGCGTGAAAGTAGGCGGTTGACGAGAGCAGCGCGTGTGTCGCCGTTTTTTTCCAGCCCGTGCATTCTGACACGGCTTGCGGCTGTCAATGCGGTTTCGCAGCCAGAGAAGAAAGCCGATAACATAATACAACCCGCAACGATGAGAACCGCGACCCAAAGGTCAACGGCCATCGCTTCGCCGCCGAAGTTTTCCATTTTTTAGCGTCCCAATTCGTCCTTCAGGAAGGACAATACGATTTCGCCCGACACGCCCTTGGCAATGAAGCTTTGGCCGATGCCGCGTGCGAGAATGAAGGTTAGCGCCCCGCGCTCGACCTTCTTGTCTTGATACATCGCGTCGAGAATTTGCTCCGCGGTGAAACTGGGATTGGGAATATCGCGAATGCGTGATGGCAGGCCGACAGCCTTCAGATGCGCTTCCACCCGCGCGGCTTCATCCGGCGCGCAATATCCCAGATGGGCAGAGAAGCGCATGGCGCAAGCCATGCCGATGGCAACGCCCTCGCCATGATTAAGGCGCGGCGTGTCATAATGTGTGAGGGCCTCGTAAGCATGGCCGAATGTGTGGCCCAGATTGAGCAAGGCGCGGTCACCTTGTTCGGTCTCATCGCGCGCCACAATGGCGGCCTTGGAGCGGCAGCTGGTGGCAATGGCATGTGTCAGAGCATCGCTGCGCGCAAATATGTCTGCATGGTTCTTTTCAAGCCAGCTGAAGAAAGGCGCATCATCAATCACGCCATATTTCGCAACTTCCGCATAGCCTGCACGAAATTCGCGCGGATCAAGCGTCGCAAGCGAGCTTGTATCGGCAAGGACGAGCGAGGGTTGATAGAAGGCGCCGATCAGATTTTTGCCATGCGGCGAATTGATCGCCGTCTTGCCGCCAACAGAGGAATCGACTTGCGCCAGCAGCGTGGTTGGAATTTGCACAAAGCGCATACCCCGGCGCACGGTTGCAGCTACAAAACCCGCGAGATCGCCCACCACACCGCCACCCAGGGCGAGGATGATGTCACGGCGTTCCATGCGCGCCGCAATCACCTGATCGCACACGTCAGCAAAGGTCTCGTAGCATTTCGAGGCTTCGCCCGGCTTGATGATGATGCTGGCATGGCGAATGCCTGCCGCATCAAGGCTCGCCTGGAGTGCCGGCAGGTGATGGCGCGCGACATTTTCATCGGTCACGATCGCGCAAGCTGATTTCGGGCTGATGCGAGCGATTTCTTCGCCAGCACGTGCGATGAGATGATTGCCGATCAGGATGTCATAGCGACGCGCCCCCAATTCCACCGGCACGATGGTCGCGCTTTGGCGGGCGGGCGAAACAGGGGCAGTCATCTGGTTGCTTTCATGTTGGAGGCGCGGCAGGTCTTCAAGTCCGCGCTCAAGCGTTTCAATCACGGCTTCCACCATGGCCTCATGCGGGCCTTCTTTGGAGATGAGGCAGAAGTCGGCAAGTGCATAGACGGGATAGCGCTCATCAATCAGCGCGCGCAATGTGTCTTCCGGATCGCGCGTTTGCAGCAAGGGACGGTTGGGCCGCTTCTTCACACGGCGTAACAGCACATCGGCATCCGCCTTCAGCCAGATTGAAACACCGCGTTCAGCAATGCGTTCGCGCGTGGTGGCATTCATGTAAGCGCCACCGCCGGTTGCGAGCACGCATTGACCGTCGGCAAGAATGCGACCAATCACGCGGCGTTCGCCATCGCGAAAATAAGCTTCGCCATGGCGTGCAAAGATTTCAGAGATCGTCATGCCGGCAGCGGTTTCGATCTCCACATCCGCATCAATGAAGGGAAGATGGAGAGCTGCGGCCAGCCGCTTGCCGATGGATGTTTTGCCAGCGCCCATCATACCAACCAGCACAATGGATCTACCGCCAAGCTTGCGCACAATGTCGGCAGCGCGCGACGGCGGCACCAGCTCGCCAAGGGCAAGCCGGTGGTGTTCCTCGCTGCCCGGTTCAGCCAATTCAGTCATGGCATTCCTCTAGCACGGGCGGCGCACTAATTTAAGCACTCTACGACTTATTGATTTATCAACCGCGGCATGATCGAAAGAAGAGCGTTTCGAGAGGTCTAGCTCACTTGCCGTCACTCTTTCGCTTTCTCCTCGTCATCGGGATCATCGCTGGGCTCGCCTATGCTGCTATGCTGGCGCTCGTCACCTTTGTCGAGCCGGAGCAGCGCGAAATGACGCAGACCGTCCCCGCCCAGAAACTGACTGGCAAATAATGACGAGCGGGGCTGTCGATCGCTTCGCGCGCGCCTTTCTTGACATGATGGCAGCCGAGCGCGGGGCAACGCCGAACACGCTCGACGCCTATCGGGCAGATCTTGCGGATTATCTGGGCTTTCTGACCGGTCGCAGGGTGCCCGTGCTTGAGGCCACGACCGATCATGTGCGGGCCTATCTGGCCGATCTTGCCGGGCGGGGCTTCAAGGCGTCCTCGACCGCGCGGCGGCTTTCCTCGGTCCGGCAGTTTCACAAATTTCTGTATCTTGAGGGCCGGCGCGGGGATGACCCGACCGTTGTGCTGGAGGGGCCGAGACAGGGGCGGCGATTGCCCAAGATCTTGAGCGAAAAGGATGTGGACCGACTTCTGGCAGTGGCGGCTGAGGGAATTGAGGACGCGGCGCGGCCTTTTGGTGAGCGGCTGCGGGCGGCGCGCATGGCCTGCCTTCTCGAAGTGCTCTATGCGACGGGCTTGCGCGTTTCCGAGCTGGTTGCGCTGCCACGTTCGGCCGCCGGCCGGTCTGATCCCTTGCTCGTGATCAGGGGCAAGGGCGGGCGCGAGCGGCTGGTGCCCCTAACCGGCCCGGCGCGCGAGGCAATCTTGCGTTATCGGGCTCTGCTGGAGAGCAAGCCCGGTCTGGGCGAGGGGCCATGGCTTTTTCCGGCCGATAGCGAGAGCGGCCATCTCACCCGGCAGGCCTTTGCGCGGGATCTCAAGGTGGTAGCAGGGGCGGCAGGCATTTCGGCTGGCAAGATCAGCCCACATGTGCTCCGCCATGCCTTTGCCAGCCATCTCCTCCAGAATGGAGCCGATCTGCGCGTGGTGCAGGAGCTGCTCGGCCATGCCGATGTCTCCACGACCCAAATCTACACCCATGTTCTGGACGAGCGAATGAAAGCCATGGTGCGCGATCTGCATCCCCTGGCTCAGGGAGATTGATCTCCACCTTGACTTCCGAAAGGGGAAAAGACAGGGTCCGCCGCTCCTCCACGCCAGCGGACCCTGCCGCCTTGCGGATGCCTTGTCATGACCCTGCGAAGCTATCTCGATTTCGAAAAACCCGTGGCCGAATTGGAGGCCAAGGTAGAAGAGCTGCGTCAGCTCGGCTCCAAGGGTGATGCGGTCTCGATCGGCGAAGAGCTGACCCGGCTCGAAGCCAAGGCCCAAAAGGCGCTGGTGGACCTTTATGCGGCCCTCAGCCCATGGCAGAAAACGCAGGTCGCCCGACATCAGCAGCGTCCGCATTTCCGTGACTACGTGTCTGGTTTTATTGAGGATTTCACACCGCTCGCGGGTGATCGCAAATTCGCAGATGATGAGGCGATCCAAGGCGGCTTTGGCCGGTTCCGGGGGCAGCCGGTCTGCATCATGGGGCAGGAAAAGGGCTCTGACACTGAGAGCCGCTTGCGCCACAATTTCGGCATGGCCCGACCGGAAGGCTATCGCAAGGCAGCGCGCCTGATGGAGCTGGCGGACCGTTTCGGCCTGCCTGTCATCGCCCTTGTTGATACGGCAGGTGCCTTTCCCGGCATTGATGCGGAAGAGCGCGGTCAGGCGGAAGCCATTGCCCGTTCAACCGAGGCCTGCCTCGCTTTGGGCGTGCCCAATGTCGCAGTCATTGTGGGTGAAGGGGGCTCGGGTGGTGCGGTTGCTTTGGCGACCGCCAATCGCGTGCTGATGTTGGAGCATTCCATCTATACAGTCGCCTCGCCCGAAGCCTCGGCCTCGATCCTGTGGCGTGACTCGGCGCGTCGTCAGGATGCCGCGCAGAATATGAAGATCACCGCGCAAGACCTCCTCAAATTCGGGATCATTGACACCATCATCCCGGAGCCCGCAGGCGGTGCCCATCGCGATCCTGCTGCAACCATTGCGGCGACAGGGGATGCGATTGAAAAGGCTTTGAAGGTCTTTGATGGTCAATCACCGGAAGCCGTCCGCGCCGCGCGGGCCGAAAAGTTTTTGGCGATGGGCCGCAAGCTGCCCGGTTGAGAACCTCTCCCCAATGGGTTCTCGCCTCCAGGGTAACTTTGGTGTAAGAACATCGGTGTAAACCTGTCCAAGGGCCTGCGTTTTGGTCCGCAGTGAATGGGTATGCATATGAGTTTTTCGCCGCGTCTTTCTTCCGCCACTGCTGTCATCAGCCGCGTGGCTGTCATTGCGGCCTTGGGTGGCTTGCTGGCTGCCTGTCAGGATTCGCGCACGGCTTATAATGGTCGCGCCTATCGTCCCATTCCCTCCGAAGTTGTTGCCCTCATGCATGAAAAGGGCTCAACCGCGCATCAGCCGGTGCTCATCCGTGCCTTCAAGAAAGAGGCTGAACTCGAAATCTGGAAGATGAACAAGGAAGGCCAGTATGTTCATCTGAAGACCTATCCGATGTGTCGCTGGTCAGGCCAATTGGGACCGAAGACGAAAGAGGGCGACCGTCAGGTGCCGGAGGGTTTCTACTCGATCACGCCGGGCCAGATGAATCCTAATTCGGCCTATTATCTGTCTTTCAATGTCGGCTATCCAAATGCCTATGATCGCGCGCATGGCTATACGGGCAGCGCCATCATGGTACATGGCGGCTGTTCATCGGCGGGTTGTTTCTCGATGACGGATGAGCAGATCGCAGAAATCTACGCGATCACGCGCGAGGCTTTCGGTGGTGGCCAGCGTGCCATTCAGATGCAGAGCTTCCCCTTCCGCATGACAGCGGAAAATTTGGCGAAGCATCGTTTCGATCCAAACATGAAATTCTGGAAGACCTTGAAGGAAGGGTCAGACCAGTTTGAAGTGAGCCAGCGCGAGACCAGGGTCTCCATCTGTGAAAGGCGCTATCAGTTTGGGGCAACGACTGCCGATGGCAAAGCCTTTGTGGATGCCAATGCGGCTTGCCCGCCTTCCCTGCAGGTCGACAGCGAGCTGAAGGCGCTGGTGGCGCATAAGCAGCAGAAGGATGAACAGCAGGTTGCCCATCTCGTCGCCAGTGGCGTGCGCGCCATCAAGCTTGTTTATGCTGATGGCGGCCAACATCCGGAATTTACCGACAAGGTGACCGAACTCAGCAGGCCGGAAGCACTCGACAAGGGCGTGCGTGAAATTCTGATTGATGACAAGGGCAAGCCGCTGCCTGCCGCGGTGCAGGTCGCTTCCATGCGCCCGATCGTTCCGGCTGCCGCTACTCAGCCTGCTGCCAATATGACGACTGTGCCGGCGACTGCGCCGCAGCCTGCTGCTGCCCCGGCCTCGGCCTCAATTCCGAATATCGAGTCTGTGCTCTCACCGATGAAGTGGCTCTGGTCGAAGGATGGCGAGAAGGCGTTGCCAGCATCGAGCGAACCCATGCCACCCATTCCGCAGCCGCCGCGCCGTCAGGCCACAACGCCGCGCCCGCAGGCCGCGCTGCCGAAGGTGATTGCGGGCGCCCCGCCGGTGCTGCCGCAGGGTTTTAAGGCCTATGCGGCTTTGGAGCGGTGAGAGGGCGCGTGCCCTTCTCTCATAGGGAGAAGGTGCCCGCATCTGCGGGCGAATGAGGGGATCGGATCTAGAAAAAGAGGCACCATCGCTGGTGCCTCTTTTTGTTGGTCCCGATACCCGCCTCAGTCAGCTCCGCTGACAGCTCCTCCCAATGGGAGGAGCAGGGGCGCGTTCTAACTTACTCACACACTTTCACGCGGCGCTCGCCGACATAGCGGCCCCAGCCGTCATAGACGGGCTGCCAGCTGCGATAGCAATAGGGTCGATAGGCTGGATAGGGGTGCGGCGCATAATAAGGGTCTGCTACATAGACCGGACCGCTTGCATAAGCGGGGCGCGAACTGGCGATGAGTGCACCGACCGCAAGGCCGCCCACAATGCCAGCAGCAACGGCCGCACCGCTGGGACCGCGGCGACGATGCTGGGCTTCAGCAGGCGAGGCGCTCAAAAGGCCAACAAGGGCGGCAGTTGCCAGAGCACCTGTGACAAGTTTCGCGCTTTTCATGGTCGTCTCCAATCGGGACTTCTTCGGCGGGTCAGCAGTGCCCGCTTTCGTGAATGGAACATAGCAAATCTGTCTGAATGATGGCTTGATCGCCCGTTCATCTGGCATTCATCTTTTCGCTTTCTTCTAAAGTCATGACAAAGCAACTCTCTTTCGCCGCCTCTCTGTTTGTGTTCGGTCTCGCGACGCTCCCGGCGCGGGCTCAGGCCACTGAATTGAAGATGATCTGCCTTGATGAGCGGACCAGTTATGTCGTCACCTTCAATCTTCAGACAGAGCGCTTTCACATGACGCATCCGCGCATGTCGGATCAATTCAAGGTGAAGCGCGTCCAGAATGATGAAGACGGCGTCCTGGTGCAGGTCTCAACCCCTGTCTTTGGGGGTGATCGCGAAATGCTGGCTTTGTGGAGCGCGAAAGAGAAATGGGTTCGCCTCTTCTACGGCAATGGCAGCAATGTGAAACACAGCTGCAAGTAAAGCGCTGCGCATTTTAAGCGCGCATTAACCGTAACAATTTACTTTCCCCAATTGGTTTCAGGTCCCGCGCGCGATCGCGTGCGTGGTGACGAATTCATTCGCCGCTTGAGGCGCTTTATTTTTTTGAGGAGCACGTTGCATGTGCGGTCCTTGTTTGGGCGATATTGGCAAAGCATTGCGACGCCACGTTGCATGGCTTGCGATCCTCGCACTGTTGCTCCCCGTCCTTACTGGCGCTCGCAGCGCTGCAGCGCAAGATCAGTTGCTGACCTACTTCAAGACCAGCGACAATGCTGCGATTCAGGAGATGCGCCTGAAGAGTTATTCCATCCTTGATTATCAGATGGACCTTTTCGACAATGGAAAGAACCCCTTCAATTACGTGGCTGTTGAATTCTCTGTGCAGAAGACAGGCGTTTATCTGTTTGGGCAAAATGAAGCGCCGCTTGATACGGTGATGCTGCTCTATAAAGGTAGCTTCAATCCCAACTCTGTGAAGACCAATCTCGTCGCGGCCAATGATGATTGGTACCGGTTTCGGCCGATCTCTCAACCCAATGTTAATAGCATGGGCACGCTTTACGTTACAGGAAGCCCGGCTGATACATGCGATACCCAGCTTCTGAATTGCCTTCGCTTACCAGAAACAACGCTCGTCCTAAAAAACTGCGGCACGAAGGCGCGACTATGTCCGGGCATGTATTCGACGCTGGAGGCGAATGAAAAATACTACATGGTCG
>JACCED012288039.1_pt1 | contig 10141 bp, 16 predicted proteins | sample 7455021 | NCBI WGS metagenome assembly JACCED01 (sample SAMN15323456, study PRJNA562643) | freshwater metagenome | isolation source: river surface water | place: USA:Blue River Watershed | collected 2017-08-19 | reverse complement strand
CATTTTTGCAACAAAAACTGTGGCATTTTTGCAACAGTTTAGCATTGGTTAACTATTAACGGCCCAGCCCGGTTCTGTAAGCTTCGTTTTCACGGCGGCGAAGCTCTTCATAATAACGCTGGCGAGCACCGCGTTCACAAGCGGCACGCTCTGCGGTGTAGTGTGGATAATGCTGGCATTGTTCAGCAACAATAACCACAGCAGAACGCTCTTGCACAACCACAGTCCTAGGTTGTGCATGGGCATTGGCAATTGCAGATCCAACAAGCACACCTGCACCACCAGCCAATAGAGCTGTACCTGTGCGAGTAGCACAACCAGACAGCAATATAGCCGAAGCCACGGACATTAATACGATGATTGCAAACTTTTTCATTGTGCGATCTCCTTGACAATATTTATCGACGCATACTGCTGATGTCTCGTGCCTGCTCATCATTGATGACTGGCACCGCATTGCTCTTGTGCATGGTACCAATACCTTTGATTAGTGTCCCAGTATAGCGATTAGGCTCTCGTTTGGCACAGGCATTTTGCATGCCTTCGGTACTCATTGGCAAGCTTGGAATGCGCTCTGTTTCTCTATACACAGGTTTGGACCGCGGTAGCGGTTCGATGGCTGTTTTAGGTCCACGCACTTTTTTGCCATGCACATAATCAAGAAACTGCTCAAAGGTATCTGTGGGCAGGCCCATGCTTTTAAGAAACTTGTTGCGCTCGCGCCAGCGCAGGTCCAACTCGGCTTCTTTGGCACGAGTCATCTTGATCTTGCGCTTTTTATAGTTGGTGGTAGTTAGATACGGACCAACCAAATGCATTGTCATGGTTCACCTCAACAAGTTACTTTACCTACAGTATAGCAACCTGCAAAGTCAATGTCAACCAGTTCTTAGGTCCAATTATTCTTTGCTCATTGGCTGTTCGCCAGTAAGGCCCGGACGAGCGAACCACAAGCGAAACCATTCATCGGTCCCCGGACGAATGTTGTGCTTTCGCATGTACTCGCCCTTTTCTGTGCCACCATGTGTTAGTGGACTGGCGTTTTCGCCAGTAGGTTCTTCGATACCAGCAAGCTTTTTTAATCGTGCTAGATCAACTTGGTCCAAATCAAATCTCCTCGTTGCCTTGATTTTCAGCGTATTCTCTCAGATCTTCAACCAGGCTTTCAAAGGATCTTACCATGCGATCTGCGTAACCATATCCGCCAAGTGCGATTTTGATTTGAGGGAAAGTGTACGAATCCATGTAGCGATATTCACTGGGTAAATGATTACGCACCAGCATTTCAATGCTTTCCATTGCCTCAGCAATGATATGCATTTGTGCTTCGATGTCATCGGCCATGCCTTGTGCTTCGTCAACTGTGAGATCGTCTTGAACGTGAAGACTTTCTCGTACAGTACCTGTTTTTTCTGTTGAATTGTTAGCAATACCTGCTAGTTTGCGAATTGCACTAACATCATATTCAGTGTCAATATTTTGACTAGTTAAACCTTCGTTAAGTTTCTTTACCATGCTCTGCAACTCCAATATCTTGCTGTCATTCTGTTTTTGGCAGTATTACAGCGATGTCTTGCACGAAAGTTCCTGCGTCTTGCTGGATTGCTTTTTTTGATACGCATGGTCTTTTGACCAAGGCGTTTTGCACTTGTACCGCCGTGTCCAAAGTTAATTTTCTTCACATTACCAGATTTTGGGTCACGCACATAGACTTTGAATTTCTTAACATCGCCGCGCATTGGGCGACCCAACGGAACTTCGCGACCTTGGTATTCTGCTTCGCGAATCTGCTGTTGTCCATCAGCTGGTGCCTTGGTTGGAAAAAAGTCGGCCAGTTGCTTACGCATGGTATCTGTGCCAACATCTGCTGTCATGCTTGAACTGAATCGCGGATCCTGTGCTTCTTTTGTATTCTTGGCAATATATCCAGCTGATTCAGGTACACAGTTATTGACTCGTATACCGCCTTTCATCTTTGTACCTTGCTTCTTGTAACCTTTCCAACATTTAGGATCAAGTCTTTGCTTTTCCTCATGCATTCCAAAATTACCTTGCATACGCACTTGTTCAATGTCATTTTTTTCAGCATAGTCGTCAACCATCATGGCTAACTGAAAATCTAACATGGTTAAACCGTTTACATCAAAGGTAGAAGTCTTAACAGTAACCTCAGCAACATCCTGTGTAACCTCAGCAAAATGATCCATGTTTTCTGACAGTTCGTTTATAAATTCTACAAATTCCAGGGCATGTCTATGGTCCTTGGCCACATACTTGGCCTGTAGATTCCGATGATCCAGCATCTCCCAGTCTGGCAAATACTGGCTTTTTATGTCGTCTAGTTGTGAATTGCTGGGAACATATTCTTCAACATCATCTTGGCGGAACTCTCCTTCTGACACGCTTCTTGATTGTTTAGGGCCTTGACGGCACTTGTATTTCTTATCTGTGGAACAGTAATACTTGCCATAGGTACATGTTTCAACTAGCTCAGTGTAGCCAGTGTCGCTGAATTCGTAGATGTATCCGTCTTCTGTTTCGCCAACAATGACGCCCTCGACCACAGTATCTGGGTCAGTTTCAAACTCAACAATGTCGCCAATTCTTGGTTGATCTAAATCACTAATTTTCATAAAAAAGCCCTCTGCATTATTTAGCAGAGGGCTTTTGTGTTTGGCAACAGATTATTGTGTAATAACCTGTTTAGCTGCCTCGTAGTCTCCAGATCTAGCTAAATGAGCTGCATAATTAGCTCGTTGAAGACTGTCAATGAAATTTAAAAATGCTTTTAGGTACTTCATTAAAAATAAGGCCTCCGATTAAATTGCATCCTTTGAAATTCACGCACCCAATAATCTACTTCGGCTGCGTTAGTAGGACATTTACTGTTTATAAAACGATCTATGTCCGTACTTGTTTCAAAAAATGCTTTTATTTTTTCTACTATAAAAGACAGCATTATTCTGCGGTCTTTTTGCTGGCCTTGGCTGTACCTTCAAAACCTGGGAACTTGTATGTTTCCATGCTCTTATAAGCTTCGGCAAATTGTGTCTGTGCTGTCTGAGCCAGACGGGTGTTTACATCATAGAGTGTCTTGGCAAATGCTGTGCTGGCAGCAACAACATCAGTAGCAACATCTTGTGCCAACTTGGTGTTGGCTTGGTAGGTCTTGTAAAAATCAAACATGCTTATTCTCCTTTATTAAGCGAGTTAACTGCAATGGCCTCATCATGAGCACCAATACACAGTATAACAATAATTATGCTGCGGTGCAATATAATTCTAACCCAATATAATGAGTTTTGGAGAAATTAGCTGATGTTCATTTCCTGTACAAATTGCTGACTGGCCAAATTTTTGCCCTTGCTTTCGCATTGGATATCAAAGTAGGGCGCAAAGGTCACAGCCCATTCATTTACAGCCGAGTTCCAATAGAAGTCGCTGTGTGCTCGTAGCTGTTGTTTCTTGTACCCTACTTCCAAGAGATGGGCCATGGATGGGAGCTGATCTCGGGCATGATCTGCGAGTAAGTCTTCGCGGCTAACACTATAATGCATAGCAGGACGAACACCACGCCAGCTGTCAATAACCCTTTTAACACGGTCATCGTCCACAGAGATATACTCTCCCGAATTAATCCAGTGGTGATGAATGTCCAACACGATTGGACATAGGTCAGCAAGTTTGAGACAGGTTTCAAGATTGTGTGAGTTTTCTTCATTTTCAATAGTTATGCAGTTGCGGGCTTCGGGGCTTAGTCGATTGTATACTCGACGAATTCCGTCGGGGCCTTGTTGGCCAGAAATATGTACATTGATCTTGAAATCTTGGAAACTCTTGCCATAGCCCATCCAACGAGCCATGTCAGCATGATATTCAAATTCCAAAATACTACGCTCAACAATGCCTTCGTTGGCTGATGCAAGTACACAAAACTGTCCAGGATGAAAGCTGAGCCTAACACCTAGTCGTCGTGCGGCTTCACCTACAGGAGCAAAGATGCGTTCACAATGTGCTTGTACATCTGCTTGTTGCCAAAACGAGATCCAGTCTTCATGCGTATAACCCTGTAGCATTTCTGAACCCAGGCGTACCATACGACGGTTTTCGGGCAATGAACCCACTCGTTCTACCAAAAGCAAGGCAGCACGAGCATTATGATTCATAATATCCCACTGCCGCTGTTCGGCTTCGTCTTTGTGTTCACGCAACCACCGCATGGTGGTAGAACGACCATTTAGATCACGATCTACAGCATTGACCTTTTTACCGGCCACTTCGCTAGGATCATTGATCCATTTACAACAAAAACCAACTCGACCCATAATGGCTCCTACCAGTGGTGAACAACATTAGCAATGATAAAGAAACAAGTGATCACATGTATCACCACCCAAAATGTTTTTAAAAAAAGTGCAACGCGAGCTTCGCGAATAGTTAGAATCGGGACATCGGGTCGATCCTCATCGGTATGACCCATAAGATGTCCAGTGGCCCTTGCCCAAATTTTTTCTATGCTATTCATTGCTTGCACTCATAGTCAAAACGATTTATATGTAATTGTATACTAGAGTGGTTTACATTGTCAATGAATATTCCAGGTCCAGAATTACCTCGACCCGATGCATCAAAATAATTGATAAAAGGAATCTTGTACGGGCGGAAATCAACATTGGTGGTCCTGTACGCACCAACTGTGGTCACGCATCCAGGCAGTCTTCCTACTTTCTTTTGAACCACCGACATAGCTGTTTCGGCACCTTTGCTGAAACCGTACAATTCATAGTAACCTTTAGAGCCTCGTATAATGGTCAAAGCTGTAGATTGTTGTTGCCAGGAAAGCCGTATAGGTATTAAGGATCGATCACGAGCAAATGCATGAAAGGCCACATCATCAAAGGCTTCGTTAAGGCCTGTGAAGCCAATAATAAACCCACGATAGGTTTTATCGTGGGCTTGCACACCGGTGCAAAACGCTAGTAGAAAAAATAGTGCCGCGAAGCAGGGGAGTCGAAAACTAACAAACATGAAACATCAACCATGAAATATCAACCATGCGCTTTTTGTTTGGGTATCTAATCAAACATCAATTTATTGTATGTATACCCAAACAATGCTGTTGAATCAGTTTTCAAGACTGTTTCAGTATTGATCGTCGTTTTCAGCGACAAAGTGTTTTCGCCTTAACCCCTGGACTAAGTTTGGCAGACTTAGTCTAGCCCAAGTTCGGTAAGCACAAGTGCTACCTTTTCGGGTACTTCAATCTCAGTCCGGACATTAATGGTTACCATTTCGTCCTTGATCTTGCGACGACGCCGACGAATAGTTTCAAGGCTACGGCGAGCCTCGTCAACATATTCCTGCGTGGCAATATTGACACTCATTTCGTAGCCACGACCACCATATAGACTCACGCGATCTGTGCTGTTGGCACTGGCACGGCGAGATTGCATCTCCTGATTCAAAGAATCAAGATTTGGGCGAACCTCTAGTTCAGTGACGGCGCGAGTGCGAGCCTCGGCAGCAGCCAGCATGGCATCTTCAGCAAGGTAACCAGTGATACCAACTTCGGCGTTCTTTTGCGCGACCGCAGCTCGCAAATAGGAATTTGCTTCCAAGAAGCGACCCACACGCTGGTTGCTTTCGCGTACCTTGAAAAGCTGGGCATCAAGCTTGCTCTCAACATCAGTATCAAAGATATTGACAGTGACTTCGGTTTTTTCGGCACCAAGCTGTTTAAGCTCGGCTTGAATTTGGTCTTGCACAACGCTGGCTTTACGGAGATTGATCTTCATTTGAATTCCTTGTTGAATTATTCTCTATACGCAATTATAGCAGAACTATTCTCTGTGTCAATGTTTTTAGGCCGAGTAAATTTACCAAAACTCCTCATTACGAGCATGCCGTTGGGATTGTTGGCTCGAATCGTTCCTTCAAGTTCAATTGATTCGTTGTTGGAAACAATCTGTACTTCTGCAAAAAGCCATCGATTGGTCCTAGCTGGTCGCACAAACTCGTTGTTTAGAGAAATGGTCCAAGCATTGCCGCCTGCGGTCAAGTCCCATATGGTAGCCGCCATGGCATAATCCATATAGGTAACCAATGCACCCCCGTGTGTTACATTCATAACATTTCGGTGTTGCTCGGTTGAATACCATGCAAAATTGCTGACACTATGGTCACTGCTAAATTTATACCATGTTTCCATGGTATGCGTGGCAAAGTCATTCCAGTGCCGACCCCTGAGGCTATAACCTAATAACCTCAGGGCCGCAGGCGTATATCTCATTTAACCTTTTAGCAAAGTTTGATAATGCTTTACAGCGGCTTCTTTTATTTCTTCGTCAGAAACATCGTCAGCAACATCAAGCTCTACATCTTCAGTGCTTGCTTCAAGTTCCCAGCGGAGGCCTTCGGGTAATACTTGATCTATTTCGTAGCTGATTAGGTCACCAGCAATGGTTCCTTGCTCGCTGTTATGAATGTCTGTGGCCAATTCAAAAATATAGCAAACCATGCCAAGTTCATTGATATGTTCAATGACCTCATCGTTGCTAACTATATCGCCAATTTCATCATCGATGATTTCAGAAATTTGGTCAAACTCTGTATTTGTGAGTTCTCGTTCTAGGCAAATTCTCACATAGTTTTTTGGTTCTAAGGTTTCCATGACATTCTTCCTTGTATAGTTAAAACCGTATTCACATGTACTTAATACTTGACTAAGTCAAGTGTACAATCATATTTAACTGGTAATGCTTCCTCTAGTTGCGCTCTTAAAGGGCTGATACAGCAATCTGTTGTTGCCACCTTGCAAATAAAAGTTGTTGGCATATCCTGTACCGCCACCGGGGTTTTGATTTAGCACATCCTTGGTACTGTTTTCAATGAGCCATGCCAAACAGTCAGCGGCTGTGGCTGTTGGCCGAGCCTGTAAGAAACAGGCCAATACTCCAGTGACCTGAGGACATGCCATGCTAGTACCAGACACCTTGTTTAGATAGAAACCACTGGCTCTTGGATCTGCAACCGCAGCAGTGGCATAGGGCTTATTTGCATAGGCGCCCATGACCATTGACCCTGGTGCATAGATATCAACTCGAGGACCTGTTTCGCTAAAGCTACTTTTTCTTTCAATAGCTGGGCTGGTTTGTATAGTATCAACTGAGCCAACATTAATGAATCCTGTGGCTCGTGTGGGGCTACTTCCTCTGTGATAGTAGGTCGCACCATAATATGAATTATAGTAGTTGTTGTAGTCTAGGCCACCAAGTACATCAGCTTTGTGATAGTAATTGCCAGCAGCGCCAACTAATATGACACCAGCATTGATACAATTGGTAGCACTGGCATCCAAATAATTGACCACATATGGATGTAGGTAATTTACTTGCCCATAAGCAGCGTTAGGTGAGCTGCCTGGGAATGTGGTTCCTCTGTAGACTGTGGAAGTCATACCACTGTAGGTGGAACGATAACCCCAGCTGTTGGTACAGATGGTTGGTCTAGTGTTGCCCGCAGCAATTTTAGCTAAATGAAATGCTCGCACTAGGTCAAATCCAATGTCTGAGCTAATGGCACCTAGAAAAGAACCGGTTCTAATGTTAGTGCCAGAGAAAATACGAATAGAATAAATGGCTGCACCTGAAGCCCAACCCTGTGTGTTACCACAGCTTACACTGGCGCAGTGACTACCATGGCCGTCTGCATCACCAAGGTAACCTCCAATGCTGGCTGATGATGGAGTTCCTGGAACACCAAGACTGGCCCAATTAAAATCAACTACACGACTTCCGCCGGTGCCGTCGGCATTTACTGCAAACTCTGGATGGTTAGGTTCAACCCCGGCATCCATAACAATAACATCAACTCCAGTTCCGTCTAGGTTATAAGGAAACTCTGCTGTTACGGCTGTGTTGACACCGTAAGGGTCAGCTTGGTTTATACATCGAAGCAACCCCCAGTTCTTCATGGTGTTGGTTGTTTGACTTGGATGACGATTATAGCTGTAACTACTGCGAACTGCTGAAAAGCCTTTTTCAACTCCTTCTTGCAGATCAGCCTGTAGCTCAACTGTATCAATTCTCGAATCCTGTCTTATCTGTGCTGCTTCTTCATCGGTGAGATTGAAGTGAGCGCACCATTCATTGAAAGGTCTTTCGTTGAGTACTTCAACACCGCGTGTGGGAATAAAGTTATCCCCAAGGCCATCTACTGTTAGTTCGTTCCATAGACCAGTGTCCCATACCATTGGGTCTTTAACTGTAATAATGTATTCTTTCATTTGAAGGTTCCTTTATAAAGCTGGTAAACTTGTGATCACTGCTCTTATTAGATCGTAATCTTTGTCGGTTAACAGCATGTACCATTTGTTGTCGATCCAAACCTTGACTCTTTTTTTGGTTGAATCAAAATAAAGAGTGCCATTGTCTTCGGCACCTAGCGGAGTACTACCTGCAACTCTGGCAGCAGTAAATGCTAAAAGTACCTCATTGTCGTTTGGATACGATGGGAGTCTTGGAAACCCAGTTACTACTTCTTTGGTTTCATTTGCGGTGCCATTGAGATCGTTGTAGGAAAGTATGTTTCCTTCTTTGACCTGTATTGGTCTATTGGTACGATCGTCAAATTTTCTAATAGGATCAATATACAAGCCTTTTTTCTTTGCCTTAACATCAGATTCGCTTGAGCTAATGACAATGCTGTAGTCGGGTTGGTTCTCTAATCCTGCTTTTGTTCCAATGGCAATGGCATATTTTCCTTGAGAGATCTTACCAGCCTCTGCGCCAATGGCTATGGAAAATTCTTTTTGCGTGGCATTACCAGCCAAAGACCCAATGGCAATAGACTGTTGACTCTGAGTAGTTTCGCCAGCATTTGTGCCAATGGCGATTGCTCGTTGATTTTGTGTAGCATTGCCGGCCTTTTCACCAATGGCAATTGTGTTTTGTCCTTGACTAATTTCACCTGAAAATTGACCAATGGCAATTGCACCTTGGCTTTGTGATGTGTTTCCGGCTCTTGCACCAACGGCAATGGCTGCTAACTGTTGTGTTTCTTCACCAGCACGATCACCAACGGCAATAGCATATTGAGCTTGATTCTGATAACCAGCTCGGCGACCTGCAGAAACAGTATATTCAGTATCGCTTTCTTCTCCGGCATATCTGCCAATGGCTACCGAATCTCTGTTATATCTTCTTCTTCTAGGTTCGTACACAATTCAAAGCCTTGACCAAATCACAACGCTGCAATTCTTGCTTTGAAATCAGCAAAGTCTGTAGACGCTGCTACTACTGCTTTTAATTGAGCTTTAGTAATAACAGGACTACCATTGGCATTGACGCTGCCTGCGGCAACTAAATTTAAGTCGTTGCCACTGGTAATTGTAACTGCACCAGTGCCAGTGAATGTAATATTCTGAACATTTAAGTTGGTAGTGGTTATTGTGGTGAATGTTGGTGTTAAGCCAACTCCTGGAACAGCCGTCCAACTTGGGTTTGTGCCGTCTGTAGTTAAAACTTTTCCGCTGTTACCAGTCTGGCTTGGTAGCCCGCTTGCAGTTGCAGAAATAATACCAGTAACTGCGTCGTAGCTAATACCTGTGCCAGCACTAATTGCGTTTCTGGCGCGGTTGTTGCTGAAAAATAAATTTGATCCTTCACTGAGATCATCTGTAGTAGCAGGAATAAGCGGACCAACGATGTCAAGTACACGAGTATCTGTATAATAAAGGTTAGTTGTGCCTTCTGCTAATGCATCTGTGTTCTTGGTAGCAAAGTTTGCATCAACACGATCTTCTGTGTAGTAAAGATTAGTACCTTCAGCAATGTGATAGGTAGTTACTGCGGTTAACTCATTCCAGAAATACAAACCAAAGTCACCAACATCTAATTTCAAAGACAGTTGATTGGTAATGGTACTGGCAAAATCAGCATCGTTGTTAAGAGCCGCAGACAACTCATTTAGTGTGTCTAAGGCTCCTGGTGCTCCAGCAACCAGTGCTGCCACAGCGGCATCAGTGTAGGTTTTTGTAGCAAGGTTACCAATGGTGACCACAGTATCAACAAAGTCAATACCGGCAGTTTTTACTGTGGTGCCGTTGCGTACCAATACAAATTCGTCGTTGGTATCAAAGGTG
>JACCED010983306.1_pt1 | contig 10141 bp, 12 predicted proteins | sample 7455021 | NCBI WGS metagenome assembly JACCED01 (sample SAMN15323456, study PRJNA562643) | freshwater metagenome | isolation source: river surface water | place: USA:Blue River Watershed | collected 2017-08-19 | reverse complement strand
GCTTCTTATAATGATAAGATGTCCCGACTTCAAATGATTACTTATTTTTTCTAAGACTTGAATAATGTAGCTCAAATCTGTTTCAATGTGTCCCATTAAAGGGGTTCCAACCGTAATGATAATTCTCTCACATTGTTCAATTATAGCATAATCTGATGTGGCATTGAATTCAACTTTCTTAATTAGTTCTTCATAACCTTCTTCCTTGAATGGAAAAATCTTGTTATTCACTAGTCCAATTAGCTCTTCGTTGAGGTCAAGTCCTACAACAGAAATTCCTTTTGATGCCATTGAAAGTCCCAAGGGCAAACCTACTCTGCCAATACCGATGACAGCACATTCATATTTAATTTTCATATTTTCGTATTCTCCAAAGTGTATCTTTCCATTCCTTATAACTCCTCAAAGGAAAGTTATAGATAGATTTAATAAAATAATATATCGATTTAATTAAGTTACCTTTTAAGAAGTAAATTGCTGACAACTCGTCCAAGTGCACAGACTTATTAAATTTCAACCTCGAAACAAAAGTTTTATCAAATTTAATCAGTTCATCTATGCATTTTAATTGCTGTAGTTTAATTTCTATAAGGCTACTTTGTCTTAAGACACTTTTTTCATGTATTCTGTAACATATCATTTCTTCATCAATGTATGCCATTTTCCCGTAACGAGATATTGCATAAATTAACGGATAATCTCCGATTGGGAAATTATTTAAATCTATTTCAAGACTAATGTTTTTAAATAAAATAGATGCAGTGGGAATCATACAATCTTTACTTATAAGATATTCTGTATTAAATTCTTTTGGATGATAACCATTGGAAATTATCGATTCTTTTAATCGCTCTTTTTCAGATATTTTAATTCCATTTGTAAAACAAATTGAATAATTAGGATTTGCTTCCATTAGGTCAACTTGTTTTTGTAACTTTTTGGGGTCCGTCCAATAATCATCTCCTTCACAAATTGCAATATATTTTCCTTTACAAGCTTTATGTGTTTCTATTTGATTTTTTATTGCACCAATATTTTTTGGATGTAGAATTAGATTGATTTTATTGGGATATTGCATTTGATAATCAAGTAAAATTTTCCTTGTATTATCAGTCGAAAAATCTTCTCCAATTACTATTTCAAATGTAAAATTACATTCCTGAACTAAAATGCTATCAATTGCTTGTTCTATGTAATTTTCATGATTGTAAGTAATCATAAAAACGCTTACCATTAAATTTTGATTATTGAGCATTTACAACAGCAATTTTAACAATCCCATCAATAGTCCGGATTAAAATTTTGTCGCTATATGAATATAGAATATCTCCAGGAAATTTAGATATGTAATAGCTCAATAAAAATGGATTAACAATCTTTTCGGCATGATGAGCTAAAATTGTTGATTCTTTATTTGATCTAATTACGTTGGGCATTGTTGTCATGCCCAATGAATTAATTTTCTTACAAATAACTTCACAATTATCTTTTTTGAAATTTACTTTGAACAATTCCTTTTTTCGATTAAAATAGCTTCCATTTTTTGCTTGTTTTTGGCCTTTAAAATTAAAATTATGGTTAATTAATATTTCAATTGCCTTTTCAAAAACAAGGCGTTCTAATTCGAAGGAAATTTTATAAATTAAGCCTTGGTCTAGATCGGGTGTTAAATCAATTTTTGTTTGATAAATAATATTTCCATGATCAATACCATCGTCCATAAAATGTGTAGTAGCTCCTATAAAGTCGTAATTCAACATAAATACACCATTTAAGGGTGTCTTACCTCTCAAATGTGGCAAAAAAGACGGATGTGTATTAATAAAAAGCCCCTTAGGATTAATTTTATTTAAGTCGGAAACTGGAAGAATAAATGGGCAGCCATTTGAAACTAAAATATCATAATCGGAATGTTCAAGAACTTCTACAAAATCGTTCTTACTTTGATTATTTGCCTCAAATATTGTGTAGTTTAATCCAAAATTTTCTATTTCTTTATGTAGCAAACTATTTTTCAAAACGAAAATTTGATCTAAATCGAATTTATTTGAGAACCTCAACAATCCTTTTAATGCATTACCTCTGTTACCAATAAAAATTACTTTCTTCATTCGATCAATCTCAAAATACTGTTTAGTGGCTCATTAGAATATCTTTGGTCAACAGGTAGATATATTATATTATTTGTGAATTCATATTCAATAGAACCTTCTTCTGTCCAATCTAGGACATTTGGCCAATATTGTGCGGTATATATATGATTCATCAAAAGTTTCTTTCTGTATTTAGTTCCATTATCTATCCAATACGGATAAACCAATGGGCACGTAATTTTAGCGTGATCAATAAATTCACCTAACTTATTCGATTTTTTTAAATTCTGATGCAGGAAGTTAAAATTATTAACTCTTTTTTCAATAACTTCATTGAAGTTAATACCACGAAGTAATTTCTTTGTAAGATTAGACATTGACTTTATTTCTTGGTTATTTAATTTAGAATCATTTTCTTTAAAAATATTATATCCTTCTTCTGCTCCTTTTTCAATTCTAATTAATAGATGCATTACACGGTCAATTGAATTATCTCTTTGAAATTTAGTTTCATCTATATTATTTGATTCATAAACAAATCCTCCGTCAGGTAGACCAAAAAACTTTCTAGGCGAGTAAAATGTACTTACTTGATCAATTGGTCTGTCGAAAAATGATTGTGAATTGTCAATTATAATATTGGTATATTTTTTAATTAACGATTCAACATTGTTATTATTTAAACCAAAATAATTTGTGTATAAAATAACATCTCCAGATTTGAAATTTGATATAAAAGGTTGAAATGATTCATCAATTTGGTAAAAAATAAATTCTAGATTTAATTTTCTAATCGGCTGCAAAATAACATCACAAGTGAAATAAGGTATATGAACACGTCTATAATTGTTAGATCTTAAAATATATTCGAATGAATTTCTACCACTATTTAATGCCATAGCATCATCATGATAAATGCTATTTCTGTTGCTAATTTCCAACTCAAAATAACCACCTAGTTCACTGATTGTATTTCGCATTTATTAAGCAATTTATAAATATCTTCTAAAGAATTAAACATCATAACATCGATTATTGATAACCCATTCTCTATAATACCATTGCGTCTTTGATTATACGTGATATTTGTAGGGATAATGAAGTTTAATTTTACATTTGAATTTGAAAATTTATTTGGAGAGAAAAGTGACATGCCTCCGATAGGATTCAAGTATTCAGTTGCTTTTAATTGTTCGCAAATTCTCAGCGCCCATTCACCAGAATCATTTACGTTTGAGTAATCAAAATTCTCACATGACGATATCTTAAGATTTAAAGGCACTTCTAAAAAATTGCATATTTTATTTATTGCAAATGAATTTAATTTTGTAACCGAATCGTCTTTACAGTGGAGACATTCTTCTAAAATTACTTTAGTTTGAGAGTAAAATGGTGCTTTTTTTTTATAATGTTCTATTTGACGTATTATTTTATCTTTCCAAACTTCATTATTTTGAACTCTAATGTCTTTTATCTGCGTTGTTTGTTTGTACTCCTGTAATGGAGCAATAATGTATTGCCAATCTTTTTCGGGTTTGAGAATCCTATTACGGTTAACCCAACCATGTCTAATATATTGAGAATCATCAAATAAGATAAATAAATCAGTATGTTTTATCAACTGAAAATAACCAATGTAAGGGAAAAAATAAGGCTGCATAATTGCAACTTTCATAATGAAGAATTAATTATTTTGGTAATTTCTTCAATTTGTTGATCTGTCAAATCAAAATAATTTGGCAAACACAGGATGCTATTTGAAATTCTTATAGATTCGAAACATTTTTGATTATTGCCAAAGAATTTCAAAGAATCTAATGAGGGATAAAAATACCTTCTAGGGAAAATATTATTTTCTTCCAGTCTGCTTTTAACCTTTAATAATTCATGTTCTGAAGAAAATATTATTGGCATGTAGCTATAATTATATTTTGTTTCGTCTCTAATTATGAGTTTCTTTATTTTTTCATATAATAGATTATAATATAATTCAAAATTATTTTTTCTCTTAGATATTAGTTTGTTACAATATGGTATAACTGAAAGCCCAATTGCAGCATGTAATTCAGACATTTTTCCATTTACTCCGAGTTGGAAATAATCATCACCAATATGACCGAAAGCATGAGAGAGAAAAATTTGTTTCATTATCTCTTCATCTTTACAAAAAATAGCTCCACCTTCTCCGGTATGAAATAGTTTTGTGGCGTGGAAACTGCAAGTACTCACATCACCATATTCAAAAATGCTCCTCCCTTTGTATTTTACCCCGAAACAATGCGCTGCATCGTAAATGACTTTTAAATTGTGCTTTTTTGCAATTCGCTCAATCTCTTCCACATGACATGGATTTCCAAAAACATGGGTGGCTAAAATACACGTCGTTTTTTCTGTAATAGCCGCTTCAATTTTAGTTTCGTCAATTGTCAAGTATTCAGGATTAATATCAACAAAAACGGGTGTGCAATTTTCCCAAACTATTGCAGCTGTTGTGGCTACGTAACTGAATGGTGTAGTAATTATTTCTCCACCATTCCCTAATAATTTCAAGGCAATTTGTAATGGAATTGTTCCATTGTTCATGCAGAGGATTTTACTTTCATTTAACTCAAGATAATCAGATAGTTTTTGTTCTAATTCCTGAACCAATTCTCCTCTGTTTGTTAGCCATTGGTTATCAAAGGCACGTTGCACTTGAACTATGTACTCTTCAATTGGGGGCAGGAAGGATTTAGTAACATTCAACATTTTATACAAAAAAGATGTCTAATCGAAATAGCATTATTCAATTTCCCATTTAATTTTTGGTTGAATGGTTGCTGCATTAATTCCTAAAAACTCACCTATTTCCTTTATCCCATTTTCTATTTTAAATACAATTATTTCCTTTTTTGAAAAAACTGCACGATGATTAATATCAAAATAAATATGAAGAAAATAAATTCCAGGCCTGAAAAACTTTTCATGAAATGTACATAGTACTTCATTGGCTCCATGCTTGAGATTTAGTTTATCAAAAACAAAGTTGGAAACTGAACATATGCCAACTGAATTTTCGTCAAAAATATGAAAGGTTATATGGTAATAATTCATTAATGTCGGATCGTCTATTGTTATCGAAGTCCGAATTATAATTTCATCATTTTCTTGAAGCTTTTTTGAATCGTTACCGCCATTATAAATTTCAACCTTTTTAAGCATACAATTCTCAATTTGAATAGCTTGATTCCACTCATATGAGGAAGATCTAACATTCGAAATATATTCAGATACGATACTTTGCGTTTCACCAATGCTGTGTATTTGACTATTTTGAAGTAACATTGATTTCGAACACAAACTTTTAACCGCAGCCATATTATGACTCACAAATAATACAGTTCTTCCTTGCGAATTTGATACATCTTTCATTTTGCCTACTGCTTTCTTTTGAAATTCTGCATCACCAACAGCTAAAACTTCATCAACAATTAATATTTCAGGTTCAAGAAAAGCTGCAACAGCAAAACCTAAACGAACCTGCATTCCGGAACTAAATCGTTTAATTGGGGTGTCCACATATTTTGCAATTCCTGCAAAGTCTATAATTTCCTCAAGTTTACTAGTTATTTCACTGCGTCGCATTCCCATTATTGAACCATTCAAGTATATGTTCTGCCTTGCTGTCATTTCAGGATGCATTCCTGTACCTACCTCAAGTAAAGAAGCTACACGGCCTTTAATTTTTATATTTCCTGAAGAAGGGCTAGTTATTTGAGAAAGAATTTTTAGAAGTGTGCTCTTGCCTGCACCGTTTTTCCCAATTATGCCTAAGACCTCACCTTGCTTTACAGAAAAATTAATATCCTTTAACGCATACACTATTCCTGAGTCAGATTTTTGAGTACGATCATTCAATTCAGCAATTGTTGAATACGGATCGGGTTTCCCAATAATTTTTGCCCATGCACGATTTAAGTCTTTTGAGAGCGTTCCTGTCCCAACAAGACCTAAATCATAAATTTTAGAAAGATTTTCGACTTTAATTACTTCCATTTTTTGAGTTTAGAGGGTAGAATTATGAAGTTTGAATTTAAATTTTTAGGTATTGTTGATTACTTCTAAATTCTTTTATTCTAAATTTTAAACTGTATCCATAAAACTCTTTTCCACCTGATTAAAAATTAAAACACCTGAAATCAAAATTATAGTAGCACATAATGCTGAATAAACAATATTTATCCAATCAAAAGTTCCAGCTCCCACAAACATGTAATTAAATGAATCAATTAAATAACCAATTGGGTTGTATTTTGCAAAAGGCACCAATTCAGATGGTAGTTTATCTATGAAAAGAACATAGGACGTCGCTATTCCTGGAGTTATGTATTTCAATAAAGGAACAGCAAAATCAATTAGAAATTTTAAATCACGGTATTTGGTTGTAAGTGAAGATACTAAAAGTCCAAATCCCATTGCAAAAATCATGATTATTAATAATAGAATTGGAAAAAATACGATTTCCCATCTTATGCTTAAATCACCTGATTTGAAATAGTAATAGAAAATGGCAATTAATAAAAGACTCAATTGTACACCAAATTTTAATAATCCTGAAATTAATACAGTTAAAGGCATAATTAATCGTGGAAAATATACTTTACCAAAAATAGCCTGGTTTTCTACGAAGGTTGCTGCCGTCTTTGTGAATGTATCCTGAAAATATTGCCAAAGAATTGGTCCAGATAAGTAAAATAAAAAACCTGGAACTCCCTCTGGACCTAGGCCAGCAAGACTGCCGAAAACAAATAGATTTATAACCGCTGTGAAAATAGGTTGAATAAAAAACCAAAGCGGCCCTAAAATTGTCTGACGGTAATACGTGACAAAATCACGATATATGAACATGCGTAATAAATCACGGTATCTCCAGATTGCTCTAAAATCAATTTCAAAAAGTGATCGTTTTGGTTTAATTATTAAGTCCCAGTTTTCTTTCATGTCTTATTTTTTAACAAACCAACCTTTCAAACTATCTCCAGAACCAACTATTGTAAGAATCTTATTAACAATTGTTTTGGCTAACCCTAAATACCACTTGTCCTCCATTTGTTGACGTAATTTCTCATCATCAGAAGTTGCAGAAACAAATTTTTGTTGTGACGTTCCTTGACTTGTTCGTAATCTTGTCAGGCTTATCCCTGTTGTTTCAATTTTCAATTTTCTAAATCCATTCAAAGTGAAAAGCTTGTCTAAAGTTTTAGGCGTATAATAACTTAAATGTTCAGGATATTTAATCACATTAAACACTCCTTTAAGCCTTCTTCTTAATAAGGAATTGAAATTTGGTGTAGTGAGGTATACCAAGCCGCCTGATCGTAAAATAGTATTAATTTGCTCTAATTCATACTTCGGATTATTAATATGTTCAATAACCTCAAAAGAAGTTATAACATCAAAGTAGCCATGCTCATAGTTACTACTTTGTAATTGACCTTCATGAATGGTTATTCCTTTTTCTCGCAACAATCCAATTAGCCTTTCAGAATATTCCGTTCCGTATACCTCCCAACCTCTTTTTTTTGCTTCATCCAGAAAAAAACCAATACCGCAACCTATATCCAATAATCGCCCCGTTTTTCTATAGGGCTCCATGTTATCCAGAATTTCATTATAACGTTTGATTGTTAAATCTGAACAGTAAAAATTACTTCCGTAATTTTTGTAGTAATCATTTAATTCCTGAATTGTTGGGATTCTTTCCGAAAAAACAAATCCACAACTTTCACATTTCACAAGAAATGCTTTTTCGTATCCAGTCATGGTAGAAATATTTGTGTTATTACAGACTAGACAAGATTTATGTTTGTAGTATTCTAGCATTTTTTAGGATTGAGCGTTGTGGTTGAGGGTTAAGTTTGAGGGTTGTGGTTTAGGTTTAAGGGTTGAGGTCTGAGGGGTTTGTATTAGTTTTTAAAATATGCTTCAACTTGTTTTATAATTGTTTCTTTTGTTTTTGACCAATTGAAATATATGAACATTTCAGGTTCAATTTCCTGATCGGCGTCAGAAAAAAACAGCATACTTTTTAATGCCATAAATTCTGATTCCTGACTATATTTTGTTTTGTAGAAATCAACCATTTGTTTCAAAGAAAGTTGATTTAACATTAGTTCGATGTCTATAAAATCCTTTTTACTTCCTCTTCCTGCAATTGCATTTAACTTCATTGCTGCAACATCTTCAATTCTCGCAAGTCGAATGTTGTCAATTTTTATATGCTCTTGCAACCAAGGATAATAGTAATTAACAAAATCTATTTTTATTCCATTCACAATGAAAATATTGATGTTTTTCTGTTTCGATATTATTTGAACATTGGAACTGAACTCTTGCAGTATTTTGTAGCAATCAATTATTTCCAAATTAATAGCACCAAATAAATCAATATCAATTGACTTTCTGTGACCAAATTGTAATGCCAAATCCGTTCCGCCGACTAATCTCAATATGCTAAACTCTTCACGAGACATGCAAAATTTTAGTAGTTCCAGAAGTTCTGAGCTGACTGTTTTGTAGTATAGCATCTGAATTTTTCCAATGGAATAGAAAATAAATTACTGGCAAAGTGCAATGAAATATCATCCAAAAAACGAATTTCTACCAGCGTTTCTTTGATTCTCTCTATTCCGTATATATTAACCAAGATTTGCCAATCTTTCAAAAACCCGAATTGTAAAACTCTTCCAATCAAGAACTGGCAATGTTCATTAAGATCCAATTTAGATCGATCTACGTCCCAGAATAAGTGGGAAGAAAATTGTTCGTATGATTGATTTTGAGGCATTAAGGGTTGAGGGTTGAGGTTGAGGGTTGAGGTTGAGGGTTGAGGTTGAGGGTTGAGGGTTGAGGCTGAGGGTTGAGGGTTGAGATTAAGGGTTGAGATTAAGGGTTAAGGGTTAAGGGTTAAGTTTTAGGGTTGAGGGTTTTGTTGATTTTGTTAATTTCTAGTATGATTTCGTCTAACAATTTGATTGCGTTGGTAACTTCGTTTTCATTGAAATAATTCACTTTGAGTCCATATAATAGCTGACTTTTTGTTTCGAAAGCTGACCCTCGAGCATAAATGTAAAATTTCATTTTGTCTCGTCCTCCATTCCTTCCATATCCTTCTGCAATATTTGATGATATACTGACTGAGGCTCTTCTTAGTTGTGAGGTAAGTCCGTAATCTTCTTTTCTTGGCAAATTTTCTGTGATTTGAAAGACCTTGTCCGCAGCATCGATGGCTCTTTTCCAAATTGGCATTTCGGTGAAATCTTTGTATTTCATTTTGAGGACTGAGGGATGAGGCTGAGGGCTAAGGGTTGAGGGTTAAGGTTTGAGAGGGTCGTAATTCTTAGACCTAATTCTTAAGCCTTAAATCCAACTCCTCCGCAATCCTTATCACACATTCATTTACATCGTATTTTGACGAGTTTACTCGAAATGATTCTGTAGTTGGTTCTTCAAACGGATCTGAAATTCCGGTAAAGTTTGAGATTTCTCCCGCACGTGCTTTTTTGTAAAGTCCTTTAGGGTCGCGTTGTTCGCAGGTGGCTAGGTCGCATTCCACGTAAACATCTAAAAATCGTTCGTTTTTTAATATTTCTTTGACAAGTGTGCGCTGTTCTTCATAGGGCGTAATCAAGGAAACCAAAACGATCATTCCTGCATCCGCCATCAACTTGGCTACCTCAGCAACACGTCTTACGTTTTCCAAGCGATCAATTGCTGAAAATCCTAAATCTTTATTTAAGCCTAGTCGCGTATTGTCTCCGTCCAAGCAATAGGTATGGTTACCCATTTCAAAAAGTCGTTTCTCCAAGGCATTGGCAATGGTGGATTTACCTGAACCTGATAATCCGTACAACCAAACCACGGCCGATGGATGACCATTGTGCGCAGTTCGATGGGCTTCAGTAATCGTGAAATTTTGCCTTGCTTGCACTTGCTTTTTCTTACGGCTTCGCCATTCTCAGTCACAGTCATTTTTTGAAAAATGCTGCGGTGAGTAGTAGGTAGTGTAT
>JACCED010127090.1_pt1 | contig 10141 bp, 10 predicted proteins | sample 7455021 | NCBI WGS metagenome assembly JACCED01 (sample SAMN15323456, study PRJNA562643) | freshwater metagenome | isolation source: river surface water | place: USA:Blue River Watershed | collected 2017-08-19 | reverse complement strand
TAACAGTCCAGTTGCCGACTGAATGCGGCGCCCACACCATCATTTCGCCAGCTGGAATTGAGTTGCCTTTGAGTAAGGTCCAGGTGGCATTCACCGAAGCAGTTTGATTGGCAAACGAGGTTGTTTGGCCGCGATCAAATTTCATTTTGATCGGATCGCCTGAGCCGGTTTGTACGTGAACATGCAAGTGAGGTCCGGATGAATTGCCGTTGTTACCAACCAAGCCCAACACCTGGCCTTTAGTAATACGCGCACCGCCCCAAACTCTACCCGCCATTGTCCAGACAGCACCTTCCTCTTTGGCAGGCAAATAGGTCGCATTGTGTGGGCACAAGTCGGTTGGAATAGAACCGGGTTGCGCATGAGCGTAGAGCGCATAGTTGCCGTCATCCTGCAGTACCCAGAGATGATTACCAGCATAGCCTATATATCCTTCAGCAACTTTGGGGTGATTACTGCCCGGGGTATTCTCAGGTGCATTGCGCCAACAGCCCACCACAGTACCTGCGTCCATCGCGCGGATTTTTGCCCCGTACACAATGTGGTTAGAATTAATTTTGTTATCGGCACCATTGGTTTTGAGGTGATCCCATTTACCACTGCCGATATGACGACGAGCGATAATGTCCAATGCATCAGCTTGTGCACCGGCAGACCAATGAGTATCGGTGGTATAGCGGTAGTTAAGGTTTATGTCATCGGCACGCAACGGGAAGTCTGACGCAGCAGCAGCAACAGATACCAAGGCAGCAGAAGCGGCAATCAATGAACGGGCAACAGCGAGTGAACGTGAAAAAGTTTGCAATGCTTTCATTTTTAATTTCCTTTTAAATCAAAATGAGTGAGTAATTGAGTAAGCCATGAAGAACAAGGTGCTAACCAATCTTTTCCCTGATGCACCACGACAGCCATGTCGTTTGTTCATGTGGCCATAGTAGAGGAGGAGATTGTCAGGAGTTTGTCGTTGAGCGGGAGTTTTGTGTCAATTGTGTCAGGGTGAATAACGGCGGCTGGCGATAGATTTTGCTGTCAAGCGGCACTCAAAAACCCAATGCCGGTCAGGCATTGGGGACGTACACATAACCAACCGAGCGTACAGTTTTAATGGTGGTGGGCTTGTCTGGATCAATTTCAATTTTTTTACGCATGCGCGTGATGCGACTATCGATGGATCTATCAAAGGGATCAGCATCGGTTTTATGGGCCAGCTCTAACAAATAATCGCGCGAGAGCGGGCGATTGGGATTGGCGAGGAAGACCATCAATAAATCGTATTCCATGGCGGTGAGCGGCACCTCGGTATCGCCGTCCCAGAGCTTGCGTGTCGCTACATCCAACAGACATTTGCCGATTTTTTTGCGCGCGTCCTGTACCGGTTGGCTATTGGCCGGAATTTCATTTTGCGTGCGACGCAAGACACTGCGCACTCGCGCCAGGAGCGCGCGCAAATCAAACGGCTTGCCCACATAATCGTCCGCGCCCATCTCCAGGCCCACCACCATATCCACTTGCCCGGCCGAGGCGGTGACCATAATAATTCCGGCGCGGGTGTGTTCGCGCAAATAGCGCGTGAGCGTCAAACCATCTTCGCCCGGCATATTAAGATCCAACAACACAATATGCGGGCTAAATTCGGTGAGGGTATTTTTGAGTTGCTGGCCATTGTTGGCGACCCTGACCACAAAGCCCTGCATTTCAAAATAATCGGCGAGGGTTTCGGCAATGTCGACTTCATCGTCGACCACAATCATTTGATACTGAGTGCTCATGTTGCTCACTTAATGCGATGAATAAACGTTAAAAAACCAATCCAAAAATCTTTCAGAAATCATTCAACAATCAGGCCGCTTGTAGCGGCAGGCTGATACAAAAACAGGCCCCGCTGCCCGGATGCTGTTCCAGCTCCAGGCTGCCGCCATGGGCTTCAATAATTCCGCTGCAAACCGCCAGCCCCAGGCCAGTGCCCTTGCCTGGCGCCTTGGTGGTAAAAAATGGCTCGAAGATGCGCCGCTGGACTTCGGGGGAGATACCTGGGCCGGAATCCTTAATGCGCAACTGCAACTGGGAACTGCCTTCATTCATGGTCGATTGAATGCGCAGAATTTTTTGCGGCGACTCCTGCATTGCCTGCTGGGCATTGATAATCAAATTGCTAATCACCTGATGCACCTGATCCGCATCAGCCGCCACATTGGGCAAGCCCTCTGCCAATTGTAGTTGCAAGTCGATCTGCTGATTGCGCAGCCCCGGCTCCAACAATTCCAGCACGCGCGTCACCAACTGATTGATATGCACCGGTGCACAGCAGGGCGGCTGGTTGCGCGCCATGGCGAGAAAGGTGGTGATAATAGTGGCGCAGCGCTCGGCGGCCTGACGGATTTTATCGGCGCGTTTAAGAATGCGCGGCTCCTGTTCAGTTTCCTGTAACAGCTGCGCCTGCCCCACCACAATCGCGAGCGGATTATTCAGCTCGTGTGAAATTCCCGCGAGTAGCGTGCCCATGGCAGCCAATTTTTCATTGCGCTGTAGCACCTCGCGCTGCCGCGCAATTTCCTGCTCGGCAGCGCGCCTGTCGGTGAGATCGCGAATATAGGCGGTCACCAGCCGACGGCCGATTAAATCCACTTGGCGCAAGGTCAGCTCCACGGAAAACTCACTGTTGTCCTTGCGCTTTGCCTGCAGCTCCAAACGCTGGCCCAAAATGCGTGGCTGGCCCATCTCACTGTAGCGACGAAAGCCCTGCTCGTGCTGCGCGCGCATCGCCTCGGGCACAATCAATGTACCTATGGACTGGCCCAGCGCCTCAGTGCGCGCATAGCCAAACATCTGCTCCGCCGCCTCGTTAAACTCAATCACTGTGCCGCGCTCATCGATGGTAATTACCGCATCGAGCGAGGCGGCAATCATGGCGCTGTGCAATTTATTGCTATTATTTTTAATCACCAGCGACTGGTAAAATTGCCAGCGCGAATGCTGCTCGATGGTATAGCCAGCAAACACTCCAATCACCGCATTGGAAAGCAGGAAAAAATTGTTGGAAATAATGTCGACCAGCGGCAGGGCTTTATAAAACGCAATGCAGTTGTACACCACTATGATCAAAGCCACTGTGCCCAGCGCATTGATAAAGCGCAGACCGACAATAAACAGGGTCCAGGTAATACAGAGATTAATGCCGGCGTAGTAATAGTGACTGTACTGATTGTGGGTAATCAGCAGCATCGCACAGATTCCGCCTGCCGCCGCCATACTGGAGGCAAAGACCATAGTCTGATGCCAGCGCCGGAACAGATCTCGAAAACTGAGCGCAAAAAAACTCGCGAGTAATAGACAGGTAATCGCTCTGATACCCCAGAGCTCGACCATCTTCTCAGGTACTAATAAATAATCCAGCAGGGCAAAGTTGGCGTAAAGCACTATGGCCAGCGCGAGCGCCAGTCGAACCTGCTGGGCAATGGTTAGCGCAACATCGGACTGGTATTCCTGTTCCATGCTTTGATCACGGAATACCAACGTCAGTGGATTGAAAATCCGATAACGTTGGCTAAAAGAGAGGCTGGTGTAATGGTCGATAGCCAGATCGTTCATTCATTTCCCTGCATTACAATAGAACTCTTTGGAAGAGCGGTGAATTTCAGACGGCAAATTGTAACGCGTGGCAGATTTAGCCGCAGCTGGTCGTTTCCAACTTTTGTGGCAATTATTCTGGCAAATACCAAAGCAACACCTAGTCTTAAAGAGCGGTACCCAATTTAAGCAGTGGAGGTGAGCAAGATGAGCAAATCTCAAGACAAGCGCAAAGAAAGTAAAAAACCGGCAACGCGTACGGCCAAAGAAAAACACCAGCTGAAAAAAGCTAAACAAGCGGAGCACGCCCACCGCGACTTATAAACACTACCCAATCGATCACTAACCCTCGCTTTAGGTATGGAAAGGGCGCATCAAAGCGCCCTCTTTGTGTCACCGCACAAACTTCCGCTAACTAGTCGTTGGCAGTTTCCGTTACGCGCAATAAATCACTCGCCACATCCGACCCTTGAGGCGCGAAGCGCAGCCCCTGCTGCGCAAACATCCCGGCCTTTTGTGGTTGCCCAAGCTGTACATAGGCTTGGGCTAGCACAAGATACAAATCCGCCGCGCGGCGCTCGATACGCAAACCGCGCTCCGCTGTCGCTATAGCCCCCTGATAGTCCTGCGCAAGATACTGGCTGCGGGCCTGCCGAGCCAAGCTGATTGCAGCAGGATTCAAACTCACCACTGGCTTGGGTACCACTCCAGGCTGAGGCTGTACCACCGCTGACGGCGCCCTGGAAGGCTTGGTAGTTGAAGTCGGCTTGGACGGAGGTGCAGGGCGCGGGGACGGTTGCTGGCTATAGGGTGTACAGCCGACAAACACTAGCACCAATCCTGCTATGAACAGGCGCTTACAATAGTTAATCATGGGATATACACCGCGAATTATTCAGTCTCTTTACTCGCGGCTTTCAGCAGCCGCGCGATTTCTTTCCACAAGTCGAGATAGGCTAAGGCCGCACGACTGCGCTGATTGTAACTGGTGAGGGGCGCACGGCGCAGCCCCATTTGCTCAACGGCGGAATCATTAGGCACATAGGTTTTAAGCATGGGCACTGGCATATTTTTGCTGTTCTCAACCGCCTCGCGGTGCAAGCTACGGCGCATGTCCACTAAATTGAAAAAACCTGCTATGCGTTTGGGTGCAGATTTTTTGCTATTTAAAAACCCGATTACTTGCTCCATCGCACGAATGGACAGTGGGCTGGGAATCATGGGAATTAATAAAATATCGACTTCCTGTAACAACTGCTCGACGCTCGGCGATAGGGTAGGAGGGCAATCAAAGATCAGGACATCCGCTTTTTCGCTAAGCGGCTTGAGTAACTGTTTGAGGAATTTTTTATCCTTGCTTAGTTCATCAAATTCGCTGTCAAGGCCGCGCAAACTCAAATCGGCAGGAATTAACATTAGGCGCGGAAATGGGCTGTAGAGCTCCATTTCACCAATCGACTTGCCCTTGCTAAACAACTTGATCGCCTTGGCAGAGTTCGGCTCCTGCTGGCAAAACCAACTGGCAGCCGCCTGCGGATCTAAATCCCAGAGAATCACATTCTTTTTCGCGGCGGCGGCCATGTACGCCATGTTGACCGCCGTGGTAGTTTTACCCACTCCACCCTTGAGGTTATAGAAAGCGATTTTGATCATAACAATCCTATGCGTATTTTTAATGGTCTTTATCGAAAGCAAATCCGTAAAATTGTTTTAACTTGTAGCATTTTTATGCAAATCATTCAAAATTTATCCTCAATTCCTGCGAATATTCCTCCCTGCACGTATAACCAAGCAATCCACTAGCACGAGGGTTACAATCGCGGTTTCCGTTTGCGAGCCATCGCTATGAATCAGGCCCACCCCTACGAACTTCTCACCCCCGATCTGGTATTGGATGCGATTGAAAGTACCGGTCTGCTTTCCGATGCGCGCATACTGGCGTTAAACAGCTATGAAAACCGCGTGTATCAGGTGGGGATTGAAGGCGGCTCGCCCTTGATTGCCAAGTTCTATCGCCCGGAGCGCTGGCGCAATGAACAAATTATCGAAGAGCATGAGTTCACTCAGGCGCTGAAAGAGCTGGAGATTTCAGTGGTACCGCCATTGCTGGATGAAGCCGGCAACAGTTTGCGCGAGTATCAGGGCTTTCGCTTCGCGCTCTATCCGCGGCAGGGCGGCCATGCGCCCAATCTCGATGACTTTGATGCGCTGCTGTCGCTCGGACGCACGCTCGGGCGCATACACGCACTGGGACAGGCGCAGCCGTTTAAATATCGCCCGCCACTGGATATCCAAACTTTCGGGCGGGAGAGCTACGCCTTTTTACTGGAGCAGGATTTTATCCCCGCGAGTTTGCGCGAGTCCTATCGCACCTTGAGCGCCGACCTGCTGGCGCGCTGTGAAACTTTATTGGCGCGGGTAGATTACTGTCCGATTCGCCTGCACGGCGACTGCCACCCAGGCAATATTTTATGGCGCGATGAAGTACCACACTTCGTCGACTTTGATGATGCGCGCATGGGGCCGGCAATTCAGGATCTGTGGATGCTAGTCTCTGGCGAGCGCGAACAGCAAACCGCGCAGATGAGCGAGATACTCGATGGCTATCGTGAGTTTTGCGATTTTGATTTGGCCGAACTTCAACTGATCGAAGCCTTGCGCAGTCTGCGGATCATGCACTACAGCGCCTGGCTGGCGCGCCGCTGGACCGATCCCGCCTTCCCGCGTCACTTCCCCTGGTTTAATACCGAGCGCTATTGGGGTGAGCATATTCTGGAGCTACGCGAACAACTGGCAGCGGTAAACGAACCTCCGTTAGTCATTTACTAGTAACAGATGGTTGGAAATTTAGCCCGTGTCCCTAATAATGGCAGCTCTGATCAGCTTTCACGCAAGGAGCTTTCTATGACTGCCCACGCACCCGCTCTGGTTATCGACAGCCTGTGGGAATCTATTCGCCAGCAAACCCGCAAGCAGGCAGACTCCGAACCCGTATTGGCCAGCTTCCTTTATGCCACCATTCTTAATCACGATTCACTCAGAGCGGCACTCAGCTTCCATTTGGCTAACAAATTGGATAGTCCAGCCCTACCCGCCATGCTAGTTCGAGAAGTGATTGAAGAGGCACTGGTAAAAGATGAAACCATAATCGAATCCATTCGCGCCGATTTGTTGGCAATAAGCGAGCGAGATTCCGCCTGCTGCTCACTGGTCACGCCATTACTCTACTTTAAAGGTTTTCACTCCCTCCAAGCCTATCGAGTAGCACATTGGCTTTGGCTACAAGGGCGCACTTCGTTGGCGCTGTTTCTTCAAAACCGCATTTCGGCTGTATTCGCTGTGGACATACATCCAGCCGCACGAATAGGCAAAGGTATAATGTTTGATCACGCTACCGGCATAGTGATCGGTGAAACCGCCACAGTAGAGGATAACGTCTCCATTATGCAGTCAGTGACCCTCGGTGGTACGGGTAAGGAAGCGGGTGATCGTCACCCGAAAGTGCGCAAGGGCGTACTCATAGGCGCAGGAGCCAAAATTCTTGGCAATATCACAATTGGAGAGTGCTCCAAGATTGGTGCGGGCAGCGTCGTCTTAAAAGATGTTCCACCCCGTACTACAGTGGCTGGAGTACCGGCGCAAATTATTGGTGAGACACAATGCTCACAACCCGCACGAGAGATGGACCACTTAATTCGCTGACCCAGTATCGAGCATGAGCTGGCGCTGAAAGTCAGTTTTCGGCATCAGCCTCATCCCCTTACTGCCCTGCGCCCCAAGTTGATACTCGCGCACCAAAACATTCCACCTTATTGCTCATTTGCAGCCCATCACTATCCGCTATAACCATATTTTCGCCTTTGGTCTAAAACTTGCTCAACAGCCAGTCCAAGACCGAGGAGAAAGAGCATGCAATACACTAAGCCGATGATTGATTTGGTGTACGAGATTCGCCGTCGCATTGAACCGGCAATGAAACCAGGGGTGAAAATGGCGAATCCCGAGCTGCTTAAGGAATTAGCGGAATATCACCGAGCCTCTAAAGATACGATTATCAAAATCCTGATTAAGGAGCTGCTGTCCCTCGCTGGTACCGAGTGGCTCGCACTTCTCAATCAGGCGGTGTCAATGACCGCCGACCAGGCGGCAACTGACAGAATAGAACCGCCCAAACAGGTAGTGAAGGTTTATCGCGGGCAAACAATTCTGGTGGATGCGCCCCGCCCAGAATTACTAGCAACAGCACCAAAGAAGCCGGTGCGCATATATCGCGGCCAACCGGTGATTTGAAGCATCAGGAATTAGCGTAAGGCGCGAGGTTCGAACCACAATAAAAATGATTGAATGAAACGATCACTTTTATTGTGGGCACAGACTGCACTCAACACAAAAAAATTTCTCGCACAGCCAATTATTTTTGCTGCTGCTTGAGTAAATCGCGAATTTCCGTCAGCAGCAATTCTTCGTTGGTGGGAGCGGCAGGTTCAGCAGGTTTTTCTTCTTCTTTTTTCTTCAAACGATTAATCACTTTGATCATCATAAAAATGGCGAACGCCACTATGGTGAAATCCAAGATTGTCTGAATAAACTTGCCGTATAAAACCGACACAGTCCCCTTACCTTCAATAATTTCTGGCAGCACTATCGCCAGATCAGAAAAATCTACCCCACCGATAATCCACCCCAAGGGCGGCATAAACACATCACTTACCAGCGAACTGACCACCTTGCCAAAAGCCGCGCCGATAATAATCCCCACTGCCATATCCACTACATTGCCGCGCACTGCAAATTCTTTAAAGTCTTTAATAAAGCTCATGACAAATCCCCGATGATGAGTTGATCAAGTGCGCTGCCGCGCTGCAATTTTTATAGCCTATTACCACCCGAAAACCAACATGCAAATGTAAATAATATCCACAAATACTATTCATCTTCGCGCTGGGCAGAGACCGAAGGATAACCCTGTTCATCAATATTCACCAGTAACACCATGGGCCTGCAACACACCTGACAATCCTCTACATAGCATTGCTCATCCTCGGAGCAATCAACCAATACACTGATGGGTTCACCACAGTAAGGGCAATCGAGAAAACATTCTTCAAGCAGGCTCATACTATTTCCCTGCGCTGGTGTTAATAGGCTTGCGACTGATCAATACCCAACTCGGCCCAAATATCATCAACGCGCTGTTTTACCTGCTGATCCATCACTATCGGCGTACCCCATTCGCGGGTAGTTTCGCCCGGCCATTTATTGGTTGCATCAAACCCGACTTTTGAACCCAACCCAGATACCGGCGACGCAAAATCCAGATAATCAATCGGGGTATTTTCCACCAACAAAGTGTCACGCGCTGGATCCATGCGCGTAGTCATAGCCCAGATCACATCATTCCAATCGCGCGCATTAATATCATCGTCAGTCACTATGACAAATTTGGTATACATAAACTGCCGCAGAAAACTCCACACCCCCATCATCACCCGTTTGGCGTGACCGGGATATTGTTTCTTCATGGTTACCACTGCCATGCGATAGGAACAGCCTTCTGGCGGCAAATAAAAATCGACAATTTCGGGAAATTGCTTTTGCAAAATCGGCACGAACACTTCGTTTAATGCCACACCGAGAATAGCCGGCTCATCCGGCGGACGCCCGGTGTAAGTGCTGTGATAAATCGGATCGCGTCGGTGAGTAATGCGCTCGACGGTAAATACCGGAAAACTATCTACTTCGTTGTAGTAGCCGGTGTGATCGCCAAAGGGACCTTCAGGGGCCATATCATTAGGCGCGATAAAACCTTCCAAAATAAATTCCGCCGAAGCCGGCACCTGCAAATCATTGCCGATACATTTCACCACTTCGGTTTTATCGCCGCGCAGCAAACCGGCAAATGCGTATTCCGAGAGCGTATCTGGCACAGGCGTAACCGCCCCAAGAATAGTGGCAGGGTCAGCACCCAGCGCAACCGAGACGTGAAAAGGTTTACCCGGATGTTGAATTTGAAATTCGCGAAAATCCAGCGCGCCGCCGCGATGGGAGAGCCAGCGCATAATCAAGCGGTTCTTGCCGATTTTTTGCATGCGGTAAATACCGAGATTTTGTCGCTCTTTGTGCGGCCCGCGCGTCACCACCAGAGGCCAGGTCACCAGCGGGCCGGCATCGCCAGGCCAGCAAGTTTGAATGGGGATTTGATCCAAATCCACATCTGTGCCTTCCAGCACGATTTCCTGACTAGGTGCTTTGCTCAATACTTTGGGAGCCATATTCAACACCTGTTTGAATATCGGCAATTTCTCCCAGGCATCTTTAAATCCCTTGGGCGGCTCAGGCTCTTTCAAAAACGCGAGCAACTTGCCCACTTCGCGCAAAGCTTCTACCGATTCCTGCCCCATGCCTAATGCAACCCGCTCAGGCGTGCCGAACAAATTTCCCAGCACCGGGATTTTGTAACCTTTGGGATTTTCAAATAAGAGCGCGGGACCACCGGCACGCAGAGTGCGGTCGCAAATTTCAGTCATTTCCAAATGGGGGTCAATTTCCTGTTTAATGCGCTTTAACAAACCGC
>JACCED011100866.1_pt1 | contig 10142 bp, 11 predicted proteins | sample 7455021 | NCBI WGS metagenome assembly JACCED01 (sample SAMN15323456, study PRJNA562643) | freshwater metagenome | isolation source: river surface water | place: USA:Blue River Watershed | collected 2017-08-19 | reverse complement strand
TGAGGGCTGAGCAAATCCAAAAATTCGGTGCCCACCGGCAAGCCCAGGTCAAGCACATCAAGCAACAGGCGTCGCGCCATGGATAAACCCTCGTTCATGGCAAAACTGCCATCCAAATGCGGGTCGTTGATGTAGCCCTTCCATCCCACCGTGGTGCGCGGTTTTTCAAAATACACGCGCATCACGATCAACAGATCCTGTTGCCAACGCTCGGCCTGCGCTTGCAACAAGCGCGCATAGGCCATGGCCTGATCGTGATCGTGGATCGAGCATGGCCCCACCACCACCAGCAGGCGGTCGTCTTGACCTCGCAACATGGCACCGATCTCGGCGCGTGTTCGCTCCACCAGAGCCAAGTGATGGGGCAAGGCAGGCCAGGACTCCTCCAACAAAGCAGGGGTCAACAAAGGCCGCACGGCGGCAATGCGGGTGTCGTCGGTGCGGGTGCTGTCTTGGGTGCGCATTTTCCGAAAAAGTTTTAAAATGAAACCTTCTGCCAAGCAGTTAGACGGCCATGAAACCTCGCAAGCAACCTTTGATCAGCCCTGAGGAATGGACGGCTCTGACCAGCCCCATCGGGCGTGGTCAGGTCGATGTGTATTATCCCATTCGGGTTGGCTACCTCGTGGCCACCTGTGCGCTGTATGCCGTGGCCCTGATCCTGTCGAGCCACCGCATGGCCAGTTTGCTGGCCTCTGATCACTCGCTGGTGGACCGCCTGGAACTGTATTTGTTTTTTCGGGGTTGGTTTGTGGTTTTTGCCACCGTGTTTGGGCTTTGGGCCTACGCGCGAAACTGGCGGCTGAAATCGGTGTTTTGGGGCTTGTTCTTCATGAGCTTGGCCAACCTCACGTCTGACCTGTTCATCGTCTACCCAGAGCGCCTGAGCCACCCGACCGCGGGTTTTTTGGTGTTGTTCACCATGCGTCTGCTGGCCATCGTGGCCCTGTTTTTCTGCGCCAAAAATACGCATCGCCTGCCTGCTAAAGATCAGCGCTTCAATCTGTTTTTACCCCTGCGTCACACCCCTTGGTTTGACCGTCGCAGCCGCCCCTCCGGCCACGGCCACTGATGGGCGCCGCCCTGCTCGGCCAGGTCAACCCCAGCGGTGGCTGGTGGTGGCATGCGCGGGCTTGGCGCCACCAAGGCCTGTGGCGCACCACCACTGAACACATCCAAGACGCGTGTCTGCAAACCGCACCTGCCGCCCGAAGGCTGGTGATCATCGGCGCCAGCGCGGGCTGGATGATGAGCGATGCGTGGTTGACGCGATACCCCGAGTTGGAGACCTGGGACATCGACCCCTGGGCTGGGACGCTGTTCAATTGGCGCCATGGGCGCGCTTTGCGCCAAGGGCGCGTGCGCTGGACCCACCACACCGCAGACGCCTGGGCACAAGCCGACGCATGGCTGCACACACCAGAAGACACCGTGTTTTGGTTTGACAATGTGCTGGGCCAGTTGCGATTCACCTTGGGCTTGGCTCAGGCCCGTGCCCGCATCCAAGACGTGAAGCGGATGATGCGAGGGGCCCGTTGGGGCAGCGTGCATGACCGCTACTCGGGGCCATTGGAAGAGGCTCGTGCGGCCAACCCCGGTGCGTGGCGATCCCACAGCGGGATCGACTTGGACGAGCGCATCGCCCAAGACTGGCTCCACGCATGGGGGGCTCAGGCCCCATGGCTGGACCACCTCACCGAGCAAGTCTTTGATCCAGGCACCCCGGTGTTGCAACTGGCATGGCCCATCCGACCCCGTTTTGGTCATTGGCTGGAGCTGGGTTGGCAGTTACCATAAGCCCATGGACACCCAATACCTGCGCAGCTACGCCGAATCGGCCGATGCCAATACCCTGGCCCACGGCCTGCCTCTCACCGAACAACAGCGCGCACTGATCGCCCAGATCGATCAGGTGGGCCCCGCCTGGGCCCAGCGGGCCTTTGAGTACGACCGTGAGGCCAAGTTCCCGATCGACAACTGGAACGACCTGCGTGGCATGGGTTTCTTGGGGCTGTGCGTGCCCCAGCGCCATGGTGGCCTGGGCGCCGACTACCGCACCTACATGCTGGTGGCCAGTCGCATCGCTTATTACTGCGGGGCCACGGCCAACACCTTCAACATGCACAACGCCAATGCCTTGTGGACCGCTGACATGGTCGATCAGCTCGACCTGGACGACGCACAACGTGCGGCGCACGAGCGCAATCGCCAGCACCACTACGCCCAAATGCTGGCGGGTCATATTTATGCCCAGCCCTTTTCTGAAGGCAGTGCGGCGGCCGCCGGAAAAATCCCCTTTGGCACCTCGGCCCGTAAAGTCGAGGGCGGCTGGTTGCTCAATGGCCGCAAGATTTTTGCCTCGCTTTCCGGGTCTGCCGACTGCTATGGGGTGCTCTGCACCGAGGACGTGGCCGACGCCAACATGCGCAACACCTTGTTTGTGGCTGTGCCCGCCGAAACGCCGGGCTTGAGCATTGAGGGGGATTGGGACCCTTTGGGCATGCGCGCCACGGTGTCGCGCACCTTGGTGCTCAAAGACGTCTGGGTCGACGAACGGGCCACCATGATGCCCTCAGGGGTGTATGCCCAAGCGGCCAGTCGCTTTCCCCACATGTTCATGACGCTCACCCCGACCTACATGGGGTTGGCACAAGCCGCCTTTGATTTCACGGTGGCCTATTTGCGCGCCGAAATCCCCGGCGTGCATGTGAAGCGGCGCATGTACCCCACCAAGCAGATCGCTGTGGCCCAGATGTACATCCAGTTGCAACAGGCTTGGGCACTGTTTCACCGCAGCACTTCGGAATTCAAGTGCGACCCCAGCCGGGCTGAACGCATGCGCGCCCTGTCTTGCCAATACACCGTGATGGAAGCCAGCGCCCAGATTTGTTCGGATGCGGTCAAGGTTTGTGGCGGTCAGGCCATGCTCAAAACCTTGCCCCTGGAGCGCATGTTCAGAGACAGCCGCTGTGGCGCCCTGATGTTGCCCTGGACCGCAGAGATCTGTTTGGACCGTTTGGGTCACGGCCTGCTGTACCAAGCCGGCGAGCGGGACTGAGCCCCTCGATCTACTTGAACCACACCCCCTGCCGAATCGCCCAGGCCACCAAACAGCCATAGGCGACCAAGCCCATGGCTTGGGTCACAAAGACCCCCACCATGCCGCCCCCCCAGATCCATGCCCCATAGCCGCCCACTGCGGCCACCACCAGTCGCACCCCATTGCCCAGCACCGGCCAAAACATGCGACCCGCCCCCTGTGAGGCAAAGTACAGCACCAAACCCAAACCAAAAAAGCCGTAGAACGGGCCCACGCATTGCAAATAAACCGTGCCCGCCTCGATCACCTGAGGGTCGTGGTTGAACCAGGTGATCCAGGCGCTGGGGAACAAGGCCGCCAGCAGACCGATGCCTTCCGTGATGGCCACCGCAATGCCCGCCCCGATCCAAGTCGCACGCAAAGCGCGGTCGCGGTCGCCTGCGCCCATGCAAGTGCCCACCATGGCCACCAAAGGACTGCCCAAACCGAAAACCAAGGTCACCATGATGTATTCGAGCCGGGCCGCCGTGCCGTAGCCTGCCACCACCTCGGGGCCTAAGCGCCCCATCAGCGAGGTGGCGATCGCAATGGCCACATTGGTACAGGCGGCCGACAGCATGGCGGCCAAGCCCACCCCCAGGATGCGCTGAAACAGCACGAGCGACCACCGCGCATCGGCCCAACGGGGGCGCAACAGACTGCTGGGCGAATAGACATAGGCCAACAACACCAAACAACCGAGTGCGTAATACCCCAACAAAGCCCAGGCACCACCCACCATGCCCACACCTGGCCAGTCGCCGACCCCCAAGATCAAAATCGGCGAGACCAGCAACAACATGGCGGTGCCACTGAGGATGACGCGCGCAGGCACCCACATATTGCCGCACCCCCGCACCACCGAGACCAAGGCATTGAAGAACCAAATCAGCACCGCACCGGCAAACAACCAGTCCGAGTAGGCGATGGCCATCTCGGCCACCGCACCCGAGCCACCCATCCACGGGTAAAGCCAGGCCCCACCCCCCACGATCACCAAAGTGAACAAGGCACCGAGCACGCCTGCGATCAGCAAAGCATGGAAAAACAGCGCATTCGCCTGCGCCTGATCTCCGGCCCCGAGCGCACGTGCAATCGAGGCGCTGATGCCCCCTCCCATGGCGCCCGACGACATCATCTGGCACAACATGAGCACGGGGAAAACCAGCGCCATGGCCGCCAAGGGCTCGGTCCCCAAGCGGCTGACAAACCAGGTTTCGGCCAAACCCGCCAGCAATTGGGCCAAGATGACCAAGGTGCTGGGGATCGCCAACCGGATCAGCGTCGGTGCAATCGGGTCCTGCAACAGCTGTCGGGTTCGGGGATCCAAAGGGACACTTTCTAGAGGGGGTGAGTTGCATCTTAGTCGCTTTGTCACTTTTGAGTCTGTCGTGTTTTCTTATAGGCGTTAACCTGGATGACAGGCCGGTGATCAAGGGGTAACTTGCGATCATCTTTTTTGTGCACGCGAGGTGACCCGCATGAAACGTCGCACCCTTTTAACGGCAGCAGGCGCCAGCACCCTGGCTGGTTTTGCCGTGGCCCAATCGGCTTACCCCAACCGCCCCATCAAATACATTTGCCCTTGGCCCGCAGGGGGTTCGACCGATGTGGTCATGCGCAGCCTGGCCGAGAGCGCAGGCAAAGTGCTGGGGCAGTCGGTGGTGGTTGAAAACAAACCTGGCGCGGGCGGCATGTTGGGCGCGATCGAGATGATCAACGCCCGCCCCGACGGCTACACCCTGTGCCAAATCCCCCAAGGGGCTTTTCGCATCCCACACATGCAAAAAGTCGCTTTTGATACCCTGCGTGATTTCACCTGGATCGCCTGCCTGACGGGCTATACCTTTGGCATGGTGGTGCAAGCGGACTCGCCCATCAAGAGCATCAAAGATTTGGTCGATTACGCCCGCGCCAATCCAGGCAAATTCACCTACGGCTCGACTGGCACGGGCACCAGCCCGCACCTGGCGGTCGAGGAATTCGCCCAAAAAGCCGGCATCACCCTCAATCATGTGCCTTTCAAGGGCAACGCAGACAACATGCAGGCCCTATTGGGTGGGCATGTGATGGCCGCCAGTGACGCCACCGGTTGGGGGCCCCATGTCGATGCCGGCCGCTTGCGCCTGTTGGCCACCTATGGCAGCAAGCGCACCAAGCGCTGGTCCCAGGTGCCCACGCTCAACGAGTTGGGCTTTGAAACCGTATCCGACTCACCCTTTGGGGTGTGCGGCCCCAAAAACATGGACCCCGCAGTGGTCCGCGTCATCCACGACGCCTTTCGCAAAACACTGGACGACCCGGCGGTGATGGCCACCTTCGACAAGTACGACCAGACCGTCATTTACAAAAACACCGAGGACTACACCCGATTCGCCCGCGACAGTTTTTTTGCTGAAAAAGCCCTGATCGAACGACTCGGACTCGCACGCAAGGATTGAAGTCATGATCCCCTCTCGCCACATCAGCGTCCAAGAGATGAATCGACGCGTTTCGCGCTTTGCTCAGCTCAAGCCCTTGCCGGTACAAGCCTCGAATCAGGTGCCCCAAGCCGCTCGCGATGTGGTCTATGCCCGTCAACTGCTGTCGGTCATTGGGCTGGAGGGCACCGCCAAAACGCCCATCAACAGTGCGGCCCCGATCATTGGAGCTGCCGGCCTGACCATGACCCTGGCCCGTTGCCCTGCGGGTCAAGGCCCAGGATTACACAACCACAAAGACACGTTTGAAACCTTCACCGTGCTTGAAGGGCGCTTTGAAGTGCGCTGGAACGATCAAGGGCAAGACCGCTTGGAGCTCGATCGTTTTGACACCATTTCCATCCCACCCGGTGTGTATCGCTCGTTTCGCAACATCGGCGACAGCGAAGGCCTGTTGCAGGTGTTGATCACTGGCGGGGTTCACGACATGAACGACATCGCTTTTTCTGCCCAAGCCGCCGAGCAAATCGACGCGGTGTCCGACACCGCTCGCGGCGTCTTCGAGGACTTGGGCTTTCGCTTTGCGCCGGCCGCATCCGAATCACGCTGATTTTTTACCCAGGAGTTGACCATGACCAATCTTCGCCGACGCCGGCTGGGGGCAATGCTTGCCGCCCTGAGCCTGTGCGCCCTGCCTCAGGCACAAGCCCAAAATTTTCCGACCAAACCCGTGCGCATCGTCATCCCGTTCGCCACGGGCGGCAGCACCGACGCCAACGCCCGCATCATCCAAGACAAGCTCAGCACCCTCTGGGGTCAGCCCGTGATCGTGGAAGCCAAGCCCGGGGCCAATACGGTGATCGGAACCGATTTGGTCGCCAAGTCGCCCGGTGACGGCCACACCCTCTTGCTGACCTCGACCGCCATGGTGGTCAACCCCAGCATGTACAGCAAACTGCCCTATGACACGCTCAATGACCTGGTGCCCATCACCATCGTGTCGGTCTCGCCCTTTGCCCTGGTCACGCCCGTGGATTCCCCCTATAAAAACATCAAAGATGTGATGACGGCTCTGCGGGCCCCCACGGCACTGAGCTTTGGGGTATCGGACTCCAGCGCCATGCTCTCGGGCCACCTCTTCAACATGCTGGCCACAACCGAGATGCAAGCGATCAGCTACAAGGGCGCCGGCCCCTTGATGATCGATTTGGCAGGCGGTCACGTGCCCCTGGGCATCGCGGCCGTGAGTTCGGTGCAAGGTCAGGTCAAGGGAGGCCGTGTGCGCATTTTGGGCGTGGGATCGGCCACCCCCAGTTCGCTCTTTCCGCAGGCCCAACCCATCGCCAACGAGTTGCCCGGCTACGAGGCCATTTCTTGGTTCGGTTTGCTGGCCCCTAAGGGCACACCGGCTGACGTGGTGCAAAAAATTCATCGCGATGTCGCGCAAGTGCTGAAAGACCCCGATGTGCAACAAAAACTCCAAGGCTTGGGGGCTGACCCCGGTGGCATGCCACCCGCCGAGTTCCAGGCGCGCATCAAGCGTGAGATCGAACTGTGGGGTCGCGTTGCCAAGGCGGCCAAAATTCAACCGGAGTGAGCATGAGCGACCTGCATTCAAGTGAAGTCCGCGATGGCATGCGCATCGACTGGGACGTCGGCATCCAGATGGACGATGGCAATGTGTTGCGCGCTGACATTTTTCGTCCGGTGGCCGAGGGACGCTACCCGGTGATCATGACCTATGGCCCCTACGGCAAATGGGTGGCCTTTCAAGAGGGTTATCAAACCGCTTGGGAGATCATGTGCCGCGAAAACCCCGATGCGGTTTCTGGGACCAGCAACCGTTACGCCAACTGGGAAGTGGTGGACCCTGAAAAGTGGGTGCCCCATGGTTACGTCTGCATCCGGGTCGACTCCCGTGGCGCAGGCCGCTCGCCCGGTTACCTCTGCCACAACAACGATCGCGAGCAAAAGGATTACCACGACTGCATCGAATGGGCGGCCATTCAGCCTTGGTCGAATGGCAAAGTGGGGCTGAACGGCATCTCTTACTACGGCGCCAACCAATGGCGCGCCGCCGCCACCCAGCCCCCCCATTTGGCCGCCATCTGCGTCTGGGAAGGTTGGCACGACAATTACCGCGACGGCAACCGACATGGCGGCATTCTGTGCACCTTCCGTAAAAACTGGCAAGACATGCAGGTCAAGACGGTGCAACACGGCGTCGGTGAGCGCGGGCGCAAGCACCCCATCACGGGCGAATGGGCCTGCGGCCCCGAAACCCTGAGCCCGGAGCAACTGGTGGCCAACCGAGAGGACATGGCCCATGAACTGCTCACCCGCGAGATGGACAGCCCTTATTACCGCGAGCGCTCGGCCAACCTCGGTCGGGTCAAAGTACCGCTCTTGTCCACCGCCAATTGGGGGGGGCAGGGCCTGCACCTGCGCGGCAACATCGAGGGCTTCGTGGGAGCCGCCTCCGAGCAAAAGTGGCTGGAAGCCCATGGCGGTTCGCATTGGGCGCCCTTTTACACCGACTATGGTGTGAACATGCAACGCAAGTTCTTTGATCACTTCCTCAAAGGAGAAAAGAACGGTTGGGATCAAGAACCTCGGGTTCGACTCCAGGTGCGCCACCCAGGCGAGAAATTTGTCGAACGCCATGAAAACGAATGGCCTTTGGCGCGCACCCTTTGGACCGATTTTCACCTGCACCCTGACACCTTGACGCTGTCCACCCAACCCTATCAAGGAGAGAGCACCTCGCTGACCTACGAGGCCATGGGCGAGGGCTTGACCTTTGTGTCGGCGCCCATGCAAGCGCCGACCGAGATCACTGGTCCCTCGGCACTGAAACTCCATCTGTCGTCCGAGACCGTCGATGCCGATGTCTTTGCCGTCCTGCGGGTGTTTGACCCAGAAGGCACCGAGGTGGTGTTTCAGGGGGCACTCGACCCTCACAACCCCATCAGCCTGGGCTGGTTGCGGGCCTCACACCGCAAACTGGACCCACAGAAGTCTTTGCCCTATCGGCCGTATCACACGCACGACGAAAAGCAGTTGTTAACCCCCGGACAAGTGGTCGAACTTGACGTCGAAATCTGGCCCACCTGCATCGTGCTGCCCATCGGTTATCGGGTGGCGATCACGATCCGAGGCCGCGACTACGAGTGGAGCGGCCCGGCCGCCACCCTGTCGAACATGAAAAACCCCATGAAGGGCTGTGGCCCCTTTGTCCATGACGATGAGCAAGATCGGCCACCCGCCATCTTCGCCGGCAAAGTCCATCTGCACTTTGGGACAGGGCAAACCAGTCGCTTGTTGCTGCCCATCATCCCGCCCAAAGCCTGAGCAGGCCATGGCTTGAACGACCCAGTCCCTTAACGGGGCTGGGTTTTTTTACATTTGCCGCACAGGCCGTAGAGCACCATATTGTGTTCGAGCAATTCAAAACCATGGGTCTTGGCCACCGCGCGTTGTTGCTCTTCGATGCTGGGATTTAAAAACTCCACCACCTTGCCACATTCAACGCATAAAAGGTGGTCGTGGTGCTCGCCGTCTTCCAGTTCGAACCAGGCTTTGTCACCATCAAAATTGGATTTGCGCAATAAACCTGCATCTGCAAACTGCATCAAGATGCGATACACCGTGGCAATGCCGATGTCGTTGCCCTGCTCGATCAGGCGGTTGTAAACGTCTTCGGCAGAGAAATGCTGGCCAGGGGTCTTCTCGAACATTTCGAGCACCTTCAAGCGCGGCAGGGTCACCTTCAGACCATTGTTTTTCAGGGTTTCGGCTTGGCTGTTCATCGTGGGCACCTTAGGACCAGGCTTGTCATGTCACGGCCAGCATGCCTCGGCTCACAATGAAATCCACCACCTCTTGCAAGCCTTCTCTCGTTTTGAGGTTGGTCATGACCCAGGGGCGGCGCTGTGCATCCGGGCGCATCCGCGCCGTGTCTTGGCGCATGATATCCAAATCAGCCCCCACGTGCGGGGCGAGGTCAATTTTATTGATCACAAAAAGATCGCTTTTGGTGATACCGGGCCCACCTTTGCGGGGAATTTTTTCCCCAGCCGCCACATCGATCACGTAGAGGGTGAGGTCAGACAGTTCAGGACTGAACGTGGCGGCCAAATTGTCACCCCCACTTTCGATGAAGACGATGTCCGCATTTGGAAACCGCTCCAGCATGCGATCGATGGCCTCCAAGTTGATCGACGCATCTTCACGGATGGCGGTATGGGGGCACCCGCCCGTCTCAACCCCCATGATGCGATCGGCGGGCAAGGCGCCACTGACGGTGAGCAAACGCTGGTCTTCTTTGGTGTAGATGTCGTTGGTGATGGCGATCAAATCCCAGCGATCGCGCATTGATTTACACAGCATTTCCAACAACGTGGTTTTCCCAGAGCCAACGGGTCCGCCGATGCCCACGCGCAAGGGAGGCATTTTTTTACTGCGCCGTTCAAGGGCATGTGGTGAATTCATGATCGAAAGAGCCTCGAGTATTGATGTTCATGGCGAGCCGACAAGATGGCCAGCATCGGGCTGAAGGCTTGGCGCTGATCATCGCTCAATTGCATCGCCCCATGAACCGCCGCCTCGATGGATTGTGCCAAACCTGAGAGTACACGTTGCCC
>JACCED011656848.1_pt1 | contig 10144 bp, 5 predicted proteins | sample 7455021 | NCBI WGS metagenome assembly JACCED01 (sample SAMN15323456, study PRJNA562643) | freshwater metagenome | isolation source: river surface water | place: USA:Blue River Watershed | collected 2017-08-19 | reverse complement strand
TGAAACCACGGCGCGTCGCCCTGCCATTTCGTACGGAAAGCACGACATGGCATTTCATCTTCGCTCTTCGCTGGCCTTGGCTGCAGCAATGTGCTGCGTCTGCGTGCCGGCCCACGCACAGCTTGCATCGTCGACCACGACCGGTTCGGCTTCAGCGGCCGAGCGCGTCACGGTCACCGGGCGCCTGAACACCCTGCCCCCCTTGAGCGGCTGGGACAGCCCGGCGCGCGAAACACCTGTGGCCGCCAACCGCATCAGCGCATCCGACATCGCCTTGAGCGGTGCGACCCGACTGGCCGACTTGCTGGCATTCGACAGCTCGGTATCGGACGCGTACAACGCGACCGGCTATGTCGACTACCTCACGGTACGCGGCTTCGTGATCGACAACCGCTACAACGTGCGGCGTGAGGGCCTGCCCATCAGCGGCGAGACCGCCATCGCCCTGGAGAACAAGGCCGCCGTGGAGGTGCTCAAAGGCACCACGGGCCTGCAGGCCGGCACCAGCGCGCCGGGCGGGCTGGTGAACTACGCGGTCAAGCGCCCATTGGCACGCGAACATGCCGAGGCCCGGTTGCAGTTCAGCTCGCGCAACACGCTGCTGGCTGCCGCCGACGTCGGTGGGCGTGCAGGTGATGGTGGTGGCTTTGGATGGCGCCTGAACGCGGCCACCGAACGGCTGCGCCCTGAACTTCGCAACGCCGATGGGCAGCGCCATCTGCTAGCCGCTGCCGGCGAGTGGCGCTTTCGCCAACTGGCCCTGCTGGAGGTCGAAGCCGAATGGAGCCGCCGCGAGCAACCCACCCAGCAGGCCTTCAGCCTCTTGGGCGACCGTTTGCCTGCGGTACCCGATCCCCGCTTGAACCTGAACAACCAGCGGTGGAGCCTGCCCAGCGCGTTCGAGGGTCGCACCGGCAGTCTGCGCTTCACGCACCTGCTGGGGGGTGGATGGCGTGCGGTGCTGCAGGCCGGCACGCAGCGCTTGCGAACGGATGACCGCGTGGCCTTCGCCTACGGCCTGTACGACCCGATCACTTACGACTGCAATCCCTGTGACCGCTTCGCCGCCAACGGCACCTTCAGCGTCTGGGACTACCGCAGCGAGAACGAACAGCGCCGCACCGATGCGGTTCAGGCGGAGGTCATGGGCCGCGCGGTTACAGGTTCGCTCAAGCACGACTTGCGCCTGGGCATGATGCAGTCTTCGCAGCGAATCGATCTGCAGCCGCAGGCGTACAACCTGGTGGGCGTTGGCAATGTGGCTGGCACGGCGGTATTGCCGGCAGATGCCATGCCCTATGACCCCAACACGAACCGCCGTGAGAAGTCGCGTGAGCTGTTCATTCAAGACCGCGTGCAGTTCAACGACAAGTTCAGTGCCTGGCTGGGCCTGCGCCACACGGCCTTCGAGCGGCGCAGCGTGCGCACCAACGGCAGCCGCGCCACTTCGTACGAAGACAGCTTGACCACGCCCTGGGTGGCCCTGAGCTTGAAGGTCACGCCCGACCTGATGGCGTTTGCCAGCCGGGGTGAAGGTGCCGAATCACAGGTGGTGCCCAACCGGCCGAGCCAATACACCAATGCCGGCCTGGGCCTACCGGTGTTGAAGTCGGTTCAAGAGGAAGTGGGTGTGCGCGGCGGGCCAGGGGCTTTGACTGGTCGAGGCTTGCAATGGCAGGCCACGATGTTCCGCATCACTCGGCCCACCAGCAACCTGGATGCCTGTGCGAACCTGGGGATCTCACCGTGCACCGGCCGGGTGGACGGCGATGTTCAGCACCAAGGCTTGGAAGCGGGACTGCAATGGGCGGCATCACCCTGGTGGCTGAGCGTTCAAGCAACCGTGCTGGACGCGCAGCGGCGCGGCAGCACTGCGCAGCCTGAGCTCAATGGAAAGGCGCCCACCAATGTGCCTGAACAGGTGGTCAGGGCGCGCGCGCGCTGGACCCCTGCTGCCGTGCCAGGGCTGGCCCTGCAGGGCGTGATCAGCCATGAGGGTGCGCGGCAGATCTTGCCCGACAACTCCAAGCAACTGCCGGGATGGACCCGTGCCGATGCCGTGATCACCTGGGATGCGCCGGGTGCACGCACTCAGTGGCTGTTGGGCGTGGACAACCTCACCGACCGCCGCTACTGGCGTGAAGCGCCCTATCAGTTCGGACACGCCTATCTGTACCCTGGCGCCGTGCGCACACTGAGGGCCGGCGTGTTGATCCGCATGTAAAAAACACGCTATACTGTGAGGCTTGCAGCAGTTCCCCGATAGCTCAGTCGGTAGAGCGCCGGACTGTTAATCCGTAGGTCCCTGGTTCGAGCCCAGGTCGGGGAGCCAACTCGCTGCTGAATCATCAAGGCCTTGCAGAAATGCGAGGCCTTTTTTGTTGATGCGAGTTGCTCCACAAAAACAAGCTTGGTCTTCTACACCCAAGAAAGCCGACGGTCACTGCGGCCGTTAGCCCCGCTGCGGCCACGCGCCTTGATCCTCACCGGCGCACGCCGCGGGAGGCGCTTTGCAGACGGCGATGATGCCCTCGACATCCCGAAATCCGAGACTGCGGTAAATCTGAAGCGCGTGGTACGAAGCGTCGGCAATCATCACCAGGTCCTGCGCGCCCTTGTCAAACGCTTCCTGTGAAACTCGATGTACGAGGGCAGCACACAGGCCACGGTTTCGCCAGCGTGAATCGGTCAGCACTTCCTGAAAGCGACCGAGCGGTCCTTCAAAGAAGAGCCCCAGTGCTGCAACGGGTCGACCCTGGAGCGCGGCAATATGCCAATCGCCGACTTTGGCTTCCACCAGTTCCATGAACTCCCGGATTCGAGCTCTCAGGAATCTTCGCTCCACCCGAGGTAGCGGCCCTCCCTCTTGTTCGCGGGCGAAGCGCGCATAGAGGCGCCAAAGAGACGGGACATCAGACCGTGCGGCGCGGCGCACAACAAGATCCGGGAGAGGCCTCTTGGGGTGAAGCAACTGTTCGGGCTTGCATCCCAAGACGATCGATCGCGCGACACGATACCCGTCTCGCCGGAAGGCGTCGATCGTCGCTTCATCCCCGCCTTGGCAGCTCCATACAAAGGACTCATGCTTGATACCTTGCCTGCAACCGATCAGTTCAGCGAAGCGTTGACGAAGGGCTGGAATTGCTCCGGCCGTCGGTTGGTTGAACGGAACAAAAAAGTTGCCGAAATAGAAGTCAGGATTGCCGGGTGAGACGATGCTCAATCCGTCGATATGCGCCGAGACCTGTGCACTCATGTTCAGCAGCATCAGGTCGGTGCGAATTCCTAGGCCAACATTTGGCGGGACAACGATCATGGCCGGAAGCTATCTTTAGCTGGTTGAGACGATCCAACGGAACAAATTTCGATCTAAGTCATTGATGAATTGAACAAAACGAAAGACCGTTGGGCCGCAGATCGCTGACTCGAGCCAAGGTCGAGGAGCGAGACACAGACGCAGGGCCTTGCATGTTCGCAGGGCCTTTTTGTTTGGTGAGGGCAAGCCTCCCAACTCAAAGGTCACTCGCCAAGCCAGCCCTCATCCGACTCATTGCATGAGCCACGGCCCTTTGAAGAACATGCGGCTCGAGGCCGAGCCTGTCCACGCACTGCCCACTCAAGACCCCCGCGAGCCCATGCACCATCGACCAGATGCACAAGGCGTCGAGCTCCACCTTCTCTTGTACGGCCGGCGAGTCACCGTGCATGCGCCGAAGTACCCCTCGGAGCACGTCATAGGCGTGCACAGCATCACCTGCCAGCTCCTGCGGGTCGGCTGACTCGGGCCAGGGGCTGCTGAACATCAACCGGTATTCCAGCGGGTGCTCACGTGCATAGCTGAGGTACTGCAGACCCAACGACTCCAGGTCCTGCTCGGGCTCGTTGTGGCGTGGCCGGGCATCGAGAAAGGCCGCAAAGCCCTGTAGGCAACGCCGCATTACCTCGGAAAGCAGATGGTCGCGCGTGGGGTAGTGCTTGTAGGGGGCCTGGTGTGACACGCCCAATTTGCGCGCCACTTCTCGCAGGCTGAGCTGCTCAATGCCGCGTTCAGCGATGACCTCCCAAGCCGCGAGGATGCAAGCTTCGCGGAGTTCAGGTGGAGGTGGTGCGGGGCGCTTCTTGGCAGTCATACGAAGAGAAGATCGTAATCGACACTCGACAAGCAGCTCCCCGCAAATTGCTTGATGGCCGCCGGCGAACGCGAGGTTGACAGTGTCTACTCAATTCAGGAAGAATGGTAGACATTGTCAACCTGGTGCGTCAATGACCTCAACCTTGCCCCCCCACAGCACCCGATGGTTCTTCATCGCTGCCGCGACATTGCTGGGGGGATGCTCGACCCTGCAGCCCGCCGTCGACATGCCGCAGAAGTCGATGGACGCGATGGCCTATCGTCAAACACCGCCCACCAGCGCCGAAAACCTGGATGCCGCCACTTGGCGAGGCTTCGCCGATCCGGTGCTCACTGAGCTGATGAACGTGGTGCAGCGCGAGAACCTGGATGTCCGCATCGCCCAGCAGCGTGTGCTTCAGGCCCAAGCCGGCAGCACGGCGATGGCCTCACGGCTGTGGCCCACGCTGTCTGTCAACAGCACCGCTTCCGACCAGCGCAGCGGCTTGCCCACCGAAGTCAAGCGCGGCATGCCTGATGCGCGGGCGATTCGCGGCGCGCTGGACCTGGGCTGGGAAATCGATGTCGCCGGTGCCGCACGAGCAGCGGCTGATGCCGCCGCACTGGATGCCTTGGCCGCCGGTTCCGGCGTGGAGGTGGCCCGCTGGCTGGCCAGTACCGAAATCGCCCGGCACTACCTGATCTGGCAAGGGGCTCGCTTGCGCCTGCAGCACGCTCAAGCGCTGTTGAACGTTCAGGAGGAAATTGAAGCCCTGGTGCGGCGCCGACAGACGCATGGACTGGCCAGCAACCTGGAGGTGGCCCGCGCCGCGGCCGAGCTGCAGGCGCTGGCCGCGCAACTGCCGGCCCTGCATACCCTGGTGACCACCACCGAGCACCAAATTGACGTGCTGCTGGGCCGCAGCCCCAGCGCCTTGGAAGCGCCCTGGCGGCAGGCACCGGCGGCCCTGCCCTCGGTACCGGGCCTGATGCCTGGCCAGACACCGGAGCTCTTGAACCGCCGCCCCGACCTTCGCGTGGCGGAACAACAACTGCGCGCCGAGAGCGCGCGCCTGAGAGAGAGCCAGGCCGACCTCTGGCCCCGCTTCTTTCTTTCGGCCGTACTGGGTCAGCAAGACCTGAGGCTCAACGGCTTGGACCTGGCACCGGTGGCCTACCGGAGTGTCGCCCTGCTCTTCACGGCGCCGGTCTTCAATGCGGGGCGCCTGCGCGCCGCGGTGGAACGGCAGTCTGCACGGGAACGCGCCGCCACACTGCAATATGAGAAAGCCGTGCTGAACGCCTTGCAGGACGTGGAGAGCAGCCTGGTGGTCTTGGCCCAGGAACGCCAACGGTGCGACAGCCTGGCCGCTTCCTTGGCGTCACGTCGCCTGGCGGACCGCCATGCCCATTCACTGGCGCGCGAGGGGCAGATTGACCGCCTACAGCGACTGGAGGTCAGCAAGGGACTGCTGAGCGCCGAACTGGCCCTGACCGAAGCCCAAACGCAGCGCGCCTTGGCTGCGGTGCAACTGATCAAGGCGCTGGGCGGTGGCTGGAATCAGAGCCCCACGCCCCCGCTCGCACAAAGTGCGTCGACACAACCGTAACTCGGAGTCTTGTCCATGCCCGCATTCCATACACCCATCATGTACCGCTTGGGTCTTCTGGCCACGGCGATGGTCGTTGTCGGCTGCTCTCCGCAAAAGCCGGCCGCACCGGCCGAACCTGCGGTCTATGTCACCACCGTGCGCAACGAAACCAGCGACATGCAACGCGTGTTCAGCGGCAGCATCCGGCCGCGAATCGAGTCCGAAATAGGGTTCCGCGTTGGGGGCCGGGTGACCGAGCGCCTCGTCGAACTGGGTGAACCCGTGCGCGCAGGCCAGGTGATGGCGCGCCTGGACCCGACCGACTACCGGCTGGCGGTGCAGGCTGCCGCCGATCAGCAGCGGGCCGCGGAGGTGGAGGCCGTGCAGTCGGCCAGCGATGCTGAGCGGTTTCGTCGATTGCTGGGTGATGGATCGGTGGGCGCGGCCGATGCCGAGCGCCAGCAGGCCCGCGCGGATGCCGCAGCGGCTCGGCTGAAACAGGCGCAATCGCAACTTGAACTGGCCCGTAACCGAGCCGGCTACGCGGCACTGACGGCCCCCTTCGAAGGGGTGGTGACCGCCTTGCGCTTGGAGCTTGGGCAAATGGTGACCGAGGGGCAGGCCGTCGTGAGTGTGGCGCGGCCCGGTGAACTGGAGGTGGTGGTGGACGTGCCGGAGGCTTTGGTGGCTAACCTGCAGCAGTGGCGTGCCGAGGCCGTGCCCGGATTTGGCATCGAGTCCGTGGGTGTGGGCGCTGTGTCCCCGGCCCAGCCGATCGCGCTGCGCCTGCGGGAGATGGCACCCAGTGCCCATCCGGTCAGCCGCACCACGCGGGTGCGCTATGCAATGGTGTCGCCCACTCAGGTCAAGACGGTGCACATGGGCATGAGCGCTGAAGTTCGCCTGCGCCAGCCGGGCACCACGACCGGCGCCACGCTGCCAGTGGGCGCATTACTGACCACAACCGAGGGCACCTTCGTGTGGACGGTTGACGCCGCCAACGGTGCCTTGATGCGCCAGAAGGTAGAACTGCAGTCGCAGACCACGGAACAGGTTCGCGTAGGCGGCCTGAAGGACGGTGCGCTGGCGGTGACGGCGGGCGCCCAGAAGCTTGACGCAGGGATGAAGGTGCGTCCCGTTGCAAGGCCCCTGGCCGAAGCGCTTTCGCCGGTGGCTGCGCGATGAAGTCCTTCAACCTGTCCGAATGGGCGGTCACCCACCGCGCCCTTGTGCTCTTCCTCATCATCGTCACCCTGGTGGTGGGCGCGTTCTCCTTCACTCGGCTGGGACGCCTGGAAGATCCGAACTTCAACGTACCGGCCATGAGCGCTGTGGTGGCCTGGCCAGGCGCGACCGCGCAGCAGGTGCAGGATCAGGTGCTTAACCGCATGGAGCGTGAGCTGCAGAAGATCGAGGGCATCGACTACGTGCGCAGCTTCGCCCGGCAAGGCTATGGAGGCCTGAACTTCTGGATGAAGGGCGGCACCCCGAAGCACGAGCTGGACCGGGCGTGGTACCTGGCCCGAAAGAAGATCACCGACATACGGCACGAATTCCCGGACGGCGTGCGCGGCCCCTTCTTCAACGACGAGTTCGGTGATGTCTACAGCGTGCTCTATGCCTTCAGTGCGCCGGATTTGACCTGGCCCGAACTGCAAGCGCTGGTCGATGCCGCCAAACGCGAGCTGCAGGCAGTCAAGGGTGTGACACGCATTGAGGTGTTTGGCCGACAGCCCGAGAAGGTGTACGTCGAGTTGTCCAGCGCACGCCTGGCCGCTATGGGTGTGTCGCCGCAAGCCATCATCGAGGCCTTGAACCGCCAAAACACAGTCGCGCCGGCGGGCAGCATCGAAGGACGAGCCGATCGGGTGTTCCTCAGGGTGTCCGAGGGCGGCCTGGGCTTGCGTGATGCACGCGATGTGGCCAACGTCCCGATTGAGGTGGGCGGACGGCTGCTGCGCCTGGCCGATGTGGCCGACATCAAGTCGGGCCTTGAAGAACCGCCGCAGTTCACAGTGCGGCACAACGGAAGGCCGGTTCTGATGCTGGGCCTGGCCTTCGAGAAGACGGCCAACGTGCTGAAGGTGGGCGCGGCGCTGGACGAGCGCATGAGCGCGTTGCAGGCAGCACTTCCCTTGGGCGTGACCGTGGAAAAGGTGGCCGACCAACCCAAGATCGTCGACGATTCGGTTTGGGAATTCGAGCGCTCCTTCCTGGAAGCCTTGGTCATTGTGCTGGTGGTGTGCTTTCTGTTCCTGGGTTGGCGCACCGGCATCGTGGTGGCTGCATCGGTGCCGCTGGTGCTGGCGCTGGTGGCCACGGTGATGGCCGTCATGGGGTGGAGCCTGGACCGCGTATCGCTGGGGGCTCTGATCATCGCGCTGGGACTGCTGGTGGACGACGCCATCATCGCGGTGGAGATGATGGTGGTGAAGATCGAGCAGGGATGGGATCGGGTTCGCGCGGCCACCTTCGCCTACACCTCCACCGCCTTTCCCATGCTCACCGGAACCTTGGTGACGGTGGCTGGCTTCATGCCAGTGGGCTTTGCCAAGTCCATCTCCGGCGAGTACGCCGGCGGAATCTTCTGGGTGGTGGGTGTGGCGCTCGTGGCCTCGTGGTTCGTGGCCGTGGTGTTCACTCCCTACCTGGGCGTCAAGCTGCTGCCGCAAGTGATGAAGGGGCACGGCGGCGACCCTTATGCACGACCGGTGTACACCCGACTGCGCGCGCTGCTGACCTGGTGTGTGGCCCACCGGTGGTGGGTGCTGGGTACGACGGCCCTGATCTTTGGTCTCAGTGCAGCGGGCATGAGCCTGGTGCAGCAGCAGTTCTTTCCCACCGCCTCCCGCACGGAGTTGATCGTCGACCTGCGGCTGCGCGAAGGGGCGTCATTCACGGCCACCGAGCACCAGGTGCAGCGCTTGGAACAGGTGCTGAAGGCCGACCCCCAGGTGGAACGCTTCACGGCCTACACCGGTGCAGGCGCAGCGCGGTTCTTCCTTTCCATCTCCGCGGATCTTCCGAACCCGGGCTTGGCTCAGGTCGTGGTGAACACCCGCAGCATCGAAGACCGCGAGGCGGTTCGGGCCCGCCTGTTGGCGTTGTTTGCCCAGGGTGAGCAATTCCCGGATCTGCATGGGCGGGTCACTCGTTTTGAGTTTGGGCCGCCCGTAGGCTTTCCCGTTCAGTTCCGTGTGGTGGGCAAGGACAGTGCCACGCTGCGGGCGATTGCCTACCGCGTGCGGGACACGGTTCGCGAAAGTCCGCTGGTGCGCGACACCCAGCTGGATTGGGATGAGCAGGTGCGTTCCGTACAGTTGAATGTGGACCAGGACAAGGCGCGGCGGCTGGGCATCACAAGCACTGACATCGCCAACATGACCCAGATGGCGCTGAGCGGACTGCCGGTGACGCAAATCCGCAAAGGCGAGGAACTCATCGACGTCACCTTGCGCGGCACGGCGACTGAGCGGCTCAACCTTGAGCGGCTAGGGGATGTGACGCTCTTCACCCGCAGCGGTGCGGTGGTGCCGCTGTCGCAAATCGCCAAGCTGACACCGACCTTTGAAGAACCGGTGCTGTGGCGGCGCAACCGAGAGTTGACGCTGACCGTTCGAGCCGACGTGCTGGATGGCGTGCAAGGGCCAGCCGCCACCTCGAAGATTTGGCCGACGCTTCAGGCCATCGTCGCCGACCTGCCACCGGGATATCGTATCGAAATTGGTGGCGCCTTGGAGGAAACGCGCAAGTCCGACACGGCGCTGTTTGCGGTCTTCCCGCTGATGTTCGTGGTGATGCTCTTCTTCCTGATGCTGCAGCTGCAGAGCTTCTCGCGGATGTGGATGGTGTTCCTCACTGCACCGCTCGCATTGGTAGGCGTGGTGCCCGCGCTGTTGATCTTCAAGGCGCCGTTCGGCTTTGTGGCCTTGCTGGGCGTGATCGCCCTCAGCGGCATGATCATGCGCAATGCGGTCATTCTCGTTGATCAGATCGACACCGACATCGCCAGCGGCACACCGCCCACCGAGGCCCTGGTCGAAGCCACGGTGCGCCGCGCGCGGCCCGTGGTGCTGACCGCGGCAGCCGCGGTGCTGGCGATGGTTCCGTTGGCCAGCAGCGTGTTCTGGGGGCCCATGGCGATTGCCATCATGGGTGGACTGATTGTGGGTACCGTGCTGACCCTGGTGTTTGTGCCAGCGTTGTATGCGGCGTGGTTCAGGGTGGGCCGTTTGGCCGAGGACGACCCGTCCGTGCCCGACCCACGCTTGGCTTCACGAGGCGCGTGACCGCTCTACCGGACTCAAGCACCCGGGTGCAGATTCACCACGACCAGGGCCAGCACCAGCAGGCCCAGGTAGATCTTGCCCGCGTGGCGCGTCAAAAAAGAGACCAGCACATCTTCAAGGGTTCGGGTACCGACTGGGCGAGTGGCGTTCAT
>JACCED010012955.1_pt1 | contig 10144 bp, 6 predicted proteins | sample 7455021 | NCBI WGS metagenome assembly JACCED01 (sample SAMN15323456, study PRJNA562643) | freshwater metagenome | isolation source: river surface water | place: USA:Blue River Watershed | collected 2017-08-19 | reverse complement strand
GGCCGCAAAGGTCGCCGGCCTGCGGATCATGGAGGACGACGAAGGCCGGATGAACCGCTCCGTGACGGAGTCAGCCGGCGGGATCCTCGTCGTGAGCCAATTCACCCTCCTCGCCAGCACGAGGAAGGGAACCCGGCCCTCGTTCAACGACGCCGCCCCGCCGGAACTGGCGATCCCGCTCTACGAGGCGTTCAACCGGGCAGCGACCGCGGCACTAGGCCGACCCGTGCAGACAGGGCGGTTCGGAGCGCACATGGAGGTCGCGCTGGTGAACGACGGCCCGGTGACGATCGTCATCGACACGAAGGACCGCGGCTGAGCCAACCGTGCGACCGCCCCTGCGGACGCGAGGATTTCACGCCCCTCACTAGGTTCCGCCATCCCTCCGGAAGCCTTTCCGTATTCTCAGCGGGCGCACCCGCAGCTCCATCAGCCGCGTTGCCGTCCGGGAACATGTCGCGTTTCTCTCCGAAGCGGAAACGCCGTACCGCCGGCTGCCGCAGAGGGCTCCGGAGGGCTTTAAACCGGAGGCGATCCCCAGCCACTCTTTCCAGCCCGGCACGGGACTCCGGCCGCACGCTGGACCGCAGGAGCCCGAAAGATCCCTCGAGGCATCAGCGCCGTCCCTTGGCCCACTCGGGCACCGTCAGCGGATCGAATCCCATGATCACCGGAATCAGGTGGAACGCGGCGAGGAGGATGACGGCGGCGCACACGAGGTTGAGCAAGAGACCGGTGCGGACCATCTCGCCGACTCGCAGGCTGCCGGTGCTGAAGGCGATCGCGTTGGGCGGCGACGCACCGGGCATCATGAACGCGCAGCTGGCCGCCAAGGTGGCGGGGATCATGACGAGGAACGGATGAACCCCGAGTCCCCCGCAAAGACCGGCGAGGATCGGCAGGAAGGCACTTACGGTCGCGGAATTACTCATCATCTCGGAAACGACCACCACCAAGACAACCACCGCGGAGGCGACGAGCCAGAGGGGAACGCCCTGCAGGATCTGGAGCTCATTGCTGAGCCACCGGGTCACGCCGGTTTCCGTAAGCGCCGCCGAAAGGCTGAGGCTACCGCCGAAGAAAATCAGGATTCCCCAAGGCAGGCCCTCGGCGTCCCTCCACGTTAGCGCGGTGCGCCCTTCCCCGCCGCCGAGAGGCAGGAGGAACAGCAGCAACGCGGCCGCGATGGCGACCACCGCGTCGTCCAACTTAACCCCCGTCACATCCGCGATCACGCCGCTGAACATCCAGCAGAGGATGCAGCCGGCGAAGACCGCGGTGGTGACCGCCTCCCCGCGGCTGAAGGATCCCAGCCGGCGGTACTCGGAGTCCATGAGGACTCCCAGGCCGTCCACCGATGGCACCCGGCGAAGCAAGGTCACGTAAAGCAACGCCCAGCAGCAGACCAGCAACGTCACCGCGACCGGCACGCCGAACTTCATCCATTGCGCCAGGCTGAGCTCGACGCCGTAGGTCTTGGCGACGAAGCCCTCCAGCACCGCGTTGGTGGGAGTGCCGACGAAGGTGGCCAGCCCTCCCAGGCAGGGAGCGTAAGCAACGCCGAGCAGCAGAGCCTTGGAGGCAGGTCCGCCGGACTGCTGGCCCCTCTCCACAAGGGCCCCGATGCTGATGGCCATCGGCATCATCACCATCGCCGTGGCGGCGTTGCTCATCCACATCCCCATGAATCCGGTCACGAGCAGCAGCCCGGCGAGCAAGGTGGGCAGGTTCCGGCCGCAGTGCCGGAGGAGGCCCAGGCCGATCCGCTCATGCACCCGCCATTTGCGGATGCCGATCGAAAGGATGAATCCTCCGAGGAAGAGGAAAATCAGGTCGGCCGCGAAGTTCGCCGAGGCCTTCCGCAGCGGCATGACGTCGAGCACGGGGAGGACGACCAGCGGCAGCAGGGCCGTGACTGGCAGCGGAGCAGCCTCGGTGATCCACCAAGCCGCCATCCAAAGCGCCAGGCCGCAGGTGACCCAAGCAGCTGAGTCCATCCCTTCCGGCGGCGGCAGGATCCGGGTGAGAGCAAAAAACACCACGCCGGCGATCAGGCCGGTGCGACGGAGCCACGGCGCGGTCTGCTCCGCGTCGGCATTGAGCTTAGGGGCGTTGTCGGGTTCGGACATGAAAGCGGACGACTCCCTAGCGATGGAGCGGGAGACAGCGTCTGATAGGGCGGGAAGAGGCGGCTCCGGAACGTATTTTCAAATCGCGACTGCGTTTTGCGTTCCCGGGGCGGAACCCATGTGAGCGCACCTTAAAGCCCAGCTGAGACCAATTCGGGCTGGAACGAACCGAAGAGATTTCGATGAGCCGAACTGACTCATTCTGTTCAAAGTCGAGATTGCCGCAAAAACGCACAAGAGGCGCCAGGGGGTTATAAACCAAACACCCGCGATCTCACTCACCCTCTTGCGCCTCTTGAGCCTCCTCGCGGCCCACCCTGAAGCCGCGGCGAGCTATGTTCCCCTTCGGGATGACCGACTCCGGTCAGGAGGCGGTGTGTTTTGTTCACCACGAAAGCCCGATCAAACCTCTCGCTCCGGTGGTCAGCCGCAAAAACACACAAGAGGCGCTGGGTATTTAAATCCAGACACCGCCGAACTCACTCACCCTCTTGCGCCTCTTGAGCCTCCTCGCGGCCCACCCTTAAACCATGCAAGCCGTGGATAGCCGCAGTGCGTCCTGCAGCGCAGAGCCGAAAGGCAACGACAGCGAAAATGCCGGCGCGGGATTTAGCCTTCCTGGGACCGTCGTCATTTGACCACCGGTTTCGGCTTCGTGATCGGATCGAAGTCGTCGGTGCGGAAGGGGGTCACCGGCAGGCCGTCGGCGGAGTACAGGTTGCACACGGGGTTGTCGGCCCACGCGTAGCGCACCGCGATCGGGGCCGGCACCTGATCGCAGGTGAGTTCGACCTTGTTGGGCGCGATCACCTTGCCCGACGCCCAACGCCAGACGCGGTCCTCGCCGCAGACCGCGAAACCACGCGCGGCGGCGACGTCGAAGGCCCGCAGCGAGCTGCCGAAGCAGTCGAGGGTGACGGTCGCCTTGCCGCCGGTGAACTCGACGCTGCGGTACTCGGGGCTGCGGAAGGGAACCTTGAGTCCGTAATCGTTGGCGAGCGCCCAGCGTACGAGGCGCGCGGCGACCTCCTGCTTGTTGCGCGGGTGGATGTCGCGGCCCTCGCCGATGTCGATGATCACGGCCTGACCGGACCGCGCGAGCCGCAGCGTGCGGGTCTGCGCCTCGCGGAGCTCGGCCCAGTCGCTCTCTCCCGGCTCGGTCTTCTCGTCGCGGAAATCGGCCAGCTGCACCCAGTAGAACGGGAAGTCACCCTGCCCCTGCTCCTTGCGCCACTGCTCGATCATGAACGGGAAAAGCTCGGCGTACTCGAAAGCTCGGCTGGCGTTCGACTCCCCCTGATACCAGATCACGCCCTTGATGCCGTAGCCGAGCGTCGGATGCACGACGCCGGCGAAGATGTTGCCAGGCCGCGCGTTGCCGGTGAGCCACGCCAGCGGGGACTGCGGTTGGCGCGGCGCCTCCTTCTTGGCGGCCTTGGCCTTGCCCGAGGCTTCCTTCCACTTCGCCATCGCCGCCTCGTGATCCAGCCGCGGCTGGTCCGTCTTCAGCAGGGCCTCGCGGTCGGTGGTCGTCTTCATCAAGGCGGCGAAACGCGGATCCTTTTCCAACGACTCGCGCCGCACCCACGCCTCGGCGGCCGAGCCGCCCCAGGCGTTGTCGATCAGGCCGACCGGCACCTTCAGGATTTCATGAAGATAACGCCCGTACAGGAAACCCACCGCGCTGAAGCTCTTCACGTTGTCCGGGCTGGCCGCTTCCCACTGGCCCTTGAAATCCCGCTGCAGCTCCTGCGTGCCGACCTGGGGCACCGAGATGATGCGCAGGTTCGGGAACGACGAAGCCAACGCCTCGATGTCGCCGTTGTACGACTGGGAAATCGACCACTGCATGTTCGACTGGCCCGAGCACATCCAGACCTCGCCGATCAGGATGTCCTTCAGCTCGCGCGAGGAAGACCCCTTGATCTGCATCGACTGCGGCGTGGCGTTCGCCTCCGCGGCGGCGAGCTTCACCGTCCACCTGCCATCCGCCCCCGCGGTCGCGGCCTGCGTCTGGCCCGCGAAGGTGACGCTGACCTTTGTGCCGGGGGTGTCCCATCCCCAGATCGGATTGGCCTGCCGGCGCTGCAGCACCATGTGGTCGCCGATCACGGCGGGGAGCTTAAGCTCGGCGCGCAGCGCCGGGAGCAGGACAAGCAGGAACAGGGTCAGGAGGCGGGAGGGGATTTTCATTTTCGGGAGTAAGACGAAAGCGTTCGTACGTTCGGGCCGGTCTGCTGGCAATCCCGCTTCGCGCATGAACATGCCGCTGACGCGAAAACCTCCTTTTCCCCGCCGACCGCCCGCGGCAACCTGCCGCCGATGCAAAACCCCGCCCCGCTCTCCCGACGCGGTTTCCTCGCCGCCTCCGCCGCCGCGCTCGCCGCCACCCGCCTGCCCGCCGCCGCCCCCGCCGAGCCGATCATCGACATCCATCAACACACGAACTACGGCGGCGGCCGCGACAAGGTCACCTACGCGCCCATCCTACCGCGCCCGCGCAACGACGAAGAGCTGATCGGCCACCAACGCGCGCTCGGAATCACCACGACCATTCTCCTGCCCTCCGGTCGTCCCACCACGAGCGTGTCCACGCATCAGGGACGCGCCAACGGCCTCGACAGCACCTGCTCCGGAAACGACGACTGCCTCGCAGTCGCGAAGCGCCACCCGGGCGAATTCGTGTTCGGCGCGAACGAGGTCAGCGACCTCGCCGATGCCCCCGCGGTGGTCGAGAAGTACCTCAAGCTCGGCGCCGTCGTCATCGGCGAGCAGAAGTTCGGCGTCGAGTGCGACTCCCCCGCGATGCAGCGGCTCTACGAGCTGGCCGCGGCCTACGGCGTGCCGATCCTCATGCACTGGCAGACCGGCAGCTACAACCACGGTTTCGACCGCTTCCACCGCATGCTGGCGAAGTATCCAAAGACCAACTTCATCGGCCACGCCCAGACGTGGTGGGCCAACATCGACGCCGCCAACGTCGACGACCCGCGCAAGCTCTACCCCACCGGCAAGGTCACGCCGGGCGGCCTCACCGACCGCTACCTGCGCGACTACCCCAACATGTACGGCGACCTCTCCGCCGGGTCCGGCCTGGGCGCGTTCGCCCGCGACCCCGAGCACGGCGCCGCGTTCCTCGCGCGCCACCAGGACAAACTCATGTACGGCAGCGACTGCAGCGACGCCTCCGCCGTGGCCGCGCAGTGCTCCGGCCTCCGCCAGCTTCAGCAGATCCGCCGGCTCGCCCCGAACAAGGTCGCCGAGCGCAAGATCCTTCACGGAAACGCCAAGCGTCTCTTCCGGCTCTGAATCGTGGGCCGGCGCACCTTCGCGCCGCCCCCGCGCGTCAGGCGCCGCGGAAACACCTCCCATGACCGCGCGCCTGACCGCACCCGCCTTCGCCTTTTTCCTCGCGACCGCCGCCGCCCACGGTGCCGGAGCCCCGGCCGATCCGCGCCCCCGGCAGGACGCCCAGGGCAATCCCATCCGTTACGCGCCCACCGGCCACGTCTCGAATTACGATGAGGCCAAGGTGGGCAACCTACCCATGCCGGATCCCCTCGTGTTCCGAGACGGTCAGCCCGTCCGCACCCCCGAGGATTGGCGGCGCCGGCGCGCCGAGATCCTCGCGCTCTACGAGGCGGAGATCCATGGGCGGGTACCGGCGGGCGTACCCAAGGCTCGCAGCGAAGTGGTTGCGACTGATCCCGCGGCGCTGGGCGGCATCGCCGTGCGCAAGCACATGGTGGTGCGCTTCGGCACGGAGCAGAACGGAGTCAGCGTGAACGTGGTGCTGTTCCTGCCGAGGAACATCTCCGGCCCGGTCCCCCTGCTCGTGCAAATGCTCTTCGGACCCCCGCCCGGCATCGCTTCCGCGGCACCTGCGCCGGGCCCGACCAAGGACGCCAGGGGCACTCCCGCCCGGATGCCACCGCGGGAACACGCCCCGATCCAGGAGGTGATCGCGCGCGGCTGGGCCTGCGCCTTCCTGCGTTACACCGAGATTGAAGGCGACAAGGCCGACACCCACCTGAGCGGCATCCGCCGGCTCGCGCTGAGCCCCGAGCAGGAAAAGCCCGCCGACGACGAGTGGGGCACGATCGCCGCGTGGGCCTGGGGAGTGAGCCGGATCACCGACTTCCTCGCGGTGGATCCCGCGATCGACGCCGGCCGCCTCGCGGTCATCGGCCACTCGCGGCTTGGCAAGACGGCGCTGCGGATCGGGGCCACGGACGAACGCTTCCGGGTGATCTTCTCCTCCTGCAGCGGCGAGATGGGCGCGGCCCTCGCGCGCCGCGACTACGGAGAAACGGTCGACGACATGGCCGCGAACTTCCCGTGGCAGTTCGCCGGTAACTTCCGGAAATACGCCGGCCGCTGGGACGCGCTACCGGTTGACGCGCACCTGCTGATCGCGCTCTCCGCCCCCCGCGCCGTGTTCATCACCGGTGGCACGCAGGACCAGTGGGCCGATCCACGCGGGCAATTCCTCGCGCAAGCCGCCGCCGGACCGGTCTGGCGCCTCCTAGGCGGCCGCGACCTCGGCGTGACGGAGCTGCCACCGCTCGATGTTCCAATCGTCGAAGGCGACCTCGGCTTCCTGTACCACACCGGCGGCCACGTGATCACATCCGGCGACTGGGACGCCTTCTTCCACTTCAGCACCCGCGCCTTCGCCCAAGCCGGCCGTTGACGACGCCGCGGCCCTAACCGCTCACGCTGCAGCGATCGAATCTGGATCTGAAGCCGGCCGGGTGGGAGCGGCCGCGTTCCAGCGCGAGGAATTGACCTGCCTGCTGACCAAGATCGTTTGTTGACTTGTGTATTCGCTGTTCGCGAACCATGTAGGTTTATGATTACGAAGCCTCAAGATGTCCTCATCGCCCTTAAGATCACGCTCGGGAGCGACTTAAGTACTTACTCCGAACTCGGGCAGGCCTTGGGAATGAGCGCGTCCGAGGTGCACGCGGGAGTCCGCCGCCTGATCGAGGCGAGGCTGCTTGATCCCGAGACCAAACGCGCAAGGAGCGAAGCGCTGCGAAATTTCCTCGTCCATGGCGTGCCCTACGCGTTTCCCGCGAGACCGAAGGAAATCACCCGTGGTATGCCCACCGCTTGGGCCGCTCCGGCGATGACCGGCAAATTCAGCGCCTCCGACCCATTACCACCCGTTTGGCCGGATCCCGTTGGCAAGGTGCAGGGTGCGGCGGTGCAGCCGCTCTACCCCAGCGTTCCTGGCGCCGCCGGTCGCGACCCGGCACTCTACGATCTGCTTGCGCTCGTGGACGCGCTGCGGATCGGTCGGGCGAGGGAACGCGCCATCGCCGAGAAGGAAATCACGGAACACCTGAACCTCCATGTCGCAGCCTGATCTCGGCGCCCTCCGTGCCGTGGCGGATCGGCTCGACCGTCTAGGGGTCGAGTACGCATTCCTCGGCGGCTCCGTCGTCACACTGCTGCTGGATGACCCCGAACTGTCCCCCGCGCGCCCAACCGATGACGTGGATGTCGTCATCGAGGTGGCCACGACGCTCCGTTACTCCGACGTCGAGGCCAGGCTGCGCGACCTCAAATTTGACCACGACATGCGCGAAGGCGCGCCCCGGTGCCGTTGGACACTCGGCCAGCTGACGGTCGACATCATGCCCACGGAAGGCGCGTTTCTCGGTCTGAACACCGCTTGGTTCAAGGAGGCACTGACGACGGTGATGGTGCGCGAGATCGCGCACACGCGCCTGCGCCTCATTTCCCCCGTGGCTTTTCTCGCCACCAAGCACGTGGCGTTTTCCGACCGCGGAAAAGACGACTACTACGGCAGCCACGACCTCGAGGATTTCATCACGGTCATCGACGGCCGCGATTCCATCGTCGAGGAAGTCGACCAAACCGCCCCGCCCCCGCTGCGCAGCTACGTGATCGAATCCGTACGCCGGCTCATGGCCACTCCCCTTTTCAACGAGGCGCTACCCGGACATCTGCCCCCGGACGATGCCAGCCAGCGACGACTGCCGGACCTGCGAAGAAAACTCCGGGCGATCGCAGCGCTCCCGTGACACCGGCGGCCACGTGATCACCGCCGGCGACTGGGACGCGTTCTTCCGGTTCAGCACCCGCGCCTTCGCCCATACTGGCCGTTGACGACGCCGCGGCCGGGACCGGAAGGCGGGTCAATCGAGGTGGATCAGTTCGCTGGCATTGAGCACGGCCCGGCAAAAGGCGGCCACGCCGTGACGGGCGATCAGCGCCTCGCCTGCCGCGCGCTCCTCCGCCGAAGGCTGACGTTGGAACGCGACGGAATAGGCTTCCCCCACGGTGTCGCGGCCGCCGCAACGCGCCGCGAGCGCATCCGCCATCGCGAACGTGAAGCGGTGGTTGAGGAGCGTCAGCGCCTGCAGCGGGGTGGTCGTGTTGGCCCGCCGTGGCGCCGCGAGGGCGATGTCGGGCAGGTCGAAGTCCGACAGCACGTCGACGACGCTCGCCCGGGCGTTCTGGTGATACACCGCGCGCCGGAAAGTCTCCGGCCCGTGCTCATCGAGCGGCAGGTAAGTCGAAACGTTGTTCTGGGTGAACTTGTAGAGGCGGAAACCGGGGCCTCCCATCGGTTCCAAGCGCAGGCGCCCCGCGACGGCCAGCATCGTGTCGCGCACCTCCTCCGCCGAAAGGCGGCGCGGCGGGAAACGCCACAGGAGGCGCGCGTCGCGATCCATCCTGACGGCCTCCTCTCGATACGTGCCCGCTTGCCGGTAGGCGCGGGACAGGAGGATCTCCCGATGCAACGGCTTCAGGCGCCAGCCATGCGCGACGAGACGCGCAGCCAGGAAGTCCAGCAGCTCGGGGTGCGACGGTCGGCCGCCGAGGAAGCCGAAGTCGCTTGGGGTGTCGACGATCCCCGTTCCGAAATGGTACTGCCAGACACGGTTGGCCAGCACGCGAGGCGTGAGCGGGTTCTCCGGCGCGGTGATCCAGCGCGCCAGCGCAAGGCGCCGTTCACCCTCGGGCGCGTCCTCGGGTAGCGCGTACGGCGGCACGACGCCCGCCAGCACCTCGAGGTTCGCGGGCCGCACCGCTTCGCCGGGCCGCATCGGATCCCCGCCCTTGTGGACGAAGGTACGCTCAGTGGGCTGGGCGAACCGGCCCGCCCACACCTGCGGCAGCTTCGGCACCTTGTTCAGCGCCGCCTGCACGCGGCCGCGCTCGCGCTCCAGCCCGGCCAATTCCTCCTCCTCCGCGGCGGTGATCACCTCTCCGCGCAGGCGATCGATCGCGTGGCGTTCGCTCCATGGCTCGCGGTCGGCCGAGGTCGCCACGGTGCGCCAGGTCTCGCCGTCGGACGACACCTGCACCTCGTACTCGCAGGGCGTGGCACCCTGCGCTTTGTCCATCAACCCGCGGCCCTTCGCATTGCTGAATGCGATACGGGAGATCACCTCGGGGCGCGCGAGCGTGATCGTGAGCTCGGCGGGGTTGCCGATGAACCACTGTTCGCCGAAGCGCCCGTCGATGCAGAACTGCGGTCCATACGCTTCGGGAAAATCCTCCGCCACCGCGCCCCGCGCTCCCTCGGCCCGGCCGCCGTTGGCGGCCAGCGCCACGTTGCGCCCGTCGGTCGTCCAGACCTCGAACTCCGTCAGCCGCCCGCCCGACCGCGTCGGCCGCCGTCCACGCTGGCGCGGCGGCGGGCGGCCGGGCGCCTCGGTGTTGTCGAGGACGACGAACCGCACGTGCCTCGCCTCAACCGGAGCGAAGGCCTCCTCGGTGAGCTCGGGATCGATCTTCGGCCGCGGAAACGTCCTCGCCCGCAGTGCTTCCTTCGCGCGCGCGCCGACTGCCCGCTCCACCCGGTCGATCGCGGCGTTCAGCTCCGCGAGTCGGGCATTGAGACCGCGGGTCGCCTCGGTGAACGCCGCGCGCTGCTCCGCCGTCGCCACCTCGCGCCGGCCATGGGTCACGCCCTCGAACGCGCTCCGCAGGCGGTAATAGTCCTCAGTCGGGATCGGGTCGAACTTGTGGTGGTG
>JACCED011058867.1_pt1 | contig 10145 bp, 13 predicted proteins | sample 7455021 | NCBI WGS metagenome assembly JACCED01 (sample SAMN15323456, study PRJNA562643) | freshwater metagenome | isolation source: river surface water | place: USA:Blue River Watershed | collected 2017-08-19 | reverse complement strand
ATCTTTGGTGTGTTTGCAACTGGTGCTAATATTAATACATTAGGTACTGATGGTGGTAGCGGTTTTGACGGCTTTGGTGTTGGTGAAACTGGTTCACTCTACGGTGCTGCCGAAAGTGGTGTAGACATTGGTAACTTTGTGTTCAGTGGTGATATCATGAGTATCCCTGCTGGTGACAGCATGTATATCAAAGGCGGCAATGATCTGTACCTGGATGCGTTAGAAGATGATGTTATTATTAGATCTGAAGACGATACAAGAATAAGAGTAGGTTACAATTTTACTAGTGACAGCTATAGTCACGAATACAGATTTAATAACAGCGGTGAATTAGTATTTTACAATAATACACAGGGTAATGATTACGGTTTCTTACGTATGTTTGACAACGACGATAGTAGACGTACATTATCCTTAGACGGGTCGCAAGACGTATTCATTAGATCCAGCGGTCAAACCTATACTTGGAAATTTGATAATAGTGGTATAACAACACTACCTGGAAGTGTTACTGCCTCAGGCAACGTTGATACAACATCTGGCTCGTTCAATGCTAGCGGAGAAGTTGTTGCTATTGGTAATATTACCGGATCTACACTAATATCAACTAACAGTACTGGTAATGAAGGTGGTGAAATACAATTAGCGAAATCAGCAAACGCAACTATCACGGGTGGTGCTGTAATCGATTCCTATAATGACAGAATAAGAATCTTTGAAGGCGGCGGCAATGCTAGAGGTGTATATATTGATCTTGCTAAGGCACCGGACGGTGTAGCCGGCGAATTACTGTGGAAAGCCAGTGGTGTAGTTGATGCTGGCACATTCGTAACTCTAGACAATCTCAAGGTTACTGTGCCAACAAGTGGCAATCGTGGACTAAGCGTAGCCGCAGTATCCGGATCATTCTCAGCCAACATAGGAGCATGGTATGGTGGGTCAGGTGGAACTGGAGGAAATTCTACTAACAATCTTTCAGTCACTACTACACCGTCCGTTTCACTGTTTGATTGGAACTTTGTAGCTGAGGCCAATACCGCACAATACACTATATATGACAAAACCAATAGCAGAATGTATCGTGTTACAATGATGATAGGTCCTGCTTATCTCAACAACTTTATCAGTATAGAGAGACTATACTAAAAGCCGGCTACTCTAGCTTGCACACCTTTTAACACTTCGTGACATACCTGATTAAATTGATTATCGGGTATGTCATGTAGCTCACGCATACGATCCACAGCACTGCGAACAGCTACTAACGGATCACTACGTCCGCTTTTAATATGCTTCCAAACCATGCCATTCTCTTTGAACTCAGCTTCATTTAATATATCGCGTATCTGTTCTTCGGTCATCGAAACAAACTCTCTGTGTCAAAACTTATATGTGGGAACGGCTCTTCCCATACAACAGGTCTATTCAGTTTACCAACTCGTAGGTTTAAGTCTGCGTAGTTGTTTTTAATATCCTCAAAGTATGTTAGTTTAAAATTATATTTTTGATAAAGCCCGCTGAGGAATATCAACTCTCGCTGCAATCGTCGTGTGATAGTTTCTAGTCTTAATTGGTCAATCTTTTTTATAATTAACGGCTCGTCGAAATTGTCCTGCCAAGTATGCGGAATAGTTGCTAAACGATCAGGGTTTAGAAAGTTTTCATACTCGTGCGCAACATACATACTTTTAAGTTGACTGTTGAAGTCTCGTCTTATCAAAATTTCAACATTACTAGCAGCATCAAACAACACAGATTCTAAGTCTGTTATGTTGGTTTTAAAAAAATGACTTGGAAAAATTTTAATTACGCAATGCTTATCCTGTCCTAAAAACATCTTCATAACATCAACTAGAGTTTTTCTATGATGTTCTTTTAATTCATCGTGAAAGATCTCATTCAAAAAAGTAGCCTTATACTTCTTTGAAAGCACAGCGCCATACCATGTAGAACCCGATCGCGCAGTAGAAAGCAATATGTTTATCATCGGGGACTATGTCTATGACTATATCTATAATGCGATAACAGTAATTCAATGAATTGATCTTCGCCACTGCTTACATTTTCAATCCATTCACCTGGCGCAGTTTCATCAGCATCATCGCTGACATACTTATAGCAGTGAAAGTCTACGCCAAATTGCTGACATACATATGCTAGTGCGTAGCTTTCCATGTCAACTAAGTTTACCTGATCACCATATAGCACTTCGTCTAGTTCTGTAGGATCTGTAACAAAATGATCCTGTGTGCTACAGCATAGATGTTCTATGTTGTCTAACCATGTGGGCACTTCAATCATTGTTTTGTTAGGTAAGTTAACTGAGCAACTGCGGAAATCACTTTCAATGAACCTATTAACAGGGTATAATTTTCCTTTGTCTACACCACGGATACCACCTGCTGTTCCATAGTTAATTACTCTGCGGATTTGTTCATTCTCAGCTAAGTATCGTGCTAATTCTGTGGCTGCACGAATTTTGCCTACTCCGGTAAAAATCATGGGACCAGTTGAGAGTGTGGGTAACTCTATATCCAGTGCAGTTACTATTACTGTTCCGCTATCATAATTAATTAACATTGTCATAATGAGTAGTACCTATCAATATATTCTAACATTACATTTCTAAACTTTACATGCAAGCTACTGTTGCGATTCATCAGTAAGTTTTTGTTGTACTGTACTTTTTCACGTACAGTCTTTAAATTATCAATTAACACCGACCTATCAAACGAGCGGGCTTGTTTGGCAATCATTTCAGCACGCTCAAACATAGATTCCTTGTCGTCAAAAGAATGATCAAACAACTCATCATATATTTGGAAACCAAATTCTTTTTGCAATGAATCATTGTAACCAACACACCCGTTAGCAATGAATGGCTGACAGTTCATTAATGGATGCATAGTCTTATCAGTAAAAAACACAATTTCGTTGGCATGATAGCTTTCAGATACTAAGCTAATACATGTTGTTTTGTAAAGATACTCAGGATGCTGTCTTATGTTAATGTTGAATTCTAAATCCTGGTGCAGAGAAATCTGCTTGTATGGATCATCAGCTAGGCGTGATAGCATACGATTTAAATCATCGGGGTTAACATTATACAATGGTCCTCTATGTTCAAGTGCTTCACGTATAAGCTCTACTTGCTTTTGATTTGGCGGCTTGAATGAAAATAAACAATTTGCTAAATTGTATTTCTCAAATAGATAGTAATGCGGTATGAATTTTTCTAGTCTACAATTATAGCTAAGATGATTAAAGTCGTAGTTTTTTTCTTGCGGATTGTCTAAGTTAAGTTCACCGTGACACAAGAACCCACTTATGGCAGTGCTGGTATTTCTAAATAGTATTGTAGGAAATGGTAACCATCTGTTAGTTTCATGCTGGAAGGTACAATCACGCCCTGGCCAAGCAACATCCATGAATAATGCATTGGGATATCTGGTTAAGGGAGAGTTGACCTTATCTGTTACATATCCGTAACGTACTTCTGTAAAACTAGCTGCAATAAATTTATCAAATTTACTAGCAAAAAAATCCATGACTGTATCAGTATGTGCTGATCCAACACTTTCTAGATCTGCAATTACCATTCCTTGCTTGGGATCATCAGTCCACTCCCAAGGAATACACAGCTCATTTAGTATATCATGAAATTGATATCTACCTGTTTGCCATTCTTGGTATATTCCATTGCCTACAAACTTTTCTGTTATATCCTTATATAGAAGTTTTCTTCCAGGGAAGCTATCATAATATAATTTTACTGGTTTCATACAATTCCATTGCCATCATCATCTGTTAAAAAGTAGCTTCTAATTTTAGGAGTATTATTTACAATTGCATTGATGAATTCTTGTGGGTTTTGAAAATTATGACTAATGCATTCTCCTAGCGGATGTCTCCCAGGGGTGTACTTTGGGTTACTCAAATCTATATAGTTTGCTACATTATTTTTTGTTAACCAATTTTCGTATTCCTGCTTGAATTTATCAGCTGACTCGCTATCTCTATTAGTCCACAAGTAGCTCACCCACGGCTTTAATTCCCACTGCGGACTAACCATGTTACTTTGTACTAGTTCGACGTCGTTAGTGCAAAAGCAGTGAAATAAATCTTTACCTACAGTACTAAAATCTAACCATAGTGTTCCAGGTGTTTCAACTAAGGTGAAGTCGGCATAATCTTCAGGTTGTAGATGTACAGTAGTACCTGGTGGCTCTTCCCATTTGAGAGCAGTAAAGTAAAATGGTTCTACCCCATCAAGATATGTTTTTATATCACCAGGAATTTTTTCGTTGAAGTGTACAATTAAATTAATACTTTGTAATGCAAGCCACAACGACTGCCATGTATCAGGAGGAATGTGCAGCAAGCCAGCATCTCTGCGATCTGTGAGATCCTTCATAATAGTCTCAAAGTCTTCGTGAAGTCTATTCAACTTATCAATTTCTACTGTGTCTAAATTGTTTTCGTTCAGCTTTAGTGATTCGCTAATTGTGTTTCGTGTGAACTCGCAGTTGTTAACAAAATCAATGCGCTGGTTCATTACACGATAACTTTCAAGTACACGCTCTTCAGTTACGTGACTATACAAGTCATACACTGTTGTATAACGAAATGGATTCTTGCTTTTTCTAGAATTAATAATTGACTGTAGCTTGTTACGATATACCTCTATCCACTTCTTTGTTAGAGGCAGATCATTTAGCTGCCAAGTTATAACTTGGGTGCCGGGTGCTGTACTTAACCATTTTGGTTTGTAACAAGTAAAGTCCCACTTGTCAACATTGCTGCCAAAGTAGTCAACTGTGCCTTGTTCGTATACAACATGAAATCGCATTAAACCGCCCAGCCAGTTTTCTTAGCACCATCAAAACCTAAGAATAAGTTTGGATCTGGATTTTCGTTTACGAATTCAAAGATATGTTTGATGTGATCAATATCTTTGTATTCTCTTACACTGCATAGTTCGTTTGCAAAGTGTAGCTCTACACCATGGTCAACAGCTAGCTTTAGTAGTTCGTATCTGCGATCGGGGTCATCAGGTAGACTAAAGATACTACACATAACAATGGCTTCAATGCCATACCCTGTGATATATTTTTCAAGGCCTGGCAACCAATCTAAGAACTCATTCTCAAACTGATAATCGTTGATACGAATATTGTGCTTGCGGCAGTAGTCATCGATAGGCGCACGTTGCATTGGCAGTGGAATAGGACTGCTGAACTTAGTGTTCCATCCTGCATAGCTAATCCAACGCTTGTTAGCGTCTACGGGGCGAGCATCTTCTTGCTCTTCTGGGAAACGGAAATAACCGCCTGGCAACTTACGACCATAGTAGCCGCCCTTAACTAGTACACGACCATCCATGCTCCAACGAGTAATGTCTGTATCATTATTAAAGTTACCATGAATATGATGCTGTTGGAACAGGTGTGCTTGTCCAGGTTCAAGTTCAACCGGCCAAGTGTGCTTGCTACATTCTTCTTGTAGTTTATCATAACTCCACTGTTCGTTATAGCAACGTTGAGTTAAGTCATCGCTTTCCTTCCAGCCCATGATCTGCATGCTGTTATTACCGTAACAGCGAGTAAACGGCGTCCACACTGTGCGTAAGCCAATGCCGTTACCTACCCAAATACCTTGATGGAAGGCTAACAGTCTACCTACCTTGGCTTGGTTTGGAATAACAATACGAATAGTAAAACTACGCTGAACCATCCACTCGTCATCAACTAAGCCCTTAAGGCCATCTTTATAGTACGCATCTGCTCGTTCAATGAACTCAGGTCTATCACAGGCTCGCTGACAGTGTTTGCCTAATTCGGAAATTTCCTGTGGATTTAAAATCTTGTGTACAGTTTCTAAACTTGTGATTTGCGGAAACTTTTCTCTTGCAACGTCTAACCAAAACTTAGGCCAGTTGTGCTTTTCTAGATCATAGTTCAGTGTCTTGTTATCCCAGCGTGGGTCTAATTCGTTTGGATATCCCATTTTTTCCTCGGTGTGGCTGTAAACCTGTTTGCAGTTGAAAATATTTATTACTCCATAAATAAAACTATGATAAGTCTTGGTTTGATAGATTTTGAAACAATAGAACCTATATGGCGCGAAAAACTATGGCCCGGTAGAACCAGTGCTATAGAAACACACAGCGCAATGACTTGGCCTTATGGCAACAAGTCAGCTGAGTACGATATGCGAGTATTTGAATACCCTGCAACATTTTTTGCTATATATGATGACAAAAAATTAATTGGCGTAAACAGCGGACATAAAACCACTAACAAACTGTATCGCAGCCGTGGACTGTGGGTTGACCCAGATTATAGAAAGCAGGGCATAGCACAACTGCTTTTTGGTTCTACAGAAACACAAGCTAGACTAGAAGGCTGTGATGCAGTATGGAGCATCCCAAGAAAAACCGCCCTACCTGCCTACCAGCGTTTTGGCTTTGAGACAGTGGGCGATTTCTTTGGTACTGAAACTTCAGAAGCTAATATCTATGTGATTAAATTAGTTCTGTAGATCCTGGTGGCAGGCTTGCACCTGGCTTCCGTGGATCAGGATGAGTTCGCAGCCAGTTTATCATTGTTGCTGCATCGCTAACTTCAAATGGATCTTTGTCAGCATTGTCGGCAAAGCCTGGCTCGACCCACATGTTTTCAACAATACCGTCATAGATTACAGCACTGTATCTCCAGCTACGCATACCAAATCCTAGGTTAGACTTGTCAACTAGGAAACCCATCTTACGAGTAAACTCTCCGTTACCGTCTGGAATAGGTTTCACATTTTTAATGTCTAGACTCTTAAACCAAGCATTCATTGAGAAGCTATCATTGACACTAACACAATAAACTTCGTCTAAGCCTAGGTCAACAGTAAGCTCTTTGTATGCTGCTTCGTAGCCGGGCAAGTGAGTGCTACTACATGTGGGAGTGAATGCACCTGGAATAGCAAATAATGCTACACGCTTGCCTTTGAAGTAGTTGAGTGTAGTATAATCACGCCACTCAAATCCTGGACTGATATCGCTTTCAACGCGACATTTAAATGTAACAATAGGTGCTCTAATTGCAAAATACACAACAATCTCCAAAAATTATAACTATATTTAATACAGCTCTGTTAATACTTCTCGTAATACTGATACCATTTCGTTACAGTCACGCATGCTATTGTACGGACCAACGCTGATTCGCAACAGTCCTTTTTCGCTGTATTGATTTGTAATGAGATGAGCACACATCTTACCCGAACGCACCACTACGTTTCTTTGCCCTAGTAGCGCACCTATGTCGCTAGGGTGTGGTACTGTGTTAAATGAATAAATGTTTTGGCATCCCGGGATTGATGTTTGTCCTAGTATAGTCCCGTACTTGTTAAACCCAAGACACTCTAGGTTTCCAAAATAGTCGCCTTCAAATAATCCACTCGAAGTCAGTGCATTTGATGCGTTAATCTCTTTTTTAATGATATGGTCATAGCCAACAAAATTAATTAATTCGGCCGCAACACCAAACCCAAGTATAGCAGGTACATTAGGTGTGCCAACTTCGTGCTTGTATGACCCTGTGGCAAAAACAACATCGCCTAATGTCATATGCTCAACTTGGCCTCCGCCAAAGTTTAAAGGACGTAAATTATCTACACCTTGCTTTGCATATATGGCACCAATGCCCATAGGACCATACATCTTGTGTGCGCTGAAAACAAGCCAGTCAACATCAAGTTCCTTAACATCAACTGGCAAGTGTCCCACTGTTTGACATGCATCCATTGCAACAGCTATGCCAGCACGTTTTGCTTCTGTAATTATTGATTGGTAAGGTGCGTAACCAATAGCAGTACCTAATACATTGCTATGCGAGCATATGCTTAATAGTGCATTGCCTTGATGTCGATTAAAAATATCCACAGCACGGTTGGGATCAATGCTGGGGGCAGGACCATTGTATTGCAGTGGTAAAATTTCTAAACCATTGCCAACTGTACGTCCTTGCGCTAACCAAGGTAGAACATTTGCATTATGTTCAGCTTCAGTGATAATGACTGTGCCAATATTTTTATACCACTGCGATAACCAGTTAAGGCCCTGCGTGGCACCAGTTGTAAACAGTATTTGATCAGCTGATGCATTAATTAAATGTGCTACACGACTGCGGCACAACTCTATTTCTTCAGCAATATTGTTGCTTATCTCGCTTTCACTGCGATGTACAGTGCAACGTTCTTCTCGATAGAATTTATTCATCCTGTCAACTACCCATCGATGAGTTTGTGTAGTTGATGCACTGTCAAAATATAACAGGTCTGGATTTGATTTTAGTGTAGGAAAGTATCTCCGATCAAAGAGATCTTCTGCAATAGACACATTACACCTTTTCCATAATCACCTTGAGCGGGTGCCCGTGGTGTCTACTTAGTAATGTACTTTCGTGAACTTTCTGTTCAGCAATTTCAAAATTATATGTACCAGCAATGCCGCGGCCTTCGTTGTGAATTGTCAACGTAATATCTTTAGCCTGGTCGATGTTTTTGTTAAACACCTCGATGAGCAGCTGGATGACAAATTCCATAGGTGTAAAATCGTCATTTAGAAAAATAACGTTGAACCTATCTGGGTAACGAATTTCAACCCTTGTTTTACTCTGTGTCTTTGTCTTAGTTCCGGGCATTAATCTTTCCTATAGTAAGATGTCTAGGGAGAATTTCTCCTCCCTAGACAATTTATCACTGTTAGTTATTAATAGTGATACGCTTTGGCTTTTGTGCTTCAGGCACGTTACGAACCAAGCGAATACGCAACAGACCGTCACGTAGGTTAGCACTTTCAACTTCTACATGTTCAGCAAGACGCCAAACTCGGGTAAAGTTGCGTTCTGCAATACCCTTATGTAGATATTCTACTGTGCTGTCTACAGGCTCAGCATCAAGTGTGCTAGTACCAATAACCTTAAGCTGACGATTCTCTACAGTGATTTCAATATCATCCATAGTGAATCCAGCAACAGCAAGTGTAATTTCATATACATCTTCGCTGTCTTCTTTACTGATTCTAGCTACGTTATATGGGGGATATCCGGTTGCTGCGAAACCGGCATTTGATGCGAGGTCATCAAACATACGATCAAATCCAACTGCTACCTTAAATAGCGGGCTGTTGAAAAGATCAGAAGTGGTTAGTCTTAGTTGCTTAGTCATGTTTATCTCCTTAAGTTAAGCAAGATTATAAATGTATACCCGTATGGCGTATACACATATATTTATACAGCATGTTTACTGCATAAATTCTTTTAGGATCGCTCGAGCTCTTTTGCTGTACTCTTGATTGCTTCTGCCATATTAAGTGCAGACTGCTTATCCAATATAAGTGTATTAGATTGAGTATGCACCCCTTTGGTGAGAATATCCCAGGCAGCGCGAATACGACTGTAGCCTTCGCGCCAAAACTCATTAGTAGTCTTTACATAAAAGGTTACGTTAACAGCATCAATGTCCTGTTCATGGTCAACTTCAATCCACATATCTACTGCATGATCGGGATCAGTACATTCACAAGGAATGTGGAATGCCTTTGCATCAGACCACTCGCCTGTTAGCAGTATTCCTTTAGCAGCCTTCTGTGCCCGCATTGCCTGTATCCTCTAGTTCATATTCTTCAATAGCCTTGCGTAGTGCTAGTTCAATGAACTTGTTGAAGGTAATATCACGTTCGTGTGCTAGTTTCATATACTGTAGTAGATCCTCATCGCTGAAATCTACCTCAATTGACTCTTTGCCATCTGTTTCAGTAATGCCAAAGTATGCAGGCACATCGGTTCCTGCGGCTTGTAATTCTAGCACTTCCTGCACAAGTAGTCGCGTATACTTTACTAGCTCATTGTCGTAGCGACTGGCCCAGTCAACTACATCTCCTGGGTTATGTGCTTCATCTTCCCACAGGATAAATCCTGCTCGCTTTACAAGGTTCTTCACATTTTCGTTCATTTAGATCTCCATGCATCAGCAATAAGAACAGCCGCAATAGCAAAATTTACTACAGCAAGTGTATAGTTTTCGTTAGCTAGATTACTAATACCTGCAAGCAGATTTAATGCACCAATTGTGTATCCAATCGGTTTCCGGTT
>JACCED010143173.1_pt1 | contig 10145 bp, 12 predicted proteins | sample 7455021 | NCBI WGS metagenome assembly JACCED01 (sample SAMN15323456, study PRJNA562643) | freshwater metagenome | isolation source: river surface water | place: USA:Blue River Watershed | collected 2017-08-19 | reverse complement strand
CCCGCGCGCATGATCTCGCCGGTGTAGGCGCCCACGTTGATCGTGAGCGCGATGATGGCCACCGTGAAGGCGCTCAGGGTGATGCCGATCGACGACAGCCCGAAGAACACCAGGAAGATCTGCACCAGGAACGGCGTGTTGCGGATCGCCTCCACATAGCCCGCGCACAGCGCGGACAGCCAGCGCACACTCGAATTGCGGCCGACCGCGCAGAAGGTGCCGATCACGAACCCGAGCCCGGTCGCGACCGCGGCCAGCTTCAGGGTCACCCAGGCGCCGTCCAGCAGCATGGGCCAGTGCGCGAGGATGGGAGCGAATTCCAGGGTCACGGGGATGCCTTCGCGCCCTCACCGGGTGCACGCGGGTGTACGGTGGCGAGGGCGCTCTGAGGTTGCTGCCGCTGCGAGGTCCGGCTTACTTCAGGAACTCGGCGGGTACGTCGATCTCGTGGTACTTCTTGTAGATCGCGTTCAGCTTGCCGTTCTTCGCATTGGCGCTGATCCACTCATTGAGTTTGGCCAGCAAGGCAGGCTCGCCTTTCTTCACGCCCATGGCGATGGGGAACTGCTTGATCACCAGCTTGGCCTCGAACGGCTTGCCGCCTGCGCGCTGGTTGATCGTGCGCATCTGCGGGTCACCCAGGCCCAGGTAGGTGGCCTGGCCCGACACGGCCGCCGTGATCGCCGTCGCGTCGTCGTCAAAGCGCACCACCGTGAAGCCCAGCGCCGCCGCCCTCGGGGTCAGCTCCACGTCCTGCATCGTGGTGCGCACCACGGCGATGGACTTGCCTTTCAGGTCGGCCCAGTCCTTCACGCTGGTGTCCTTGGCCGGGCCGATCACCGTGGTGCGGATGAAGGAATAGGGCTTGGTGAAGTCGATCACCTTGGCGCGTTCCTCCGTCACGGAGAGCGAGGAGATGACGATGTCGGCCTTGTCGGTGTTCAGGTTGGGGATGCGGGTGGGGCCGGTGGTGTTGATGAATTCGATCTCCACGCCCCAGTCGGCGGCCAGGGCGCGCGCCACCTCGACATCGGACCCGGTCGGCTTCATCGACCCGTCGAGCATGCCGAAGGGCGCAATGCCCATGTCCGTGGCAACGCGGATCTTCTTGCGGGTCATGATGTTGGACAGCACGTCGGCGCTGGCGGGGAAGGCGAGGGTCAGGCACAGGGCCGAGAGCAGCGCACTGAGATGGCGGCGATTGAGCTTCATGGAGTTGTCTCCTGGTCTTTCAGGCCGGGGGCCTGTGAAATTGACTCACAATGGGCTCCTGATCCGGCCAGCCAAAAGCCAAGGAGGCTTTGCGCACAAATCAGGGAAAACCCGCGTCCTTCCTTGCGATGCGACCCAAGGAATGCGCGGAGTCTATGTCGGTGCTGCGGGGTTTGACAGCCGATTTTTGCGTGCTTACCTGTGAGTTTTTATGACAGCACACGAGTCTTCTGACGCGTCGGGCGGCCTGCACCGCCTGCCTCTGAGCGCGCTGCGCGCCTTCGAGGCCACGGCCCGCCTGGGCGCCATGAGCGCGGCGGCGACGGAGCTGTTCGTGACGCATGGCGCGATCAGCCGGCACATTCATTCGCTCGAGGAGCAGTACGGCGTGCGGCTGCTGGTGCGCCATGCACGGTCCGTGTCGCCGACCCCGGAGGGCGCGGCCCTGGCCGGACAACTGACCGAGGCGTTTCGCCTGATGCGCGAAGCCGTCGCCCGGCTCGAGCCGGGGCCGGTGACGCTGTCCTGCTCGGCGACGATCATGACCAAGTGGCTGATTCCGCGTCTGGGCGATTTCAAGCGCGCGTATCCCGAGATCGAACTGCGCCTGAACGTGAGCCACGACGAGGTCGACTTCATCCAGGACCAGATCAGTCTGGCCATTCGCTCGAGCATGAAGCGTCCGCCCCAGGGGGTGGCGATCGAACCCTTGCTGCGCGAACAGATCGGCCCTGTGTGCCACCGGGACTACCAGGCGGACCTCGGGATCTCGTCGCTGGAATCACTCGCCGGCGCGCGGATCCTGGAAACCGCGACGCGGCCGAATGCATGGAAGGAGTGGATGGCCCTCAAGGATTGCGAGGGCGTCCACCTCACGCCGCATGAACGCTACGAGCACTTCTACCTGGTGATCGAAGCGGCCGTGTCGCAACTGGGTGTGGCGCTGGTTCCGCGTTACCTGGTGGAAAAGGAAATCGATTCCGGGCAACTGGTTGCGCCCTTCGGGTTCATCGACAGCCCCTACAACCTGGACCTGTGGATCGCGCCGCACGAACGCTTGCGCGATGACGTGCGCACGCTTGCGAGCTGGATCCGAAAGCAGATGCAGCCCTCGCAGCCAGCTCGGGCGGGATCCTGAAATGTCCGCGGCCCTGACCCCGGGGCCGAATCAAGCCGTCCCGCGCAGCAGCGTGACAACGACGACGACCACGCCCAGGACCAGGTTGACCGACACCCATCGCCGGATCTGCGCCATCGCAGCGCCCCCTGCGGCCACGTCCGAGGCTGCCACGGCGCGCCCCAGCCGCTTGTAAAGCGCAAAGCGGATATGCAGGAAGACGGCCACCATCAGAACGCCGAGCACCGCCATGACCGTCCAGGCCAGCGGCATCTGGAAATTGCCGCCGGATTGCACCACCTGCCTGGCCACGCGCCCCAGCATCCACACCCCACTGGCCAGCGTCAGCAAGGAGGCCACCAGCACCGCCTGGAAGAAGCGGCCCAGCACCTCGTGCATCAGGCGCAGACGAACCGGCGGTTCGAGCGAAGCGACCGCGGGCCGCAGGAAGAAGTGCGCAAACACCATGCCGCCGACCCACACGATGATGGACAGCACGTGCAGGGTTTTCAGGGTCGCGTAGAGCATCGCTCCGTCCTTTCTTGGTTCAGGTCCGCGCTCAGAGGAAGCGGGCAAGCACCACGCCCGCGGCGCCCATGTGCATCAGGGTGATGCCAACGGACAGGCCATGGAGCCACTTGAATCGATGCCTGGCACCGGCGTCGGTCGCCCGGTTGATCGCGGGCATCAACACCTGGCGGGTAGGCCATGTGGTCACGGCCACCGCAGCCATCAGCAGCGCGGACACGGCGTCCTGACCCCACAGCAAGGCCGCAGCCACGGCCGCCAGAACCATCACGAACAGATAGAAGTGGGGGAAGGCGCGTCGCAGCGTGGCCCCCGCCACGTCGGCGGGCAGGGCGGAAAACAGGAAGGCGGCGAATCCGAAGGAGTACAGCACCATGCCACCGAACAAGAGGGCAACGGTCAGCAAGGAAAGGGTCGCAAGCATGGGGACTCCATTCAAGGCAGGGCGTGAGTCGAATCAAACGCGGCGCGCCACGACGACCGCCGCCGCGGAGCCCGCGCCCACCAGGGCGCACCAGGCACGCAGGGCCCAGGACGAACGCGGCCCGGCCAGGCCGGCCGCCTCGTCGCGATGGTGTTGTTCGTCGGCCTGGCACTGCAGCAGCAAGGCGAGCAGCTCCTGCGGCCCGCCGTGTACACGCAGATGGTCGATCTGCTGCTGGTAGTGCCGGTCGACAAAGGTCTCGACCGCGGCGATCGTGGCGTACACAGCACGGGAGCCCGCCAGGGCGGGAAGCGCGCCCGTGAGCCACCCTGCCAGCCGCCAGGGCCCCAGCAGGCGGCTGCGTCGAGCGAGGGGCAACCAGGTCTCCACGAGCCGCAGATGGTCTGACTCCGTTTCGCCGTGGCGCCTGGCAAAAGCGAGCAAGGCTTCGTTGCCCCGCCGCGCCGCCACGGCGGCAATGCCACGGTAGATGAAGACCGCGCCCGTCTCGCCCGCGTGGTCCGATCGCAGCTCGCGCTCCAGGTGCCGGGACAACACCGGCGCGTCGTGGGCATCAGGGGTGATCTGGGCGCGCTCCGCGCGGCGCGCGAGGGCCTGCAGCCGCGGCCGCAGCTTCAGGAAGCCGCGATAGGCCACTTCCAGGAGCGGCAGCATGCCCGGGAGGCGGGCCAACTGCGCCAGCCAGCGCCAACCCGGCAAGCGGCCCCACATGGCTACGAACGCGGCGGCGCCATCGAGCCGGGAGCCGTCCGCGCGTTGCACATGAAAGCGCGCCAGCAGCGCCGCGCGATCGCCGGCAAACGCCGCGGTGGCATCGGTGTGCTGGCTGATATCGAGGAAGCACAGGGCGCTGTCGCTGTGTCGTTGTGCCAGGCCTTGGACGTGCGCGATCTCGCGCCGGCACAGCGGACACGCGCCGTCGTACAGCACCGTGAGGGTCTCGGGGGCATCCTTCGGGTTCACGGCAACTCCTGGAGACGGCACGCGGGCAAGAGGTCTCACCCGGGAAGCGTCGCATGCTAGCGGAAGGCGGGTGACCGTACGGCGCCCGGGACTATCCCGCGACCGTCAGTCGCGCCCCACCCGCTCCAGCACCCGCTCCACCATCCTGCTGTCGATGGCATGGCCCAGCCCGGGTAGGAGGTCCAGGGTGGCCTCGCAGCCGAGAGCCCTCAGCTCCCTTTCGGCCTCGATCGAGCAACGCGCGGGCACGACGGCGTCGTCCTCGCCATGTATGAGGTGCATGCGCACACCGGCCGGCGCTCGCCGGGCGGGCGCGGCCAGGCGGCCCGCCAGGGCCACCACGGTGTGCGCCACGGGCTGGGGCGGCGAGTCGGTCTGCGTGGACTCCAGGGCCATGATGGCCCCCTGTGAAAACCCGACTAGGACCGTGCGCGCCGCGTCCAGACCGGTCACGCCTTGCCAGTGCGTGATCGCCTGCAGGAACAGCGGCATGGCCTGCGCGATGCGGGCCGGTCGGTTCGCTTCGCCGATGCCGATCACGGGAAACCACTCCCAGCCCCGCCCCAGCTGCGAGGCGTGGGGCGCCTCCACACTGACCACCGAGGCCGTGGGCCTCTTGCGGGCCACGGCCTCGCCCAAAGCCACAAGATCGCCGGCGCAGCCGCCCACGCCGTGGAACAGGAGCATCAGCCGATCACACTGCGGGGGGCGCGCGATCACCTGCGCGCGTTCATGCATGTCCATGGAGGTTCGCTTTCGAATCGAGGTCCCGTGACCGGCCGGGACATGCCTGCACTGTAGGGAGGCATCGTCCAGGGATCAACCGCCGTCCGGGACATGGACTGTCCGTGCCGCAAGAACAATCTCGCATCTCGCCGGGTGCATCGCGTCAGCGCACGGCCCGCGGTTTGGCGCGCAGCTCCCACCACGGCAGCTCGCGATGCAGGCTCAACACCTCGCCGCTGCGGCGCGCGACATACCCGGGCAAGGCCTGCAGGCGCTCGCGCCAGGCCGGCTGCTGCAGCAAGGCGCGCAGGGCGGCCATTGGCGGCTGGTCCAGCGCGGACTTCAGGCACACGAGGTAGTAGTCCTCCTCGAGCAAGGGCACGAAGTCCAGGCCCCGGCGGCGTGCCGATGCCTCGATGGCCAGCCCCGCATCGGCCTCGCCCGACACCACCGCCTGCACCACCGCGGCATGTGAAGGCTCCTCACGGTCCCACCCGCGGATCGCGGAGACGGCCAGGCCGGACTCGGCCAGCAACTGGTCGGCCAGGACCCGGGTGCCTGCGCCCGCTGCGCGATTCACATAGCGCGCGCGTCGCGCCGCCACGTCGGCCAGCGAATGCAGGCCCAGCGGATTGCCCGGCGCCACCGCCAGGCCCTGGCGCCGACGGGCGAAACCGATCACCTTGTGCAGGCCCGGCTTGAGCAGAGGTTGGTAAATGCGCTGGGCCAGCGAGCCGGCCACGTGCGAAGGCGGCACATGGAATCCAGCCAGCACGCAGCGGCCCGCGTTCAATGCGGCGATCGCATCGACGCTGCCGCAGAAACGAGCGTCCAGGTGCAGGCCCGCCTGCGCGGCGTGTTCGCGCAGGAGCGGCAAGGCGTCGTCATGGCTCGCGTAGAGGGTGACCACATGCGCGCTGTCGTCGAAGGCGACGGCGAAGACCTGCTCCAGCCCCGCCTGCAGCGCCTCGATCTGAGGAGCCAGACGGGCCTGTGCCTGACGTTCGGCCCACAGCAGCTTCTCGCCAAACTCGGTCAGGCGAGCGGCCTGGCCACGTTCCCAATGCACGAGGCCGCGCCCGAGGTCGGACTCCCAGCGTTTGAGTTCGCCCCAGGCATGGCGATAGGACTGCCCGAGCCGCCGGGCGGCGCCCGAGATCGAGCCTTCATCCCGCACGGCCTGCAGCAGGTCGATCAGGGGGTGGTGGATCGCGCCGTCGGCCCGCGGGCGGCCCAAGGCGTAGGAGAGCTCGATCTGTCGCACCGGGCGAGTATCGGGCATGCCCGCGGGGAGAGGACGGCGCGGGGCTTATGCAACGGCCTGCATAACTCGCAAACACGCGCTGCGCGCCGTGCGGCCGCCGCCTATGATCCGCACCCGCATGAACACCTACACGGAGAGCGCCGCCACTGCAATGCGCCTCATCGCCGATCTCGACCCCACGCTCCTGGCCATCGTGGGCCGCTCCCTGGCGGTGAGCGCCACGGCGTGCGCGCTGGCCTGCGTGGGCGGACTGCTGCTCGGGGCCTGGCTCGGGGTGGCACGCTTTCCGGGCAGGGGCGCAGTGCTCACGGTGCTCAATACCCTGCTGGCCGTGCCTTCCGTGGTGGTCGGCCTCATCGTCTACCTGCTGCTTTCCCGCTCGGGACCGCTGGGATTCCTGGGCTGGCTGTTCTCCTTCCAGGCGATGGTGCTGGCGCAGGCGATCCTCGTCCTGCCCGTGGCCGCCGCCCTCACCCGCCAGGCGATCGAGGACGCGGACAGCGCGCATGGCGAGCAGCTGCAGTCCCTTGGGGCCGGCCGGGCGCTGCGCGGGCTGCTGCTCGCCTGGGACGAACGCTACGCCTTGCTCACCGTGGTGATCGCCTGCTTCGGCCGCGCCATCTCGGAAGTGGGCGCGGTGATGATCGTGGGCGGCAACATCGACGGCTTCACTCGCGTCATGACCACCGCCATCGCATTGGAGACCAGCAAGGGCGACCTGCCGCTGGCGCTCGCCCTGGGCATGGTGCTGCTGGCCGTGGTGCTGGCGCTGAATGCCGCCGTGTCGCTCCTGCGCCGCTGGCGTGCCGGGCGCGCCGATGCCACGATCTCCCCGCAGGTGTCGGCGTGAGCGTCGCCGGGCCGCCCCAAGGCGCGAAGACCCCCTCGGGGGTCAGGGAGCCCCACGCAGCGGGCGAGCGTGGGGGCGAGATGAGCAACGCGATCGACCTGCAGGACGTGACCGTCCGCTTCGGGGGTGCGCAGGCCCTGACCGGCGTGACCCTGCGCATCACGCGCGGCGAGCGCGTGGCGTTCATCGGCGCCAACGGCAGCGGCAAGAGCACCCTGCTGCGCGTGCTGCACGGCCTGCAGCAGCCCACGGGCGGCAGCGTGCGCTGCGGCCAGGACCTGCGCTCGCAGGCCATGGTGTTCCAGCGGCCCTACATGCTGCGCACCAGCGCCCTGAATAACGTGACCCTGGGCCTGTGGCTGCGCGGTACGCCGTGGCGGCAGGCGCGTGTGCAGGCGCAGGAGGCCCTCGTGCGCATGGCGCTGGCCAACCTGGCGGCGCGCCACGCCCCCGACCTCTCCGGCGGGCAGCAGCAGCGCCTGGCCCTGGCCCGCGCGTGGAGCCTGCGGCCGGCGCTGCTGCTGCTGGACGAACCCACCTCCAGCCTGGACCCGCACGCCAAGCGCGAGGTGGAAGCCCTGATCGCGGGGTTTGCGGCCGGCGACGTGACGCTGGCCTTCGCCAGCCACAACCTGGGCCAGGTCAAGCGCCTGGCCACCCGCGTCGTCTACCTGGAACGCGGGCGCGTGCGGGCCGACCTGCCGGTGCGTGATTTCTTCGAGGGGCCGCTGGCTGCCGTGTCCCCCGAAGCCGACCTGTTTGTCAAAGGAGAACTGGGATGAAACCCCGCCACATCGCCGCCAGCCTCGTGCTGGCCTTCGCCGCAAGCGCCGCGTGGGCGCAGCAGGCCATCACGATGGCCTCGACCACGTCGACCGAGCAGTCGGGCCTCTTCGGCCACCTGCTGCCGGCGTTCAAGCAGGCAACGGGGATCGACGTGAAAGTGGTGGCGGTCGGCTCCGGCCAGGCCAGCGACATGGCGCGCCGGGGAGACGCCGACGTGCTGTTCACGCACGACCAGCCCGCGGAAGAAAAGTTCGTCGCCGATGGCTTCGCGGCGCGCCGCTACCCGGTGATGTACAACGACTTCATCCTGGTCGGCCCCAGGCACGACCCGGCAGGCACCCGCGGCAAGGACATCGTCGCGGCGCTCAAGAAGGTAGCCGCCTCGCAGGTGGCCTTCATCTCGCGCGGCGACAAGAGCGGCACCCACGCCGCCGAGAACCGCTACTGGACGCAGGCAGGCCTGGGCGCCGAGCGGGGCAAGGGCTACCGGGAATGCGGCTGCGGCATGGGCCCGGCGCTGAACATCGCGGTGTCGGTCAATGGCTATGCGCTGGCCGACCGGGGCACGTGGCTGAACTTCAGGAACCGCGGCGACCTGGCGATCCTGGTCGAGGGCGACCAGCGCCTGTTCAACCAATACGGCGTGATGGCCGTGAGCCCGCAAAAGCACCCGCACGTGAAGGCGGCCGATGCGCAGAAGTTCGTCGACTGGGTGATTTCGCCCGCGGGCCAGCAGGCGATCGCGGCGTACCGCATTGGAGGGGAGCCGTTGTTCTTCCCGAATGCGGGGAGCGGGCGGTAGGGCGTGCAGCCTACCCCGCCCGGACTTCCCGCAACAACTCTGGGTGCCGGTCCAGGACCTTCAACAATTTGACGAGCGCGAGCGGTGGCTTGGTTTTTCCGTTCTCGTAACGCGAGAACGCATTGACCCCGCCGCCGAAAATTTCCGCAGCCTCGCGCTGGTCCAGGTCAAGCTTCTTGCGGACTTTCGCGATGTAGCCCGGATCGACATAGGCGGCATTGACCTGCCGCTGGAAGTCACCCACCCAGGCGCTGTAGCGATCCCCGTGCTCCCGGTCGAGAACCACCTCGCCGCAGGCGGGGCAGAAATCGCCGGTCACCTCTGGAATCGTCGTGGTCTCGCCTTTGTACGCGTACGTGACATCGCGCGTGTCCCGCAGCAATTTCGCACCGCCGCAGCTGGGACATTTCATTTCACAACTCCTTGAATGAAACGATCAACACGTCTTCGACGACCGTGAGCTTGAGGTAGACCTCATCTCCGGAAGCCGTCCTGGCGTGATAGACGTCCTGCCAGATCCGGTGATCCCCGTGGGTGGTCATCGACTTGTAGAAATCGCGGCGCTCGAGCGACAGCACGACTTCGCAGATACCCTGAAGGTCATGGATGCCCAGCTCGCGAGCGCCCGCATAGGCAGACGCCGTGGCTCGCACCTTGTCTGCCTGGACCAAGGCCTTGACCAGGGACAGCTTGCGGTGTGGCGTCTGCTTTTCCATCAGGTTAACCTACGAGGTTATTTTACCAAGTAGGTTAACGCAATCAAGCGTGTCGGCAGGAACCGCGGGGAGTCGTGAGGGGGGCCCGGGGGGCTGGCCATCCAACCAGCCCGACTGGGATGCATGGGTCGGCGTCGCCTCTCACGAGGCCTGCTGCCGCCGCCAGGGGGCTTACTTCCTCGGCCGGTTGAACCAGTTGGCCAGCATGAACAGGCCAAAGACCACGAACATGATGATCAGGATGGTTTCGACTTTCATGGGTGTCTCCTAGCGTTGAATGATTCGTCGGACGCGGGCCGCAGCAGCGGCGCCATCAGCACCAGGGTGCCAATCAGCAGCAGCAGCTCGATGACGTAGACGGCTTCGTAGCCCGCCAGCGAACCCCACGGGGAGGCTATCACGTCACGCAGGACGCCGCCCAGGCCCATGGCCAATCCCCCCGCGGTGGCTTGCACCGCGCCCCAGGCGCCCAGGGCCAGGCCGGCCTGCTCCGGGGGCGCCATCTGCATGGTCGATGTGAGCGTGCCGTGGCCGAACAGGCCGCCACCGACGCCGATGAAGAAGGTGCCAGCCACGAACAGCCAAGGCGCCATCAGCGGCGCGGCGGCGATCACCGCGGCAAAGGCCGGCAGCCCCACCAGCACGCCGCCGCGGGCCATGCGCCAGGGGTCGCCCCCGCGCCCCAGCACCCGCGAGGCCCAGGCGAAACCGATCAGGCCGCCCAGGGCCAGCGTGG
>JACCED011101814.1_pt1 | contig 10147 bp, 8 predicted proteins | sample 7455021 | NCBI WGS metagenome assembly JACCED01 (sample SAMN15323456, study PRJNA562643) | freshwater metagenome | isolation source: river surface water | place: USA:Blue River Watershed | collected 2017-08-19 | reverse complement strand
TCCGCGCTGGTGGTGATGGTGCCGGGGAAGCGCAAATGCTCCACCGAAAGCGCCACGGCTTGCGTTGGCAGCACCAGCACCGGCAGATCATCCGGAATGACTTTCAGTGTGCGCGCGACAATGCCCTGATTGATTGCGGTATCCACCGCCACTGGCAAATGTGGCCCATGCTGTTCAATGGCACCCACGGGCAAAACTGCGACAGTATTGGCGGGAAGGGCGCGAAAATCCGGCCAGGTGAGGTCCTGCCAATAACGGCTGGGAAGGGGCATGAGGGGGCTCCGCCTTTGCTTGCTGCTGCAAGGCTGGTATCGCGGACCCCCCTCAGAGTCCAGGGTGTTTGGGCTGCGTCAGGGCCTGCCCAAAATCTCCTGATTATGCTGGCCGATGCGTGGCGCTGGGCGGCGGGAAATCGGCCGGCGACGGTTGAAGGAAATCGGCAAACCAACCACGCTCGGGCCGCCCTCCGGCAGGTTTTGCATCATATTCACGGCAGCGAATTGCGGGCTCGCCACAAGCTCTCCAACGTCATTCACGGGTCCGCTTGGCACACCAGCGGCTTCCAGCGCAGCCAGCCAATGATCGCGCGGCTGCAAGCGCAGCGCATCCGCGATCAAAGGCAAAAGTGCTGCCTTGTTGCGCACACGCGCCGGGCCGGTCGCGAAACGCACATCGCTTGCCCATTCCGGATACCCCAAAACCTTGGCGCAGCGCGCCCAAAGCCGATCATTACCGGCCGCAAGGCAAAGCGGCCGATCAGCGGTATCGAATACCTGATAGGGCACAATTACCGCACCACCCGTGCCATGGCGCTTCGGGATATCGCCGCTCGCCACGTGATTATTCACATGGCCTTCCACCCAATGCACTGCGGTTTCAAACAGTGATGTATCCACCAGGCAGCCCTTGCCGGTGCGGTCCCGCTGGCGCAGCGCCGCCAAGGCACCAATCACGCAGAACATGCCGGTTGCCTTGTCATTGATTGAAGCGCCGCAAAAAGTCGGCGGGTCTTCCGGGCGGCCGGTGACGGACATCATGGCGCCATAGGCTTGCAGCAGCGGATCAAAACCGGGCTTCAACCGCATTGGCCCTTCATGGCCAAAAGCCCAGATCGAACAATAAACCAAGCGCGGATGGCGCTTGAGCATCGCTTCCGGCCCGATGCCGATTTCATCCACAACGCCGGGGCGCAGATTCTGGATCAGCACATCGGCGCTCTCCACCAGCTTGTGCAGCGCTTCAACATCCTCGGGCTTTTTCAGATCGAGCGTGATGGAACGCTTGTTGCGATTCTGCCCGTGGAAATAGAGCGAGGTTTCACCATCCGGCCCGAAGGGCGGCCCCCAGGCGCGCGCATCATCGCCGCCATCGGGCTTTTCCACCTTGATCACATCGGCGCCCATATCGGCCATCATCACGCCAGCCAGGGGGCCGGCCAAAGCCTGCCCCACTTCAATCACGCGCATGCCGTGCAGCGGCAATTCCATTATTGTTTCCTCCGAATTTCTTGAAACAGCCTTACAGCATCGGCTCCAAGGGCGGGCGGCCACGAATAAAATCCGATGCCTTTTCCGCAATCATCATGGTGGTGGCGTAGGTATTGGCCGAAGTCATATTCGGCATCACGGAAGCATCCACCACCCGCAAGCCTTCCAGCCCATGCACACGCAGCCGGTCATCCACCACCGCGGTCGGGTCCGTATTGGGGCCCATGCGTGCGGTGCCAATCAGGTGGTAGGTGGTGGAACCGTTGCGACGGGCGAAATCCAGCAATTCATCATCGGATTCAAGATGCGGCCCTGGCAGGGTTTCGCCTTGCAGGAAGGGCGCCATTTCCGGCGTGTTGAGCAAACGGCGGATCAGGCGGATACCACCCAGATGCACCCGCCGATCCATCGGATCCGATAGGTAATTGGGCTGGATTTCAGGGTCATCGAAAACATCAGCGGTTTTCGCGCGCACCCACCCAACGCTTTCCGGGCGATGCTGCCAGGCACCGGCGGTGACGCCAGGGTAATCATCCAGCACATAGACCTTGCCTTCGGCATAGGAACCGGGGGTGAACACGCATTGCAGATCAGGCTGATCCAATCCTTCAAAGGATTTCCAGAAAACATAGACATGGGATGGCACGGTGGCGAGGATAGAGGGCCGCCCTGTAGCCCAACGTGCGATCTGCCCGGCCAATTTCACGCCGCGTGCCAATTCGTTCAGGGTGGTCACCCCAGCTTTGGCCCGCATGACGACGCGCGTCGCGTAATGGTCCCGGAAATTCTCGCCCACGCCACGCAATTCGTGCAGCACAGGCACACCTAGTTTCTGCAATAGCCAGCCCGGACCAATGCCGGAAACCTGCAAGAGCCGCGCCGTGTTTGCGGTACCGGCGGAAATGATCACTTCCTTTCTGGCGCGCACTTCGCGCGCCACATCGCCGCGTTGGTTCAAATAACGCACGCCAACCGCGCGTTTGCCTTCCAGAATAATCCCGCAGGCGCGGGCATTGGTGCGCACATCGAGTGTCTTGCGCGCCATGGCGGGGTGCAGAAAACCGCGCGCGGCGGAAATGCGGCGGCCACGATGGATCGCGCGCTGGAAATACCCGACACCAGCCTGATTGCCGCTATTGTAATCCGGGTTACGCGGAATGCCGGCGCCAATGCAGCCGGCAATGAAGGCTTCGGATACGGGATTGAACCAATCCATATCCGTGACAGGGATGCCACCATCCCGCCCGCGCCGCTCCTCCCCAAAGCCAAGCCGCCTTTCGGTGCGCATGTAATAGGGCAGGCAATCCGCATACCCCCAGCCCCGATTGCCACGCTGCGCCCAGCTATCCTGATCGCCCGGCTGGCCGCGATTATAAACCATGCCATTGATGGAAGACCCACCACCGAGTGTGCGCCCCTGCACGGTCTGCACCCGCCGGCCGGCGGTATTTTCGGTCGGTTCGGTGCTGAATTGCCAGGTGATATCCGGATTGGACAGGGCCTTCAGAAAGCCGGCCGGTATATGGATGAAGGGGTTGGTGTCGGGTGGCCCGGCTTCCAGCACGCATACGGTGGTTTCCGGGTCTTCCGTAAGCCGCGCGGCCAAAATGGAACCGGCGGCACCGGCGCCCACAATCACGTAATCAAAGGTATCGGCTTCTGACGGACCCATGCCTGCCCCCTTCCTGCCCAAAAGGATAGCCTAGGCAAGCTTTGGCGGGTCCGCCAGCCCGCGACAGATCGGGTTTTTTGGCGCATCATCCGGCGAACCGAGACCCTGTGGGAGAGAACGACCATGACCAAGACAGCGCTTGTCGTCAGCGCGCATTCAGCGGATTTCGTCTGGCGGGCGGGCGGTGCCATTGCCCTGCATGCTGAAAAGGGTTTCCAGGTAACGGTGATTTGCCTGTCCTATGGCGAACGCGGGGAAAGCGCCAAGCTGTGGCGCCAGGCCGGCATGACGCTGGATCGCGTCAAGACCGAACGCCAAGGAGAGGCAGAGCGCGCGGCCAAGGTGCTTGGCGTGCATGATCTGCAATTCTGGGATTTGGGGGATTACCCCCTCAGCTTGGGCCAGGCGGAGCTTTTCCGTTTGGCGGCAGTGTATCGCGCCATACGGCCTTCCTTCGTGCTGACCCATTCCAAGCAAGACCCCTATAATTTCGACCACCCCATGACCACGGAATTCGCGCAGCATGCCCGGGTTATTGCCCAGGCGCATGGTCATGAACCGGATGTGAAAGTCATCGGCGCGCCCCCGGTGTTTCTGTTTGAACCGCATCAGCCGGAACAATGCCATTGGCATCCTGATGTGCTGCTGGATATTGGTTCCGTATGGGCCAAGAAGCGTGCGGCCATTGAATGCATGGCGGGGCAGGAACATCTTTGGGAATATTATACCCGCGTGGCGCAACAGCGCGGCGCACAGGCGGCGCGTAATTCCGACAAAGCCATTACCTGGGGCGAAGGGTATCAATCCGTCTTCCCCCATGTGGTCGAAACACTCGCATGAGTTTTACGGCCCCTCCCCGTCGCGCGGGCTGGATCGAAAGGCCAGATGCGCGCATCCGCTATGAGGTTACCGGCGAAGGCCCGGCCATTGTCTTCGCCCATGGGCTTGGCGGGAATCTCATGTCTTGGTGGCAGCAGGTGGCGCATTTCGCGCCGCGCTATACATGTGTTGCCTTTTCCCATCGCGGCTTTTTCCCTTCCACCGCGCCGGCGGAAGGGCCTGATCCCGCGGCCTATGCCGCTGATCTGGCAGCTTTGGTGGATGAACTTGGCCTGGGTGATATTCGCATCATTTGCCAATCCATGGGCGGCTGGACCGGTGTTGAATATGCGCTGCTGCGCCCTGGGCGCGTGAAGGCGTTGGTGCTGGGTGCGACCACCGGTACGCTCGACCCACGCCAGATGCGTGAACCCGAACAATCACGCCTGAAAACCTGGCAGGACGAAAGCGCGGCAGCGCGTGAAGCGGGGCTCAAGCGCCACATCAACCCGGCTGCCGGCGCGCGCATGGCAGCGGAACAGCCCGCGCTTTATCACCTTTATAACCATGTCTATGGCCTGACTCAGGGCTTTGATCGTGAAGCGGTGCGTGCGCGGCTGCAGGCGGGGCGTAATCGTGCGCCCGAATCCTTCGCTGCCGCGCAATGCCCGCTACTGTTCATCCCGAGTGAGGAAGATATCGTGCTGCCGCCCTTCGCCGCACGTGCGATGGCAAGTGCCATTCCAGGCGCACGCTATGCCGTGCTGCATAAGGCCGGCCATTCTGGCCATTTCGAACGCGCGGCGGCTTTCAATGCCTTGGTGGATGCTTTCTTTGAGGAGATTGGCGCATGAATGCCATGACACTTTCCATTTGCGTGGATGATTACCCGCATACCATGGCGCTGCATCGTGGTGAGACCGCAAGTGCGTCGCTGAGCCTTGCGATGCAGGTGGTGAAACCCATCAGCAAGGCATTCGCGCCGATGGTGCGCGAAGGGCGTTTTGACATCAGTGAAATGGCGATTGCGACCTTTCTGATGGCGAAAGCCGCCGGTCGCGATTTGGTGCTCCTGCCGCTGGTGGTGGCGGAACGCTTTCAGGAAACGGCGATGTTCTGCCGCGCAGGGAGGGGGATTGAAACCCCCGCCGATCTGGCCGGTGAGCGCATTGGTGTGCGCGCCTATAGCCAAACCACGGGCATGTGGATCAGGGGCGTCTTGCAGGAAAGTTTCGGGTTGCGCGCGGATGCGATGCGTTGGGTTACGTTTGAAGACGCGCATGAACCAAGCTTCCGCGACCCGGCCTGGGTACAGCGCGCCAGCGCCAGTGAAACCTTGAATGGCATGTTCGAAAGCGGCGCGCTTGATGCCGCCATTATGGGTTTTGAATTGCCCGCCGGTGATGATGTGCGCACGGTCTTCCCAGACCCTGCCGCTGCCGGCGCGGCATTTCAGGCGCGCTATGGCTTCAAGCCCGTGAACCATCTGGTGGTGATGAAGGGGGCTTATGCGCGTGATGCCGCGTTGGTGGCTGAAGTACTGCGCCAGTTCAATGCCGCTGGGACCACGCCGCGCAGCCGCGCCGCGCTGAACCCAGCACTTGAACTTGCATCACGCTGGTGCGCCGATCAGGGCCTGATGGCGCGCCCGCTCAGCCTAGACGAAATCTGGGCGGGCCTGCCGGCAGCGGTGGCGTGACGGCCTAAGCCGCCTTCGCGCCCCGCACCAAACGCCCGGGTAGCGCGCCGGTTGCCTCACCTTCGCGATAGACTGGCGTACCGGCGACGATGGTGGCGACATAGCCCTGGGCCTTTTGGATCAGGCGCTTGCCACCAGCTGGCAGGTCGTAATGCATTTTCGGCATCTCCAGCCCCAGCCGGCCGAAATCAATCACATTGATATCGGCCTTCTTGCCGGCTGCCAGAATGCCACGATCCTTAAGGCCGAGCGCATGCGCATTGTCGCGCGAAATGCGCTTCACCACGAATTCCAACGGCAGGCGCGGCCCGCGCGCACGATCACGCGCCCAATGCACCAGCATATGCGTCATGCAGGATGCATCGCAGATATAGCCTACATGCGCGCCGCCATCACCAAGCCCCATCAGCGTGTGTGGATGCGTCACCATATTGCGAATGGCGGTTAGGTCCCCATCGGCATAGTTCAGGATGGGGCGGTTCAGAATGGCGCGGCCATCCTGTTCCAGCATCATGTCATAGCAAAGCGCCGCCGGGTCCATGCCACGCGCCGCCGCCATGGCAGCAACGGATTTTTCCGGCGAAGGTTCATAATCCGGCGGATTGCCCAGCGGGAAGATTTTCTCCCAATGATTCAACCGCACACGCAGCGCCGGGTCTTCGGTGGGTTCGGCCAGGATACGCGCACGCAAGGCAGGATCACGCAAGGTAGCGATACGCTGGTCAAAGGGTAGATGCGCAATGGCCTGATAGGAAGCGCGCATCAGGAAGGGATGCTGCGAAAGCTCAAAGCCGAACATCAGGCCAACGGGCCGACCCATGACCTGGCCATACATGGGCACGCCGGCTTCATGCGCGGATTCGACTTTATCCAACAGCCAGCGCCATAGCCCCGGCTTGGATTCCCGTTGCAGGAGAGAGAATGTCATCGGCCGACCGGACGCCGCCGCAATGCGTTGCAGGCGCGCAAATTCATCTTCCGGGTCGTCAAAATCCGAAATCACCTGCATCCAGCCCGAACCCTGCGCACGAATGGCCCGCGCGATGGTTTCCAGTTCTTCCTCAGGCGTGCCCAGGGTTGGGATATGCCGCCCATCCAAGGTGCGATGTGCAATGGCGCGCGATGTCGAAAAGCCAAGCGCGCCGGCGGCCAAACCTTCTGCGGTCAGCCGCGCCATTTCCGCGCATTGTTCAGGTGTTGCCACCGCATGGGCTTCGGCGGCTTCGCCCATCACATGCACGCGCAAGGGCGCATGGGTCACCATAACGGCGACATCCATGTCATAGGGCCGCGCATCAAGCGCATCCATGTATTCGGGGAAGCTTTCCCAATTCCAGGGCAGGCCTTCGGTCAGCACAACCTCCGGCAAATCCTCCACACCCTCCATTAGCTTCACCAGCATATCGCGCCGATCCGGCCGGCAGGGCGCAAAACCCACACCGCAATTGCCGAGCAGCGCAGTGGTCACGCCATTGATGGAAGAAGACAGCAGCCGGCTGCTCCAGGTCGCTTGGGCGTCGTAATGGGTATGGATATCCACAAAGCCTGGCGTGACGATCAGACCCTTGGCGTCAATCTCCTCCGGCGCGCGGGCGGAGATTTTGCCAATTTCCAGAATGCGTCCATCGCCAATGGCGATATCGGCTTCATAAGGCGGCGCACCCGTGCCATCCACCAGCGTGCCACCACGAATAATCAGGCTTGCGTCGCGTGCCATGGGGGTTTCCTTCAGGTCTTCAGGATGATTTTGCCAAGATGCGCATTGGCCTTCATATGCGCGAGTGCCTCAACCGCTTCATCAAGTGCAAAGACGCGGTCAATCGGCAAATGGAACACGCCTTCATCAACGCCCTTGCGCAAATCGCGCCGCGCGACGCGTTCCTCCTCACGGATTTCGGCAACACTGCGCGTGCGATGCGTCACACCGATATAGGCGATGCGGCGCGTGGCGTGCAGATCAAAATCGAAATCGCCATGCATGCCGCCAAGCCGCCCGACATTCACGATGCGGCCCAGAATGGCGGTGGCGCGCATGGCGGCATTGATGGTGCCGCCGGAGACCTGGTCAATCACCAGCTGCACACCACGCCCTTCGGTCAGGGCCAGTACCTGATCCGCCCAATCCGTATCATTGGTATTAACGGTGTGATCCGCCCCGAATTCCTTCAACCGCGCCCGCCGTTCGGCATGGGTAGAAGTGCCAATCACCAGCCCCGCGCCCATATATTTCGCAATCTGCATACCCATCAGACCAACGCCGCTGGACGCACCCAGGATCAGCACCGCTTCGCCCTTGGTCAGGCGGCCATTGGTGATCAGCGCATCATGCATGGTGGAAAGCGCCACCGGCAGGGTGGCCGCTTCTTCCCAGGACATATTGCGATCCGGCACGGGCTGCACGCGGCCCATATCGGCAATGGCATATTCCGCATAACCGCCAGAACCCGCGCACATCACACGATCACCGGGCTTGATGCCGGCAACACCCGCGCCCACGGCCGCGACCTCACCGGCAAATTCAAGCCCCAGAATGGTGCCGGCGCCGCCCATGCGCCCATGCGCATGCCCCGCCGCAACGCCAAGATCGGCGCGGTTCAGCCCGGCTGCACGCACGCGCACCAATACCTGTTCCGGTCCCGGTGATGGGCGTGGCGCCTGTTGCACCTTCACCCCATCAGCGGTCACCACGGCGGCTTTCATCATCTCGGTCATGCGTCTATCCCCTTGCGCCTGTCAGGCCCTGAATACGAATGATGCCATCCGGCACCGGTTGCAGCCCTTGTATCGTGGCGCCCACACCATGCAAGACGCGTGAGTGCCAAAGATAGATATAGGGGCGATCGGTCAGATAAATCCGTGCTGCCGCTTCATAAGCCCTGGCGCGCGCTGCCGGATCAACATTCTGCCGCGCGGTATTCAGCAGCGTATCAAGCGCCGGGTTGCAATAGCGCCCACCATTCAGCGCCTGACCACAAGCATTGAAATTGTACAGGTTCTGATCCAGATCCACGCGGCCTGACCATTGGATGATCAGCGCTTCAAATTCCCCCGCGGTCCATTGGCGCAGCAGCGTCGCGGTTTCAATCACCTGCAATTCGATATCAATCCCGGCCTCTCGCGCCATGGCCTGAATCACTTCGGCGGCTTGCAGATAATCCGTGGTATTGGGCACGGAAAGCTTCATGCGCACGCGATCATGCCCGGCTTCCCGCAGCAGCGCACGCGCCCGGGCCACATCGCGTGGCGGAATCGGCTGGCTATTGGCATAAAAAGCATGGCCCGGTGGGACGGATTGATTGCCCGGAAGCCAAAGCCCCTCAAAAGCCACATTCACCAGCGCCTGGCGGTCAATCGCGCGTTCCAAGGCTTCGCGCACCCGCACATCACGCCCCAAAGGCGTATTGGCCGCCGGACCATGCGCGACATTGATCGCGATATAGAAAGAAGCGAGGGATGGCGCCTCCACCAATTTGGTGCGGCGATCGCCACGCAAATCAGCCACATCGGAAGGGCTGACGCGTTCCACCACATCCAGGGCGCCCGCGCGTAGATTGGCCATGCGGATGGTGGCATCGGTAATGGGGCGGTAGGTCACACGTTCGGCATGAATGCTGGCGCGGTTCCAATATTCATTGAAGCGTTCCAACTCCATTCTGTCCTGAGCGACGCGCCGTGTGAGGCGGAAGGGACCGGCGCAAGCAGGTTCGCGCTGGAAATCAGCGCCCAAAACCTGCGCTTGCCGCGGCGAAACCAACATGCCGGCCCGGTCCGTCAGCGCGGCCAGGAGGGGCGCGAAGGGTTCCGAAAGCCGGATGGTGACTTCCATCGGTCCCGTCGCGGTCACTTCACGCACCGGCCCCAATTCGGCCTTGCGCGTAGAAGCCGCGGTTTCGATATGGCGGCGCAACCCAATTGCTGCCGCTTCTCCGTTCAGCGTGGCCCCATCGTGAAACACCACCCCGGGCCGGAGGGTGAGCACCAGCGCGCGGCCCTGATCTTCCCAACGCCACGCGGTTGCGAGTTGCGGGACGATGTTGAGCTTGTCATCGATATCCACCAGCTTGTCGCACATGGCGGCAAATACCTGCCGCGCGGCCACGCTGCGCGACAGCGTCGGGTCCAGCACATCGGGGTCTGACGCGATACCAATGCGCAAATGCTGCGCAGCCGCAGGCAGGGACAGCAGCCCCATCAGGGCAAGGATGAAAAGGCGGTTCATGGCGCTTGCTCCGGCATTATGCGCCCTATCTCACCGCCTTCGGCGGCTTGGCGCAATGGTCAGCGCGGCAAGTCCGGATTCAAGCGCCACAGCGTAAAGTTCAACAACCCCGCAAAGCTGACCCAGGCCAGATAGGGCACCATCAACAGCGCGGCGCGGGCATCAATCGGCCAAAAGACCAGGATGCAGGCCAGGATGGACAGCCACAGCAGGCAGAGCTCGGCAAAGGCCAAGTCCATCCGCCGCATGCC
>JACCED010955906.1_pt1 | contig 10150 bp, 5 predicted proteins | sample 7455021 | NCBI WGS metagenome assembly JACCED01 (sample SAMN15323456, study PRJNA562643) | freshwater metagenome | isolation source: river surface water | place: USA:Blue River Watershed | collected 2017-08-19 | reverse complement strand
CGACCATGCCCACGGCGGTGATGATGGAATCGAGCGAGAACACCAAATCGATCAGCATGATTTGCGTGATCACCCCTGCAAATGTGGTTTTCACCACGCCTGCGTTCACTTCTTCGGCGCCTTCCAGTGAATGGTGAATTTCACCCGTGCTTTTCCAAATCAAGAACAAGCCACCCAAAATCAAAATCAAATCGCGGCCTGAAATGTCTTGTTTGAAAACGGTGAACAAAGGCTCCACCAAACCCACAATCACTGACAGCAACAACAGCAAGCCAATGCGCATGAACATCGCCATGAACAAACCAATTCGGCGCGCCAATTCACGCTTCTCAGGCGGAAGCTTGTCAACCAGGATGGAGATAAAGATGATGTTGTCAATGCCCAGCACCAACTCAAGCAGTGTGAGTGTGGCAAAAGCAATCCAAGCATTGGGGTCTAGCAGCAGTTCCATGGGTGTTGCGGGCATCGCCCTTGTCGTTGTTTAACTGAACCTTAACGTGACTTTCAAAAGCACATGGTTTGTGAGGAAACCGGATAAAAAAACCATAGAGCTTAGTTCTACGCTTTTGCATGCTCGTAAATTGATGATATCGTAATCTCGTCATAAATTTTTTGAGCAGACAATTGTGAACCCAGCAATTCAGCACGAAAAAAGTATCGTCCTTTGCGTGGCAGTTTTTTAAATGAATGAGTCCCGCACGATTCGTATCTTCCTATCTTCAACCTTCCGTGATTTTGGGGAAGAGCGGGATCTGCTGGTCAAACGCGTTTTTCCTGCGCTACGTGCACGCCTCAAAGACCGTTTCGTCGAACTCGTTGATGTTGACCTGCGCTGGGGCATCACTGCTGAAGAGGCTGAACGTGGCGAAGTGCTGCCCATCTGCTTGACCGAAATCGACCGCGCGCGCCCCTACTTCATCGGCATGCTCGGCGAACGCTATGGCTGGATTCCACCACCCGAGGGTTTTGCGCCGGACCTGATCGAGCGGCAGCCCTGGCTCAAGAAGCACCAGGGCGGCAAGAGCGTGACCGAACTGGAGATCCTGCACGGGGTGCTCAACAACCGTCGTATGAAGGGTCGAACTTTCTTCTACTTTCGCTCCCCAGCCTATGCCCGTGCCAAGGGAGGCGACTACTTGCCTTCGTCTGAGGACCGTACCCGTCAAAGTGAACTCAAGCGCCGAATCCGTCAACGCGGCCTGCCAGTCACCTCTTATCCAAACCCCGAGGTGCTAGCAAAGCGCACCGAGCATGACCTATGGAAACTGCTCGATGCGGAGTTTCCAGCATCTGAGGTGCCAGATGCCTTTGAGCGTGAGAGGCTGCGTCACGAAGCCTACGCCGCCCCTAAGAGGCGGCTATATCTGGGCGGAGAAAGCTACCAGGCCGTACTGGATAGGTTGCTTGATGCTGAGCAGCCCCGTATCGTCATCGAAGGCGCGTCCGGCTGTGGAAAGAGTGCGCTGCTGGCCAACTTCCTAATAGCCTACCGAAAGCGCCGCCCACAACACTTGGTCCACGCGCATTACTTGGGTGCCAGTACCGATGCGGCTGACCCACACGCGCTGGTGCGCCGGCTCACCGAGTTCATCAAACGAGAGACGAGCAGTACAGAAGAAATTCCTAGCGATCCGCAAAAGCTCATGGATAGTTTGCCAGTGTGGTTGGCTACGGCCAGTTCGTGGGCGCGAGAGCGAAAGGTGCGCTTCATCTTTGTAATTGATTCTCTCAATAGTTTGACCGAACAGGAGGATCTACGTTGGTGGCCTGCTTTCCTGCCAAAAAACATCACGATGCTTGTGTCCTGCCTGTCGGGGCCGGTGCTCGATAAGCTCAAAGGCAATTCAGATGAGTGGTTAGGACAGGCCAAGAAACCAAAGTGGAGGACGGTCACAGTTCGTCAGCTCACGAAGGAGCAAAGCGCCAAGCTGCTGAACACTTATTTGGAGCGGTTCAATAAGAGGCTTACAACACCAATGGTCAGACAGGTGCAGGCGCACCCGCTGGCCACAAATCCCCTGTTCTTGAGCACGTTAGCCGAGGAGCTTCGTTTGTTTGGGGTGCATGAAGAGCTTCAGAAGCGGCTCGATCACTACTTGACCAGTCAGACCATTGACGATCTGTTCGAGCGAGTATTGCAGCGGGTAGAGAAGGACTGTGGCAAGAAGCAGGTCAAAGCGGCGATGACGGCGATCTGGGCTGCGCGGGCAGGACTTTTAGAGAAAGAGATTTTGGGCATCGCAGAACTCACCCCTGCAAGTTGGGCATTCATTAGACATGCACTCAGTGAAGCGTTGGTTGAAAACAATGGCAGGATCTCATTCGCGCATGACTATTTGAGAAGTTCAATTAGATCGCGATACTTGGGCACTGCGCGACGACAAACCAACGCTCATGTGATGGTGGGCCTTTGGTTCAGATCGCAAACGTTTGATGACAGGCGAGTTCAAGAAGAGCCATGGCAGTGGTTGATGGCGCAACGATGGATCGATTTAATCAGATGGTTGGATGATCGACAGGTCTTATGTCAATTGACATCAGAGGCAAAACGACGAGAGTGGCTTAGCTATTGGCTTCATGTTCCAGATGCCCGCCGCGGCGATCTGTCATCGCATTACGCGCGAATATGGTCGAAATTGCTTCAGGGACTCAACAAGTCTGACTCACTCACACTCTTCTTGGCGATGCAACAAGCGCTCGCGACGGCTGGTTATTTGGATAGCTTTGTCGAAAAGCTTGCAAGGAACGGCATTCAATTGAGTAGAGAAATCTTTGGCAAGCGTCATGTCAAGACTTGTTTAGGGTACAGAAATCTTGCTGATCTTTTGGCAATGCGTCGACGTGATGGTGACAGTGATGAAGCCATCGTGCTTTTGCAAGACGTCGTTTCAATTGAGCGCGATTCTGGCTCACATGAACTTGCCACTACGCTGAATTTGCTGGGCACTTTAATGGCATCTGAGCAGCGTTTTGATGAGGCTAGCGTGGTTTACGAAGAGGCTCTTGTTTTGTTCAGAGCAATTGATGGCGATGAAAATCCTGAGTCCACAGCAACTGTTTTGAATAATTTAGGTGATTTAGAAAACGCACGGGGCAATCCAGATAAGGCGCATGTGTGGCTCGAGCAATGTTTAAAAATACGTAAACGTACATTACCTCCTGACCATCCTCTCCTTGCAGTCACATTGGATAACTTTGCAAAGGCACTCGCAGCCAGGGGGCTTATGGCTGAAGCGAGTTCCTTTTTCGAACGCGCATTGGCAATCCGAGTCAGCGTTTTTGGTAGCGATCACCCTGAGACAAACAACACACGCGTCAATTGGGGAACCTACTTGTTCAATCACAAGCAGTTTGACAAAGCGGGTCAATTGTTTAACAAAGCTTGGCAATCAGATGCACTGCGTTTTGGACCTGAACATTATTATTCGGTCATGGATGCAATTACATGTCTGGCTTGCAAAAGAGAAGAGGCGGCTTTGTTTTCTCAAAGTGGGCAGCGCAAAAAGGCTTTTCAATCACTTGGCGAAGCATACGAGAGCGCTTGCGTTCTTGTTAAAAATGCAAAAAATGCAAATGAGGAAGCAAAAAAAGCGGTGATTCTTGCATTTAAAAAATTGAGCAGCCAAGCTGCCATGGTAGATGCTGAATCGTTAGTATCCATGTTCGATGGTTTGGCTGATAGCCTGTTAGAACGAACAATTATTTCGACAACTTGATGCTTGCTTGGCAAGCAATGGTAAGCACAGGAATAAGGTTTGAGGCCCGACGGTCATGCCTTATTCAATGCAACATTTTCCATAACGATGATTTGATCTTCCCCTTTTTGGATTTTTAGCATCTTCCTGACATTGTTGCGATCGTTATCTTTTGATGCGCCATCCAATTGATCATAGGGCACCATATTTGGGTGCTCTTTCAATGGGTCGTTACGATCTTTTGCGAACTTCCATCCGTCAAGTGATCGCTCGGCCCACCACCTACGGTGTTCCATTTCCGCAAGCAATTCAATTTCTTGATCAGATAGCGGCGCTTCAGAGCCTTCGCCTTTTGGAACCAAAATTCTTCCAACTGATCGAAGTTTTACTTGAATGTGATCAGCAGATGATCGATTGGCTTCCCGATAGGTTTCAGCGACTTTCTCCCATGGCTTGTGAGCCGGTTTTCTCTCGTATTTGGGGTCACTGGTTAATCTTTCATCCTCCACATCGCAGTAGTCTTTGTGGAGTGCTTTGGCAATCTCGTCATCCGTTTCTGTCAGCAAGTTGGTCGCGAGAGGGCTATCAGCGCCGTAACCCTCAGCTTTCATGAGGGAGAACAATTTAAATCTGTCCTTATTGTCTGTGCGTTTGGAAAATCCACCAAGAACACATCCTCCAGGTGGATCAAGCGCGACAACCTGAAGCCCACTTGCAGAACTGTTATCTTCGTCTTTCTCAAGTTGCTTTAACAGGAGTCGGGAAATTCGAAGATTGGCGAGTTCATCTTTGGTGCAGACGTAGACCATGGTGATTGGACACTCGTCTTTTAGCCACATTGCCACATTCGAATTCTGGACGTCTTCGATTTGGGACTCCATAAACTCAACCTCCGACAGCCATACTCTTAAAGTCGGGTGATTCTTGAGTACCTGCTGCCATCGATCTTTGACGTGGCGATCAACAATGGTTAACTTAGGCAGCAGGCCGCTCTTGTAATGCCCCATTCGAGCCAACTGAATGGCAATCGCCTGTCCAACTGATCCAAGACCAATCAGCAATACATGAGCCCTCTGATGTGTTTGTGCGACTGAGGCGTCTGGAGGGTAGTCGCGAATCATCCGACGCGCGATCAATTCGGACTCATTGAACACTCTCACGCTTGGAAGCATGTCATCTTCAAGATAGTCCTCCAACTTGAATTTTTGTTTGACTGAAAGTGGTTCAATCATGCATTTGCACTCCAGTGGAGGTACTTCAGAACGCAAAAAATATTTCTCGTATTTGGGCAATTTTTCTTTCAACTGCCTATGGCATTCATGCCTAAATTGTTCAATGCGTTGAACGAATCGATAAAATTTTGACTGAAAAATAATGTCTGACTCGTTGGGGCTTTTTGACAATGCTGTACGTGTCAATGCAATATTTTCTGAATAATCATCTCGCATTGCAATCAGTGTTTTGGCGCGGTGAACGCCAGTGGCTTCAAGTAGATCTGGAAGCTCCATGTCATCCTTCAGAACTCTAACCCCCGCACCCCACAGCCTAGTTAAGCGACTGTCGTGCAGGTTAGGAATACTCAGGACAACTTTTTGTTTTGACGCCAGAGTTATTGCAATATCAATTGCCAGAGCGGTCTGATCTGACAAATTACTTGCTTTTGAATTCGTCGAAGACCGAAAAAGCGTTGGATTTGTTTCAACAGAGCGTCCAGCCATGATCACGATGTGCTGTTTAGCAAAGTACCGTGCTATCAAAGCATCCCATTTGTATCCTGCAGTCGCAATGTAAACCTTTATGACCGCCCACCCGAGCGCAAAGGTCAAGAGGACATGCATGAGTTTGGCGTAGCCTTTGGATTCTTTCGCATCCGAAGTGAAGGTGTCAATCAACGCTGATTCAAAGGTCTTGGCGGGTGTGGCCTCAATGACTGCGGCAACAAACGCTATGAAAACCATCGCGAACAAAACAAGCAAACCGAACCGGTCTATGAGTATCAGAATTTTCTTTGCTGAAAATACTTCTTTAAGCATTTATCACCTCAATGCGAACTAGCGGAAGAGTTAAGCTTCTTCTTTGGCCGGATAAAGTTGTTGTGATTTATCGCTCGGAATCAAGAAGCAGCTTCTTTCAAGTACCCCACCGGCAACATAACGTTAACTATATTATGGCAACGCCCTTTGTTGTAAAGCCATTCGACTCAGTGAAAGACATCAGGGCAAGCAATTTGTATCTTGAGCCCACAAACAGACTTGACAATAAATGCTGATTTTGATAAAATCAAACCTTCTCGACGTCAATGTCATTTTTTCACAGGGCTCCTGATATGCAAACAACTCATTCGCAGTTTTATATCGCCATGCATAGCAGGAACGTTCGTTTTTTTCAAACGACACGCAGATGCCCTGCTCATATCTTCTGATCTAGCTATCAGTCGAGCGGGGTAAGCCCCGGTACTCTCCGGCTTTTTAGATACCTATCTCCTTTTGGGAGAGGGGTTAACTTTTCTCATGAGGTTCCCATGAAGCGTCGCGGTTCCCGTAGCTTTTTTCCGTTTGACTCAATTCCCAATCCACAAGCGTGCGAGCAAATTGCTCCTGAATTTGCTATTTACTGCCAGAAGTGGACACTGCGAGCCTTAATCGAACTGGGCGTCCATAGTTCGATCTTGCACGATGAGCATTGTTCTGAACCAGGATTAATCCGCTCACTTGGTTTGAATGTAGACCTTGAGCTTGATTATGAGCAGAGCAAGGTCCTTGCGGAGTTGAAGAAAAAGCATCGTGAAATCGTTTCCTCGACATTGCCAGAAGCTTCTACTTGCGCGTTGATGAAGAACATTGCGTGGCTTACAGCGCAACTGAATTTGAGTGACAACGAACAAAAAATTCTTTTCTTCTGTGTCTTGGAGCGTCAAAGTGTTTACTTGCGGCAAACAGTGGCTGCGCTGGGGGCAATGAACACATCACGTGTGTTCAATGTGTTGTCGGTGTTGCTCGAAATGCCATTGCCCGATGTACAAAAGGCATTTTCTGCAACGGCTGGCTTGATCCGTTCGGGATTGATGTCCATTGATGAGACGAATTGTTTTGACTTTTGCAACAAGGTCGAATTGATTGAGGGGCTTGCTGACCGTTTGATTGCTGAGCAAGAAAATCCATTCAATCTCTTTGCTGACAACTTTGTAGTAGCGCCCATTGCCGAATTGGAAATGGATCGCTTTGAACACTTACAACTCAAACTCCAGCGTTTGACAACATATTTGGGGGCGGCTTTGTCGAAGGGGCAGTGTGGTGTAAATATCCTGATCTATGGCGCGCCTGGTACGGGTAAAACAATGTGTGCTCGCGCGATTGGTCATGCAATCAATGCGGAACTTTTCGAAGTTGCGGTGGAAAATCGACAAGGTGATCGCATCAATGGCGCCAACCGTCTTTCTGCTTATCGCCTTTCGCAACGCATCTTGTCTGAGCGCGATAGTGCCTTGATCGTGTTTGATGAAATTGAAGACATCAATTCTGGTTGCCGTGTTGATGAATTCGATTTTTCAAATAACCGTGGTAATCGAACAGGTGCAAAGGGCTGGTTTAACCAGCTGTTAGAGCAAAACTCGGTTCCAGCAATTTGGATTACAAACAATGTTCGTTTCCTTGATCCAGCTCATTTGCGCCGTTTTGACTATCACCTTGAAATGGATATTCCACCAGCGCGTGTTCGTGCAGCGATGCTTGCCCAATTCACAAAAGTTTTAAATGTTTCTCAGCAATGGTGCGATGACATGGCTGCCAACGAGAAGCTTTCCCCTGGATTGATGGCTCGTGCAGCAAAGGTGGCTAGTTCGATGAATAGTGCAGGCGCTGAAGGTTCTCCTGAGGAGTTGTTGGAGGATGTCATTGAGTCTGCGCTGAAGGTGCAGAAATACAGTTTGCGCCGCAATCCACACAAAGCAGGGAAAGTGAGCTATCACCTTGATGCTACAAATGCCGACTGCAACTTACATCAAGTTATCGAGGGGTTGCGTGCAACCGAAGAAGGGCGTCTGTGTCTCTTTGGGCCAGCTGGAACTGGAAAGTCAGCATTTGCTCAGTATGTCGCCTCGCAGTTGGATAAGCCTGTATTGCTAAAGCGTGCGTCTGATATTTTGGGTAAGTACGTTGGTGAAACCGAAGAGCGTATGGCTGACATGTTCAAGGAAGCAACCGCAAATGGTTCTGTTCTTATCTTGGACGAAGCCGACAGTTTCTTGCGCTCACGCGAAAACGCACGTCAAAGTTGGGAAATCAGTGCTGTGAATGAGATGCTTGTGCAAATGGAGAGCTTTCAAGGGATCTTCTTTGCGACAACGAATTTAATGGATCAAATCGATTCTGCATCTTTGCGTCGGTTTGACGCAAAAATCAATTTTGGTTTTTTAAAGTTTGAGCAGTGCGAGATCTTGTTTGACAAAATGTGTGAGCAACTTAGCGTTGACTCTAACGAGCTTGCTTATGTTTCACTGCGATTCTTGGATAAGCTCACCCCAGGTGACTTCGCCAACGTATTGCGTCAGTCTCGTCTTCGTCCAATGCGTAATGCATCAGATTTGATTGAACGCCTGACGCAGGAGATGAGTATGAAAAAATTGAGTGGGAGCCGTCCAATGGGTTTTCTTGCACAAGCCGCGTAGTCTGCTCGCTGTTGACGCCGTGACTCCTAGAACATCACGCGTTTATTTCTCTTTGATGAGGGCTTTGACCTTGCTCAATCCACACCGTGATGAGAACTCATATTTTTAACCCCTTAATAAAAGGTAATTTATATGCCCGCAAACAGAATAAAACTAGTTTGTCTTGTTTCTCTGATATGTCTTTTCGCTGCTTGTGCCAAACAACAGGAAATTAGCGGCAACTCTTTGACGCATATTGTTTTGAACGATTTAAACGATCCAAGAAATCAAGTCGTCGAAAGCATAAAGTACAAAGAGTACGACTTAAAAAACGAATGCCACATTCGTAGCAGCGATCAAACTCTCTATTGCGTAAATATTGATAGTGCAATTATCTCTGTTGAAAATGGAGCAAAATTTATTTACGCTGTTGAAAATGGCAATGAATTAAATGAGAGCAGAGAAAAAATGAACGCCCATGTAAACCTGGGTTCGTTAAAGTTTTTTAAATTTGAACAGGTGAATGACAACAAGCTTAAATTGATATCTGAGAGTGATTTGATTAGTTGTGGTCCATATGGCGGCAGATGCAGTGCGGTCACCTACAAATACGGTAATGGTCCTGAGTTAGCATGGGTCGTAACGACTGGGGACATGCATCAGGGATATTCTGGTAGTAACTTAAGTGCATATACCGCCATGGGCAAGAAAATATCGCCATTTTTAGATATTCAAATAAGTTACTCTAACGAAGGTGCCATTCGAGGTGATGAGCCCGATGCAATCGTACAAATTTTGGATACAAAAGTCACGACTGTGCCAAGCACCACTGAAAAGTTCTTCGACTTAAAAATCAATGTAACGGGTAAAGAAATCAAAAAGAAAAAAAGTTCCCCAGTTGATTTTTCTACGGTCATTAAATTTGATTCAAAATCGAATTCATATCCTACAAATGCCGTTAAAAAAATTTATGAAGGAACAGAGTACTAGAGATGACTATGGGTCATGCGTACTCTAATGCATTGTTAAATTTTCATTTTTTTCATCTTTGAAGGACGGTTTTAATATGGATACTGAAAAGCGTGAAGCGTCAGATCATCTGTTTGCAACACAATCTCATGTGATGACCGAAGACTTGTTAAATGCACTTGATTTGATGATTTCGGTTGAGGAGGGTAGTACAGATGCGATATCTGTATGGTTTTTAGACTTCATCAAAAATGTAGATGTTGGTGAAGAGTTCACGGTAACAGCTAGTCAAGCACAATGGCTGATTCAAAATGCGCAAGACACGCAAGACAGCACAGTGATTGAAACCCCTGAGGATGAAGACACTTCAGACTTAGATCTGATATTTGCAACTTTTGATGACTACGAAAATTTCTTGCGGGTTGCAGATTCTGATCAAGATATCTTCAGAATAGTCATCAAAGACAATTAGAGTCACTCTATGCTGCTGGTTTCATTCCTACCGAACTCACTTAATGCCTTCAATGATGTGAAGGCAAGAAAAAAGCACCTGAGATTTCTCCTAAGTGCTTGTTCTATAAGGGTATTTTTGGTGGCGCTTCACGGATTCGAACCGCGGACCTGTGGATTATGATTCCATCGCTCTAACCGACTGAGCTAAAGCGCCGAAGCCATGCATTATAGCGAGAAATTGTCGAAAACCTTGGGGGGCTTTTCCAATTGCGCCTATGGTTAAAGCGAAGGCTATTCGTGTCGATGATTAATCCGCAGTTCTGCGACCTCATCGAATGTCTAACACGATCATCACGGCTCAATACCTCACGCAACGCCTTGCAGGCCT
>JACCED010259171.1_pt1 | contig 10150 bp, 13 predicted proteins | sample 7455021 | NCBI WGS metagenome assembly JACCED01 (sample SAMN15323456, study PRJNA562643) | freshwater metagenome | isolation source: river surface water | place: USA:Blue River Watershed | collected 2017-08-19 | reverse complement strand
GCGTTGGGCATTTTGTTGGCTTGCGCCACCATTTGGGCCAAGCGCAACGCCTCACCGTTGGAAACATTGACACCCCGTTGCGCCATTTGCTCGCGCACAATACCACTCAAGGTCTGGCCAGCACGCACTTTGGTGGTCCATGGCGCCGCCGCATCGGTTGTGGTCGATCCCGACAAAGCCGCAGCGATGGATTGCGCCGAAGCCGCTGGCACTTCCAAATGGCCGTTGGGCTGCGTCTGCGCCGCTGCCAACGCGCGCGTGAACGCGGGCGCTGAGCGCGCGAACGCCAGCGGACTGCGCGGCAGCTGGGGCAAGCCGGAAGCATCGGAAATGGGCTGTTCAAGTCGCATGGCAGGGCCTGTTTGAAAGTTGGTATCGTTCTTGCATCGGGGTTGGTCATCTGAAACAAATTGTCAAAAGTCCAACACCTGACACCAACGAACATGCAAATGCTGTGCCTAAGAAAACCCGACACACCACGCCTGACACGCGTGCGAAAGGGTGCGTCCTGGGCGCTGGTTTGGGGCGTTTGGGCCATGGCCTCTCAGCCTGTGCTGGCGAATGAAACCACGGCCCCTGCCCCGCTGACCTTTGCCAGTTTGCAACAGCAAGTTTTGCAATGGGCTGGCACACACCCAGGTTTGCAGGGTCGCAGCTTGCACATGGCACCGCTGGATGCACGCATTGCATTGCAGACCTGTCAACAAAAGCTGCAGTTTGATCAACCGTTTGCCAACCAACCCAATGTGCGTGTGCGTTGTGCGCAGCCCAACTGGCAGTTGTTTGTCACGCTCAACGGCGGTGCTGCCCCCAGTGCTGCCAAAACAGACACCCCAGCAGCGCCTTCTTTGATGAAGGTGTTGGTGGCCAAAGAATTGCTCAAGCGCGGCACCATCGTCCATGCCGATATGTTCAGGCTGACCGAGATGCCGGCCGCTGGCATGGAAAACCAAGTCATTGCAGACGCTCAACAGGTGATCAACATGGAATTGGTGCGCGATTTGGCGCCGAACGCGCCTTTGAGAACTTATGACCTCAAAAAGGCCATCATGATCAAGCGCGGACAAGAAGTCGAAGTCTCTGCAGGCGCGGGACAAGGCTTTTTGATCACCATGCGGGCTGAAGCCCTGCAAGAAGGTGCATTGGGAGAACAAATTCGCTTGAAAAACAGCGAGTCGGGTCGATCTTTGACTGCAGTGGTCACAGGTCAGAACACGGCCAAATTGAGGTAGAAAGCAAACAATAAAAATAATCGAGAAAATGGCCTCAAGTTCTAGAATTTGGGGTCGATTGAAGTGTTGTGAAAAAGTTTTGACCCACAAAAGGGTTAAAGAAAGTGAACCATCATGAGTGACGCTATTTCGAACTACGGTCGGATGACGCAATCCAACGCCGCCTTGCGCAGCGCGATTGATAAATTAGACAAAAAGAGCTCATCTGAAGCACAAGCCAAGGATGAGCCCAAACAACCAACGCTGGAGAAAGCTTCAGCTGGAGCAGACAAAGTGAGTCTGAGCAACGTTGCGCAAAAAGTCATGGAGCAGCCAGACTTTGATCGCGCCAAAGTCGAGTCGATCAAACAGGCGATTGCCGAAGGCAATTACCCTGTCAACCCACGTCGCATTGCCGAAAACTTTGTGGCTTTGGAAAAAATGATCGCCAACTGAGGCGAAACCCTCTGATATGACAACCGCCATGTCACACGCTTTGCCCGATGCAGTGGTGCAGGCTCAAGCCTTGGCGCTTTCGCTCGAGCACATGCTAGAGCAAGAGTTTGAGCACCTGAAAGCTCAAAATCTCGATGCTTTTGACGCTGGCCAAGCCAGCAAAAATCAACTCTTACAAGAACTGACCCAGCTCGCTGGGATCACCGGCCCCGACTCGGCCGATGCTTTGAGCGCTGAGTGGGACGACTTCAAAGACCACATGGCCCATTGCCGCGATTTGCACCGCCGCAATGAGGTGTTGATCACGCGCAAAATTGACGCCATCCGTGGCGCACTCCAAAGCCTCCAAGTCGAAGACCCCGTCAGCTCGGTCGAGATTTACGACCGCTTGGGCAAGGTTTCGCGCCAGCGCCGTGGGCGCGGTTACAACGAAGCCTAAAGCCCGCCCTCACCCACGCTTGGGCTGCGCCATCTCATCGCCAGGTTGCATGCCTTTGAGCCAATAGGCCCACGCCAAGATGACGGCAACCGCCGTGAACATGTCTTGCGGAATTTCCTGACCCACATCGAGTTGGCTGAGCATGGCCAAGAGTTTGGGATCCTCCGCCACATACACCCCCTGCTTTTGGGCCTCAGCCACGATGCGCCGGGCCAACGCGTCTTCGCCTTTTGCACTCACCACAGGGGTTTTATGGCGGCCGTATTCAAGCGCGACAGCTTCGGTGTAGTTTTGACTGGGTTTGTTGAATTGCATCGCACAACACCGTCACACTTGCGTGTCCACCAGCGCCCCATGGTCAGGCACATGCCGTTGTGGTTGACCATCGGGTCGAGGCGCGTTGAACACTTGAAAGCTGCCCATGACCAGCCCCGCGCTTTCAAGTTCATCGGTCAACTCATCGGCACGCAAGCGGGCTTGTTGGGCCACATCTGCACGCATGGCCCACATGGCCAAATCAATTTTGGAGGTGTTGGTCTGCACCGGTGTGCTGGCCTGCGAGATGGTGGTTTTGAGCCACACCTCGCCCAAGGTGGGACTGTCGGTGTGCATATGGACCACCCACGGGTTGCTGGGCTGACCCGATTTGCTCGCTTGGCGCTCAATATGAAACTGCACCGGATGCGCATCTTTGAAAGGCAACACAAAACTCAGTTGCACATCGCCTCGATGCCAGTCTTGCACCGTCTGCACTTGAGCGGCTTCGACTTCATCCAAGGCTTGGTTCAAGCGCTCGGTGGTTTGCACAGACGACAAACCAGCCAGTTCACGCGAATGCATCAACAGGCGCAGCAACACTTTGGGATCGGCCCCCACAGGCTCGCCCTCTGACAAATTGGCCTCGCCACTTTGGGTTTGTGACATGAACCAGCGCTTGAGCGTTTGCGGCTGCAAACTCGCCATGTGCAAACGTTGCGCTTGAATGCGTTGTTTCAAACCCAGCGCATCAGACATGGGCACGAGTGACTCCATCACACCCGGTTGCCACAAACTCAGCACTTGGGCCAAACCAGCGGGCTGAAACAGCAAGGTGTTCAAACGCGAAGGCAGTGTGGCTTGGCTTTGCGTTGCATTGGCTTGGGTTGCTGGGGCTACGTCAGGCCCCGCAAACGCGCCCGAATGCAAAAGCTGCAACACCCATTTGCCAGATGGCAACAACTGCGCACGCAGCTGCGCCAAGTCACCGTTTTTGATGTAGGGCGACAAGGGCATGTGAAACACTTGCCCGGCAATATTGAGCTTGACTTGCTCTTGTTGCACCGACACATTGGCTTGCACCACTTGGCCATCGTGCAAATTCAATTGTTTGGCAACGGGTGTTGCCACATAAAACTGTCGCGCCTCGATTTGCGGCGCTGCCACAGGCGTGATAGGGCGAGCCCCTTCGGGCCCCACGATGGCCATGTCAGGGGTAGCGCACCCAGAACTTGCGCTCGTCGATCACGCCTGTTGCAGGCTTGGCGGCGTTCAAATGCTGACGCAACAACTCATCGTGGTTAGGCACCGTGAGCACTGCACCTGCCATCAGATAGCGGGGCGTGGTTTTGGTGAAAGCTTTGGGGTTTTGGTCCAGAAAAGCTTGACGCAACAATTCGATGCGCAAAGGGCTGGTGCCCATGGTTTGACGAATCACTTGGTCCAAGGTTTCACCGGTGCGCACGTTGTAGGTGGCAGGGGCGGCAAATGCCACGGTCGATGAAAGAATGCACACCACAGCCAAGGCGGCATGTTGAAATGGTTTTAAATGTGTCATGTGAAATCTCCGATTCGTCTTCATGGCTGAGTCAGTGGGCTCAGTAGGTGTAGGGCCACGCCACCCAAGCGCCTTGGTTTTTCAGTGCACGACCCGCCACATGTTTCAATTCTGATTGATAGGCTGACACCGATTTGACTTCGGCCAACACCGCGCCGTCAAGCGCACCCACCTCGAGCGCATGTTGAGGCAAAACGCGTGGGTCTGACAGCATCACCTTGTCCCCCACACGTAAGCCTGCTTTTTCACCAGCCGTCAATGTGAAGCGGCCTTTGTCCCCAGGTATCACCGTCATGGTAGGTGGATCACACGAGAGCTGCTGCTCCATGTCTTGCACCATCAGACCAATTTGTCGATCGATGTGTCGCAACAACTCGTCGCTGACTTTGGGCGTGCCAACGCCTTGCACCGATGGCGTGATGTCTAACAACGCCTCACCCCGAATAGCAGCACGACCGCTCGCAGCTGAACGCGCCTGCCAGCGCAACACATAACCCGCTTTGCCATCGGTGGTGTAGTGATCGGTTGGCATGACTGAAAACTGCAAATGCCACTGCAGCTTTTCCTCACCATGACCGTACATGGCCCGGTCATAAGCACGCGCGTGAACTGGGTCGGTGACCAAACGCCAATGCTGTGCCTCGTTGGCACGCAGCACCAAGCGCTCGCGGGCAAAACGGGCCAGCTGCTGTGCTTCCAAGCGCTGGCTGGGGATGAATTGCGTCGATACCTCAAAGCCCAAGGACATGACATGGCGCAAAGGGGCTTTGGCCATGGGCGCATGACAGCGCTGGGGCAACACAGGCTCAACGACCGTCTTGGCCAACTGCGCGCGGGGCTCTTGGTTGGCACCTCGGCTGTATTGGGCAAGCTGCAGATCGCGCAGCTTGATTTCTGAAGAGAAGCGGTTGAACTCGCGCAACGCACCCTGGCTATCCATCCAACTGGTGGCCGTCACACGCGTGTGGCTTTGCATGGCAGCCTCCACCAGCGCTTGACGAATGGCTTGCAAACGCTCCTCAGGTTTGAGCTCGCTCGCTTGTGTGAGCATGGGCAAGCTCAGGCACGCCGTCATCAGCGCAGCCAAACAATGACGCAACATGTTCGCTTCCTTAGTGGCTTGTATCGGTTCAAGGGCGACGGTTGTTCAACAACGCAATATAGAGGGTGCGCAAATCGTTCACCACATGGCGATCGAGTGCCAACGTGGTTTCGTAGGTGTCGTCCCCCACAGGGGTGATGCTGACCAACACAGCGCCGTACACCACACCTTCCACACGCGCTCGGAAGGTGTCGTTCATCACCGCCATTTCGGCCACCGTGGTGTTGGCATCGATCTGTTGCCCATAGACCTGTTCGGTCAATGCACGGTAGGCATCGAGCTTAGAAGCGCGAATGGCCAACAAACGTTGCTGAGCAGGTGTGCGGTGGTTTTGCACGCTGATGACGGCATAACCAGTGGCTGTGATGCGCTCGCTCTTTTCAGAAACGGGCGTGATCATGCTGGCTGGTTCTTTTTTCACCATGGGTGCTGGCGGTTGCATCTCAGCACAAGCGCTCAACAATAAAACGGCAGCAGTCAATGCCAAACGGTGGATGCGTGTCATGTCGTTGTCCTTCATATGGGTCTCACGAACGATTCGACACCAAGGGATTCATCTTTAACAAAATACAACACGAATACTTTTGATGTCTTGTGAAAATTTCGCATCACAAGACAATGCTGTGTAGGAATTTTTGACATGAAGACAAGCACCCACTACATCGGCACGAGCCCGTCAGCCAAAGCACTTCGCGACTTGGTGGCCACCATGGCCAACTCCCCTGCAACGGTCATGATCACCGGTGAAAGTGGTTCAGGCAAAGAATTGTTAGCACGCCTGCTGCACGAGCAATCAGACCGCTGCGGCGCGAACTTTGTACCTATCAATTGCGCCGCCATTCCGAAAGATTTACTAGAAAGTGAATTGTTTGGTCATCGCAAAGGCGCCTTCACCGGCGCCGTGGCTGACCGGGTGGGACGCTTCGAATTGGCGCACGGTGGCACCATTTTTTTAGATGAAATTGGCGACATGTCGCTCGACATGCAAGTGAAATTGCTGCGTGTTTTGCAAGAACGCACCATCGACCCGATTGGTGGAACCCGACAGGTCCCCATCGATGTGCGTGTCGTGGCCGCAACACATCGTGACTTAGAAGCAGAAATTTCTGCCGGTCGATTCCGCGAAGATTTGTACTATCGTTTGAATGTTTTGCCGGTGGTGACACCACCTTTGCGTGAGCGCCCCGAAGACATCCCAGAATTGTTGGCCTTTTTTGCCAAAAAATGCGCGAATTTTGGCAAGGCTCCGATTCGTTTCAAGCCTGATTTTTTGACAGCACTGCAAAAGTACGCATGGCCTGGCAATGTGCGAGAACTTTCTAACGTGGTCGACCGTTTCAGTACCTTGTATGCAGGCCAAGAACTCGATCTGCGCGCCATCCCACCCACGTTGCTGCCCAAAGGTTTGGTGTCAGCGCAGGCTGAATTGCAAGCCAAAGCGCCTTTGTTGGCCAAGATGGAATTGACACCCCCGCCTGAGGTGTTGGCCGAGATGACCACCGATCAACCCGAGCCAGAAGACAACGAGATCGAAGGCATCATCATGTTGGCGCAAGGCATGCCGCAACTGCCGCCAGAGGGCCTGTCGTTGAAAGAACGCATGGCGCAGATCGAGCGCAGCATCATCGAGCAAGCGCTGGAGCGCAACTCAGGCAATGTGTCACGCACCGCCAAGTTATTGAACTTGCAGCGCACGACGTTGATTGAGAAGATCAACAAGTACGAACTACGTTCAGCTTGATCAGTTTTGATCTTGGTAGAGCACCGTGATGCTCATGCGTCGGTTGCGCGGGTCGCGTGGGTCTTTGGGATTGAAGGGGTCGGTATCGGCCACACCTTCAATGCGCGCAAAGCGACTCTCTTTGATGCCGTTCTTCTCTAAGATTTGACGCGTGGCCTCTGCCCGCTCTGCAGACAACGACCAGTTGTTGCGCCCCTCTTTGTTTTGGAACGGCACGCTGTCGGTGTGACCACGGATGGCCACTTTGTTGGGCATGTCGGCCAGTGAGGCTGCGATCTCGGCAATCAAATTAGAGGCTTTGCCTTGCATCGACATGCTGCCACTGGGGAACATGGCGAAGTCGGCTTTGTCGATGATCTCGATGCGCAAACCCTGCTTGTCACGCGTGACAGAGACTTGGTCTTTCAGGTCTTGCAGTTTTTTGTTTTCCGACAGCTTTTGTTCGATTTCTTTTTCTAGCTTGGCGAAGTCTGCTTTTTCTTGTGCAGCTGCCACTTCTTTTTTCTGCTCAGGCGTCAGCTTGTCTGGGTCTGAATAGGGGTTTTCATTTTCTTGACCAGGGTCGGTGCTGGGGTTGGGGCCACCTTCAGAGCGAGGGGTCAAACGCTCAAGCAATGCGGTTTGCTTGGCTGCAAATGGAAAACCATCGGGGTCGATGATGGAGCGTCCACCCAAAATACCGTTAGAACCAGCGAGCTGACCGATTGCCACCAAACTTTGTGAGGTGGGCTTGAAATAGTCGGCAATGCTTTTGCGTTGGTCTTCGTTCGAAGCACCCAACAGCCACATCAACAAGAAGAAGGCCATCATGGCCGTCATCATGTCGGCCAACGCAATTTTCCAAGCACCACCGTGTGCACCGCCGTGGCCGTCATCCATGATTTTCTTGATGACGATGACAGGCGCCGGCGCCGCGTCAGCAGGGGGCGCTTCTGCAGGCGGTGGCGTAGGCGCCGCTTGCGCTTCGGTATTTTCGGCGTCTGCCGGCGCTACAGCGTTAGCGTCTTTTTCGTCCGGCGGCATTACTTCCTCAACGCATCAAAGAGTTCTGCAAACGAGGGCTGGTTGTGGTGACTGATGCACACACGCGCGGCTTCAATGACCAAGGGAACAGGGTGACCGTGCATGTTGCCAATGATAATTTGTTGCGCGGCCTTCAAAATTTCGCCATCGTCATCAATGATCTGCTTCAAGCGGCTGCCGAAGGGTTCAAAAATACCGTAGGCCAAGAACACGCCCAAGAACGTACCCACCAGCGCACCACCAATCAAGCCACCCAGCACAGGTGGGGGTTGGTCAATCGCGCCCATGGTCTTCACCACACCCAACACGCAAGCCACAATACCGAGCGCGGGCAGCGCACCGGCCAGCGTGGCAATCGCTTCGGCGTTCTTCATTTCGTTGTGGTGGTGCAGTTTGATCGATGCGGTCATCACATCTTCCACCGCGTAGGGGCTCAACGTGCCTGAAGACACCACCATCAAGCGGATGGTGTCACACACCAAGCCAACCAAACCGTGGTCGTGCAGCATCTTGGGACATTCGCCAAAAATCGCACTCGATTCCGGGTTTTCCACGTGCGATTCCATCGCCACCGCACCTTCGGCCTTCAAGGTCTTCATCAGCTTGAAGATCACCGCAAAGATGGCCACCATGTCGTCTTTGTTGTACATGGGGCCCTTGATCACACGACCCATGCCGCCCATAGCGCCTTTGAAAATGTGGCTGGAGTTGCCCGTGATCATGCCGCCGATACCGGCGCCACCAATGATGAACATCTCAAAAGGCGTGGCTTTGATGATCGGCGCCAAACTACCGCCAGCGATCACGAAACCGCCGAACACGCAGATGAACAAAACGACCAGACCGATGATGGATGACATCTCACTACTCCCTATGCAGGTCGGCACATCCAGAGCGTGTCATGGATGTGCCATTTCAAAATTTCAACAACCTGCAAGATTAACTGATTTTTCAGTTCATCAAGCCGGCTGGCTTGTTACTGGCCGGAACCAGTGACGGAACGCCTTCCCAAGCGTCACGAATTTCTTTCATCAATCCATGAATCTCGTCCAAAACGGTCAAGTCGTTGTGGGCGTTCACATGGAACAAACGGCGGGTGACATAGCTGTACAACTCATTGAGGTTGCTGGCCAAGTCGCCACCTTTTTCAAAATCCAAAGCACCTTGCAGACCCAACACAATGCGGCTGGCACGGGCAATCGCTTTTGATTTTTCGTTGATGTTGCGGTGCTGAATATGACCGCGCGCGGCGACCAAGCTCTCCAGCAAACCATCGAACAGCATCTGAATCAATTGAACGTTATTGGCCGCAGCCACCCCACTGGTAACTTTGACATCGCCGTAGCTTTGAATGGCTCTCATGTTGGCTCGCATTTGATTCACTCCTGTGTTTTTTCTGCTTGACACAGGCAGTATCGGTAGCGTCTGCGTAAACTTGAGTCATCCTCTCGCAACCACAGCGCCGTTTAGACTGACTTCACTTCTTCGGGCGCAACCACTTGCGCTTCGATCACCTCTTCTTGCACTGGCTCAGACTGGGCTTGGGCGACTTCTACATCCGTAGCCTCAACAGGCATCACCTCGGCATGCTCAATCGTTGATGCACTCTCTTGAGCGGCAAGATCTTGCCGCTGCTGCTCTTCATACATTTGCACCTGCTCAAGGCCCTGCGCCAAATCTTGCGCATTGGGCTCCAAGGCAGGTTGCAACACCTCTTCTGAAGCGGTTTGGTCTGTCAGAGCCAACATGGTTGGGTTGTCTTCTTCTGCCGCAGACATCAGCAATTCAGAGAACGGCACTTCGTAGGTGATGTTGGTGCGTTTGTAGAGCATGTCCGTGACACTGTCCAAGGTCTCTTTGAGACGCATGACGATGTCAGGATCGGGGTCTTTGCCTTTGACGGCGCCATATTCAATGCCCACGCGGTAGATGCTGCCCAAATGTTGAGGCGGCAACCACGATTGGATGAAGCCACGCACAGTCGCGATCTTGCGCTGCGATGCAGGCACGCCCGTATCGGTTTCATCCGCTGACTCCATGCCATCGCGGAAAGTTTCTGTGATGTGCGAACGCAAAATGGGTTCGTAGTGCACGCGCAAGGCATCGATCAATGAGGCGTCAAAACCATCCACAGGTTTGCCATTCATGGCGTCCCACAGTTTTTTGCCTTCTAAGCCAGCAAACAAAATATCGGTAGGCGGCTCAGGCATCGGCAAGGGCGGCACGGGTGTTGGCTCAGGCACTTGCGACTGTTGAATGTGGTTGACCTTGTCGATCAAATAGAGGGTCAGGATCACCAGCAACAGCAGGATCCATGACACCATGTTCATCATGAAGTTGCTCATGCGCGTCTCCTCTGCGCAGG
>JACCED011980801.1_pt1 | contig 10152 bp, 11 predicted proteins | sample 7455021 | NCBI WGS metagenome assembly JACCED01 (sample SAMN15323456, study PRJNA562643) | freshwater metagenome | isolation source: river surface water | place: USA:Blue River Watershed | collected 2017-08-19 | reverse complement strand
TTAAAAGCTTTTATAGAATCAAAAGATGAAGAATATTATAACAAATTAAAAGAATTTTGCAAAAAAATATTAAAAAATTATGATTGGGGTAAAGAACCTAAAGAACAACTTATAAAGAAACCTATAAAAGAACCTAAAGAACCTAAAGAACCACTTATAAAAGAAGCTAAAAAACAAATTAAATTTGATGAGGAAAATATGCGAATGAATAATAAAAAAATTCTTCTTGATTATTTTGATAAAAATAAATTAAATGATTATGAATGTATTAAATTAACTCAAAAAGATAATCAATATTTATTAACAGATAATATACTATTATATAAACAAATTGGCAGCATTAGTATATATGGTGCTATTTATAAAAGTAAAAATATTAACACTACTTATAAAGCTATTCCTGAATTTGTAAGTAAAATTCAATTAAATACAGATGTATTCAATAATGAATATAGAATATTAAAATTAATATTAAAATTACAAAAACAATTTTTATTATTTCCTATGATTTATAAAATTATTAGATGTAATAATTTAATTAGAGATAATAAATATCCTCCTATTTTAGCTAAAGCACCTAAACAATATAAAAAATATTCTATTGTTTTATATGAATTATGTGAAGGTGATTTGAATACTTTTTTAATATCTAATAATAATTTAGATGAAAAAATATGGAAAAATATATATGAACAAATTTTTATGTCTATTTTTGCATATCATAGTATATTTTTAGAATTTCATAATGACACTCATTTTAAAAATTTCTTATATCGTAAAATACAACCAGGAGGCTGTTTTTGTTATATTATAAATGGTGAAAAATATTATATTGAAAATTTGGGTTATATTTTGATGTTATGGGATTATGGAAATTCGCAACCTTTACACAAATTATCAGATTCTACATGGTTAAATGATTATAATATTATAAATTTATGTATGCAAAAATCAAATGATAATCAAAAAGGATATTTACCGAAAGAAATTAATATTCCAGAATCTATATTAAAATTACAAAAAGACCTTGCAAATCATATTTATTATAAATCTTATAAAACTAATACATTACCATTAAAATATTTTGAGGGTACAAATAAAAAATATGCGATGACTGAATATCAATGGTTTAAATTATTATTATCTAATAATATTTTATTTTCTAAAACACCTATAGGAAAAGTAATATACACATCAAATTTTGAAAATCCAAATAAATTTTATTATAGTGATAATAAATAAATTTATTTTATAATATATATGATAACAGAAATATTATTATTATCTTGTATTGGCTTATCAAGTTATTATTATACATTATTTTTTGTTCCTTCAGTATCAAATATTATTTCAGTAGAACAACATTATATGATTTTGTGTTTTAGTTGTATATTATTAATAATAGATAATTTAAGTTTATTTAATGACCTTCAGACAGTATTAAGAATTAAAAAAAATAATAAAAAAATAGAAATAATAGGAAATCAAGTAATAGAATTAGTAAATCATAAAATTATTACATATGATTTAAATAAAATAAAAGAAGAACAAATATCACCAAATAAAGAAGAATTATTAGAAAATTATTTTTTTAAAAAATCAAATTCTAGTTCAGATGAAGAAAATAATATTATAGTTCATTAATAATAACATTAATATTGTTTTCTTCATCTATAATTTTAATGAGTTTATCAATATATTTTTTATAATTGGATAATAATTCCTCATTTTTATCTAATTCATTTTTAATTATAACATTAGATAATTTATAATTTTGTCTAATATTATTTAACATTTTTGAGTGTTCTCTTTTAGAATAATCATTACTCAAATCTTTTTTCATATTCATATTCATAAATTGATAATGAGATTTCAATTCTTTTAATTTAGGTAATATTATATCATCTATATTATCTATATTTTCAATAGTATTTATATTATCATTAATATAAGTTATTAATTTAGATTTATTTAATTCTTTTTGTTGTATTGAATAATTCTCTAATTTCTTTAGTGAAAATAAACCTACTATATATAATGATATAAATACAGATGTAAAAGTTAGAGTCTCAAAATTTTGAAAAATAAATGAAGTAATTGGTAAAGTAAGAATTAGCCAACATGTTTTTATTATAAATATCATTTAAAAGTATTTTTTAATAAGTTTTTAAATCAATTTAAAAATATATATCTTTAAATATATATGTCATCTATAACATCTCAATTATATATAAATGATGTATGGTCATTATATTTTCATGACCCATATGATATGAATTGGGATAATAGTAGTTATAAATTTATAACTACTATAAGTAGTGTTGAAGATTATGTTAATATTTATAAGGCATTTGAAGATTTATGGCAACGCGGGATGTTTTTTATAATGAGGGAACATATAATGCCAAGATGGGAAGATGAACACAATAAAAATGGCGGTTGTTTATCATTCAAGGTTAATAAACAAGATTTTAATGAAAAATTATTTGAAATAGGGGCATTAATTTTAGGTGAAACTATGGGAAAAACTGATATGACTTCAAGTTGTATTAATGGTTTTTCTGTTAGTCCTAAAAAAAATTATCATATTATTAGAATATGGCTGAAAAACAATGAAAGAATAAATAAAAATCTATTTAATTTGACAGTTCATCCTTATTCGGTTATTATGTATAAACCACATAACGAACCTTAAAATTTATTTAGATATAAATATTATATTTAATTATTAAAATATGTCTATTTCTACTATTACTTTTGAAAATTTGATTAAAAGCCAAGATTATTATAAAGCAATAATCGATGAATTTAAATTTAATTTGATTTTTTCGAATGATACTCAACGTGTTTTTAAAAGAACTGATTATAAATTATATGATTTAGAATGTATCAATTTTCCACCTGTTCTCCTTAAATTAGTTGAAGATTTATTACATAATACTAATTTAGAAGTTAATATTACAGAAACGTTCATTAATCCAAATAAAGTTAATTATTATGGTAATATTAAAAGTGAATTAACAAATTATAAATTTATTGAAGATATTTATTATAGTGTCAATCTTATTAATACTAATAATAAAATAACTATTGAAACTACAATTGATAAAAAATATAATGAAAATAATATTAATGATATTGATAAATTTCTATTATCATTATTATTATTTTTCATTGAAAATGGATATACCTCATATGTTAAAAATGAGATATTCAAAAAAAATTTGAATAAAATTAATCTTCACTCTTTTGAGCTAAACATAATTTAACACTTCCCATCGAAGCAATCCCATATTGCAATATAATCGGATATGAATTCTTCAAATAAATTTCTACGGTTGAACATAAATTTGTACATTTAGTGAAAATACTTAAATATTTAAGACTAAATACACCTTGAATTATTTCTTGATTATCATTGTTTTTGATTTGTATATTTTGTGTTTCTGTTGCCAATATTGTTTCTTGACAACAGAATTCCCCTTGACAACTTAAGATTAGTTTATTTCCAATATTTTTTATTTCTATATATTCTGCTAAATTGTGCATATCTCTAATAATTTTCTGCAAATATGCTGATGGCATTGTTATTATTGTATTAAAATCTGCAGGTGGTATATCTACATTAACAACATCAATATCTAACATAGATAATTTATATGTTGTTTTAACATTTTTTTCATTATTTTCTATAGTAATTCCTAAAATATTTGGGTCATTTTTAGAAATAAATAAAGATAATATATCTCCATTCTGAATTGTTTTAATTAACATATGAAATTTAAGCATATTTATACCAACATAAATTTTCTTCATACAATAATAACTTTCAAATTTATCAGCGTGTAATTTTAAATGGATTAATACTATATGTGTATTGTCTAATGCTACTATTTTCATACCATTTTCATCGAATTCTAAATTTACATCCATTAAAATTTCTTTCATAGCATCAATTACTGATTTTATAGTAGATGCCTGAATCGTTTTTATTTCTAATATATAATTATCCATAATTTAATTAACTAACCTGAAAAAATCTTTATATATGTAAATACAATGGTTCATCAACTGTTATTTTATCTAATGCTGTCGATGTTTCTTTAATTTTATTATAGACATTATTTAAATAATTACTTGGTTTAACATATCCTTTACCAAATTTTAATGTCTCTTCTAAAAACCACCAATTCTCATAATCGTTTTTTATTGTTTTATTTTTATATTGTAATTCAATTATATTATTTAATTTTGAATAATCGTAACTCATCTATTTTTTTTAGACATTATTTTTTGCATTTCCATATCATATGAATCGCATGTATCACGTATTTCATTCCATTTTTTTGTTTCTTTGCTTAATTCTGGTTCTTGTTTTTCTTTGATATTCCATAATTCCACCAAAGTTTTAATATAATCTTTATTATTGTTTTCATATGCTATTTCTATTTCTTCTAATGTTAATTCTTGTGGTGCTTGTTTTATTAATATATCCATTTCTATATATATTTATATTTAGATAATTTTAATTTCCCATAATCCTCAGATATCTTATATGCCATTACTTCAAATGGATGTTCATTTACTGTTGGAATTATATCATTTATACCTGTCGGCATCATTGACTTATATTTATAAAATAATTCATTTCCTTCTCTATCTTTATATATATATTCATCTAAATCTGGATTAGCTCTTATTAAAATTTCACTATCTCTTCTTCGCGATATTGTATATCCATTTTCCTGTAAATATTTATTCATATTATTATATCGTTGATATATATGTATACTTTCATGAATAAGAATTTTTATTAATTCATCATTATCATTATTAATTATTTTAGGTGCTAAAAATATAATATCTTCTCTTGTATGTGGAAATCCTTCTTCATATATATCACCAATTAATGCAAATTTCCATTTAAAACCATTATCAAAAAATTTTTTAGCAATAATTGAACATTCATCTAATTTTTTTTTATGATTTTCTGTAAAATTATAACATTCATTAACGATTTTATCTATATATTCCGATGAATTCTTCATATCTCTTGCTATTAAATCATATTCACTCAAAGATGATATATATTTATCTGTATCTTTTCTTATAAAATTTATTGTTTCTTCTGCAGTCATATAAATATTAATTATCGGTTCTTCATCATTTGTGAATTTCTCACGATTCTTAAAAATAATAAACATTATTAATATTAAAATAATAACTAATATTGCTATAGTTATATAAATAATATTCTTCATTATTCACTATAAATATAATGATAAATTAATTAAATTTTCTTCTCGCTTCATTATTAAATATTTATCTATTACGTCTTTTGTTATTATAAATGGAAATATTATTGTTTTATCATCAGCCATTTTTATAAATCTATGCATATTTATATGTGAATATATATTATTTATATTTCTCTGTAAATTTCTTACTCCGTCTTCTTCTGTCGTTTTATTTATTATATATTCGATTTCTTTGTCGTTTATTATAATATCGTTATCTTTAATATTATAAGATTTACAAATATCTTTGATTAAATAATTTTTAGCCAATTGTATTTTATCTGCTAATTTATATTTGTCGACTTTTATTATTATCATTCTATCACGTAAAATAGGGTTTATCTTATTTATATCATTAAATGTAAAAAACATTAATGATTTTGATAAATCTAATTTGATTTCTTCTAAATATTTATCTGTGAAACTATCATTTTGACTACTATCTGTCATATGAATTAAAGTATTTGTTATTTCTTCTCCGTGTTTATCATACGATATCTTATCTAATTCATCAAAGAAAAAAATAGGATTCATTACTTTTGCTTTTATTATTTCATCTACTATTTTTCCATATGTTGACCCTTCGTATGTATATAAATGACCTTTTAAATAACTTGAATCAGATATACCACCTAGAGAAATAAATGCAAATGGATATTTTAAAACATTTGCTACACCATCTTTAATTAATTTTGTTTTACCTACTCCCATTGAACCATGAATTCCTATTGCATATCCTTTTGCATCCGGATTCACCATAAATTGTGCCAATATTCTTATTATTTGATGTTTTGTCTCATCGTGTCCATATATTTTTTTATTAAGTTCATTTAAAACATTTGTTAAATATTCACTAATCGAATCATATTTAATATTATAATATTTACCAAATGGAATATGCGATAATGTATTTATCATTTTATATAATTTTGCATATTCTCCACTATATGATGACATTATACTTAATTCATTTAATTTATTCATAATTACTCGTTTATTTGCAATTGATGTATCTGATAACAAAAATTTAAATCTTAATGGAATATTTCCGTCGTTATTATTTGTTTTTAATTCTTCTTCTAATTTCATTATTTTCTCTCTTTCTTTGAGACTTTGATTATCAAAATATTTTAATTCTTCTCTAGTGTATTTATCCAATAATTCATTTCTCTTTCTTCTTGGCATTATTTATCTATTTTTAATTAATATTTATATACAACATCTATAATAATAAGATTTACCGCTATTTTCATTGTATCTTATTATCTCTACAATATCCCCTTGTTTTAATCCATGCCATTTAGCTATAACATCTGTTTTTAAAATAATAGGCATATGTAATTTACTTTTAATTAAATATTTATTCATAATTTCATTTGATTCATCTACAGATAATTTACGATGTGGTGGTACTAATTGATGTTTAGTTGGATTGAATTGTAATTCACTTAGTTGAAAAAATTGCAACATTCCTTTTTTCTTTTGTAAGATTTTATCAATCATATTTAATTGACTTATTGTCGGAGTAGTTAAAATATCATTACCAAAAATTAAAATAATATTATTTTTTCCATTATAATCTGAAATAAATGTATCAATATTATTTTTACTTTTTTTAAGTTGTTCTATTATTTCTTGTCGCATTTTTTTTGTTAATGCAAATATAATTGTTGTATCACTTGTATGAAATTCGATAATATTATTTTCATTATAAAATTCTTGTCTGTCAATATCTGCTTCATGTTCTTCAAATTCATCTATATTTTCTCCTCTTAATTCAAATAACATGGATTTTAAATTTTCTATAGCCCGGTCAATTTCCATTTTTATAATTATTATTTCTATCTGTTTATATATCATTTTTTATTTATAAATAAAAAAATGATTATTTAAAATAATTTAAAAAAATAATAATGTCATTTGAATCTATTATTAATTTTATTTCAAAAATTGATTATTCAAATAGTGAATTATCTGTTTGTAATTATTTTCGAGGTGATATTAATGAATATTATAGAATTGGTAATGATTATATAAATTTATTAAAAAATACTTTTAATAATTATCGAACTTTTACCCATAATTCTATTACTATTATCAATAATAATTTATGGTTTTATATTAAATTTTCGATAGATAATAATGAAATTTATTGGACTATTCATATTGCAGATAATTTAGAAAAATTAAATGATAGAATAAATAGAATTAATTATTATTAAAATTTTTGTATTTTTATTCATTCTTAATTCTAAATCCTTTCCATCCATCTTTATGATAAATTCCATAAATCTTCTCAATATATGACCGTAATTGTGTTCTGTCTGGTTGTTTTTTACCTTTAGCAATATTATCAACTCCCCAAGTTTTGAAATCGTTGTATAATTCCATAATTCCAATCTTTTCTTTTGAAGTTTCATCTGTAATAATTCTATCATGAACATATTGACCGATAATATCGTTATTATCTTTATATTTCTGTGTTGCATTAATAACCTCTCTCGGTTCAATAATTTTATTTGGATTAATATTTTTATGTCTTTCAATTAACATCGAAATAAAATAATCAGCATATCTATCAAATTTATCTGATAATTCTAAATCCATCATAAATTCATTTGGTTTTGATGGGTCAGGATTTTCACAGAATCTTGATGAAAATTCAACAACTCTCAATCTACGCCAAACTCCACCATCTTGAGATGGAATTTCTGGCAATTCATTACAAGCCAATATCATCTTGAATTGTGGCTTAAATTCATAAGGTTCTTTATATAATCCTCTTGTTAAAATTCTATCATTACCCGATAATTCTTTCATATAACCAACATTAATTTTATCATTTTCGTTCGGTTCTTGCATTACTGCAAATCGTCTACCTTTCATTCTTTCAATTTCACCTTGAGCAGAATTAGATGCTGCGCGTTTTTGAGTTAATAATGCAATTGGTAGTGTTGCATAATAATCACCAACTGATTTTTGGATTAAATCTAATAATCTACTTTTACCATTACTACCCTGACCAGTGAATATATAGAATCTTTCTTGTGCGATTGACCCGTCAATAATACATGCCAGAATATCTAATACATAATTTCTAACATTAACATTTGTAAATACTTTTTCGAAGAATTCATTAATTTCTGTTATTTCTGGATATTCTGGAGAATAAGGAATATAATTACGTTTTGTAGATAATGAAATATAATCATCTGGCATACCTTCACGAAAAATATGCATTTTCATATCATATACTCCATTTTTGAATCCTATTAAATGAGGTCTACAATCCAATAATTCCTCGAAATTTTCATCAATAAATAAACATTTACATTCTTTCATTACACTATCTTTATAAGATGTCTTTTTTAGGTTTGATGCTATTTTCATAGCATCTGAACCACGTTTTCCATAAATAGTCTGTTGTGATTTATCATATGCATTATTACTACTCATACTATTATAATGAATAGCTCTATCTAAAAATTTTCGACAAATTTCTTCACTCAATGAACGACGTAAATTTAATCCTTCACGTGTTTTAATCCAACAATGCGAATCTCTATCGTATTTATACCATGTATCTTTATTAACTGCTTTATATTCTCCTTTATAAATTACTTGAACTAATTTAGCTACGTCATAATGTGCGCCTTCTGACCCAATCGCAGTATCAATTAAAGGAATTACCGAATTATCAATAATTTCTTTATAACGTTGTGGATTATCACTTTTTGCCCACCAACGTAGAGTACCCATACCCAAATGGTCTTTACGCATTTTATCCCATAATGTTTGACATTCTCCCTCAATATAATTACTACCAATTTTCGAAAATTCGGTCCATTGTGCTAATAATCTATAATCGATATTACGCAATACCCAACCTAAATTAATCCAATCATTATAACGTTCTGCACGTGTTTGTGATAAACATTCTGTTATTAATTCACGTGCTAATATATAATCATCATCATTAGTATAATTTTTAATAATATTAACTTCTTTTTTTAGTAAAATATTACTTTCTAATTTTTCTTTTAATTTTTTATCTACAATAGGTAAAATATGTCTAATGTATTCATCAATTTCGGTAACATAACTTTCATTAATTTTAGTTGGATTACTTGTAATATTTCTCATTGAAAATAATTTGATATATGATATTTCAAGTTCTGCAGATGGGATATAATCTTCTTTTAATACAGTTGAATTTTCAATATAATTATAAATTTTAGTAACTCTATATGCTTCAGATTCTGGTTTTTTACTTCCATACATCTGCCAACAATTAGCATTAATAATTGCTTTATCAATGACATCTTCATATTCATTACATAAATATAAATCCTTGAAGATTTGAGAAGCAATATCTAAAATTTTTTTTCTAATGAAAAATTGTGTATTATTATCTATAATCACATACGGAAAAATAATATGAATACCATCTTTAATTTTATTTCTAAATTCTGTAGGATATGGTTTTTCCATTACATAAGCAATATTACTTTTTTCATCTACATCTAAATAAGTATTGATAATCTTGAAATAATTATCAATAATTTTATTAATATTATCATCATTATATAAACGTTGTATATATGTTTCACCATCATCATTAATTGGCATAGAAAATCTAAAATCTAAATCAATTCTTAATGGACTAGGCTCGACTGGTTTTTCTGTATAATGTAAAGTTGTACCATTAGCAATTGCTAATGAATATAAATTTAAGAATTCATTATATTCATCATTGGCTATAAATAGAGAAATTTTAGGATTTCCAATACTTGTATTTGTATATTGTTTACCTTTTTCAACTTTATGTTTTAAAATAAAGCTTTTAAACTTCTCT
>JACCED011207440.1_pt1 | contig 10152 bp, 6 predicted proteins | sample 7455021 | NCBI WGS metagenome assembly JACCED01 (sample SAMN15323456, study PRJNA562643) | freshwater metagenome | isolation source: river surface water | place: USA:Blue River Watershed | collected 2017-08-19 | reverse complement strand
GCTCCAATCAAAAGCGCACCGGGACGCTGCGGAAGTTCTCCGCGACGCCGTAAAAAAGCGACCTGCGGATATTCGGCCCCTCTACAAGCTAGCGTGGCTTCTTGCGACAACGGAGGATGACTCCGTGCGCGATCCTGCGGAGTCGCGGCGTCTCGCAAACTACGCAATCGAACACGGCGCGAACAAGGAGCCGATGATGTACGATGTGCTCGCCGCAGCCTATGCAGCAGCGGGCGAGTTTGACCGGGCGGTTGAATCAGCGGAAACAGCCATTGGTATTTTCAAAGGCATTCCGAATGCTTCCGCAGATGTGCGAATGGCCATCGAAAGACATGCCCAGGCTTTTCGCGAAAAGAAGCCGTGGCGGGAGTGATTCGTCCATCGCCTTCGCCCGCTTGCTACTTCGTGACCGGCGCAGTGAAAACGGTTTTGCGCGCATTGTTGCCCGCATCCATGTCGGGTCGCGTGATCTGGGAATAAACGCCCACCTCCGTGCCTGTGAGAAACAAGGGGGCGGGAAGCGGCACGCGCACCGTGTGGACTGATCCGGGGGCCAGCGTGTTGACACTGAACTGGGAAACGCCAGTGGGCGTTGAGACGCTGAATGGTATGTTCGCAAGCGGTGACGTTCCTTGATTTTGCACATTCACCTCCACGGAGCCGGATTCGTTGCCAGAGGCGGGATAAATCACTTGAGAAGCGACCGCAGCGTCCAGAATGCCCGGGGTGTCCCTGCGGAGAATCCGTCCAATACTCAATGCCCCGGCGCCCGTCTGCGCATCAGGGCCGGCGGCTCCCAACTCGTTGGTGTAAGCGAACACCAACTCCACCGCCTCGTTCGCGCTCAACCGCGCACCATTTTTTCCAGCCTTGGTCATCACCGCTGCCACTGCACCTGCAATGATCGGTGCGGAGGCCGAGGTCCCGGAAAATTCAACGAGCTTCTCTTCCGGATACGCCGCGTTCACCGCCCAGCCCGGTGCGGAGATTGCTGATTCATCCGCCGCATTCGAGAACAGCAAATGCTCGCCCGAAGCGTCAACAGCAACAGCTTTCACCACTCCTGGGTACGCCGCGGGGTAAGTGGGTTTTTCGTAACTGTCATTTCCCGCGGAAGCCACTAGCACCACGCCGTTCCCGATCGCATACCCCACCGCTTCCCGCACCAACGGGCTGTCGCCGTAGGATCCCATCGAAATCGAGATGATCTGGTTCCCATCGTCGACCGCGCGGCGAATCGCGACCGCGACAGTCCATGTATCCGAGCGCCCCTTGTCGTCGGCAACCCTGTAGGATGTGAGTTCGGCTCCGGGAGCAACGCCCTGTGCCTCGGGAAGACTGCCCGTGATCAAGGAAGCCACCGCCGTGCCGTGGCCGTTCCATGCCTGCGGAGCGACCGCGCTTTCAACGATCATCACATTTTTAACTTCCGACTTGAACGTGGTGTGCTGCGCGACGCCCGTGTCGAGAACCGCCACTTTCACGCCCGCGCCCCGAGACGCGTCCACTTTTCGCACCCCAACCCACTCGAGCAACCCTTCACCAAGCGGCACCGCGTTGGCCTGCACTTCCCCGCCACGCGGATTCGGCGGAATCACTGGAAAGACAAAACCCTGCTCCTCGCTTCCATCTAGCAACTCATCCAAGCCCGCCGGATCCTCCACGCGAATGCGCAGGGACAACATGCCGTCCTTCCGGTCCATGATCGGAAAGCGGCCCTGCGCTCTTTCCAAAAACTTTTCCAGCGCTCCACGGTTTGCAAACCGCAGGGCGCGCTGACCAGAAAGCGCACCCAACATAAACGCCTTGGGATCCCGCAGCACTTTCCCCTTGTAGATGATCTGCCCTTCTGGCGCCGCCTCTTGTTCCGGAGCCGCAATCTGCGGCGCATCTGCAACTGGAAAAGAAAGGGGCAGCGCGGGCTTAAAGGCGGGCCTCGCAGGCTCGGGAGACTGCATCCTACCAAATTTCCACCCCAGCACCGCCACGGCTGCAATCGCCGCAAACTGCCACGCGGATCGGGGTGGAAGGTTCACACCCTCTACACTAAACCAATCGCACTCCGCGTCTACGCAAAAACAGCTGCAACCGGTTGCGCGCGATTGCCAATTGAGAACGGCCGCCCGTTGGGCGCGATCACCGGTTTATCCAGCGGAAGTCCCGCCGCCCAGCCGATCGTCGCGTGGAAATTCCCGACCGTCACCCCCTGCCCAACCGGCTCCGCACCGAGCGCGTCGCTGGCCTCGTGCACGTAACCGCGGCGGATCCCTGCACCCGCCAGGACTGTGGAGAACACCTTAGGATAATGACCGCGACCCGAGCCATTAAACTCGGGCTTGCGCCCAAACTCCGTCGCCACCACCACAAGCGTGCTGTCCAGCAAACCCTTCGCTTTGAGGTCCAGGATGAGCGCCGCGTACGCCTGGTCAAACTCGGCCCCGGGCCCCTCCTCCATGCCTTCCTCAAGATTGTTGTGCATGTCCCAGCCGTCGCTTTTGACTTCCACAAAACGCACCCCAGTCTGCACCAAACGCCGAGCAAGCAAACACCCTTTTCCAAAATCCGAATTCCCGTACGCAGCCTGCACCGCCTGCGGTTCCGCCGACAAGTCGAACGCCTTCAAGTCCGAGCTCTTCATCAACCGGACCGTTGCATCGTAAAAGGCGTTGTAAGCGCGCACATTCGAATCTGAATACTTTTCGAGAAACGCTCGGTCCACCTCCCGTGAGATATCCAGCCGCTTCTCCACCTTCGCAATGCCCTCGCTGTTGCGCGAATGCTGGAGACCCTCCGACGGATCCAAAATCGCGAGCGGCGTGTAAGTCGCCGGGAAGAATCCATTGCCACTGTCAGCATTGCTATTGATGCAAACGCTTGAGGGGATCGAGTCGTGGCTTGCGCCAAGGTAATGCTGCGCCCAAGCGCCGAGCATCGGATGCTTGATGGTCCCGCGCGGGTCGTACCCGGTCCGCATCAGATAAATCGCGGCCCCATGCACGCCCACCTTTGCGGTCATTGAGCGGATCACGCAGATCTCCTCCGCGACCTTTGCGATCTTCGGGAGGAACTCGGAAACCTGGAAGCCAGCCTTAGTCGAAAGCGCGCCCTTGGGACCTTTGCTTTTACCTTCCTTGGGATCGAAAGAATCAATGTGGCTCATGCCCCCGCGCAGTTGCAGGAAAATGATCTGCTTCGCCGAGCCGAAGCCGCCCGGCACCGCCTGCTGCGCCGACGCGGCGGCTCCTGGCGAGCTTTTGCTTTCTTCCAGCTGTTCCTTCACAGCGCCATTGAGCGGGCCAAATGCGGGCAGAACCGTCACGCCGAAGGCGAGGCTGGCACAGCGCTCCATAAATGCGCGGCGCTGCATGCAATCAAAACGTTTGAAGGAGTGGTTCATAGCATGGAGTTGGTTGGTGCTTTTGAGATCAAGGCTCTCGCGGGGAATCTCTGGCTACTGTACGAAAATAAATTCACGCGTGTTCAAAAACGCCCAAGCCAGATCGCCGATGACAAAATCTTTTTTCAGTTTTTGTTCCATCGCTTCCATCTCAGCATCGGACGCGTTTCTCCCGAAGAAACTGAGGTACAAGTGCGCGATTTGCTTCTGCGGGGCGTTGTATGCCAGGGCTTCCCGCATCAATGCGGATTTGTTTCCAGTGACAATCCCCTGCACATCGCCGTTCATCATCAGCAGCGCTTGGGGCACGCCGCCCTCCACGGAATTGGAATCTGCGATCATGCGGTCGGACTGCCCGAAGTTTCGGAGGAAATGCGACTCTCTTGCCGGTTGTTGAATCTCGGAGGCGCGAGCAAGCGTGAGCTTTCCTGCGCGAACCGGCGTGCCGCCCGTGTAAATCTCTTTCCCGCCGCGCCGCAATTTTTCCTTCTCAATCATTTCCGCTTTTGCGCGCATCGCCGCCGGCGAAGGAGGATCCTCGGGAATGTCCATTTTGCGGACACTCTCCGCGCGACTGAGCTTGTACCGATCCAGTTCCGCGCCGACGGCGAGCGTTACAATGGAATCCCAAGCCTGCTCCGCACTCATGCGCCTGAGCACTGGCCCGGGAAACAGGTAATGCCCCGCCTCCAGATCAGGCGTGGCACTCGCCTGCGCTTGGTACGCGGAGGTGTTGAGCACAATCCTCTGAAACTCGCGCAGGTCGAAGTGCACACGCTTCATCTCCTCAGCGAGATGCTTCAGCAGCTCCGGATTGGACGCCTGATTGGGATCATCCAAATCGGAAATCGGCTCCTGCACTGCGATGCCAAAAAGCTTTTTCCAAATCCGGTTTGCGATCGCGCGCGCGAACCGTGGATTTTCCGGACTGGTCATCCAGACCGCGAACTGGTCCCGCAACACCTCGGGGCTTTCGTTCACACCGCCGTTCTCCTTTACAGCACCGGCCTGATCCCTGCTCCACGAAATCAACTGCGGATGCACCGGATCGCCCGGAGCCGCGTCCTTGTAGGCGTAATCGGCTGGGAATTTCAGCGTGTTCGTGGCGATCGTGTCCACCTTCGCCATGTTTGGTCCGAGGATTTGGCGAGCAATCTGTTTATCCAGAATTCCCTTGGACGCTTTGATGGGCGCCTTGTTGTCATTGAGTTGAAGGGTCGCGCCGAAGAACGCTGCCATTTCGTAAAAATTCCGCTGCGTCCACTCCGCCATGGGGTGGTCGTGGCATTGCGCGCACGCGACATTCGCACCCAGAAAAGTCGTCAGAGTGTTCGAAAGATTGTCGAGCGGCATGCCGCGATCCCGCAAAAGATAACCGACCGGGCCCGTGCTCGAAATCCTGCCCTCTGCGGTGAGAAGCTCGTAGACAAAAGTGTCCCAGTGCGCGTTGGCCGCGAGCCGCTCTTTGATCCACTCCTGATACACGAAAGAGGGCACGCCCTTTCCGAAGTCATCCTTCAAACGCAGCATGTCCCCAAGCCAGTTGAACATTTGCGAATTGTAGCCCTCGGAGTTGAGCAGATCGTCAATCAGCCGCGCCCGTTTGGTGGGACTTTCGTCGCGCAAATAGACCTGTATTTCGGCCGCCGTGGGAATGCGTCCCGCCACATCAAGGTAGATTCTTCGCACGAACTGCTCCTCAGAAGTTCTCGGGTTGCTTTTCAACCCCGCCTTTTCCAAACCAGCCTGCACAAGCGCGTCCACTTTCGCGGCGGAAACCGACGCGGGAACAACCGGCGCAGGAAGAAGCCGCGTCGCCTTCTGCACAAAATCACGGTCCTCCGGAGTCAACATGTCCGCACGAACGGAAACAGTCCTGCCATCCCCGTCGCGCACCTCGATCTGATCCGGACCCGCGGAGACCAACTCCGCTTCTTTCCTGCCGATTTCCGGACTTGTCCAAGACCGCCACACGCTGGTGGGCAGGGAAGGCTTCAACGTGACGCGGGCGGCAGATGATCCCGCTGCCTTGGCCTTCGCGGACCGCTTGGCCGCCTTCGCAGGCGCCTCAGCGGGCGCGTCAACGCCCAGCGCGATCGCCGCGCCAAGACAGAGAATGACCGCAAACACCGGTGGTCCAAAACGACGCAGTTTACTGGCCGGAGGCGAGGGCTTGTCTTGAGGCATAACGAGGGCGGTGAAGGTGGACATCTCCCTAAACACAGCGCGCTCCCGAAAGTTGCGTCCGAAAAGGACCCGCCCACGGGCAAACGGCCCGCTGCGACCCTCCCTTCGTGAAGCGGCCACGCCTCCAGATCCGCCAAACAGCCAGCTCTGGGAGGGTTCGCTGGCTTGACAACTTTCTGCCCGGGAGCAGCCTGTTGATGGCTACCAACCACCCCCCAATGAAACGACGTTCCTTTCTACGCAGCGCAGCGCATGGCGCACTCGCTTCCGCGCTTTTAAAGATCGCCCCAACCGAACTCCGGGCGGCACCTGCAGACAGCCCGCTCATCATCGACACTCACCAGCACCTTTGGGACCTCTCCTTTCAAAAACTGCCGTGGCTTGATGGCGTTCCAAAAATTCTCAACCGCAGCTACACCCCTGAAGACTACCGGAACGCGACACTCGGACTGAATGTCAAAGCCGTCTACATGGAGGTGGATGTCGCGCCCGAACAGCACACCAAAGAAGCGGAACACATCATCGCCCTCGCAAAATCCGGCAACTCCCAGACGCTTGCCGCAGTCATTGGCGGAAACATTGCTTCAGCTGAATTCGCTTCCTACATCGGCCGCTACAAGGGCAACCCCCTCGTGAAAGGGGTGCGTCAAGTGCTGCACGGTGCGGGCACACCCGCAGGCTTCTGCCTTCAAGAGAACTTCATCAAAGGCATCAAACTTCTCGGAACTCAGGACATGAGCTTCGATCTCTGCATGCGTGGAGCCGATCTGATGGACGCGGCAAAACTCGCCGCGCAATGCCCCGAAACCCGCTTCGTGCTAGACCACTGCGGCAACCCCGACTTGAAGTGTTTCCGCCCATTGCGCGCCGGCGAGGAAAAGCCCAAGCACACGGCGGATCAGTGGCGGCGCGCCATCGACGCGATCGCGAAAAACAAGAACGTGATCGGGAAAATCAGCGGTGTGGCAGCAAGTCTTCCAAGCGGTGGCGACGCCTCTGACCTCGCTCCCGCGGTGAACCACTGCCTTGATGCATTCGGACCAGACCGCGTTGTTTTCGGCGGCGACTGGCCAGTATGCTTGCTCGGAGCCGAACTGAAACGCTGGATTGATTTCTTGCGGGAAATCATCCGGACACGCCCTGCGGCCGACCAGGAAAAGCTCTGGTCGGCGAACGCGATACGACACTACTCCCTGAAGCTCTGATGCTGCGTTCCCTCCCTCCGCGCGGATGGATTCTTGCCGCAGCCTTTTCGTGCTGCTGCCATGCGCTCAACGCCGCTGAGACGCCAAATAGCCATGGGTGGCCGCAGGCTGCCGGTCCCGCCGGCACATGGCGCGTGCACGACGATTCCGCGCCCATTCGCTGGAGCGTGACGCGGAACCAAAACATCTTCTGGCGCTGCGCCCTGCCCAACGGCGGACAAAGCGGCATTGCAGTCTGGGGCGATCGTTTGTTTCTCACCACTTTCGACTCCTTGCAACCCGGCGAGAAATTTTCGGGCAACATTCTGGGCCACTGCGTGGACGCAAATTCCGGAAAGATGTTGTGGTCGGTAAAACTCAGCGGCCCGACACCAAGCCCTGTGCTGTACGCATACAGCGACTCAACGTCACCGACTCCCGTCACGGATGGAAAACACGTCTGGTTTTTCAACAACAGCGGCGAAATGGGCTGCTGGGATTTTGAAGGACGCGAAATCTGGCGTCGTTCCTTCGAGCCGTGGGGCAAGCCTTACCCGTTTAACAAGCAGCATGAACCCATGCTGTTTGAGGGAGTGCTTGTAAATGTGGAGCCGCCCGCCGGAAACCCGCAGGAAAAGTTTGGCTGGAACTATCTGTGCGGAATCGATGCGCGCACCGGCAAACTCCGCTGGGTCGCTCAGGACGCGACGACAACTTACTGTACTTCGGTGTTTGGACGCACGGCCGACGGCTTGCCCGCGGTGCTCACCGGGCGCGGCGGCCATCATGAGGTGCCGGAGACGCCTGTTGGATTATCGCTGGTATCCCTCGCCGCGGGTAGCGAAGGCAGGACGTTGTGGCGCTACGTCCCCGAGACCAACTCGGATGGCAAGCCCATGCTGGAGCCTGGGTCGCCCGATGTGGCGGCATGGCAGGCTCTTTATACGATGCACTGGGACGCGAGGCACGCGTATTGGTTCAGGCTGAATCCGGAGGAGGCGCATCTGGTCTTCGACAGCCGCACCGGCAGACTCGAGCACGAGCAGTCGCTGGTCAAAAATGTCGATTACCGGCAGTGGGACCCGGCAAGCCGCGCGCTGGCGCTGCATGCGAAAGTCGATCTGCGTGAAATGCGCGAACTTTCCCCACGCAGCACCCTTGCCAAGGACGAGGTCATCCGCGTCCAGCCTGCTTGGCACTGCAACATTGTTATCAACGGGTACCACTATTTTCTCACGAGCACGGCGCATCGCCGCAACCGGCATTCCCCTAAAGGCCGCGCGGGTCCCTCGCATTGCATCGGTCGCGTTCACATTGAATCCGGAAAAGTAGAGTATCTCGAGGTGCCGGTCACGGTCGTGCGGAAGCAGGGGGCCGAAGATGAGCTTGTCTACGGCATCGCGCAGCGCACGAGCACGCTGAACAACGACGGCGTGGATATCGCCGCCGAGGACCGTTCGCGCACGGACAGGTGGGAGATTCCAGCATTCTGGGGGAGCCCGGTTGCAATCAACGACGCGATTTACGTGACGACCATGCTCGGGATCACTTACGTGATTGATTCAAAAGCCAAGGTGCTCGATCAGCGCGCGCTGCTTGCCATCAACGACCTCGGTCCCAATGGCGAGACCTGGAGCCTGAACTCCATCAGCTGCGACCGCGGCCGGATCTATCACCGCAGTTTGAAGGAGCTGGTCTGCATCGGCTCGTCTAAGGGCGCGGCGCAATAGCCGCTGATGCTTTCGGGTGCCCGCCCGCTGAATTTATAGCGGCGCGCGCCGTGCACCAGAATGCTGAGCAGACTTCTTGGGGCTCTTTCAAGGGTCGACATTCCCACGCACCGCTGTGGTAGCCTGAGACACTTGAATTCCATTCACGAAAATTTTCTCAACCGAAAAGAATCACTCGAGCGCGAGGTGGGCTTTCCGGTTTTCATCAGTGGATTAACCGGGCCGCTGCGCATCTTTCAGCGCGAGGGCGGCCACAGGCACTCCATCGATGACGCAGCCACGGCCTGGTACGCGCTCCAAAAAGCGCCGGGAGCACAGGCGGCTCTGGATCTTGGAACCGGAGTGGGCACGGTGGGACTGATCGTGCTGTGGGGGCTTGGCGCAAAGGCGTCGCTGACCTGCGTTGAGGCGCAGCAGGTGAGCTACGACCTGCTCAAAGCCAACATCGCATGCAACGGACTGCAATCGCGCGTTGAAGCGCTGCACATGGATCTGCGCGAGCTCAATCTTTCGCGCAAGTTTGCGCTCATCACCGGCAGTCCGCCGTATTTCCCAGTGGAAGCAGGCACTCTTCCCTCTGACACGCAAAAGGCGCATGCGCGCTTTGAGTTGCGCGGGCACGTTGGGGATTACGCCGAGGCAGCCAAACGTCACCTCGCACCGGACGGCTTGTTCGTGTTCTGCTTCCCATTCCTGCAAAAAGCGCGCTGCATCCAGCTCGTGCACGCGACGGGCTTCGGCATTGTCACAATGCGCGATGTCCACCCTCGCCGTGACCGGCCCCCGCTATTTTCACTCTACTCAGCGCGTCTGGGTTGGAGCAGCCCGATTGAGGAGGAACCCCCGTTTGTCGTTGCAGAGCCCGACGGGAGCTACACGCCTGAAATGACCGACATGCAGTCCAGCCGCGGGTTTGGCCCCGAGGGAACAAACTGCATTGCCTGAACAAGCCTGGGCGCAGTAATCGCATCACCCTCAACGGATCCGCATCATCGGATCCCTGGGGCCTTCCGGCGCGAACCGGCCTCTACGCACGCGATCCGGCGGAAAATTCCGGCGGCAGTCCAAGCCTGCGCGCCACGCGCAGCGGCCTGCGCAGCGCCTCCTGCATCCGGAGTCCCTCATCGCCCTCGCGAAGATCCCTGCACGCGGGATGCGCTTCCGGCGACGCAATAATTCCAAGCTGATGCAGGACGTGGGCGGTGCTGTGCTTGTAAGCCGCCGCACTCATGCCGGCGTCCATGCGGAACACTTGGTCTTCCAGAGACTGGAACGCTTCGAAAACTTTGTACACGCGCGTGTCAAAGCGGCCGGTGCCAGACTTGAACTTCTTCGCGGGGCTCTGGTCTTCAAGCCACATGTCTTTAGCCGCGCAGATCAGGGGCGCACCGCTGACAGCCGCTCCAATGAGCAGCGGAAGCCCGACTTTGATCGCCGTCGCAATGCCGAAGTCGTCCCCGCTGTGCGCCGAGAAATCAAGCTGCAGGTCGCGACACATCGCAGCCCAGTAAAGAAAATGCGGCTCATCAAGCGTGCTGATTTTTCCGCCCACGAATTTCGGATGCTTCGCGAGCTCCCAAAGCAGCCATGGTCCGAAGGGGCGGGCCCACGGGACGAACGCCGGCTCCAGCGCATGCACGATTCCCGGCCGGAT
>JACCED010639066.1_pt1 | contig 10154 bp, 9 predicted proteins | sample 7455021 | NCBI WGS metagenome assembly JACCED01 (sample SAMN15323456, study PRJNA562643) | freshwater metagenome | isolation source: river surface water | place: USA:Blue River Watershed | collected 2017-08-19 | reverse complement strand
TCTACCCATAGTTCTTTCATACTAATTCCTCAACAATTCCCAACACTTCTGCTAAAATTAGGCAAACGCCAGCCATTAATAAATTTCCTGTCATTAACCAGCAGCCTGCTCCTATACGAATAAAACTTTTTGCAAGGCTGACATAAAAATGTCCCTTGCTTGTATCTTTAGGTTGAATTTCTATCATAGGTTTCCTGTGTGGGCAACGCCCTTGATTGTAGTTACAATTTTCTGTAATTTCGAGGTTACATGTTTTGCACTTCATTGTTGTCTTTCCGATACACGTTTTCTTAGATCGCTTGAGCTAAATCTATGATCACGTTTGTTAAAATGTAATTGTATTCCACGCTTGCGACAAATGTCTTTGCCAGTGAAATCTTTATCCCTATATTCCTCACCTAATATTCTAACATCAATGTGATACATCTCCAATATGTCCTCTAAGTCTTTCTCAGTGGAATAGGGGATAATTTCATCTACATACTTTACAGCATTTAGCTGTGTGTAACGTTCTACTATAGTTTGAATAGGACTGTTCTTATTTGCTCGATCAATACTGGGATCAAATTGTAAACCACAAATAAGATAGTCGCATTGTTCTTTAGCTTCTCGTAGCATACTAACATGTCCTGCATGTAGCAAATCAAATGTTGAACAGGTGAATCCGACTTTCATAGCACTATTATACAGAATAAAAAAGGGCTTTGTCAAGCCCTTTGAGTTTACTTGTGCAAGTATGGTAATAGATTCGGCGGACGCCATCCGTCGGGTTTGAGGACCTTACCGTCTTCTCGCTTACGGACCTTACCGGTCTCTTCATCAATCTTGGCAAAGTTAGTACGCATGACTTCATTCCATGCTCCTTCGCCGTCTGCGCCCATTGAGTTAATAGCACCAATGGTCACAACAAGAATGTCAATCAATGCATCGAGTTGTTCTTCTTGATTGGTTGCTTCTTGAAGTTCTTGGAATTCTTCTTCAACAAGTCTTTTATAAAGTGCAAATTGCGAAGCATTAACTTCGCACACAGTTTGGTCGCAAGCAACCATAAATTTACTTTGGTCTTTAAATGGATTGGTCATGTTATATAAACGTCGTTTGGTTTTTCGTTAGATTTAAGCATTATAGCATTAGTGTCGACTCTACGTATAGTAATTTCTTTGCCGTTTTCTTCAACAGTAATACCTCGTGTCCAACGACCATGCTCAACATAGATCCAATCATTGACATTGACATCTTGCTGTTCTGGTCCTACTGCCCAAACTTTTGCCCATCTTGGCTTAACACCGTGACTCTTACCGTCATCACTTTGAATGATAATTCCTGATGCAGTAGTTTGTTCCTCAAAACTCATGTCTGTAACTAAGACATTGTCTCTTAAAGGTTTGAGTTTTCCTTTGACAACGTTCATTTTTATCCTTTATTCTTCTTTTGGTTGAGGTCTACCAGTATAGTACTCTGCCATAACATCTTCACGCTTACGAATGATCTTGCCACCGGGACCAATTTCGTCTCCGCGAGCATTGACTCGAGCATTTCCTACTGCTAATGTAGCTTCGTTTCTATTTCTTAATTTATCAAGGTCAAGTTCTTTGCCTTGAAATGTTCTGTAAACTGCTTTTTGTGCCATGATAGGTCTCCTTAATATATGTACTTATCTCAAAAACTCTTTCCAATCAAGATTGTATTTAATACTATCGATTCGGTGAATACCAATTTTGTAAAGTACATAACTTGCTACACTACTTCCTCTACCCACACCCCATAGTATTTTGTGTTCACGAAGTGTGTCTACCAAGTATTTAAGCAGTCTTAAAACGTCCAACATATTTTTGTTTTTAAATGCTGCCAATTCTTCGGTGATACGATCTAATTCTTGAGAGTTAGTACAGCGATCAATTAGCCATTTTTCAATGTCTAATTCTTTATATTCAGAAGGCATGAACCAATCTTGTTGACAGGCTTTATCGAAATCTTCTCTTGGAATTGAGTATAAGGTTTTGTCAACTATGTTAAGGTCAAGGTTAGATAGTTCTTTGAATTTTTTAATTTCATCAGAATCGTCCATAAGAACTTGACCTAATAGATCCAATTTATTTTTATAAATTAAATCTATTAAATCTTGTTCTTGAAAGATTGGATTACTAAAGATGTCAGACTTCATCCAGCTATTTTAGCTAACTTTAACTAAGCTGTCAAGATCTTTATCTCTTTTTTGATATACCTGCTCTAATTGCTTTGAACGTCGAACGTTTAGTTCTGTTCGGTAAAGATCAATGAATATCGAAATCTGTTGCTTTACAGAAGGATTAGTAGTTTGCCAATATTTTCTGCTAAGTTCTTGTAACTTATTTTCGATCTCGATATCCTTTAATTGACCGAAGTCTTCTGCTAATGGATGTATCATGCGTACTCGCCTAAATATTTCATGAAGATAGTATCGCCGCCATCTGCGGTCCATGCTTCAACAAATCTACTTTTGTTAACATCGATGCTAACTACAAACGGATCTGGGAAAGCACTATCAGCTGTTGTGATATTTAAACCCGAAGTTCTTGTTATTGTTTGAGAATTGTCTAACGAAACAGCTAATTTGGTTCTCGGAACCATAGTTAGTGTTCCTGTTGCTGTTGTAAGTGTAACTGGTGCACCATCCGGTACTGTAGATAATCTTAAACCGGTACCGTCTATAACTTCAAGAATATAATAATCTGTTCCAGATGTTACACCACCGAAACCAGTGCCCGTAAATTTAATTGGCATTCCTACATACATACCTGTAGTGCTGGAAACAGTTACTCTGTTTGCATTTGGATTAAGTTCGGCAAATGTAGCTGTAGCAGATCCTGAGAATGCACCGCTGTGAGTTGCAGTTCCTGTTCCACTAAACGATCCACTTGCTCCTGTAACGCCTGTGCCTGATAAAGCATTAGCATAACTTGTTGCAAGACTAAATCCTGTAGCATCCTGGCCATAGATATAATATGTAGTTGCTGTTAATAACCCAGACACTCCAGTTACATCACTTAATGTTACAGCATTACCGAGCGGCAAACCTGCTGCACTTGTTGCTGTAGTTACACGAACAGTCTCGCCTGCACCACCGGGATTAAGAACAGTAAGTGTAGTATACGCTATAGTTCCGGATAATCCTGCAACAGCAATACTCGCTGCGGCATTCGCCGGAGTACTGGCTAATGAAAAACCCGATCCACTTGCACCAAATGCATAGTATGTTGTAACTGTTGAAAGTCCTTGAATACCTGTAGTGTTCGATAGTATAACTTTGGATCCGGTGACAACACCAGCCGCAGTAGAACTTGTAGTTACTAATCCTGCACCGTTAATAGAAGTATATGTAAGGGTTGTAGGTGCAGTAGTGGCAGTAGCAGTAGCAGTTAAATTAGTTACACTGCTGATTGTAGCAGATCCGGATAATCCTGTACCAAATAGTCTGTCGTTGGCACTAAACACTCCTGTTAAGTTAGCTGTAGGAAAGCTAATAGTTGCTGCTGTTGTTGCACCTGATGATGCATTAACTTCTGCACCAGTTGCAGTAGCTAATGCTTGTGTAAATTCTTTTCTAAGAACACCACCACCTGCAGAACTAAAGTTAACAGTATGATTTCCGCCACCGTTGCTTTGTAATTGCAGTCTTATCTTTGCATATCTTTCAGTTTCAGGCCAATCAGTAAATGTTAACACGTGACCTGTATTTGTAATGGTCACAGACTGATACTCTCCGTTTTCTAAACTGATATTGGTAGTTCCTGTACTTGTTGTAGTATAGACTGTTCCGTAAACTCTGTTAGTTACAGCATTTCCAATAACATTTCCACCAAAGTCGTTGTCGGTGTTAAGTTTAGCAGAGGTGTTTTGCAAGACAGTAATTTCTGATGCGGCCACAGCCAATCCGGTTTTTATTACGTCAAAATTATCTCTAAAACCCTGGCTGTCGTTGTCCTGCCCAGCTATAGGGAAATCTGCATCAATTGTTGATGAAATTATTGCACTTGTCATGTTATTGTGGTCCTATCGTTTCTAAATACAAGATATTTATCTGTATACTCACCGGTCACACTATCAATTATGTATCTATCGATTGTGTAATCTAATAATTTAAAGTCAAAACTGCTGTTTTTTATGTTCAGAATAATGTCATCAGCTTTGCCCGGTAAACAGTAGCAAAGCGGAACTGCTGCTACATAGTTAATTTCTTGAGTTTCGCCCGGTTGAATACTACGCATCCATAATGGAAGATAATTTCGTTCATTCTTAGCATTGGGCATATTTTTGATTCTATATCTCCATAAGCTAATACTGCTTGGCAATCTAATACCTGATCCTGGATCTCCTGCAAAAATATCGTTGCGATCAACTGATGCATACAGAGGTATTGGACGGTTCCAAAAAGGTTTGTCAACATCAAATGGGCCGTTATAGAATTCGTTTGTTTGATCTACAGTGATGTTAATCTTTGATTTGCTATAGGAAATTGTGTTAGGTAAATGTACCTTACCTTGTTCTAACGGATCTAACATTTCTACATAGACTACTTCGTAGACAACATTATTAGTGCCTGGAATTTTGGCTACACCTTTCTTAACAGAGCCAAAGTGGAATCTTTTAATTTTATGATTTCTGCCCATGGCACTTATATATTCAGCAGCTACCTTGGTTTCAATACCTGCATAAACTAACATTTTTAAATCTGTCTGTATGCCAAAATAGTTGTCATTTGGTCTATAGATATAGCCTGGAGTAAAAATTGTAGAATCTGTAATAAACGATCTGAACAATGACCTTTGATCTAACTTCAGGAATGGTCTTGCAGTTAGATTACTATAGTAGCCGTCGTTAGGGGTATTGACAATTAGGTCAAATGTTCTTGTTATAGCACTAAATCCCAATTGATCGCGAGCTCTTACTGTAAATGTATACTTGCGATCAATACTGGTTGTCTGTCCATCAAAGGTTGTTCCGTTGTTATCGAAAGTGGTAATTGACCTGTCGTTAATGGGGAATTTGTATGTAGACCACTTAGTCGAATCAAAAGTTGACCCGCTAAGGTGATTTAGTTTACACTTGTAATATGATGGCTCACTTTCACTAATACCAACTGCGGTCTTCATTGAAGCCGATGCACCCTTGTTAGCATAGTTAAAATAATTAAGAGGTGTTAGTAGCGTTTGACCCTCATATGTTCCGGGCCCTGTTGTCACGCTGATAACGCCGCTGCCAAATGTACCCGGATTTGAATCAAAGTTTAAAGTGATAGTGCTGGCAGTGCTGGCAGTGGCAAAAAATCTTCCGTTAAAGTTTGCGTTGCTATTTCCGTTAATTTTGTAGTAAAATTCTAATCCAGACGAAGTGACAAATGTCATATCATTAGTTCCGTCTGTGCCGCCAAGGTCTGCGCCACTTATAACAATTTGATCACCGGGCATATAGTCTGTTCCTGGATCTAAAAGTGTAATTGTAGTAACACCTTGGTAAGTAGAATTGATTAAATTTAAACCTTTTTGTATTCTAAACCTTGCGCCAACTCCTGCTCCGGTGGTAGATTTAACGCTAACGTCTGCATAAATTGCAGCAGCAGTACTGATACTGGTACCATTAATTAAAGTAAACACTGGAGCCAACGGTGCGCTTTTTTGTGTAGGTATTGTAAATGTTATTCTGTAAGGTCCAGTCCCTGCACTGGTAGTGGATAATATTTTAAAAGAAGGAACGTCAACACTAATTCCATTGTAATAATTAAAGGTTAAATCATTAGTTTGTATCTTAACTATGTCGTCATTGTTAAAATTATGATCAAGCGAAGTGACAATGCTCGCTATGTTCTTTCTTCGAATCAATGATTTAACATCTTTGATATTATTCTGTTTTACAATATCGTTGAGCAGATAGTTTTTACCTGCTGCCCATAGACTGCGATATCTGGTTAAACTGGTCAATTGATTTACCTTGCCAACTATTTCGCCGTCTAAGTTAAGAGTTAATCCCGGTGGTAAAGTACCATCTTCTAATGTATAAAGTATAGCAGATCCTTGATAGGTAGTAGTAGCCTGAATGGCCAGTGTGCTTACATAGCCGCTGTCGATAGACCCGAGTGTTTCAGGACTGAGCCAATTCATTACACTTTCTACTTCACCCAGTATGTCTACAGTAAACACTCTGCGACTTATGGCATTTTCGCTACCTTGTCCGAAACGTATTGCTTTAATTGTAAACTTGTAACTTTCTGTGATAGCAGGTTGATAAGGTACTGTGCCAAACACTTCTGAATTAGTTTGATCGAACTCCATGTTCGGTGGCAATTGACTTAGCGTTCCCATATAAATGGCACTGCCGTTTGGAATAGTAAATTCCAAAGCTGGACTAACTGTTAAACGATAAATGTCTCCGCCGAGTACGTCAACGTCTGTGATAGTATAAGTTTCACCGGTTGCACCTGTAATTTCTCCTGAAAAGTTTATTTTGTATCCCACTTCAGGAGTTGCACTGGCTCTTTCGATTCTAATAAAACTTGATCCTAATCTGTTGTCGGTAGTTAATTCTTTAAAGCAAACGCCATCTATTAGTGCATTAACTTGTGCAAGTTCGAATACTATTGGGCCGAGATCACTAAAGCCTTCGTAAACATCGATCTTAAAAGTTTGATAATTATTTGCTCTTCTAATGCCAAGATAGTTAGGTGTAGTAAAGATTGGAGCTCTTACATAAGTTACGTCTGCGGTATATGTTCCGTGACCTGCCTGCATTACTACGTTGTCTGCTCTGAAGAAGTCATCACCTACAACATAAATTCTAAATTTACGTTTAGTAACTGTGTCACCGTCGGTAATTGTGGCAATAAATTCGTAATTGCGATTTAGCTTTCTTGGTCTTCCTGTAGCAACACTAAAATCAAAAACTGTTAGATCGTAAACGTAAGTGTCGTATCCGTTACTGGCTCTGTAGCCAAAATCGTAAGCCACTTGATCAAACAGGTCTTCATCGTATGCACCATTGCCAGCAGCTAACGGAACAGCTAACAACGGTTGAACAAAACCTGTAATTCGTCCTGTAGGTAAAAGTATAAGTCCTGGCGGAAGTTCGCCCTCGCCGCTGGCAATAAAGAAGTTTAATTTTTGTCCAGTTGCAGTGTCTGCATCTGCTGCGCTCAACTGAAAATCAATAAAACTGCTATCAAGAATATAATAAGCATTATTAGAGCCAACTGGCAACAGTCCCTCGGGAGTAAGCCAAGTTGGGTCATCGGCACCTACTATAGTGATTACAAATGTTCTATCCGACAGTCCGCTGGAATTTGAAGCTCTTATGACAAATTTAAATTCTGTAGTTCTTGGAACTTCATAAGGAGTTCCTACAATTTTTGTACCAGACAATCTTAGCCCAGGCGGCAATTTACCAGTAATTACTTTTAGTGTAATTCCTGTGGTAGTATTTAATGGTAGGTTAATGTTAACCGTTTGACGTTCGTTTAGTGTTCCTAAGCTGAAACCAGACGGTTGTGTCCATACAGATAAAGCCATTTTTGCTCCGTTTTAAGTATTTACCGAAAAACGGATCGACCGTTACTGACCAAATCTGTATATTCTTGGGCGAGGAAATACCATACCTGATGCAGGTCTCGATCCTTGAGTAACTCTTGGAACCATAGTTCCAGATGTTGGTCTTTCCTTTTTATAATATAGGTACTTATTTGGTGCACCTTGTAAATCTCTTATATCGGCAGGCCCGCCGTTGCTTTCTGTAACCTGCCCTACTTTAGCAATGCTGGTTATGTAAGACTTAGCCTGTGTTTGATTCCAGTGCGGATTTTGTTCTAAAGCACAAGCAAGAACTCCGCAGACATTGGGGCTGGCCATCGATGTTCCAGAAATTTTGCCTAATAAGTAACTACTATTCCTGCTGTCCGATACACCACTTAGGTATGAACTAATTATCTGTGTTCCAGGCGCCCATATATCTACCCCGGGTCCGCAATCGCTGTATGAAGATTTATAGTCTCCGGTAGTAACATCAATTGCCCCTACGCAGATATTTGGCATATTAGTGTCATTGGCTGTGGGGCTTGAACCTCGCATATAGTAGTAGGGCTGACTGACACTGCCAGGGTATCTAACAGCCATCTCGAATGTGTTATCCCAATCAACTCCACCCGGAACATCATGTTTCCATAGTCCGTTACCGGCTGCTCCTACAAATATAATTCCTTCTTGCATAGCGTTAACTATGTCGGCATCACATGCAGCAACTCGCTGAGGAATACGTTGACCAGCTATAAATCCCCAAGAATTTAACTGCTCAGTTGTAAATCCGCCACCTGTAGTTTTAGCATTATTGGTGCCTATTTGAAGATCAATTTGATTAATGTTATTTTCGTAAAACACATACTCTGCTACCATTGTAGGACTACCTAATGTTCCGCCTGAATAAGCAGTGTGTCCTTCAAGTCTAACTCTATATGTTCTGGTTCCATTGACTATGTTAATGACCCCAGTCATGGTACCATGAACTTGACAAATGTAATAGAGTGTGGATGGAGCGTCATTGGGAACAGTAAATGTAATAGTTCCGCTTTGTGTTCCGTTATTAGTTACTCCGGTATTGTAAGCACTATCAGTTCCAGTAACTTGGGCTGTTTTAATCCAAAAAGGATGACCGCTGGCGCTGACATTAAATGTATATGTGCCGCCCCTTTCTAATGTTAGAGTGGGGTTAGATGATGAATTGATAGTGTAAGCACTTGCACCAGAATTAGTTACAGCATATGTTTCAGAGTCTGCTCCTTCTATACCATAGTAAATTCTTTGTACAGATCTATCATCTGCACACATCATTATTTTAGGAATGTTAGGAGTAGCAGCACCAAGGTTAGTATACACAGCTGAACCTGAACCAAATGTTAGATAAAAATTAGTACCCACATAGACATGGTTATAATTTACACCAAGGTAGTTTATATTCCACGGTAATGTTAAATCCCAAAAGCCGTCATCCTGGCTTCCAGATGTTGGTGTAGTTGCTGATGTTAACGACCCTGCTCCTAAAATTGCAGGGGTTATAGAAGTTACTGATGCAGTGGCGGGACTTGCTGTATTGTTAACAGTGACACTCATTGCCACAGCAAATGTTGTTGTATCAGGATCAGTAGTTTCGTAACCAGTATTAAAGGTTATGGTGTATATGGCAGTGTCTGTTAAAGATACAGTCTGCCTAATATCAGTTTCAATTGGCACACCTTCACTACCATTAACCGGACCGTCGTCGTATGTTGCAATTGTAGTAACACCTTGTGTAATTGTAACATTACTTGATAAAGTAGCTGATCCTGCAAATGGTTCTAATGCCACATTATGTATAATAGAAACGTTTGCAGGCCCTTGCACTGTAACTGCATAAACTGGATCTGGCGCCGCAACTATGGTCAAATATGCCTGCTGGCCTTCTTGACCCCACGAAGCAGGCTTTGAATCAATACTACCGCTACCCGAAGGCACACTGCCTGACGTTGTTATCCTATTTCCAAAATTTTCAAAACCTGCTAAAGTTGCCAATCGTTCGCCTGCTGAACAAACTCCGCTGTAACCAGTATAAGTAGTTGCACCACTCGGAGTGTATCGTGTACCTCGATAAGTGACCGCAGTTATATCTGAGAAACTCCATTCACTCGGAAATAGACTTTCTCCCCAACTGTTATTTGTAATTGTAGGATTTTTTCTACCAGTTGCTGCGTTAACTTCTTTTGTTCTATGAAACTCTCTTACATAGTCAAAAACATAACTGAAGTTTCCGCTATCGCCTGCATCGTAGTATATGTTATAGATATTGGCATCTCTTGCCCAACCTTGGGTGTTACCTGCAACAGTACCGCTAACGTGAACACTATGACTGTGAGTTGATAAATTATAATTTCCTGCCGATCCGCCAGTCACTGTTGGATTGTGCTGATACCAGTTATACTGTTTCATTCGAGAACCGCCAGTACCGTCGGCATTGATTGCAAACTCAGGATGTGTTATATCTGGGTTACCGGCATCTACTACAACTACGTCAACATTTTTTCCTGTTGAAGTTAGTGTAATAGTTCCGGTTTGATTTGTAGTTCCGTTGCTGCCCCAACTTGGTCGATCTTCACCTTCGAC
>JACCED011143059.1_pt1 | contig 10155 bp, 9 predicted proteins | sample 7455021 | NCBI WGS metagenome assembly JACCED01 (sample SAMN15323456, study PRJNA562643) | freshwater metagenome | isolation source: river surface water | place: USA:Blue River Watershed | collected 2017-08-19 | reverse complement strand
TGGCGCTGGTGGCCGTGCTGCTGCTGGTGCTGATCGTCGAATTGATGAACTCGGCGATCGAGGCAGTGGTCGACCGCGTGTCGCTGGAACGGCATCCGCTGTCGAAGAACGCGAAGGATCTTGGTAGCGCGGCGGTGCTGCTGGCCTGCCTGCTGGCAGCGGCAACCTGGATGGTGGTGCTTTCCCCGCTGATGGGGATTTGACGCAACCCAGCCACTGACTGTGCGCCGCGGGTCGGGGCCCTGCAGGCGCCCCGTTCCTCCGGCATTCCCTCTTACATTCCCGGGTCCGTGAATTCGAGGTGCACCTCGTTCACGGCCTTCACCACGTCGTCCGACAGCCTGACCGAATGCGCGTCAATGTTGGATTTCAGCTGCTCGATGCTGGTCGCGCCGATGATGGTCGATGCGACGAACCAGCGCGTGTAGCACCAGGCCAGCGCCAGCTGCGTGACGGTCATGCCGCTGTCGGCGGCAATCTTCATGTAGCGCTTCGTCGCCTCGACCACGCGCGGGCGCAGGTAGCGCGGGCTCCAGCTGGGCGGGAAGATCGTCAGCCGGCCGTGCGCCTTCGGGTCTTCGATGTATTTGCCGGTCAGCTGGCCAAAGGCCAGCGGGCTGTAGGCCAGCAGGCTGACGTTGCTGCGGAAGCAGGCCTCGTCGATGCCGCTTTCGTACTGCCGGTTCGCCAGATGGTAGGGGTTCTGGATCGAGGCGATCTTCGGTAGTCCCATGCTGCCGGCGATGCGCACGAACTCCGCGACGCCCCAGGCGCTCTCGTTGGACACACCGATGTGGCGCACCTTGCCTTCGTCGATCAGTTCTTTCAGAGCCGCCAGCGTCTCCTCGATGGCCACGCAGGGACGCTCGCGCTGCGGTTCGAAGAACAGCTGGCCGAACACGGGGACGTTGCGGCTGGGCCAGTGCAGCTGGTACAGGTCCACATAGTCCGTCTGCAGCCGCTTCAGGCTGCCTTCGATGGCGGCGCGGATATTCGCGCGGTCGAAGTTGCTGCCGCCGTTGCGGATCCACTCCATGCGTGCCGGACCGGCGATCTTGGTCGCAAGAATCACGTCCTTGCGCCGGCCCGACTTCTTCAGCCAGCTGCCGATGATGCGCTCGGTCGAGCCGGTGGTCTCGCCGCGCGGCATTACCGGGTACATCTCGGCGGTGTCGATGAAGTTGATGCCGCGCTCGAGTGCGTAGTCGAGCTGGCTATGGCCATCGGCCTCGGTGTTCTGCTCGCCGAAGGTCATGGTGCCGAGACAGATTTTCGTCACGTCGAGGTCACTGTCGCCCAGCCTGGTCTTGTCCATCGTTGTCTCCGAGTTGTGGTTGTTGTGGGATCGGCCGACGCCGTCAGCGCGGCGCGACCGCGGCCGCGCATTCGCGCACCAGCGCCGGCCCGCGATAGATCAGGCCGGTATACAGCTGCACGAGGCTGGCGCCGGCGTCCATTTTCGCCTTCGCGTCCGCGCCGGACAGGATGCCGCCGACCCCGATGATCGGCAGCGCGCCGCCGAGCTCCTTGTGCAGCGCGGCGACCACGCGGTCCGACAGCGTGCGCACCGGCGCGCCCGACAGGCCGCCGGCTTCCTGCGCATGCGGCAGTCCCTGCACCGCATCGCGCGTGATCGTGGTGTTGGTTGCGATGACGCCGTCGATGCCGTGGCGCAGCAGCGCATCGGCGATCGCCTTGACCTGGTCACCGTCGAGATCGGGCGCGATTTTCAGCGCGATCGGTACATAGCGTCCGTGCTGGTCTGCCAGCGTTGCCTGCGACTGCTTCAGCTTCAACAGCAGATCGTCCAGTTCGGACGCCTGCTGCAACTGGCGCAGGTTCTTCGTGTTCGGCGACGAGATGTTGACCGTCACGTACGCAGCATACGGATAGACTTTTTCGAGGCAGCTCAGGTAGTCGTCGGTGGCGCGCTCGATCGGCGTATCGGCGTTCTTGCCGATGTTCAGGCCGAGGATACCCTGCCGCTCCTGATAGAAGCGCGACGCCTGCACATTGCGCACGAAGGCGTCGACGCCGCCGTTGTTGAAGCCCATCCGGTTGATCAGCGCGTTGGCCTGCGGCAGCCGGAACATGCGCGGCTTCGCGTTGCCGGGCTGCGGGCGCGGCGTCACGGTGCCGACCTCGATGAAGCCGAAGCCGAGCGCCGCCAGTCCGTCGATGTAGGCGCCGTCCTTGTCGAGCCCGGCAGCGAGGCCGACCGGGTTCGGGAACACCAGCCCCATTACCTTGCGCGGATCGGGCTTCGGGCGCGAGATCAGCTTCGTCAGGCCCAACTGCGCGGCCGAACGCAGCGCGGGCAGGGTCACATTGTGGGCAGTCTCGGGGTCGAGGGAGAACAGCAGTGGGCGGGCGAGGGAATAGAGCAGGCGATCGGACACGATGGGGCAATAGGAATTAAGGTCGTGCCCATTGTAACTGCCATCGCTGCACAGGCAGCGACAAAGCCGGCAGAACGGCGGCGCGCGGCGCAGTCACTCCGCCATGGTTTCCCATTGCCCGCCGCGCAGTGCTTCGATCGGGCGGAAATTGGTCTTGTAGCTCATCTTGTCGCTTTCGGCGATCCAGTAGCCGAGGTAGACGTAGGGCATGCCGAGTTCGCGCGCCTGCGCAATCTGCCACAGCACATTGTAGGTGCCGAGGCTGGCGCCGGCCAGGTCCGGGTCGAAGAAGGTATAGACGGAGGACAGGCCGTCTTCGAGCACATCAATGATGCTCACCATGCGCAGCGTGCCACTGCCGTCACGGAATTCGACGAGGCGCGTGTTGACCTTGCTTTGCAACAGGAACTGCGCGTACTGGTCGCGGCTGTCCTGGTCCATGCCGCCGCCCGCATGGCGCACTGCCTGATAGCGCAGGTACAGCGCGTAGTGTTCATGTACGTAAGCCAGCCGCGAGACCGAGGTGACGAGGTCGCCATGCTGCTTCCACGCGCGCCGCTGGCTGCGGTTTGCCGCGAACTGCGCGACATTCACCCGTACCGGGGTGCAGGCCTGGCAGCCGTCGCAATAAGGACGATAGGTAAAGATGCCGCTGCGGCGGAAGCCGTTTTTCACCAGCTCCGAATACACATCCGCGTTGATCAGGTGCGAAGGCGTGGCAACCTGCGACCGCGCCTGCCGGTGCTCAAGGTAGCTGCAGGGGTACGGTGCAGTCGCATAGAACTGCAGCGTTGAGAAGGGCAGGTCCTTGAGATGGGTCATATGGACAAATTTACACCGTCCCGGCGCGGTCTTGCAAAGCTTTGTTTCCGGTATCGGCGTCGAAAAATCCGTCAGCCAGCAGCCGCGGTTTCCATGCCGCTATCGGGGGCCGGTCGAGCGCTGCCTGCATCCGCGCGAGGAACGCCTTTCGCGGCATGGGTTGCGCGCCGAGTGACGCGAGATGCGAGGTCTGCTGCTGGCAGTCGATCATGGTCACCTGCTCGCTGCGCAGGAAATGCACCAGGTAGGCCAGCGCAATTTTCGATGCGTCCGGCATGCGGGCAAACATTGATTCGCCAAAGAACATCCGCCCGATCGCCACGCCATACGCGCCGCCGACCAGCTTGCCTTCGCACCACAACTCGGCAGAATGGGCATGGCCGAGCCGGTGCAGCCCGCAGTAGCCGTCGATGATCTGCGGCGAAATCCAGGTGCCGCCGCTGCCCGGCCGCGGCCGGCCGCATTCGCGCATGACTGTCTCGAAAGCGCTGTCGAAACGGATCTGCCAGGGGCCGCCGGTCGCGACGCTGCGGTCGACCTTCTTCAATGTCTTGCGCAGGCTGTGCGACACATGGAAGTCATCGGTTGCCAGCACCATCCGCGGATCGGTGCTCCACCAGAGTATCGGTTGCGGATCGGAGAACCAAGGGAATATGCCGAGCCGATAGGCTGCCAGCAGCCGCTGCGGCGACAAGTCGCCGCCGGCCGCCAGCAGGCCGGGGTAGCCTTCGCGCTCCGTCCATGCCGTTTCGGGGTCGGGGAAGGGGGTGTCGTCGTCAAGCCAGGTGAGCTGCATGTTCACCATTGTGGACGCGATCGGCGCACCCGACCGGTGCAGCCGGAGGTTGCTCGTTCAGCGGTGAAAAAATTTCTGTTTTGAATCAATGTCTTGCTGTTCTTCAGAAAACGAACTAGAACGGAACGAAAATTGCTAATTGGCAGGCCTCATTAATCATTCCTGCACTCAAAAGGGGAGTCCCATGGATTCATTCCGCAACGGCGCGGACACGCTGTTTATCCTGCTCGGCGCGATCATGATCCTTGCGATGCACGCCGGATTCGCGTTTCTTGAACTCGGCACTGTACGCAAGAAGAACCAGGTCAACGCGCTCGTCAAAATATTAGTCGATTTCGCCATTTCGACGATCGTCTATTTCTTCGTCGGCTACGGAATTGCCTACGGCGCGCATTTCTTCGACAGCGCCGATGTGCTGGCACAGAAGAGCGGCTTCGAGATGGTCAAGTTCTTCTTCCTGCTGACTTTCGCGGCCGCGATCCCGGCGATTATCTCGGGCGGCATTGCCGAACGCGCGCGCTTTCACCCGCAGCTGGCGGCGACGGCGCTGATGGTCGGCCTCGTCTACCCGTTCTTCGAGGGTATCGCATGGAACAATCATTTCGGCGTGCAGGCCTGGCTGGAGGCGACCTTCGGCGCGCCTTTCCATGACTTTGCCGGCTCCGTCGTCGTGCATGCGGTCGGCGGCTGGGCGGCATTGCCGGCGGTGATCCTGCTGGGTTCGCGCCGCGGCCGCTATACCAAGGATGGCGGCATTGCCGCGCACCCGCCGTCAAGCATTCCCTTCCTTGCGCTTGGCGCCTGGATCCTTGCGGTCGGCTGGTTCGGTTTCAACGTGATGAGCGCGCAGACGCTGGACAAGATGAATGGCCTGGTCGCGATGAATTCGCTGATGGCGATGGTAGGCGGCACGCTGGTCGCCGTCCTGCTGGGCAAGAACGACCCCGGCTTCGCGTACAACGGCCCGCTTGCCGGGCTGGTGGCCGTATGCGCCGGATCCGACCTGATGCACCCGCTCGGCGCACTGGTCACCGGCGGCGTGGCCGGCATGGTCTTCGTCTGGATGTTTACGCTTACCCAGAACCGCTGGAAAATCGACGACGTGCTCGGCGTCTGGCCGTTGCATGGCCTGTGCGGCGTGTGGGGCGGCATCGCCGCCGGCATCTTCGGCGCGAAGGCGCTGGGCGGCATCGGCGGCGTGAGTTTCATGTCGCAGCTGCTCGGCACGGCGCTCGGCATCACGATCGCGGCGACCGGCGGGCTCGTCGTCTATGGCGCGCTGAAGAAGCTGGTCGGCATTCGCCTTGACCCGGAAGAGGAATACGAAGGCGCGGACCTGTCGATCCACAAGATCACGGCAACGCCGGAGCGCGAGGTCAGCTGGTAAGCGCTGGCCGAAATCCCGTAAAAAAAGCCGCGCAAGCGGCTTTTTTTACGGGCGCATCCGCTTGCGTATGTCGAACGAATGAAATCCGAAAGGCTGGCCGTCGCGATGTGACCTCAGGTCGTCGAAGAACAGCCTGAGCGTTTGCGACACCGTCGGGAAGGCGATCTCGTCCCACGGGATTTCCTCTTCGCGGAACAGCTTCACCTCGAGGCTCTCGGTGCCTGCGGCGTAGTCGAGGTCGAGCAGGTGGGCGCGGTAGAACAAATGCACCTGATGCACATGCGGCACGTTCAGCAGGCTGAACAGTCCCTGCAGTTCGATGCGCGCCCCCGCTTCTTCCAGCGTCTCGCGCGCGGCCGCCTCCTCGGTGGTCTCACTGTTTTCCATGAAGCCCGCCGGCAGCGTCCAGAAGCCGTGCCGCGGCTCGATAGCGCGCCGGCACAACAGCACGCGGCCGTCATTGCGCCACAGCGGGATGCTGCCGACTACCATCTTCGGATTCTGGTAATGGATGGTGCCGCAATGGCCGCACACATGGCGCAAGCGGTTGTCGTCGGGCGGGATCGCAAGCGTTACAGGCTGCCCGCAGTCGGAGCAGAAGTTCATCGGCAGCAGCGGGGTGTCGGAGGCAGACATGGGAGAAAAATTGTTCGGCTGCGAGTGTATCACCTGCACGTTGTGCAGATTTATGCAGATTGTTGTTTGCATCTTTCTGAAAGATGCGCTATAGTTTCGTTCTTCAGACGCGGGGTGGAGCAGTCTGGCAGCTCGTCGGGCTCATAACCCGAAGGTCACAGGTTCAAATCCTGTCCCCGCAACCAGATAGCAGCACGAAGGCCAGCCGAAAGGTTGGCCTTTTTGCTTTGGGCCCGCATGGCTGATGCCTCGGGTCCGTGATTGCATGGCCGACAAGTTTGCTCAGGTGTCCGCTTCTGGCAATGACAACCCGCGTGATCTGCCCTATAATCCGGCGCAACGCGGCTCGCCCGCAGCGCCAGTTTCGCTGCCAGTCCATCGAGCCGCCAGTCTTACCGGCGCATAGCACGCCCGCGGCCACAGAAAAATTCCACAAGCCGGCCATTGGCTCGCCAGCATCAGCAAACGCCCCGTTTCTGCCTGCAGCATCGTTGACGCAGGCCTTGATTTTGATCTGCTCACTGCAACCAACCAGTATTGCAAGAATCGTAGATGAACACAGCCGAGGCGAAGAAAGTCGTCGAAACTGCACTGTTGTGCGCCCATGAGGCCTTGTCGGTCAATGACCTGAAAAAACTGTTTGCCGCTGCCGAGGGTGAGGAGCCCGAGCTCGAGACGGAGGTGATCAGGAGCATCCTCGCCGAATTGCAGGGCGACTGGAGCGAGCGCGGCATCGAGCTTGCCCAGCTGTCGACCGGCTGGCGTTTCCAGAGCCGTCCCGAGATGAAGGCTTTCCTTGATCGCCTCAATCCGGAGAAGCCGCCGAAGTACACGCGTGCGACGCTGGAAACGCTGGCGATCATTGCGTACCGGCAGCCGGTGACGCGCGGCGACATCGAAGAGATTCGCGGCGTTGCGGTCAACTCGCAGACGATCAAATTGCTGGAGGATCGCGGCTGGGTGGATGTGATCGGTCATCGAGATGTACCCGGCCGTCCGGCGCTGCTGGCGACGACCCGGCAATTCCTGGATGACCTCGGTCTGTCCTCGCTGGACGAATTGCCCCCGCTGCAGCAGGTCGGCCAGGATCACCTGCCCGGTGGTCCCGACAATGCGATGCAGACGATGGAGCAGAATCTGCAGGCGACCCTGGACCAGGCGGCCATCGATTTTTCCGATGATGGCGCCGAGCCATCCGCGGAGCAGGCTATGGCCGTGGCCGTGGCGCAGTCCAGCGATGATGCGGCGCCGGACGATGAGATCGCCGACGAAGCCGCCAATGAAGCGGCTGATGCGTCTGATGCGGCGACTGTGATCGCGGTGGACCCGGAGGCCGACGCCGGCGAAGCGGATGCCGCTGCCGCAGTGGCTGCGGAAGATCCGGCAGATACAAATGAGCCGGCAGACACGAACGAGCCGGCCGGAACGGAACAAGAGGTTTCCGGACAAAGCCCTGAACAAGCGGGCGACGACCTGAATGGCGCCGCCAAAACTGAAGATATCCAGCCCGAAGCGAAAGATGACAGCTCAAAATCCTGGTGACACCCCGTCGAACGCAGCCGCCCCGGAGGCCGGGGACGCGCCATCGAACGTGACGGCTGACGCCGGCGCAGGCAATGCGCAGGACAAGAAAAACGCACGCCGCGGTGTGCGCGGTCCACGCTCGCTGCGTCGTTCGCGGGCGCCTGAACGTGCCGCCGGCGACGCCGGCAAGCCCGAAGAGGCGGGTGCCGCGCCCGCAGGACAGCGCCGCGGCAAGCCGCAGCCGCAACGTGACCGCGGCGATCGTCCCGCCGGCAAACCGGCTCGTCCCGGACAGCAGGGCCAGCGCAAGCCGGCCGGCGATGCCGATGCGATCTTCAGCTTCGTCACCTCCGACGCCTTCGACCAAAATTCCGTCGACGACGGCAATGCGCGCGCTCGCCAGGGCAAACTCGTGCGCCGTGACCTGACCGCCGACGATGACGCGCCGAAGCTGCACAAGGTGCTGGCCGAGGCCGGCATGGGCTCGCGCCGCGACATGGAAGAGCTGATCATCGCCGGACGCGTGTCCGTGAACGGCGAGCCGGCGCACATCGGCCAGCGCATCCTGCCGACCGATCAGGTGCGCATCAATGGCAAGCCGGTGCAGCGCAAGGTCAGCACCAAGCCGCCGCGCGTGCTCATCTATCACAAGCAGGCTGGCGAAATCGTCAGCAGCAGCGACCCCGAAGGTCGTGCGACCGTATTCGACCGCCTGCCCAACATCAAGACCGGCAAGTGGCTGGCCGTCGGCCGCCTCGACTTCAACACCGAAGGCCTGCTGCTGTTCACCACCTCTGGCGACCTGGCGAACCGGCTGATGCATCCGCGCTACGGCATCGAACGCGAATACGCGGTGCGCACGCTTGGCGAACTCGAGGAGGGCATGCGCCAGAAGCTGCTGTCCGGCGTCGAGATCGGCGACGGTCCGGCAAACTTCAACAAAATCGTCGACGGCGGCGGCGAAGGCGCCAACCGCTGGTATCGCGTCACCATTTCCGAAGGCCGCAACCGCGAGGTGCGTCGCATGTTCGAGGCGGTCGGGCTGACCGTGTCGCGCCTGATTCGCACCCGTTACGGTGCGCTGACGCTGCCCAGCGGCCTCAAGCGCGGCCGTTGGGAAGAACTCGACGAGCACGCCGTGCGGGCGCTGATGGCCGCCAGCGGTCTCGACAAGGGGCGTCAGCAGGGCGGGCAGGGCAAGGGCCAGCAAGCCAAGGGGCGCGGTGGTCAGGGTCAGGGCGCGCGCAACGGCAACACCTTCCCGGGTGGTCAGGGGCAGGGCCAAGGGCAGGGCGGAAAGCGCCAGCAGCGGTCGCGCCAGCCGGATCCGCTGCAGACCGCGCTCGGCTTCCCGACTGCCGCAGGTCCGGGACGGCAGCGTCGCGGGAATGCGGCCCCGGCATCCAACTGGGGCGTTGCCGATCGCTTCGGCAGCGGGCCTGGCCAGCGCCGCCGGCGCGGTTGAGTCGCATAAAAGGGTAATGGGCTTGTGCGTTGCGGCGCACGGCCCAATCGAATATAATCAGGGACTTAACAAAGCCGCCGCGTAGAGCAGGCTGGTTTTGCCGGTGCGCCAGCGCGTGGCCGGCAGGGAGTATAAGAAGATGGGCAGATGCCCATTTTTTTTTTCCCGAACGAGTCGCAGCCCGCGCCGGACGGAAAGTCCGGCTGCCGCTGCGCGCTTTGTATTTTCGTTGCTTTTGGAGTGATGTCTGGTGCTGTCCGCGCTGATAGAAAAAACCGTGACTGGCATGGGGTACGAGCTGGTCGATTTCGAGCTGGCCGCCCGTGGCCTGCTGCGCGTGTACATCGACACGCTGCCTGAGGAAGACCGGCCGGTAACGGTCGACGACTGCGAGAAAGTCACGCACCAGCTGCTGCATGTGCTGACGGTCGAGAACGCGAACTATGAGCGGCTCGAAGTGTCGTCGCCGGGACTGGACCGGCCGCTGAAGAAGTTTGCCGACTACGTGCGCTTCGCCGGCCACGAGGCCATGGTGAAGCTGCGCATGCCGATGCCGGGTGCTGCCAATCGCAAGTCCTTCCAGGGTGTGCTGCACGAGCCCGAGGGCGAAACGCTGAAGCTTGAATTCGAAGGAAATGAAGGGCCCGCGATGCTGGAGTTTTCGCTGGCGGACGTGGACAAGGCACGCTTGGTGCCGAAAGTGGATTTCAGGAGCCGTAAATGAGTCGCGAAATTTTGTTGCTGGTCGATGCGCTGGCGCGTGAGAAGAACGTCGACAAGGAAGTCGTGTTTGGCGCGCTGGAGCAGGCATTGGCCCAGGCCACCAAGAAGCGCTATGAAGGCGAGGTTGATATCCGCGTGTCGATCGACCGCGACACCGGCGAATTCGAGTCCTTCCGCCGCTGGCACGTCGTGCCCGACGAGGCCGGCCTGCAGCTGCCCGACCAGGAAATCCTGCTGTTCGAAGCCAAGGAACAGATCGACGACATCGAAGTCGACGACTACATCGAAGAGCCGATCGAGTCGGTCGAGTTCGGCCGCCGCTTTGCACAGGACACCAAGCAGGTCGTGCTGCAGCGCATTCGCGACGCCGAGCGCGAGCAGATCCTCGCCGACTTCCTCGCGC
>JACCED010149552.1_pt1 | contig 10156 bp, 12 predicted proteins | sample 7455021 | NCBI WGS metagenome assembly JACCED01 (sample SAMN15323456, study PRJNA562643) | freshwater metagenome | isolation source: river surface water | place: USA:Blue River Watershed | collected 2017-08-19 | reverse complement strand
CGTATCAGAAACGAATGATATCCAACTGCGTTTTCTCCGGGACTTCGCGTTCTTCCGATCCATTGAAACGAGAGATTTGGGTGTTTTGTTTTAAATACTCGAAAGGTGCGAACATCGTCGATTTCATTTAGGTAGGGCGGTGTATCATAAGCACATTCCAACGAATCTGTTACGATTGCGTGTGCTGCTTTATTTTCATTGGGTATAGCATAATTAAAAGGCTTATGATGAGAGAAATCAGCCGATATAATATAGAAACTTCCGTTCACGTGTCGATGGCGTCGTCGCGTCTTATTACGATGATGCAACTTATCTTGTCGACGTCGTCGTGATTTGGGGCGTCCACCAGCACCTTCATTATTCATCCATTTATTTTGTATGTCTTTTATGTTTACTGGTATAAATTTGATACCCTTGGTATTCACGTTCCACTTTCGAAAATAATGAAGAATCGTTCGAAACGGAACGTAGAGTTCATGATCACACTCTGAAGTAGAAATACTTGACAATATGACGCGATTATCTAGGGTTTCATTGCTCGTGTCATGCGCGTCTGCCTCTGGAATTATAATATCTGGTTGGTTATTTGCAGGAAAATAATAAATATATACTCGTCTAATTTCATGTATATTTTTTGGACAGAATTGCAATGTATGTTGAATAATATCGCCCGTATACTGGGTTCCTGCATGAGGTAATACATATCCGTAAATGTCATCTACAACTACCGTTGGTAGGTCTATCGTAGACGATAGATCCTTGGAATGAAACCAAGTTGTCATCTTATATATACCAAATAAAAAGTGTTAGAACACACACACACATTTTACTTACCTTTATATAGACTCTGCCGTGACACGTTTCACGCACGGTTTTTCCACTCATCGATCCACTCCACAAAGAGTTCACATGCTTCTTCCGTCGTAATTTTCCAATCGGCAAACACAGCGGCAATTTCGTTGAAGCCTTTTTGCTTTTCTTGTTCTAGGTTTTCTGGCTCCAATATATCGGCAAGTATTCCCGCATCGCGGAGCGTCTCAATAAATGAACAAGCTTGTTTGGGTGTGAGTTTGTCATCCGCCAACAGCTCGGCGGTTCGGTTGAAGAGTTGTTGTTCTTGTTGTTCTCTATTCATCTCTGGGTTCGCTGTATTCTATTAAATAAATAAAAAGTATTTCAATTTTTGTGGAAAATAGAGACAAGGAACAAAATCATTATAAAAAAATACACACACACACACACACACACACACACACTTACATCCTTTGATGCTCCAGATATTTCGCGATGATATTCCGCATAGTGTGAGCGCAATTGTCCTGAAACTCCGTTCTGAACTTTTCCGGAAGACGACAGATAATGGAAGCAAGATGTTCACCCCCAGAGGTGGTCGTTGTCGTTGTGACTGCTTGTAATAGCTCCGATGCGGCCGTCGCCTCCTCATACGTCGGCGGTTGCGAATTCACGATGAAGAATCCGTCGCGGTTCATTTGGTGCGTTTCATCCCACATCACGGTCCGCATCCATTCGTAATGCTCCTGAACTCTGTTTTCGTATTCCGTGCGTGGCCGGATGTCAAACCAGTCGTCTTTGGTCTTCACCATCATAACGAGGCGGAAGTCGTTGGTGTAATGCTTGTGGTCGCCGGTCATTTCAATCCAAATTCGCGAGGGTTTCACGTGTTCCTTCTCGTAATCTTGGTGCCTCTTCAGGAGCGCGGGAGGGATCGGTTTCTGCCATAAATGTATGCGCTCGTCCTCGAGATCCCATACATTGAACCAGTCCATGCCGAGTGGATTGCGGTAGGAAGAGACTTGGCAAGGATCAGTATTCAGCCAGTGTTCACTCTTGCAGTATTTCGGCGTGTGTCCATTTTCACCGCATCGGGCGCATTGTTGCTGGAGAAGGGCCGGACAAGTGATTTTTGAACCAAATTCTGGGCCGCTTTTCGTGTAATGCGTCTTACAGACTGCGAGAGGGAAACCGCGCTGCATGCAAAACTTGCAGAATGGGCGTCTCATCTTTGTTGATTTCGTTTGGGTTCGGCGCACTCGAGTTTCTGCAAGGTTGGCCTTTTGTTTGTCTGCTGCTTCCTGTGCTTCTTTTTCATAATTCCAGACATTCTTGAAACGTATCGGGCATCCAAAGCCCCAACCTGGGACTGTTTTCTTCAATTCAGCGTTGGGTATTATTTCCAACGAGTATGGTGGGAGTTGAGCCATATCCAGTCGGCGGTATTTGGGTTCGGGAAGTGTCGTTGGCGTAGTCGTAGTCATTTCGTCTGTCTCTGTCGATACGAAACAACATGATCAAAAAAAAACATTTCAATTTTTCGCGATACCACGCGCGTTCTTACCATCCAAATACTGATTCATCCACCTCGCGATTGTCGTCATGCTCTTCTTTGAAATGAACCGATTTCATCGGCTTTCCTTGCTTCCAGGTACCATCAAATATTACGATTTCGCCTCCGTCACCTGATTTTTGAACATTCACACCGTATCCGTTCATTTTGTCGTCTTCCCATGTTCCAGCATATTCATACCACTTCGCATACTGCGCGTTCTCAGCAGCTTCATCACTGGTATAGTTTTTGAGTGGGATGCCAGACACGATCGCAGGAGTGCGAAGAGTTCCGCGGCCGTGACGCAAATGGCTTAAACCGCCATTCTTGATGCTTTCGGGGTCATTTTGACGCATATGCCCCATGTAAACACTACCGTCAGGATAGCTGTATATATGCTCTTGGGTTGGTGATTGTCGGGTGAGTTCGGCTTCTTGTTGTTCGAGTTGTCTTGCCATTTTCTCTCTTTCCAGAAATTCAATAATACACGGGTTTATGTACTGATGTTCCATCAACGGTATACATTTTACATATCACGGCGAAAACATTTCAATTTTATTACACACACTACGCGACGTTCGGGAAGTGCAGAGTGAGGAACGAACGGAGCACTGTACGAACGGAGCAACTAGATAAAAAAGTGTTAGTTCATAGACACATACATAATTCACTTACCTTCTGTTTCCTTTTCGCGTTCGTTGTATTTACTGACCGCAGTTGAACGGCATTTCGTCTTGGTCATCGCACGCCGCGATGAAATCGTGTTCTTGGCTGGTAGTGAGGTTTGCCATGATTTCCTCTTCGAAGAACTTGCGTGTCATTTGAACAGGATCGCAGACGAAGGGTTGTTCAGCGTCTTCATCGCCCCATTTCGACGCGTGGTTGAGTTCCACCTTGCGGACATCGATCACCGGATCAGCGTGTTTGCTTGCAGAAAGCGCGGATGCTTCGAGACTCAAGCGAACGCGAGGCCCGTGAGGGTGAGCGTATGGCTCGCGGCGTTGTTGTGGTTGGCGAGACTCGGCGGGTTTCATTGCAGCTTGAAGCCATGGTTTGGAACGACGTTCTTGTTCGCGGTAGTATGATGCATCACGATCGCGGATTTCACGGTCACGGCGCTCGGTGTCTTCACGAAGAGGGTCGTATGAATTACGACGGGGCTCGCGTTCGATGTAGCGTTCTTCACGGCGGGGCTCACGGTCGATGTAGCGTTCCTCACGGCGGGGTTCTTCACGGCGGGAACGGTATTGGGGGCAGTAGGACGACGTGTGTCCGGTCTTGTTGCAGATACGACAGGCTTGATTCAGGAGCGTTGGGCAGATGACTTTTCCATTGGGTCCGGGCTGGTCCTTGACGAAGTGGCTGGTATATTCCGATCTGGGACGGCCTGCATCGTGACAAACTTTGCAGTAGGGGGCGTTGTTAGCGGGGTTGCTGATAGTTCTGGACGACGACATTGTATACGATTGTTTCTGATGGAAGCACTGTTGGTAGCTGATTTGAGAAAAAACATTTCAATTTTTTTTCAAATGCATCGAATTTCACATTTCATGTTATTTTCTGAAAATTTAAAACTATTCTAAATTGCCTACTAGCAACATATATGAAAATGAACGAGTGAATTCTTCCAAGTCCTTTTCGGTTAAGTCGCTTCTTTTACCGCGAGGAGCCTTGGGTGTAATGGGGTCATCGTCTTCTATATTTGTGGGTATAGAAGACGTATGCAATTTTTGAATGTTGTGCATTCGATGTAATATTATATGTCAATATTTTTATATCATAATAATTCGTAAATATGATTATTCATCTCGCGGTGTTCATTCATTGGGCGTAAACAATGGTAGTCTGTATATACGCCATTTCGAATACGATCTCGTATTTCATCGTTCATACAAAAATACAATCGATCAAACCGACAAAATCCGGTATTCGATTCTTTCAAACATACGAAATTCTGAGTAGATACATTCCACTCTAATACTGTCTTATATAATAATTGCTGATCTATATTCCATCCTTCCTTTCCGGGCGCGCCATCAATCACACGAGATAAACCTATATTTTTGATCGTAGAACGAATATCATCGACACTGTTGATCTTAAATATATCTCTCCATACTGCGGGAGTAGCTACATTGTAACACATTGCAATTTCGTTATATTCAAAACACACATTCTCTCGGAAATAGATGAACTTACTGTTGTCATATTCCCGAATATTTTCTGTATAATATGTCCGACTCATCGGCAGCATATCCATATCAGTTATCAACACTCCATTTTCATAGGGTAGTAAACACGGATAAAACAGACGAATAACCTGTGCAGTATAACTTGTTAATACAAATTCAATCGGTTCAAATAATATAATGTTATCCTTATATTCTTCATACTCCTTCGGTATTGCATGGGCAATGAGAATAATTTTCACATCTACATCAGGGTATAATTTTTTCCATGTTTTCACAAATATAGGTATGAACTCTATGTATAATTGGTTTTCATTTACAGCAGTTAGAATGCAGTCTAGTTTCATAGTAAAAATAAATAGTGATCGAAAAATTGTTATATCATAATGAAGTAGAATATTCGCAGTGAACAAACGATAAAACAAGGGTCGCGTTTAATGATTCAATATATCAGGTCCATATTTCTCTCGAAGTTTATTTCCTAAATGTTGTAGCGCGAGAGAAATCGCCGATCGTTCGGCATCTTCGCCAGTGGTTGGACACGAAAACGTATATGCTCCAGTCCGCCTGATTCCGTTACTATTATCCTTCCTATCAAAAACCAACACTAAGTATATTATATTCGGTGTTTCCCGAATCACGCGTAGCATGGTATATTTTGGGATGTATTTCGCCCATCGTTTGCATATCGTATTCGCTGTAGCGGTATCTGTAGTTATATGATCAGACACGTCTTCATTGCCATCATCCGCGTCATTCGCAACAATATTGTCGTCATTATTCTTATTATCTAATTCCGTTACAAATTGATTCGCGTGTTCTAATTTTTCAAGAACGGTGATTTTCGTCGATTTTGAAGTAACCCACGGTTTGGAAAGTTTGGGGTGTGATTCCACTTTGAAGTATTCTCTCATTAGTTGTTTTCCACTTTTGTGTTTGATCGTTTCGCGATAGTATACAACATATTTCTTCATCATATTTTGTGTAATTCCTGGTGGCAAGATTTGCGCGGTCTGTTTTCTCTCGCGCTTGTCGTTTTTTACCACGATCGCCGGTTCTTCTTCCATTTTGTATATCTTCGTTATAAAACATATAAAAATGAAACGCTCCTAAATAATATAACGCATAAACAAGTGGCGACACCTAGCTAGCTAAACCAAACATGGAAGTAATACAAGAAAAGAAGACCGCACTTTTATCTAAGCTGGTGTTTAATCTCTCACAGATCGGATACGCCCTTCATAGTAAATTATGTTATACGAACCGTATTGATGTTGGTATAAATGACTTCACAGAATATGCTGCACAGTTACGAGATGGCGATTCAATATTCATCTCAACCAAAGAAACGAACATATCAATTGACTTGCTCACAGGGATTCTGCGTGCACGTAGGGTTCGTGTAATATTCTATATTATGGAAGAACCACTTGTTCCATGGGAAATTGTTCAAATGTTACTTACTGTAAGCATTCGGATTTATATTCAGAATAATACATACGATCATCCAGGTATTCATATTATGCCGATTGGAATACGTGATTGCGGGACGATTGTCGAAATGCATCGCCGGTTCAATCAAAAGTATCTTCTCGAACAAGGTGTAGCGGCACAAGATACATTGTTTCATCCTCGCGCGATAAAGTGCCTACTCTGTTTCAGTGTATGGACTCATCCGTCTCGAAAGGTGTGTTATGATCTCTTCTCTACTAGCGAAGCGTCGTCATTTGTATATAATCTGAACGACGATCCGTCACAAGAAATGCGCGAAGCACGTGAAAAACGAGACAATGCGGAGTTTTTTCATGAAAAGGTGCCGGAAGTGGTTGTTTACCAGAAAACACTTGAAAGCCAATACGCATTGTGCCCGCGCGGATGCGGTGTTGATACACACCGATTCTATGAATGCATCTACCTCGGATGTATCCCAATTGTGATTCGAACAAATACTGTATTTGATCGGTTGTATAATGTATTTCCGTGTCTTATCGTTGATAAATGGGAGGATGTAACCGCGGCGCTCTTAGATAAAGAGTATCCGGAGTGTTCGGCGAAGATGCGTAAGTTTCATGAGAAATATCCGCGGTTTTTAAGCGATCTTAAGAGTATTGGTCGATTGCTGAAAAAAATGTGAGTGTATTATATACATCCGATACATCCGATCTAATTCATTATGTCTACTCTGGTGCGTCCGCATAAGTGGTCAATGAAATATAAGCGCAGTATCAACTGTCGTCGACCGCGTGGATTCTCTCAACGTCAGCATTGCAAGTATGGGCGACGAGGATGGGGGAAGACGCGACGACAATCGAATAAATTGAAGTAGTATTTATGAATTAATATAAATGCAGTCTTTCTCTATTCTATACAGAGTCATATGTTGTCGTCATTCATTCGGAATATTATGATGCGCAGAAACGCCACCGCGGCAACAGTTACGCCAGTCGTGCTTGGACGTTGGGGGATTAATTATGATCCGCACATCATAGAATGCAAGGTATTTCAAGCAAACGAAGATCATTGTGGATGCTGTTTCGCCGAGAACCCGAAGAAAAGAAGCGAATCGGACAATGAAAATACAGAAGAATATTTAGTGCCGTATGTAATGTAATGAGTGTAGTGTATCAGTGCGTGCGTGCCCTATGTTAATATGAATAATCGTTGTAATACATCTGGACACCTATTTTTACACCATCCCAAACCATAATATAACCCCCCAAAAATAATAATATGTTGTTATTTGCTTTATTACCAACATGTATGAGATAAGGACCTACTACGAATAATGCGAATACGCGTATGATAAAATACAACATATATAGCTGGTCTCGTTTTTTATCATATAAGTCGCCATGTCGCACTTGTATCCATAATTTAATAAATACCCACAAAAACAATAATACACCTAGAAGTAATAATGTGTTATTTTTGATTTTATTACCTGTGTATATCAAATATGGTCCAAAAAAACATATTGCGAACAATCTTCCTGTTAAATAGAATGTGTTTTGATATTCTTTAAGTAGATCGTTTATGTTTGTCATATTCTAATCGAAAATACTATATATAATTTGCACAATAAAATATAGTAAGAATGAAGTATGTTTCTGTCGCGGCATTCGTAGTGATTTTCTTAACGGCATTGTTTTTATTTATGCGGAATTACCCGAGTGACCGGTGGTTTTCGGCTGTTTTCGTAGTGGCAGGAGGGGTGATGGTTTGGTGTGCATGGGGGGTGGAGGCTGAGTCTACCGGAACGAAGAGAGCGGAGGCAGTGGAGGCAGCAGCAGCAGCAAGTAAAACAACCTCAGTGGATACGAATACAATTTGAGAATTTTTGTTTCTTTCAATATTATATAACTCATCAATCATGAATTTTAACTTCAACATTACAAAATACGGGGGTGTTATGGCATTTTATGCTGTAATAACCTACCTTCTCTTTCCGGTAGTCGCTTATTTCTTATTTGGGAAAACATTAGAGGCGGCTGGTAACGGTTTTATCGTTGGAAGTGTTGCATCGATTGTTCTCTGGAAGTTTTATGGGTTTGGAATAGTTAAGGGAGCGTAAGTTGGATGTATAATTATCATCAATTCAACACAAATGATGTTTAATAACATACGCGCTTAATAACCCAGACACACATGAAAAGAATAAAACGGTTTTAAATATGTCAAAAAATTCATTTTTGTCTGGAATATGAATTTTTATTTGATCTGAAACCTCTATATATTTGTGGGATTTCCCTTCGCCATTCTTTCCAATATTGAAATGGATAACTGCCTCCATAAAAAATATAATGAATGTGATAAAAGTAATTACAATAAAGATGATTTTCATTTTTACTATATATATTAACAAGAATATCGTCCATGGGATAATAAGCACAGCGACGATTCAGTAGTTGTCAAATATGAAATCCGGGTCGCCAGTGATCATGCGAAGAGCTTGTGTAGTGTAGGCTCGTTCAACTGCGTCTGCTTCATAATAGTTCCAATATGTGTCTTGAAGGCGGAGGTCGACGTAGCGTGAAGTATTGGCAATCTGGGTGTTCGTGAAGTGGCTTATCGTGCAAGAATGTTTTGAACGTGGATAATCGTTTTTCACAAATACGCCTTTGCTGTTGAGGTGGGCATATTCTGGCCGTTTTTCTCGGATGAGGTACATTTTTCCGGGTATAAGGTCGGTTGGGGAAACAAGTCGTAGTGGTCGCATTGGTTGTGGGGTCGTTGGATTGTCTGGTTGTCTGACAATGTATCAGATTGAAATACTTTTGTTTCAATTTTATTTTTGGGTTTACTGTGATTGAGTATCATGAGCGAACATGACTGAATAACTATAACAAGTATACATATTTTTATTTTTTTCATAAAAATATGTCACGATATATCGTATTAAAATATTTAGTTGGAATAAGCCAAACCTCCCATACCGCTCATCACACGCAGAACGTTGTAGTTGACGGCATAGACGCGAACCTTGGCAGTGTTGGTGCCCTCAACGGTGGCGTTGGAGAGAACAAGCTGCAAAGTAGCGTTATCAATACGAGAGAAGTTGCAAGAGCCGGAAGGCTGGTGCTCCTCGGGCCTGAGAGCAAAGGAATACAGGTTGATTCCGGTGTCAGGGGCGCGAGTGTGGTGCTGGTGAGGCTGAACCAGGTCGAAGTAGGTTCCCTCACGCTCAGAGAAGCGGTCCTGTCCGTTAAGCTGGAGCTTAGCGGTAACGACAGGGTTCTCACCCCAGCAGTGCATGTCAAGAGAAGTCTCAGTGAGGACGAACGTGCCGGCATCAGAAACTCCAGAGGTGGGTCCTCCAGTGGAGAAGTTGGGGAGGTTGTAGTTGGCAGCGGAGGGCTGGTTGTCGCCAAGCTGCCACCAAGAGGTAGCATTAGCGGTGGCAGTGACATCGGGGGCACCGGCATCAGTGAAGAGGCCGGAGGAGTTGATGTAGGCGTTGGCGTTGGCAGAAGTTCCAACAACGGAGTCGTGAGATCCGAAGGCCATAATGGCGTTGGGGAGGGCATCGACGGCGTCGGTGTAGTTGAAGGGCTGAGCACCGAGGAGGCGGTTAAGGATGGTTCCGGCCTCAAGGGAAGAGCAGTAGTCGACGTTCTTGTCAGGCTGGACAACCCAGATAAGCTCCTTAACGGGGTGGTTGAAGTTAAGCTTGATCTTGTTGGAAAAAGAACCGACGGACTCATCACCGGTGAACTGAAGCTGCTCGATGAGGTACTCGTGGGGGTTCTGGGCCATGCGCCTACGCTCATCAGTGTCCAAGAACACATAGTCAACGTAGAGGGAAGCGGCGACGAGGGACTGGTTGTAAGCAGAGGTAACCTTGACGGAACCAGTGCTCAAGCTGGACATAGCCCACAAGCACTCCTCAATGGGGCGGATATCAAGGTTGATCTTGACCTCGTGGTACTGAAGGGCGATGAGGGGAAGGGCCAGACCGGGGTTGCGGCAGAACCAGAACTGGAGGGGGACATAGAGGGTGGTCTCAGGGAGAGCATTGCGGGGAGCGCAAACCTGGCGGGGAGCGTTAGCATCGCAAGGGCCATCGATGTCGTTGAAGGAGGGATCAGTGATGAAGGTAAGCTGGGTAGTGTTACCGATCATCTTG
>JACCED012022355.1_pt1 | contig 10157 bp, 17 predicted proteins | sample 7455021 | NCBI WGS metagenome assembly JACCED01 (sample SAMN15323456, study PRJNA562643) | freshwater metagenome | isolation source: river surface water | place: USA:Blue River Watershed | collected 2017-08-19 | reverse complement strand
TGTTGAGGCGAAAGAATTGCACAATGTATTTATGAAGGTGGCTCAATTAGAATTTTTGATGCCTGGTGTTGGAATGGGTGCGGCTTTAGGTCAGGCAATAGCACCCCCCAAAGCACCAGCGATAGCACCCTCAAATTGCGCCACCTTAATAAATACATTGTGCAATTCTTTCGCCTCAACATATTTACCATTCTCTTCCAAACTGTTAATTACATTATTTAATTCTTTAGCAATCTTTATCATTTTAATTCACCGCCCAAATATATATTACAAAATCATAAACAAGACAACCTACAAATGAAACAATTCAAATAAAATAGAATAATAAAATAATGCTCGATGTTATTAGGAGGAATAACAATGACAATGGAGTTAGTGGCATTAATTTATTTCATCATCAACATATTATCCTTGTATACACCCAAAGATAATTTCCTCACATTTATAAACAAACCAGAAACAATAACACAAAACGGAACTATATACAAAAGAACTTACAATATCCCTACAACAGAAAGAATATTCATACACCTAAAAAATGGCACAGATGAAAATCAAACACTATACATAAAAACAACACAACCACTAAAATACAATAAAGCAATAAACACTCATCCCCTACCACCAATAGCAGGAAATAACACCACCAAAAACTTTCTCAAAAATATAACACAAAACAATACAATAAATATCAAAACAATTATTCCGCCACAACAAACAATATCTGGAATCATAGACCTGCAAACAACAAATAACAAAATTAATATATATATAAACAATAACAATAAAATAATTTCCACCAACTATATACAAACCCAATACAATATAAATAAAAATTACACCATAGAAAAAAATGAAATAAAATCATTCACACTAGGAAATCTCACCAATACATTAAAAGGACAATATGGAAACACAATTACATATAATTTTAAAACTCTCAATAAAGGACAAATAAAACTTATATGTTCACCAAGAGCTGATAACACAATTCTTACATATAAACATAACCAAAAAATATACACAACAAAACTTATGAAAACAAAATCATATAACACAATACTAATAACACAAACAAAAGAAAATCAAACACATTCCTTCACATTTATAAACACCGGAGGAAATTCATATCCAATCAATCTCTACCTAAAATACATATAAATAATAAAAATCCCCCGACCTATGTTTCGAGGGATTTTTAATATTTTATCCTATCTAAAATTAAACAGGCTTTCGAGATTCATTTCTTTTTATTTTTTTGTCCGCCCTGTCTAAAGCCTCATAATTCTCCCAAGCAAAATCACTCTCATCCATACCTGATTCTAATTTTTTTATTATCGCTATGTTTTGTCTTTGTGTAGGTCTTCCAAAAGCTCTATACAATTTTAAATATTCCACGTTGTTATCTAAAATATATTCAAATGCCTCATCACCTAAAGTTTTCATAGGAACCCAATCTTTAAAATAATTTATAGCATCAATATTTCGAAAGATATAATTAGAACCAGTGATTTTAGGACTCATACCCATAACTATTTTTTTAATTTCTTCTGGAGGATTATTAACTATTGACTTCCCACGTTCCCATAAAAAAATGTCATATGCATCACCCTTACATTTAGAAATAATATAACTCTTCAATATACCAACAGAAGCAGGAGGAGTAGCAAAAGAAATATTATCCCTTGAAATATTATTGTCTTTTAATTTTCTCTTACCACTTAAAAAACTACCAGAAAGCTCATCACCCTCGCTACCAAAAGAACCGGAAACCTTAATCCATTTACTCATAACATTTTCCTTATATTTTTTCTTACTATATATATTCTAAAACAAAAACAAAAAATCCCCCGATAAAGATTTCGAGGGATTTTTTAATTTACAATATATATATGAAACTTAACATATACCAAATAATTACAATACTAATAATAACAACAATCATAAATTACAAACTAACAATACCAATCCTCGCACTACTCATAATCACAAAACTATTAACAAAGAAACAATATCAAAAAAATATCACCTAAAATATAAAAGACACTATACTACATAACAATACAATCTTCCTGCAAATAAAAAACATATATATAATTTCCCCGATTTTAAGAGATATAAATTAAACTCATAGGCTAATTAACTATGAAAAATGACCAAGAGAAAAAAGTGTGAAAAGATTGCTCGAAGACATAATAGAGATAGGTATTTTTTCGCAATTTATACTATACACACTAATACCAAAACTATTACTCATTTACTCACTTACACTAATTACAATATATATAAATGACAAGATAATACAATACATAATAAAAGAAAAATAAACATACCCAATACCTATCAATAAATATCAAGTCCCATTTTTAAATACCTATAGAACCATTTACCTATCTATACATATCCTAAAATATATATAGAGTGGAGAAACAGTGGAGACCTAAACCCAATTTCGAGCAATACAATATATATAGATAAAAAAAATATCCTACATAAAAAAAAGAAAATATTCTCTTATTATGCAGGAAAAAATTAAAATTATAGATTAAGGTTTTCGAGGGATTTATTTCATTATATATAGAGAGATATATATTTAATTTTATAAGGGATATATATTAATGGGAAAAGGTTTGGACACGATTTTGATATAGTTTAGAGTGATTTTGAGAAGGGCTTGGAATTCGGTTTTATCGGTGAGCTTAAGAAAAAACTACCAAATTCAAATTCTAAATATAAAAAAGAGTCGTAATATATATTATTCTACACCCGTTCAAAACTTTCCTTCTTTTCGAGTAATAAAATTCGAGCCTATTTTTAATTATTTTTTCGAGGGATGTTTAAGGTGTTGTTGTTTAGAGAATAGGTTCAAAAATTAGTGAGAGATTGTTTTAAGTTTTTCGAGGGTAACTATGTTGATAAATATACATTCTACAATAAAGAGTAGTAGAGTAAATGGTCCTGGAGATAGATTTGTAATATGGACTCAAGGTTGTAGGAAGATGTGTAAGAATTGTTATAACCCTGAAACTTGGAGTCATTATAGAAACAATTTGGTAGATATAGATTCTTTAGTTGAGGAGATTAAAAATTCGAGTGTTTCAGGCGTTACTATTTCTGGTGGTGATCCTTTCGAGCAACCAGAAGAATTGTTTTATTTACTAAGGGAAATAAAACAATTGGATTTGAGTGATGGGGTTATTGTTTTTTCTGGTTATACGATGAGAGAAATTCGAGGGGATAGTAAGTTAGAGAAATGTTTGGATTATATAGATGTTTTAATTGATGGTTTATATATAGAAGAAAAAAGAATTACTAATGGTTTGGCTGGTTCGAGTAATCAGCAGTTTCATTATTTATCGGATAAGATTTCAAGTGATAGTATAGAGATTGATCAAGAAGTGGAAATTCATCTTTTGGGCGAATTAATACAAATAACTGGATTCCCTTTGATTGATAAAGTGAATATGAAATCTAAGGGAATATCTTTTATGTAATGTGTGAGTTATTAAGAGAAATATATAATAAGAGGAAGAGTGTTGCTATAGTTCCTGAGTGGTGGGAATTATGTAAGATTTGTAAGATTCCTTTTAAGACAGATACATTCGCCCAAACATGTAATCGTTGTAGTGTGTTTGTAGATTTTCGAGTAAAGTTATTTCACAGTATTTTATTTCGAGTATTAGTGTTTGTTGTTATATATGTAATTTTATCTCTTAGTGTTATTTTGTATATATTAAAGTATACCAATGCTTTTTATTTTCTTTTAATGCCGCCTTTTTTATTGGGGTTATTTATGGGGAAGATTTTGTATTGGGTTTTATTAAAATTGGATATAAGGTAATCTGTAATGGGTAGAAGAAAAGTTACTAGCGAAATTGTAGTGGATCCTATTGTCACTGAAGAAATCGAGGAAACAAAAATCGAGGAATTATCAGTGGGAGAAGAGCCAGATCAATTCCTTGAAGATTTTTTAGATAATGGTCAGCTCTATGGTGTTTATGACAATGGAAACTTAATTGCTGCAGTTTATGACAAGAATCCAGTTTTAGATGAATTACTTGAATATAATAAAAAGCAATTAGATGAAAGAATAAATTTCCTCCGAGAGATTGTAACAGATGAGGGGGAGATTTGCAAGATGAATATTAGTGGAACAACAAAATATTCTTCTTGGAGGCAATATAGAATTCAAAATGGTTTATCACTTTCAGAACCACCAATAACAAAAAGAATTCAATATTATCAAAAGCAATATCCAGAATTAACAGAAGAGGAAATTGCAATTCGAGTTTATGGTAATTTGAGATATAGCTTTACCCCAATAGACATGTTATAATACTGCCATGTTTCGAGTGTATTTGAATAAGAGTCATTGTCGAATATTAATTAAAACACTCGACTACCACAGATTAATTATTAGAGGAGAGATAAATAAAATCTCTCCTCTAATAATGGAAAATAAAAAACCACAAATTTCGAGTGGTTATGATATTGAAGATAGTTTTGATATTCGAGTAAAAGAATTATCCCTATTATTAAAAGATTTCGAGGAAGAACATATTTCGAGGTATTTAAATGTTCTTCAATTAATGCCAAGATCTATTCATATTACAAGTGCCAAAAAGAAATTATATAATCTTTTGCCATTTCTTTCTGGTGATTTATCTGATGTTTTGAGTGTGAGTTTTTCGAGTGATGAGATCTTTGTAATTAATCTTTCTCTAAAACTATATTATTCTTTATTATGTGGAAGAGTAGAAATATTAAATGAGGTTTTCGAGGGAGTGGTTTGTAATTTCCCTTTGAGTAATTTGGTTATTAAATTAGGTGAAAATAGAGATCTTTTCACCAATTTAATAGACAAAGATATTCCATTAGATATTTCGAGTAATTATGTATATTATAAGGCAAAGTGGGCTTATGATATATACAATGTCTTTAATGGTGCAGAAGAGAAAAAGCTTGGTTCCATTCCCCTTATAAAAATCGAGGAAAAATAAATGTTAGTGGATGTTTCAGCAATTAATAAACTCATGGATTATTGGGGCGAGGATTGTATCTGTTTTTATAATGAGACAGAAACCACCCTATTTAAGCTTAGGGAATATTTCGAGGACAATAATATTAATCTTCCCCTGGATAAATGTTCCTTTTCTTTTTTCGAGGTAGCATATAATGACAATGTAATTTTAATACCACAGAAAAATAATAAGAAGAGAGATGATTTAAAAATATCTAATAGGGAAACAATTGATTTAGATGTATGATTTAGCTGTTGAGAAGAACAAGTTTATTTGTGCACCTCCAAGACAATTAAAGAAAAAAGATATTGATTGGAAGATGCGGCCAATTTGTGATAGAATAAATGCCTCTGATTATTGTTGGACTGTATTTTGTTGTCAAGGTCATACAAAAGGATTACAAAAAGGATCGCTGCCATATTTAGTATTATTGTGTGTTAATGAAAAAAGACCAGAAGTATTAAATAAATTGTATAGTGCTTTTGAGATTAATGAAAAGTATGATGATCGTTTACCTTTAATGGGCCCGAGAAGTAATATGATGCTAATTTCTATGGGTTTAAAGGACGAGCATTTCACCTACATAACCCTACATTTTAACGCAGAAAAGAAAAAAGATCAAGATTATTGTGTTGAAATAATGGATAGATTTTCGAGAACCATATGAACGAAGAATTAAATGAATATATTGCTAATTTTACTGAGTTCTTAGTAGCTTATGGTAAACTTACAAACAGTGCTGAAAAAGTGTACATTAATGCTTCGGGCCAATATTTAATAGATCCAACAGAGGAATGTCTAAAACAATTGAAAAGATTTAATAATCTTCCAATTGTTTTAGAGGAGTTCATTCCATTGTTTTTAAAATTACAATATATAACAGAAGAGAAAATAGAGCAAGAATAAAAAAATCCCTCTTTCGAGGGATTTTTTATTTATCTAATTACAATAGACTTTTCATGGCCTACAACAATTTCTGGATCTATATATATTCCAACATTCTTTTCGGCCCATTTCCAACATAAAGAAACGTCCTCAGAAGAAAAGTCCCTAGACATTTCGATCTCATGCATAATAGGTTCGAACCAAGGATATGTCACCTTTTCGAATGCACCCTTACGTACCATCATAAATCCCATACCTGCATAGAATACTTTAGCTAATTTATCCTGGGACTTTGCTGCTTCTTCTTTTAGTTGTGGTATTGTAAGAAATGGGAAGAGGCCAGTTTTAAGGAAGTAGTTGACATCCCAATCTTTTACAATTGTTGAGTGATGTCCGTCGGCTGTTAAATAAATACCACAGAGCACATCAACATGCTTTTTCTTTTGCATTGTTTCGAAGAGAGATACCACTTGTTCAGGACTAAAATTAATATCAGTATCTAGCCACATCATATAATCATAGTTTAATTTACCTTGAAATGGGATCTGATGTTCGCCAGCTCTATTATCAGCTCCAAGTAAATTAGCTCGACAGTGGTAAATAACTGGGCTATAATGACGAGTACAAACCATATCAAAAGGCAATCTTCCAGCGGCCATTGTTAATTTGGTCCAGCTGTCGAAGAAACCAGGAGTGAAAGAACCGCCAGGAATACAAAATAAAACTACAGGCTTTCGCATTGGTTTTACATTCTGAATAGGCGCCGAAGGCATTGTATTGAATTTCATATTATAATTGTACCTTTTTTGAAGAGATCACAGAATCAATCAAACCATATGCCTTAGCTTCTTCTGCAGACATATAACAATCACGATCACAATCCTTCTCTAATTTTTTAATTGTTTGTTTTGTATGAGATGATAATATTTCGAGTAATTGTTTGTAGAGTTTATTTGTTTCCGCCACTTGAATGTTAATGTCAGCTGCGGTACCATGAAAACCACTTGAAACCTGGTGGATCATAATACGAGAGTGAGGTAATGCTGATCTCTCTCCAGTTCCACCAGCTAAAAGAACAGCACCCATGGAAGCGGCCAAACCAACACATGTAGTATTGACAGGTGCATTAATAGTGTGCATAACATCATAAATTGCTAAGCCTGCAGAAACAGATCCACCTGGCGAATTAATATAAAACTCAATAGGAAGATTCTTGTCATCCTGCTCTAAAAATAAAAGTTGAGCAATAAGAGAATTAGCAACAAAATCATTCACCTCTGTTCCTAGAAAGATAATTCGATCCTTTAATAACCTGGACCAAATATCATAAGACCTCTCACCAGTAGCAGATTTTTCAATTACAAAGGGTGTGTACATATGATATCTTATAAAAGAAAAAATCTCCACTATCCTAAGATTGTGGAGATTTATTATCGAAATTTAAAATCTATCTCTCGCCCATAACACTCGCATCAAATAAATTTTCCAATTGATCTATGAGACTTGCTGCACCTGGATCGTCACTTAATTTGGATCTTAATGTATTAAATAAACCATAGATTTCATCATTGCTTACATCAGCTTCATCTGTTAAATTCATTTCATTAACATCAAGATCTGAAGCCAAAGAATCATCCACTAAATCTTCATCTGGATTATCTTTTAATTCTCCATAATAATCTTCATTCGCTTGATCAAATAAATCTAAATCTTCTTCGTATCTATCTGCATTTAAAAAAGAATCATCCACTACTTCATCTTTTTGTCTTGGGAAATTAGCAACACGAATAAACTTATCATGTAATACTTTTGCAGCTCTAAAATCACCATTGTTTTCGAGTAATTGGATATCTCTGGATAAACCTAATAAATAATTTTTAATTGACATTTTTAAATCCTTATGTATTTTTTACATATTAAGGATTTAGTTCTATATTAATTTTCCTTCTACCTCTTAAAAGATATATCTAAATTGTTCTTGACACACCACAGGATTTCGAGTAAACTAAAAACATCCAACCCTAAAGGATACAGTAATGAAAGAAGTGTTTACCCTACGAAACGCTGATAAGTTTGCTCAATATGAAGAGTATTGGGATTCTATCACTCCTCAGACAGATGGTGAGATTTTTCAAAGATGGTTGTTTGCATTTACCAGCATTCACACCACTTGGGAAAATAATGTTAATCTATACAATTGTCTGAAGAATTATGACGAATGGATTAATAATTCAGAAGTATTGATGCAGAGATTAATTGAAGGTCGTGCTGGTCTTCACAATCAAAGGTTCATCAATATCCTTAGTTTTTCGAAGAAGTTTTGGGCTAATCCAGAAGCATTTAAAAAATCGAGTAATGAGTCTTGGACTGAATTAAGAAATAGACTTGCAAAAGATTTAACTGGAATTGGTCTTGCTAAAACATCTTTTGCTTTGGAATTATGCTATCCTAATACAGTGGAAGTTGTTTGTTTGGATGTTCATATGCTCCGTGTTCTTAATTTGAATACTGAAGGATATCGAGCAAACAATCCAAAAGAAGTTCGAGCATACCAAGAAGGCGAAAAAGTGTGGTTAAATATGTCGCACCAGCTTTTAGTATCTCCCTACATTACTAGATGCCTTTGGTGGGATTTGAATCAAGGACAAAGAAATTCGAGGTATTGGTCTTATTGTTTAGAGAACCAATTATCTTTCGATTTCTGTGGATAATTTAGTAGGGAATCTTATCCACAGACACAGGGGAAATCAATGGCGATTTCCCCTCTTTTATGATATATTTATTTCGAGGTAAAGTAATGAAGATTAAATTTCGAGTAGCAGGCACAATCGAAATCCCTGATAGTGTTGTGATGCATGAAGATATTTTAAATCAATTATATGCATTAGAGTTTAACGACAAAATGTATATGCTTCAAATGTGTTTAGTTGCTGAGAGCCCTGATGGTGAATTTGAAATGATACACCAATACGACGAGATGGAAGAGCACGGTATTACAAATGTTAGATACGATGCTGCAGAGTTCGAAGAAATTAAATGTGAAGGTGATGAAAGAATTCATTAGAGATAGCAAATACTCTAATGGATGGGAAAATGTTGTCAAGGATCTTTATCATTTAAGTTTTCGAGGATACAACATTTATAAGAGAAAGATTTCGAAAAACTATTGGCAATTTACCGTAGCCAATGATATAACATCTTGTACGTTTAAGATGTACGAAAAAGAAAGGTAATCCCTACAATGCCTAACTGGGTAATGAACGAACTGATTTGCACGTTCCCTAACAACGAGCAATTCGAGTCTTTTAAAAACAAAATCAATCTTGAAGGATTGTTCAATTCCTTCATCACTATGCCTGAGATATTGGATGGCACTCAAAGCCCTGATATCAATGAAGAGAAGTTACTCAAAGATTACAACAAGGATACAGGAAAGTTTGCAACAACTCTCCAGGAAGTTATCGAAAGCGGACATCATTGGTTCAGTAATCTTGCAAAAACAGCCATCAGAAACAAGAAGGCTTTTATCGAAACAGGCTACTCCAACTGGTACTCTTGGTGTCTTGACAATTGGGGCGTAAAGTGGGATGCTTCAAGACCCACTGCTAATTTCGACCTCCTTACCATCACACTTTGCTTTGACACTCCTTGGGGTTGTCCTGAGCAATTTGTTGTATCACTCTCTAAACTCTATCCTGAAGCCAAGTTTGTAATGATAACAGGCTCCATTGAGAACGACAACCATTATGAGTTTGTTTGTGAGAATGGTAAATATAAAGAAATCTGCTGTTACGATACATTCAAAGAAGCAGTGGAAGATGGCAAATGGGGCGGTATGAGCGAATGGGAATTGCTTTTCGAGGAATCTGAAGAGATAACCCAAGCCTGATATAATGAAGGGGAGATTTTCGAGTCTCCCCTTTTTCGAGGATGAAGATGGAGATTAAACTTATCTATATGTCTGATGGCTTGTTTGTTTACAAGACTGAAGATGGTTATTCAGTGACAAATCATCAAGGTTATATTTTAAAGTCTGCAAAAACAATTCAAACCTGTGATAGATTTGTTCAAAAAGAATTAGAGTCAAGACGTGCAGCAGAAAGATATGCAATTGAAAAGATTAATCAAGACCAGGAAAAAAATTGAGCCATTTAAAGTTTACCAAATTGAAGATGGCTATATTGCTGAGCTGAATGATGTTGAAGTTTTTCGAACAAAACATCAACATCTCTGTACAAGTTATTGCGAGAT
>JACCED010484333.1_pt1 | contig 10158 bp, 9 predicted proteins | sample 7455021 | NCBI WGS metagenome assembly JACCED01 (sample SAMN15323456, study PRJNA562643) | freshwater metagenome | isolation source: river surface water | place: USA:Blue River Watershed | collected 2017-08-19 | reverse complement strand
TAGAACAAGCAGAGGCAAAATCAAACGGTTAATGGCTAGCGCAGGCCAAATTCGTGCGCTCTATACCTGGACCCAGGGTCGCAGGGACGGAAATCTCTCGCCGTTAAGAGTACTCAACCACTACCCGCAAGGATGAGGACAGCTTAAAACCTGCTGTTTGGTTGTTGGAAAAGGAATAATATAGGTAAAATGAGGGTTAATAACCCACGGCTGTGCGTGTGATAGCGTATGCGTACAGACCCGCCGTTGTGATAAGACGGAGCTCGAGGTACCGGACAACCGCCTCTGCAATGCTCTAACGCTGTGTGACATGTGCAACTCAGATAATGTCAAACTTTAGCCCATTAGGGCTAAGTGTGACTGAACAATCTAGATAATATCTTTAACGCTTCGCGTTTAAATAATAAAATAAGTTCGAGCGATAGCGAAGAACAGATGAACGCTAGTTCATCTTTAATAAATACACTACTATGAAAATTACAGAAATTGTTTCTACACCTGAACTAGAGGAAAGCCTTACCGGAGATGCACTTCGGGGAGCTATTAATTTAGGTAAGAGAGTTTTTGGCAAAGGCTCCGATGATGCTGCCCGTGCAGCTAGAGAAGTTCCTGCTGTTCCAAAAACTGATAAGAAAACATGGCAACAGCAGGCTCAAGAGTTAGCGGCTAAGAAGCAGGCCGAACAAAAACTTGCCCAAGCCAACGCCAAGGCATTTCAATATGCTTCTGAACACTTATCCCCCGAAGTAACTAAGGCACTAAAACGCATGTTACTTTTGGAAACTGCAATTGAGTACTATGTCAAGGTACAACAACTACATGACAAATACCCTGGCACTGACGAAGAAGACGAACAGAATCCAGAGTTTATCAAGGAAAGACTGCAACTTCGTGGACTAATGATCAGCCAATGGCTAGCACCAAAGATTGCCAACTTAGGACTAAGTGCGGTCAACGGTGCTGCCAAAGTAGGAACTTTAGGCATTTATGGTCTAATTCAAACAGCGGCTCGTAGGGTTCCTTATGCAGGGCCGTTAGTTATAGATTGGACCAAACCTCTTGTAAGAGCTGCCGTTACAGCATTTATTGTTAGTCCAGCAGGTGGTAAATGGCTAGCAGAATTCTTAGGAGAACATATCGAATCTATTGGTAGTATGCCAACACTAATAGGCAATGTGTACGATTGGCTTAAAGGCAAGATAACTGGAGAGCCTGACGCTACTGCCAGTGATGGAACAGCTGATTCTGGTGCTAAGGACGATGCCGCCGGATCTAGTACTGCTCCTTCGGGACAAGCAGGACAGCCCGGACAGCCAGGATCTGGAGCGAAACCTGGAGCGGCTCAGGGAAAGAAAGACGAGTATGATCCTTTCCGCTTGCAAAAAGTAAACCCTTACGATTTTAGTTTAAAAGATATCAGCGATAAGAAATAAATTAAACCAGGGCCATCTGTGTAGCTTTGGTTGCTTCGATATTTTCTTTGATAATGTCCTGCATTATCTTGATATCTTCAAGTGTGTAACGATCAAACAGATCATTGATGTTTACACCTCCGCGCATAAACCAACTTATTCTAAATAATTCTTCTTTGAATTGAATAATATCTTTGTCAAGCCTAACAAGATATTCTGCTATTTCTTCGTCAGAAAGTCTAGTTAGGCGTTGACGAAAAAACTGGATTGATCCAATTCAATTCGGAACAGGTCTTCGTGTCCGCAGTTGTCACACTTGATATGATTTTCAGGTATGCGCCAAACTTCGTTGTTACCGTTAACATGTTCTTTTAACTTGTCAAACAACACTTTGTCTGCATTTTCTAACCACTCTTTAATATAGCCTCTTTCAGTTACTGTGCCCTGGGGTGTTTCAACACTTTCGACTCCAGTCATAAAGACTTTATTTTGTAACTCACCAACTTCTTTAAAAATGTCTGCAATGTGTTTTTGTTTAATTTCTTCGTCTTGGATTTCAACTGCCTGTGTTAATCTTTTCTGTAGTGCAAAATTTTCTAAATTAAAACCTGTAGCTTCCTTATAGTTTAAGGGTTTTAATTTAATCGTAAGGTCTCCAAATACAACTTTATCGTCAAACTTACATCTACTAAAATGATCTAGTATACCTGGTAAAGAAACATCAAAGTCCATTTCGTTAGAACAGTTTTTACAAACATGGCTAACAGTCATGGTTTCTCCGTAGGTAGCAATTCTAATAGCTACTAGCAATGCATCTAGGTCTAAATTGCTTACGTCCCACGCATCTTTAATATTAGGGCAGCAACTCTGAATAATTTTAACAGTAGCTTCACCATTGAGTAGTGCATCAGGAGTCTTGACTAATATTTCATCCATACCAGTCATGCCAAAAACTGGAATGTTGTCGGCAGTTCCATCAATCGATCCGGGCTGATTGTAAACACCTAGCGTGGGCAATTTTAAAAAGATTTTAGGTTGTCTAAAATACTGTTGCAAAGGGTTAATAGCCATAATTTCTCCAGATAAATATAATGTACCTAGTATTTATATACGCACTTTTCTTGGAAAAATAAATGGCAGATCCAGTAAAATTAGACGACGACTCGCTTGAACGATTGGCTAGAATGATTAACAGCAATCGGGGCAGTTCAACACCGCCACCCAACCTTGCCGGAGCAGGAGCCGCAGCGGATCAGTTAAGCTCGGCCACTAGAGGAGGCGCCGCAGCTCTAAACACATTTACCAGCGAAATAACTAAGGGAACGGCAACAGCAACAGGTCTAGTTGATACCTATAAACTTTTTACAAATGTAGGTGTAAACTTTGGAAATGATGCACTACAGTTTAGAGATAACATTGCTAGAACTCGCATGAGTGTTCAAGAATATAGCGATGTTATGGGTAAATTAATTCCAAATATAACAGCTCTTGGCGGTACTGTAACTGACGGAGCAAAAAGATTTGGAAAGATGTCAGAAGAATTTAGCCAGACAAAAGCTGCCGATGAACTAAGGCAGATTGGTTATACAACAAAAGAATACAACGAAGTTCTTGCAATTAGTCTTGCAGGAAGAAAAAACATAGATTTCCAAGATGCAGATTCACGCAAGAAAGCCAATATGGCAGCGGCCGATCTTGCTATGGAAATGGATAAAGTTGCACAGCTAACTGGTGTAAGCAGACAAGAACAACAAAGAACACTACAAGAAAAACAAGGTAACGCAAGGGTACAGGCAGCTATTGAACAGCAAGTCCGTGCCGGCGGCGCCGATGCTGCTGCTGCTTATCAAAAGATGGCTGTGCAGATGAAAGGCTTAGGACTTGATAAACTCAGCGACGAAATTTATTCTGGACAAGCATTAAGTCAAAAATCTATTGCACAGCTTAACGCATTAGGTCCTGCAGGTAATCAGTTAAGAGATGCGATCAATCAAGTTCGTAATGCAACAGATGCAGAAAGCCGAGCAAGAGCAGATGCAGCATTAAGAGAAGCTCAAGCAGCCGTTGCTAGACAGGTAACTAGTGACCAGTCACTAAATCAAATTCGTTACGGCCAAGGTGAAACAGCTGAAGCACTAGGTGAAATTTCTATCAGTGCTAGAAACTATGCCAATGGAATTAACGAAGAAAAAGAACGTGCTCGTCGAGCTGGTAAAGAAATCAGTGATCAAGAAGCAGCACAAAATTTAGAAAGACGAGCAAGATTCACACAGGATCTTGCCAGCGGAAAAGCAGAAGCCGATGCAAAAAGAGAACTCGAACAAGCTACTAGAACTGGAACAGAAGCAGAAAAGGCCGCGGCCGCTGCAAAACTAAAAGAAGTAGAACGTGCTAAAATGGAAGCTAAACCCACTGAAGCACTTATCCTAGTTCTTAACAGATTAAACGATCTAATGAGTACTGCTGTGCAAACTGGAATTGCCGCAGGTAAAGGAACACTTGGAAGTCCTACAGGGCAAGCTGCTCTTGGAGGAATCGTGCAAGCAGCACAACCGGGAGCAATTGTACCTCGAGGAACAGTTGATGCTATCAATCAAGCAATAGCGTCTGGAAACTGGGTTGAAGCTGGTAAAAAAGTTGCAGAAGGGTTTGTTGCCAGTGCTAGAAATTTATTAAAGATAGGCACTGAGACAGCTACAAACACAGCCAATGCGGTAACTGCGCCCGATAAACCTCGTTATGAAAGTACGCCTCCTGTATCTCGTGCAGGCGGCAGTCCTAATTTTGATAGCTTTTTAGAAGATTTTGGAGCAGGAACTCCTGCTGTATTACACGGTAAAGAAGCAGTTGTAACAGAAGATCAGCTTAAGAAACTGGTCAGCGGTATAATGTCTGAGTCAATGGTTTCAACTAGACAAACTGCAACAGAAACACTAACAACTGGTGGCGGCGAAACAACTACAACTAGAGTACAAAACGAAGAAAGCAAGGCCGCAGAAAAAGAAATGGAAGCCTTACGAGTTAAGTTTGGCGAAGACTGGCAAAAGCGAAAAGAAGTTCTTATTGAAGGTATGGCTGTAGAAGACAGAAAGTTTTCTAAAGTGCAAGCAGCATTAAAAGCCGATGTAGAAGCACAAAAGATTAAAGAAGATTACGAAGCTAAAAAAGCCGAATTACAAAAACGCATCGACGAAGGTATAAGATATGAAGTTGAGACAAAGCAGTCTGCCAACGAACAAATAAAACAACTTGCTACAGAATCTCAAGAAGTTCTTACAAAGGGCGCACAGAAAGAAACAGATATTAAGAAAACTAGCAGTGACTTAATTACAAATACGATTCTTGCAGCCGCTGAAAAAGAAACAGATATTAAGAAAACTAGCAGCGATACAATTACTGATACAATTCGTGCAGCTACAGAAAAAGAAATTTCGATTAAGGAAGCACCTAAGCCAAGAGGGTTTGATGCAGCCATAGAAGCATTACAAAAAGATTTAATAGCCAAAGGTGCTAATATCAAAGCCGATGGGATTTTAGGACCACTTACCAAAACAGCTATGGCAAGATTTAGTGACATTAAGGCTCCTGAAACAACGCAGGTTAAAAATTTGAGTAAGACTATTCCCAACGAAGTAGCCCAATCAAGAGCAGAAGCAACTAAAAAAACTATTACAGAATCTGTAGCACCAAAACAAGAAGATACTACAAAACAACTTAAAGAGTCTACAACTCTAGACGACTTGAAGACAGAACTAATTCAGTTAAATAAGACTATGGGAGAGATGTTATCTTATTCTTCCGAAATGGTTGGCAACATTGAGAAACAGGTACGTGCTACAAAACGCATGGATCCTAACGTTGCCCTAAGAGGATAATTATGTCTTGGAAAAAGTATTTTACACCTGTTCCAACAGGTAATCAATTAAGCCCAGTCTCCGGCGGCGGAGTTTCGGTGCGTCCAGGACCAGCTAAAGCCAATTACTCTAGTTACTTGCCAGATGTGTACACTGGTAGTCCAAATCGTATCGAACGTTACTTACAATACGAAGTAATGGATAGTGACCCAGAAGTTAATGCGGCACTAGACATTTTAGCAGAATTTTCAACACAAAAACTTAAAGACGGTAAAACACCATTTAGTATTCAATGGCGCCGTAAGGCTACTAATAGTGAAATAAGAATTCTTGGCGAATATCTACAGCAATGGGTCAAGACAAATAAGTTTGATACACGAATTTTCCGTATGATTCGTAATACTTTTAAGTATGGCGATGCATTTTTTATACGTGATCCAGAAACACAAAAGTGGCAATATATTGATCCTAGCAAATTGGTCAAAGTTATTGTAAATGAAAGCGAAGGAAAGAAACCTGAACAGTATGTTGTTAAAGATCTTGCTCCTAACTTCATGGATCTTGTTGCCACGCAGATAACTCCTAACATTAATCCACGTAATAATGCCGGTGGAATTCCTGGCGGTTCTGGTTATTTAGGCACAGCTGGTGCAAGCAAAGGCGGTGGTGGAGCATATCCTAGTCCAAGCGGCGGAAATCGTTTTGGTACAACCGAAACAGAATATGCAATTGATGCTAAACACGTTGTACATTTGTCGCTAAGTGAAGGTTTAGATAACAATTATCCATTTGGAAACAGTCTTTTAGAAAACATTTTTAAAGTCTACAAGCAAAAAGAATTGCTTGAAGATGCTATCTTAATCTATCGTATACAACGTGCTCCAGAGCGCAGAGTGTTCCATATTGACGTGGGTAACATGCCAGGGCATATGGCAATGGCGTTTGTAGAAAGGGTTAAAAATGAAATCCATCAACGAAGAATTCCAAGTCAAACCGGCGGCGGACAAAATGTTATCGATAGTGCTTATAATCCACTGTCTATTAATGAAGATTACTTCTTCCCTCAGACAGCAGAAGGAAGAGGATCTAAAGTTGAGACTCTACCTGGAGGGACGAATCTTGGCGAGATTGACGACCTAAAGTACTTTACTAACAAGTTATTCCGCGGTTTGCGCATACCAAGTAGCTACTTGCCAACTGGTGCAGATGACAGTCAAGCAAGCTATAATGATGGTCGTGTAGGTACTGCGTACATCCAAGAACTACGTTTTAACAAGTATTGCGAGCGACTACAAAGCCTAGTTACAGCAGTATTTGACGAAGAATTTAAGCTGTATATGAACTTGCGTGGTGTTAATATTGATTCAAATTTATTTGAATTAAAATTTAATCCACCATTAAACTTTGCCAGTAGTCGCCAAGCTGACATGGATGGTCAGCGTATTAACACATTTAATACTATACAAGCTATTCCTTTTGTATCAAAACGCTTTGCAATGAAACGTTTCTTAGGTTTATCGGAAGAAGAAATTGCAGAAAACGAACGTATGTGGGCAGAAGAAAATGGTAAAGGCCAGCCTACAATGACTGATGCTGCTGGAGAATTACGAAGTGCAGGTCTAAGTGCCGGGGGCATAGAAGGCGACTTAGGCATGGCTGGAGACCTAAGTGCTCCAGAAGATATGGAAGCAGAATTGGGCGGAACTCCTGCAGGAGCTGCTGCACCACCAGTTGCTAGCGCACCTGCAACACCACCTGCTGCATAAATATAATCATGCTATTAAGAGAAATGTTTTATATCGATCCTGATACTAGACGTATCGCTAACGATCTGAGATACAGTCCAGATCGCGATGTTACGACTCTACATAGATCAGATACACGAAAAACTAGACTAAGTCTACGTCAGATTAATGAATTAAGAAAATCCAGTGAAGCTCATATTCTTGAACAAGAAAGGGAATTAGAGTTTATAGCTGACATGTACAAAGCACCGGCTCCGGCTGCACCAGCATAAATAAACGGATTTTTTTATAAAAACGGCCGTTTTTAGGCTATTATAACCCCTTTTTTACGATTAATTGTAAATATTACACAGCCTTGTCATCACTACAGGAGAAAAGAACATGACTGACCGCAAACAATTTGAGGCCATGCTTGAGGCCCTTATCAATGAAGATACAGACCAAGCAAAAGAAATTTTTCATAATATCGTAGTAGCAAAGTCTCGCGAAATTTATGAAGAACTTTTAAGTGAAGATTTTGAAGAACAAGAAGCCGTCGACGAAGAAGCTGAAGAAGATGAAGCTGCCGTTGAAGGCATGGAAGGCGAAGAAGAAGCCGCAGTAGAAGCTTTTGGCGACGACGAAGAAGGTGCAGACGACGAAGAAGGTTCCGATGATGATATCGGTGGCGATGCCACAGACGATATGATCGGTGACGTTGATGCAGACGCCGACGGCGAAGAAGAAATGGACGACGAAGAGCAAACTGACAGAATTCTTGACTTAGAAGACGCTCTAGAAGAACTAAAAGCAGAATTTGAACAACTAATGGCCGGCGAAGAAGGCGGCGACGACATGGGTGGCATGGACGACATGGGTGGCATGGACGACATGGGTGCTGAGCCAGAAATGAAAATGGGCGAAGAAGACGAACTACAAACCATGATGGAATATGTTAACAAAGTTGGTGGCCAAACATACAATACATTTGGTAAAATGGGCGACGACGGTGTAAACAATAAGTCAGTTGTAGCTGGTAAGAACGACATGGGCGGCACAACTGCTAACATTGCTAAATCATTCTCAACAGACAAAGGCGGCACAGAAGGCGGCCTAGCAAGTCCTAAAGCTGGTGATTTAACAAGTGGTTTAGGAACAATTCACAACCGTAAAGACAGCAAAGCTGGTAAGACTGCTTTCACAAAGAAAGAGCCAGGCCACGGTGCTGAAAAGAAAGGTGCTGCTGAGAAAGCTGATAATAAAACCAGCATGATCAATGGTGCACCAGGTCGTGCAAAGTAATTTAAAGCGACATAGTAATATGTTATACCTCCGAGAGAATCTCAGTTTCAACGAAGCAAAAATGATCGTTGAGTCTGATGACAAAGATGGGAAAAACCTGTACATGTCTGGAATTTGCATACAAGGAGGGATCCGTAATGCAAACCAGCGTGTATACCCTGTGAGTGAGATTAGCAAGGCTGTTAAGACCCTTAACGATCAGATTCAGAACGGTTATTCAGTTCTCGGAGAAGTAGATCATCCAGATGATCTAAAAATAAATTTGGATCGAGTTAGCCACATGATAGTTAATATGTGGATGGACGGTCCAAATGGTTATGGTAAATTAAAGATTTTACCTACACCAATGGGACAACTAATTCGCACAATGCTAGAAAGCGGAGTGAAGTTAGGAGTAAGTTCACGCGGATCCGGAAACGTCAGGGATGACGGATCCGGTGAAGTGTCAGATTTTGAGATTATCACAGTAGATATGGTAGCTCAACCTAGTGCTCCTGGAGCATATCCTACACCAATTTACGAACACCTGATGAACAGTCGTGGTGGTTTTAATGCCTTGCGTATAGCGCAAGAGGTGAAAGGGGACCCTAAAGCACAAAAATATCTCAAAGAGAGCTTATTAGGAATAATAAGCAAACTCCAATAACAAGGAGAATCACATGTTGGATGCGTTAAAACAGTTATTTGAAAACAATGTGATTTCTGAGGAGATCAAAGAGTCAATTCAAGCCGCTTGGGATGCAAAGATTCTAGAGAATCGTGAACAAGTTGCAAATCAACTACGCGAAGAGTTCGCACAAAAATACGAGCACGACAAAGAACAAATGATTGAAGCTATCGATAGAATGGTCACTGATCACCTATCTAGCGAAATTGTTGAATTTGCCGAAGATCGTAAGTCATTAGCAGAAATGAAAGTCAAGTATGCTCAAAACATGAAGCAACATGCTGGCATGATGAAGGAATTCGTCACACGCCAACTAGCTGCTGAAGTTCGTGAGTTACATGAAGATCAAGTTGTTATGGCTGAAAAATTTGGAACTCTAGAAAAATTTGTAGTTGAGGCTCTTGCTGAAGAAATTGCAGAGTTTTACAAAGACAAACAAGACTTAGCTGAAACTAAAGTTCGTCTAGTTCGTGAAGGACGTGAAGAGCTTAAGAATATGAAGCAGCAGTTTATCGAACGTGCAGCCAAAATGGTCGACACCGTTGTTAACGAGAGCTTACGCTCTGAGCTAACTTCGTTGAAAGAAGACATTGATGCAGCTCGTCGTAATGACTTTGGCCGTAAACTATTCGAAGCTTTTGCTAGCGAATATCAAGCCAGTTACTTAAACGAAAAGTCAGAAACATCAAAATTACTAAAGGTTATAGACCTAAAAGACTTAGCTATTCAAGAAGCTGCACAAGCTGCTGAAGATGCTAAAGCCTTGGTAGAAAGTAAAGAAGCAGAAATTGCTTCTCTAAAAGAGGCACAAGAAAGAAAAGCAATCATGAACGAATTACTTGCTCCATTAAACTCAGAGCAACGTGACATCATGAGCGAGTTAATGGAGAGTGTAAAAACTCAGAGACTCAATGAGAGTTTCGAGAAGTACCTACCAGCAGTACTTAACGGTACAGCAGGTAAAGCTCCGCAGAAGAAACAGGCACTTGTAGAGGCAAAAGAAATTACCGGAAATAAAGAAATTTCCAACAGCAAACGTAGCAGCGAGAGCGACAGCAACATTATTGATATCCGTCGCCTTGCAGGACTAAAAATTTAAGGAGAAATTTAAATGTCAGAACTACTAAACGGCCGTTGGGCAGAAACCAAAGAAGCTCTTTTAGAAGGCCTACAAGGCACAAAAAGATCTGTAATGGGTG
>JACCED011845192.1_pt1 | contig 10159 bp, 11 predicted proteins | sample 7455021 | NCBI WGS metagenome assembly JACCED01 (sample SAMN15323456, study PRJNA562643) | freshwater metagenome | isolation source: river surface water | place: USA:Blue River Watershed | collected 2017-08-19 | reverse complement strand
CAGGTAGTAGGCGCTCGGAACCGTACATGTCGGCAAGTTTCTGCAGACGAGGATCAGGAAGGTTCACCACGCCAACGTTAGGTTCGATAGTTGCGAACGGGTAGTTCGCCGCTAGAACGTTGTTCTTAGTGAGTGCATTAAAGAGGGTCGACTTACCTACGTTAGGTAGTCCCACGATTCCGATTGTTAGAGCCACGAGGGTCAAGTCTAGACTGGGCGCGTGCCCATTGACTTCACCGCAATCGACTTTGAGACCGCCAATGGGTCTCCGGCTAGCCCCTGCGCTGTTGGGCTGGTTCGTGTTCGTGATGGCAAAATCTCCGACACCCTGGCATTTCTAATTCAGCCGCCAAGTCCGCACGATTGGTTTCACGCCGGAAATATAAAGGTGCACGGCATCCGCCCCAGCGATGTAGATGGAGCTGCTACCGCGGCCGAGGCAATGGCCTTGATGTTGGCCTTTATTGGTGAAGATGTTCTGCTTGCCCACAACGCAACTTTTGACATGGGGGTACTTCGTGCCACCGCGGCGCTCATCGGTGTGGAATTGCCGCCGCTGAACTACGCCTGTTCGCTGGCTATTTCTCGCAAGACCTACAATCTTGAGTCCTACCGCTTGAATGCCGTGGCCTATGCCGTGGGGCACGAGGAATTTGATCATCACGATGCACTCGCCGATAGCGACGCCTGCGCCCGGATCATCTTGCATGCCGCTGATCGACACGGTGCCGAAGATTTGGCCGACTTACTGAAAGCTACAAAGCAGACTTTGAAACCACTTATTCAACCTCCAACTAACACCGATAGAAGGCCAGCCTTCAGTTAAATGTCATTTGCCGGTGGGATACTCGGGGCATGGAAACTTTTGCTCTAATTGCTGCCGGTTTGGCTATTGGCCTTTTATTGGGTGCGCTGCTGGGTTATTTCATTGCCGATTCTCGCGCCCGTGCTCGTGCCGCTGTAGAAATGCAAAATTTTGTGCAGCAGCAAGCCGTTCAAAACAGTGCGCAGGCCAGTGAAAAAGCCGGGCAAGAAAACAAATTGCTTGAGGCAATTGCCCCGGTGCGTTTCCATCTTGAACAAATGCAGCAGGTTGTTACTCGACTTGAAAAAGACCGAACTGAGCAGTTCGGAACTATTCAAGAGCAACTTAAGAATGCAATCGACTCTGATGCCGCGCTGCGCAAGCAGACTCAGGCTCTGTCACAGGCCCTTTCTTCTAACAATATTCGTGGAGTCTGGGGCGAGACCCAGCTGCGCAAGTTGGTAGAGCTAGCCGGTTTAATCAAGCACGCAGATTTTGACGAGCAGGCCAGCTTCAGCACCGACACCGGATCTGGTCGCGCCGACATGGTGATCAACCTGCCTGGCGGAAAATCGTTGGCGATCGATTCCAAAGTGCCGTTCAACTCTTATCAAGAGGCCTCAACAATTTCTGACTTGGCAAGCGGCGAAGAACTCGCCCGTCGTAATCGACTCATTGACGAGCACGTTAAGGCCGTAAAGGGACACGTTGATGCGCTTTCATCCAAGTCTTACTGGACTGGCTTGAATGCCTCACCGGATTTTGTAATTGCCTTCGTGCCCAGCGAATCCCTTTTGTCGGCCGCTTTAGATGCAGACCCTGCACTTTTGGAGTACGCCTTTAAGAAGAATGTGGCCTTGGCATCACCGGTCAGTCTTTTCTCGGTGCTCAAAACAATTAACTACATTTGGCGTCAAAACGTTGACGAGACTCAAGTACGTACCATGATCAAACTTGGTAAAGAGTTGTATGAGCGCGTGGGCAAAGTCGCGGAGCATGCCGACAAACTTGGCCGCTCAATTACAGCCACGGTAAAGGACTACAACACTTTTGTATCCAGCCTTGAAAGCAGGGTTTTAGTCACCGCCCGCAAACTCAATGATTTAGATGAAAATGCCCTTGGAACTGAGGAAATTCAAGCTCCCAAAGAGCTAGATTCCGCGCCACAGAGCCTAACCGCCAGCGAGCTTACAAAGTAGCCTTTAGGTATACTCTTTCTCAGCGCTCGACAATGATGTTGGCAGCCTAAATCCCTTTTCAATTAGGAGCCTCCATCATGTCAAGCAAGTCACCGGTAGTCACCCTGACTCCAGCACCAACACTTGACCGTACCTACTATGTTCACGACCTAGTTGAAGGCGGAGTGAACCGTGCAGATGACGTAGCCGAAGAACTAGCTGGAAAAGGCATCAACGTAACTAAGGGACTGAACCTAGTTGGTATTGCAGCCCCTGGTGTTGTGCCAATCGGCGATTACGACCCAAGTGTTCTAAAGCGCACTGGTCACTCTGAATCTCTTGTACCACTTTGGGTTGATGGAACCCTTCGCGTTTCAACCACCATGGTGATCAAAGACGGCCCAACCACAAAGGTCAACGAAGCCCCTCGCCCACTCAGCGCAGAAGACTGGAAATCGGTTATTGATCTAACAATCAAAACCGTGAAAGAAAACGAAGCCAAGTGGTTGGTTATCGCAGGTGCTCTGCCCATCGATAAATCAACAGGCAAGTATGTGGACCTTCAGCCAATCTTCGACGCAGCCAAGGCTCTTGGTTGCCGAGTAGCGCTAGACACCTCTGGTGAAGCACTTGGCTACTGGGCTAAGCAGGGTGCGGCGAGCATCATGAAGCCAAACGCTGAAGAGCTTGCTTCTGCGGTTGGCCGATCATTGCTGACCAACGGTGACGTTATCGACGCAGCTCGCGAGCTATGTGCCAACGGCGTTGAATGTGTTCTAGCCAGCCTGGGAGCGGACGGCATGATTGCTGTTACTCACAACCACGCGTGGCACGCAAAAACTTCAAAGATTAAGGTCATCAACACCGTTGGTGCCGGTGATGCAACTCTTGCAGGCTTCCTGTCAGCAGTAGCCGCAGACACAAAGGCTGAGGCTGATCCAGAGTCTGGCGTTGGCTTTGATGTTGCAAAGGGTGTTTCGGCTGCAGTTCAGTGGGGTGCTGTTGCAGTTCAGCAGCCAACTTCAGGTTTACAGAATCTGGATGGAATGCCAGACGTGTTCTTGATTAAAAACCCAGATCGCGATGTTCCGCTAGACGAGCCAGCACACATTTAGTTTTTTGAGGACCTAGTTAGCTCTTAGGTACCCGCACATCAACAACGAGTCCCTCACCGATGTTGCTGTCTAAAACAAAACTCTGAATCTCTAAATCATCTTCGTTTTCGCGCACTCCGTTTGCCAGAATGCCATCGGTGATTCCAGTCAGGACAAAAATAAACCTGTCACCAGAAACCAATTCCTCAAGTTCAAATTTGCGTTCGATGTCATAGTTTGCAGCTAGGGCTCGCTCGATTTGATCGGGGTCTTGCGGAGCAAAGCGGGTCTGCATAAAGCCACCAAGAATTTGAATTGCAACAGCCGTTGCCACACCCTCTGGTGAGCCACCAAGCCCAAGCAACATGTCTACGCCAGTTCCGGGAACCGCTGCTGCCACCGCCATAGCGATGTCGCCCTCATCAAAACGAACCCAGGTAGCTCCAGTTGCTTCAACCTCGGCTATCAAGTCAAAGTTTCTTTCCTTGTTGATAACGGCAACTCGAATGTCAGTTACCGGTTTGTCCATCGCGTCGGCAAGGCGCTTGATATTCTCGGTGGCTGATGCATCGAGGTCCAGTAATCCTCGCCCCAAAGGACCACTGACAATTTTCTGCATGAAGTAGACCTCTTTGGCCTCGAGCATTGCTCCTCGTTGGGCAGCCGCCATAACGGCCACGGCTCCTGGTGTGCCAGCCGCGGCGAGCGCCGTTCCGTCTACCGGGTCAACCGCGATGTCCCATTCAACCGGTTGTCCGCCACCAATGATTTCACCGTTGAACAGCATGGGTGCTTCATCTTTTTCACCCTCACCGATTACTACAATTCCACCGAAATCTGCGCCTCTGAGTGCTTCGCGCATTGCGTCTACGGCTGCCCCATCAACAGCTAGCTTGTCTTCGGCGCCAACCAAGTGCCAGCATCCGGCGGTAGCCGCAACAGTCGCCGAAATAATGTCCATGGTTGGACGATTGGCATTGTGAAGGGGCATCACGGCCTTTCCTGGAGCGAATAAACTCGCATCCTTGCTAACATCATAGGTAATCCACCGACGGCCTTAGGAGATAAGCCATGCCTGTTGCATCACCAGATCAATACCTAGAAATGCTAGACCGCGCTAAGAAGCAAGGCTTCGCGTATCCTGCGATTAACGTTTCTAGCTCACAAACATTGAATGCAGCACTTGCCGGCCTTCAGGCTGCCGGATCAGATGGCATCATTCAGGTCACTACCGGTGGTGGCGACTACTGGTCTGGACCAACCATCAAGAACATGGCTTCAGGTGCTGCCGCAATGGCTGCATTCGCTCGCGAGGTTGCCAAAAACTATGGCATCACAATCGCATTGCACACCGATCACTGTGCCAAGGATCAGCTAGACAAGTTGGTACGTCCACTTATTGCGATCTCACAGGAGCGCGTCAAGGCTGGTCAGGATCCACTATTCAACTCACACATGTGGGATGGTTCGGCGGTGCCAATGGCAGAGAACCTTCAGATTGCACAGGAGATGCTAAAACTAACCAGCGGCATCGGTGCGGTTCTTGAAATTGAAGTTGGCGTTGTTGGTGGCGAAGAAGACGGCGTTGAGGGTGGAATGGGTGAACACCTTTACACCACTCCTCAGGATGGTCTGCAGACCGCAGAAGCTCTTGGCCTTGGCGAGAACGGCCGCTACATGGTTGCGCTCACCTTCGGTAACGTGCACGGCGTTTACAAGCCAGGAAACGTAAAGCTTCGCCCAGAACTGCTTGGCGAAATCCAAAAGGTAGTTGGCGAGAAGTACGGCAAGGACAAGCCGTTTGACCTAGTGTTCCACGGTGGTTCAGGATCAACTCCGGAAGAAATCTCTGAGGCTGTAAGCCACGGTGTAATCAAGATGAACATTGACACCGATCTTCAGTACGCGTTCACTCGTCCAATCGCAGACCACATGTTGAAGAACTACGACGGCGTGCTAAAGGTTGACGGTGAAGTCGGCAACAAGAAGGCTTACGACCCACGCGCATGGGGCAAGTCAGCCGAGGCTGGCATGTCAACCCGCGTGGTTGAAGCCGCTCAAGAACTTGGTTCCGCTGGAAAGTCAATGAGCCTATAAGGCAGTATCCATATAAATTAGTTTTATGAATGAGCGAAGCCCGTTGTATGACAACGGGTTTCCTCGTTTTAAGGGTGAATACCTGAACGGGGAAATGCAAGGCTACTGGGAGTTCTTTAGAAAAGACGGCAGCCTGATGCGCTCGGGAACTTTCGATAACGGCAAACAGATTGGCATCTGGACTACTTATACCCGTGACGGACATCCGCACAAAGAGACTGACTTTAGCAAAAAGCCAAAAAAAGACTAGTCGCGCTTGACCTTATTGCTGGTTTCATGACCGGCAGCCTTTAGCTCTTTACGAAGCTCAGCAGGTAGCGAGAACTGAATATCCTCTTCTGCGGTTTGCACGGTTCGAACATCTCCATAGCCGCGCTCTGCTAGGTAAACCAATACTTCGTCAACCAGCTCCTCAGGCACTGATGCTCCCGAAGAAACGCCAACAGTTTCAACTCCCTCAAACCAGGCATCATCAATCTCACTAGCGAAGTCAACTCGGTACGCAGCTTTTGCTCCTGCCTCAAGTGCAACCTCGACAAGTCGAACGGTGTTTGATGAATTGGCTGAGCCAACTACGATCACCAAGTCAGAACCGGCTCCAACTTTTTTGATGGCCACCTGTCGGTTCTGAGTTGCGTAGCAAATGTCATCGCTAGGCGGGTTTTGCAAAGTTGGGTACTTTTCACGGAGTTTTAGAACTGTCTCCATTGTCTCGTCAACAGAAAGAGTGGTCTGCGAAAGCCAAATAAGTTTCTTAGGGTCACGAACCTTGGCGGTTGCGATGCTTTCATCTTTATCAATAATTTGAACCACGTCTGGGGCCTCGCCGGCCGTTCCCTCTACTTCTTCGTGGCCCTCGTGGCCAATCAAAAGAATGTCGTAGTCTTCAGCGGCAAATCTTTGTACCTCGCGGTGAACTTTGGTGACCAGCGGGCAAGTAGCGTCGATGGTGTTTAGGCCGCGTGCCTCAGCGGCGGCAATAACGGCCGGAGATACACCGTGAGCTGAGAAAACTAGCACTGAGCCCTCGGGGACCTCATCCACCTCTTCAACAAAGATTGCCCCGCGAGTCTCAAGGGAAGAAACCACGTGTTTGTTGTGCACGATCTGCTTGCGAACGTAGACCGGTGAACCGTAGTGATCAAGGGCCTTTTCTACGGCAATTACCGCCCTGTCGACGCCTGCGCAGTAGCCACGGGGTGCAGCCAGCAGGACCTTCTTACCAGCGGTATTCTTGATGTCAGTCACCCCTCAATGATAAGCGCGTCGTTGGAGGATTGTGGTGGCTAACTGCGGGAGGCCAAAAATGAGTGATGAAGAACTCGCTGGCGCTTCCAAAGTCAGTTCCGAGCTCTCACCTTGGCCGGTTTCACGCCTTTCGCTGACCCTCAAGGAATGGATTGAGCGCCTAGGCGTTTTGTGGATTGAGGGTGAGCTGGCTTCAATCAAAATCGGTGCTTCAAATATGTTTGGCGAGTTGCGCGACTTACAGATCGAAAACAGTGTTTCCATCCACTCGTGGAACGTAGCAAAGATTCCAAATGACCTAAAACAAGGTGACCGTGTTCTGGCGCTGATCAAGCCAGCATTTTGGCCAAAGGGCGGCAAGCTCACAATGCAGGTCATCGAAATGCGCAAAGTTGGCCTGGGTGAACTTCTCGAAAGAATTGAACGGCTTCGTACACAACTCACAGCAGAGGGCCTCACCTCGCTGGAGCGCAAGCAACCACTTCCGTTCCTGCCAAACAAAATTGGCTTGATTACCGGAAAAGATTCAGACGCCGAAAAGGATGTCCTGCAAAATGCCAAGCTTCGCTGGCCAGATGTTGAATTTCGTGTAATTCACACTTTGGTTCAAGGTGACAAGGCGGCGCCTGAAGTTATCGCGGCGATTAAGGTGCTCGATGACGACCCTGAAGTAGATGTGATTATCATCGCTCGCGGTGGCGGCTCGTTCCTTGACCTTATGGTCTTTAGCGACGAGGCATTGGTGCGTGCGGCGGCAAACGCAAAGACGCCAATAGTTTCAGCCATTGGCCACGAGAACGATCGACCTGTTCTTGACGATGTTGCAGATTTGCGTGCCTCGACGCCAACCGATGCCGCTAAGCGAGTGGTGCCCGATGTGGCAGACGAGAAACACAAGCTCGAGCAACTGAGACAGCGTCTATTTCTTCGCGTTGACACATTCGTAGCCAATCAACTGGGCATGATTGAACAAATCCGAAGTCGGCCAATCTTGGCAAATCCGTTTACCTTTATCGAGGTGCACGAAGCCGACGTTGAACGCTCGATTGACCAGATGAGATTGCGTTTGGACCAGCTGCTGAGTCGAGAATCCATGCAGATCAGCCACCTGCGCCAACAGGTGCGAAGCCTGTCCCCTCAATCGACTCTTGACCGCGGTTACTCAGTTGTTCGAGACCTGGACGGCCACGTTATTTCTGATGCAACCAAGGTCAAAAAGGGCCAGCAACTCAAGGTTCGCCTAGCCAAGGGCGAGCTTGGCGCGGTGGCCGAATAGCCAAATAGACTGGAGACATAATGACTGAAAAAACCAACACCGATGTGGCCAAACTGAGCTACGAAGCCGCTCGCGATGAGCTGGTCAAGGTTGTTGCTGAACTGGAACAGGGTTCAGTCACTCTAGAAGAATCACTTGCTCTTTGGGAACGCGGCGAAGCACTCGCTAGTCAATGCGAAAGTTGGCTGACCGGCGCCCGCAAACGACTCGATGACGCTGTTGCTAAAAAGAAGGCCAACTAGTGAGTTCTATCGGTAACGAGCAAGAATCTCAGCGACCAGACCCAGAAGAGCGCGCTGCTAAGCACAGAGCTAAGCAAACCGTAATCAACCTGGTTCTATCTTTGGTTGCCTGTCTTGGAATCGTTGTAGTTACGGTTCTTGCTGTGCCTCGCGATGACAGCAATCGCATCAAGCCGGTTGACTACGTTGCCACGGCTCTTGCCGCCGAGGAATCCGGCAAACTCGATTTGGTTGCCACGACTCTCCCAACTGGCTGGTGGGCAAATCAGGCTAAATGGAATGAAACCGCAGCAGACGGGGTGAAGGTTTGGAAAGTCGGTTTCGTTGGCCCAAAGAATCAGTACATCGGTGTTGTTCAAGGATTTGGTGTGAACCCAACCTGGGTAGCACTTCAGACCGTGAACTTTGAACCAGACACAGAATCGACTGCCAAAAACAACACCTGGACCAAATGGAAGCCAGGAAAAAACACCGATGCCGACCCGCACCTTTGGACTCTAGAGAAAGATGGCGACTTTATCGCCATGAGTTCAACTGCCACAGACGCCGAGCTTGATGAATTTGCAGCCCTTCTCGAAAAGGAACTCTCCAAGTGACAACTTCGCTTCGACACGAAACCCCTAAGGCAGCTTGGGACGCGCTAGTTCGCGGTAACGAGCGCTTCGTAACTGGCACACCCGCTCACCCTAGACAAGACATTGAACGCCGCGAAGCGCTTGCTGCCAAGCAGAAACCATTCGCCGCCCTGTTTGGTTGTGCTGACTCGCGACTGTCTGCGGAAATTATTTTTGACGTTGGGCTTGGCGATCTTTTTGTCGTTCGAAACGCAGGTCAGGTAATTGCAGAGACCATCATCGGTTCGTTGGAATTTTCTGTAGAGGTTCTGGGCGTGCCACTGATTCTTGTGCTTGGTCACGATGAGTGCGGTGCGATTAGAGCAACTATCGACGCTACCGAGGGAACCCTTAAGTCTGAGGGTGAGTTTATTCATAATCTGGTTGAACGAATCCGCCCTACGGTGGTGGCTGCCAACGAGGCAGGGAAATTCGAGATTGACGACATCACCGAACTTCACGTGCAAGACACCATTAATGAACTACTAACCCGAAGCAAATTAATCGCCGACGCAGTAAAGGCCGGAAAGCTGGCTGTGGTTGGAGCAAATTACAAACTTGCTCTTGGTGAGATTCACCCGATCGTAATTGTCGGCGACATCAAATAACAAAAATAGGCAACGAAAGGCCAACCAGTGGAATACCGCATTGAACACGACACCATGGGTGAAGTAAAGGTTCCTGTAAACGCTTTGTACCGTGCGCAAACACAGCGCGCGGTTGAGAATTTTCCTATCTCAGGAACCACGCTTGAACGCGCACACATTGCCGCCCTTGCTCAGATCAAAAAGGCGGCTGCACAGGCAAACGCAAAACTAGGCGTACTCGATGGCGAGATTGCTAAGGCTATTGCGAATGCAGCAGATGAAGTCATCTCTGGAAAGTTCGATGGCGAATTCCCGGTAGATATCTTCCAGACCGGTTCGGGCACATCTTCAAACATGAACATGAATGAGGTATTGGCAACTCTTGCTACCAAGGGCCTTGGCAAAGACGTACACCCGAATGACCACGTGAACGCCTCCCAGTCTTCAAACGACGTGTTCCCAACATCAGTGCACGTAGCAGTGACCGCGGCTTTGATCAACGATCTGCTGCCTTCGCTTGATTACCTAGCCAAGGCGCTTGAAGAAAAACGCGAGCTTTGGAAGACCGTTGTAAAGGCCGGCCGCACTCACCTGATGGATGCGACCCCGGTAACACTAGGTCAAGAATTTGGTGGTTATGCAGCTCAGATTCGCTACGCAATCGAGCGAGTTGAATCAACCATCGGCCGCACTGCAGAAGTGCCACTAGGCGGAACAGCGGTTGGCACGGGAATCAACACTCCGAAGAGCTTTCCTCAAGAAGTTATTCGTCTACTGGCCGAAGAAACCAAACTGCCAATCACCGAGGCCCGCGACCACTTTGAAGCACAGGGTGCTCGCGATGGTCTAGTCGAGGCATCTGGAGCACTACGTGTTCTTGCGGTTTCACTTACCAAAATCAACAATGACCTTCGCTGGATGGGCTCAGGTCCTAACGCAGGCCTGGGCGAACTAAGCATCCCTGACCTACAGCCAGGCTCGTCAATCATGCCGGGAAAGGTTAACCCGGTTATCCCTG
>JACCED010291610.1_pt1 | contig 10159 bp, 15 predicted proteins | sample 7455021 | NCBI WGS metagenome assembly JACCED01 (sample SAMN15323456, study PRJNA562643) | freshwater metagenome | isolation source: river surface water | place: USA:Blue River Watershed | collected 2017-08-19 | reverse complement strand
GTAACCATTCCGGTTTTGTCTAAGTTTGGTGCTGTTAAAAACACTTGCATCTTGCCTTCGTGTCCATGTAAATGGCGACAAGCGCATTTTAGGTCAGCGGCATATTCGCCGTTTAATGTTTGAGTATGAACTCTGTGACCATAACAGAATTCAAAAGTTTTATCGATAATCCAAGTCATCTCTTGCCCTTTGTAAGTTTGATGACACGCAGAGTTTATATTGCGGGGTGAGCGTCAAGACCGCATAATGTAATTATACAGTATTATTTAGATAAGTCAACGACTTTGAGAACCTTTATTGAAAAGATCTTTCTTAAATTTGCCAAGTTCTATTTTGAGTTGTTTAAAGCGTTCTTGGGTAAGTTGCATGTACTTAATAGCTACTGCAATTTTATAGATAGCCCAATACCACCAAATGAAACTAACTACGAAAAACACAATAATACTTACTTCTAGTATAAGTTCGATCGCAGAAGTCCATTTAAAAAAATAGCAAACTGACAGAACTGCTAGTACAGTTAATGGTAAAATTCGAGCTAACCAATCCCAAATTTTTACTTCTTTATATGTACGTTTAGCAAATATTTCAGCTGTATCGTCTTTTACTTTTTTTTCGGTCATCTCTCACCGATATATCCAAATGGTTTCCACTCGCCTGGGTTCCCAGTCATTACGCAGACCCAACCGATGTAACTAGTTTCCTGCGGGTTAGTGTTCCACACAATATCGCCCTTGTTCCATGCGCCTGTTGTAGGAGCACTTGTTCCGTTGCCAAACTTCTTGCCGTCTAATTCAACTTTACCTGCAACACTGAATGCTACACCCGGTGTTGGGTTAGTAATGTTAATTGAAACTTGGCCATACGCATTTAAGTTACGTTCTGTGTTGTCTCGATTACCAATTTGGATTGCATCTTGAGAAATTTTAAATTCTGTGATGTTGTTAACGCTTGTTTGATATGATTCTACTGCATTAACGCCTGTGCCTGTAATGTGAACAACGCCAGTACCGTCTTTAACGCTAATAGAATTGTTTAATGTAACTACGTTGTTTTCAATAACTAACGAGTTACTCAAGTTTACATTGCCTAATACTGTTAGACTTGTAAGTTCGCCTAGCTCTTTTAATGAGCTCTTTGTTACTGTGCTACCTAGTGTTGTACTTGACAGCACTTCTTTTCTGTTAATAAAGTAAGCGTGATCGATAGCTAAGTCGATATGCTCACTTGAATAAATTCTGTCTGGGTTTGGCATAAAGAACAACTGCTTAGTTGATCCAATACCTTTCCATGCTAAACCTTTACCGTAAATGTTGTTGTCTTTGTCAACAGCAAATTCGATAGGAGTAGTACGTTCTACTCTAGTGTCAGCAACAATGCTGTCAACTTCTAGTGTACCGTAAATTTTAACTACAGCATTCTTGCTTTGTGAAGAACCAATTTCAGTAACATTACCTGTTTGTGTAATACGCTTTGTATTATCAGTAACAATGCTAAACGGATGGTTACTCCAAGTACCGGCAAAACCTGCACCTTCATCGTCTGCACCAATTACAATATTTGTATCTAGTTCTAAAATGTTAATAGCAGTCAACGGTTCGTCTGTATTAAGACCTAGTCTGCCGCTACCTGAGTTGATGTAAACAAAGTCGCCTAAGTGTACATTACCACTAACTGATAAGTCTTCTAGTGTACCTACAGTTCTTAAATTTGAATGTAAAACGCTGTTGCCCAAACGTGTCTTTTCAAGAACGTCAACACCGTCAATTTGATATTTTGAACCTTTGTAAAGATCGATTGTTTCTGTTGAGAACAATCTTCTTGGTTCTGCTTTGTAAACTAGTTGTCTAGTTAAGTCACCATCTGTCCAAAGCAACCCTTTACCATCTAAACTACCGCTAAATGTAATTGCTTTATCAAAACTTTCTTCAGCTTGGTCTGATACTACACGCTTAACTTGCAATACATCTGCTTCAATTTTGCCAGCTTTAACATTGTCAAAGTTACCTGTAGGTGCAGTAACGGCTTGATCAACTTTTAAGCTACCTGCTACACGTTCAACAGTTAGTACACCTGCTAATACGCCTGTGTCCTTAATTATCAACTGTTCTCTAGTAGCAGTATCAACAATACCGCGTGAACCCGAACCGCTACTAGCGGCAGAGTTTTTAAGGGCTGTGCCCAAATCTTGAAGAATTTTATCGATGTTTTGGTTCATAGTACAGTATTTATAAAGATTTGCACTCTATAAGATACTATGAAAAAACTGCTAAATATTGGTATAACAGGATTACTAGAATGCCAGCCTTTTACGATTTTTTTAGAAAAATAAAACTAATGCCTAACAATGTTAACATTGAGGCAGATTCTACAACTGACACGGCTACATTTGTAGCAGGGACAAACTTACAGTTCACAATTGACGATGCAGTTATCACAAACCCGAATACAACTGATCAAGTAACAATTGACGCCGCTGACTTTGCAACTTACATACCGCTAGGAACAACTTCGTTACGTTTAGAAAAAACGTTAGGCGCAACAGTTTCCACCTCTAGCGAAGTGGAAATTTATGCAGATCCGTTAAGTCCGATTCTAGTGACACGCACAGCAGATAATCAATTAACAATTAGTGCTAACAGTCCAACGCTTCCATTTAGTCGTGAGCAAATTGAAGACTTCCAAGCCTTGATGTTAACAAGCGGTACACATACAAACATAACAGTAACTTACAACGACAACGGCACCAGTCCTGGCACATTAGATTTAGCATCAACAGATACGCTAGAAACTGTTACAGGACGTGGCGCAAGTTCAACTAACGCTATTACAATTAGTAATGCTACAGGAAGTTCTAGTACAATCACAGGCGCTTTAAAAGTAACAGCCGGTGGCCTATGTGTATTTGAAAACATTAACGCAGGCGGATACGTTAGCGGTAATACATTAACGAGTACAGTTGCTACGGGTACTGCACCGTTAACAGTTACTTCAACAACAGAAGTAGCTAACTTAAGAGCCGCAACAGCAAGCAAATGGCACACAGCACGTACAGTTACATTTAGTGGCGGCGACGTGTCGGGTTCGTTTAGTATTGACGGCAGCGGCGATGTGAGCGGTGTTGCTTTAACAGTTGATGGCAATACAGTTGCATTAGGCACAGATACAACAGGTAACTATGTTGCAACAGGTGCAACAAGCGGCAACGGTATTAGCGGCTCAACAAGTTCAGAAGGTGCTACGTTTACTGTTAGCTCAAATGCTACAGCATTAAACACAGCAGAAACTATTGTGTTTAGAGATGCAAGCGGCAACTTTGCCGCAGGAACAATTACAGCTAACTTAACTGGTAATGCTGACACAGTTACTAACGGAGTTTATACTACAGGAAGTTATAGTGATCCTACTTGGTTAACATTAAGCAAGAGTAAAGTAGGATTAGGCAACGTAGAAAATACAGCGTTGTCTACTAGCACACACTACATTGGTACAACATCTATTACATATAACAGAGCAAGTGCTAGTCAAACATTAACTGGTGTAAGCATCGACGGCAATGCTGGAACTGTTACTAACGGATTCTACACATCAAGTTCGTTTAACTTAGGAACCACATCGATTGCAGTAAACAGAGCAAGTGGTACTCAATCACTAACAGGTATTAGCATTGATGGTAACGCAGGTACTGTTACTAACGGAGTTTATACTACAGGAAGTTATAGTGATCCAACTTGGTTAACATTGTCTGCAACTAAAGTGGGACTGGGCAACGTAACAAACGAATCCAAAGCAACAATGTTTACTAACCCAACCTTTACTGGAAACTTTAGTGCTGGTACAAACACATCATCAACTGTACGCTTTAACGTAGGAACAGGAACGCCCGCAAGTGCAGTATCACCTACGGGCTATATGGTTATCAACGTAAACGGTACTAATAGATACGTACCGTACTACACTTAATTACTGTACCTTAAGCAGGATAATTTCTTCGTTAATGCGACCGTTCATACGTGCTTCGGTTGCATTAATCTCGTCCAAGAACTTACGCAATTGAACTTTGCCTGCGGCCTTAAACTCTTTAAGTTTCTCTTCTGGCTTACGCACAGTCTTCATGATACTTGTGTTTTCATTAAAGCCGGTAATAGTAGTTCCCTTAATACCAAGTTCCATGTATTCGTTAGCAACGTAACGACCAATTTTGCGACTCTTAGTGTTGTACACCCAAAGTTCCTTGCTACCGATAATATCAGTAGGATTAACTGAAACAAGTTTGAGTGCTTCGTCATTCTTCTTGAACTTGAGTTTAGCAACTAATTTGTCTTTGCTAACTGCTTTCTTAGCACGAGGCTTCTTAGTCAGTTTGGCTTCTTGCATAAGCATAGAACAAGCAGAGTCAATTTCATTGTAAAAGTCAATCAACTTCTTAACATACTTACGAGCCATATGGCTGTAACCTTCTTTAAGTTGTTCGTCAGCATTACCGCTAGCAAGCTCATTAAGCTCTGCTAAGTTGCGGCTGTAGAACTCCTTAATAATGCGAGCATGTGCGGCTTTTGCACCTTTGCTACGCAATACGCTAACAACCTTAAACTCTTTTGGATTAAACGCTTCCATGTCTGTATGGAAGTTTTCCAAAGCATCTTCAATTTCTTCAGTCATGTTGTAAGCCGCATCGCGAACACGTTCTTGAATTGAAGGAGTGTAAACGTCTTTTTTAGCGGCTTCTTTTTGTGCGGCTTCGACTTCTGGATCAATATCGTCCTTACCTTCTTCAAGGACTTTAACAATCTCAGAGCGCAACCAAGCCGCTGTATCACGACCTTTGTTAAAATCTTCACGTTGCGGAGTCATACCGCGAAGCAAACAAGATGCAACAGCACCCATTGTAGTGTTAATACGATTGTCCTTAACCTTCTTCATTGCGGCAATGTCTTCTTTGGCACAGCCAACTTCTGTCATCCACTTAACAATGAATGGCTTGAAAGTTTTAACTTCGCTCTCCAAACGGTAGTAAGACATTGCATTTACAAAATAGCGATGGAAAGTGTCACCGTCCCAAGACTCGCAACCTTCCCAATTTGGACTATTGTCCTTAACTGCACGAGTGCGATGTGCAATAACTTGCTTTTTGGTTACGCGAGTTTTAGTAGCGGATTTAGTTGCCATTTAGAGCTCCTTTGTTAGTTAATATAGTAATTATACACTCAAACGTCTTTGCTGTCAACCGAGCTCCAATGTAGGATAAACCAGTCCAAATCCCTTTTGGACGTAAACCAGAAGTCTGCAAACGCCATTCTACGGGCTCTGCGAGTGTGTACTTTAGTATTAAAAGTTAGTTGGCACCAACTTGCCATTCTAACATATTGGACTTCGTCCAAATACTCCCGGGCAGGAGTAAAGTTATCGTCCCAATCTGAAAACAAATCTTGCTGTTTGGATAGATACCAAACATTAACACCTACATATTTGCCACGATTGTAAATGTCAAAGCAAAGTTTCACAGATCAAAATTGATTGCTGTAATATTTTCAAATTTAAAACTGCGCCATGCGTTCAAATCTGTGTCCCAAACTGTACAAAGTGTATCGCTTTGTTTTTTGTTTTCGACTACAGGACGAACTCCTTCTTTGGTTGTGCAGTTCATAGTACGCATTTCGCCATCAGCTTTGCGAAATGTAACTGTGACTTTTTCGTGCATATCCAAAACGCCTAGCATCCAATCGCGGAATGTTTTGCGTTCATCTTCTGATGCAGTTGCATACCATGTTGGATCAAAATCTACAATGTCTTTTACTTGTGTCATACTTTTCCTTTACTTACCAATTACCATATCAACTGCAATAACATACCTATCGTTCATCGATTGCGGTGGCATAGGTCTGTGCCATGTTTTACCTGGATAAATTAGCCAATGAAACTCTTTAACAGGGCTAACCCATCTAGCAGGTTCATCTACTCCGTTTAGTGCAAATTCAGTTCCGCAAGTGTTAATATCTATAATATCGTCGGGCATGTGCAAGTAGTAAATTCCAGACAAAGTATGTTCTTCACCGTATTGATGTGTATGCCACAAACACCGTCTATCGTCTTGCGGAGTCTTATTAGATGTTACATAAGCCCATGACTGAATCTGCTGGATGGGAACTTCTTTACCTAAGTACATAAATGCACTCATAATAAAGCTCATTCTAAACTTTAACCAATGTGCTTCGGGTAATCCAAATACATTGTCAGTTGTTTGAAAGGGAGGACTATTTTTAAAATATCGTCCTGACTGAATCAGCTTATCAACATCTGCCATTGCAGAGTCTTGATCCTCTTTAGTAATTATAGAACTAAAGTCAAACGCTTCAAACGTTTCCCATCCATTTTGATGCAGTAACATCTTACTCTCTCTTAGAAATAACCTTGTCAGCAAGTCCGTATTCGACTGCTTCTTGTGCTGATAAGAATGTATCAAACTTCATTGTATTAAACAATTCGTCGTAAGTCTTACCTGCGGTATTGTGCTTAACATACAGTTCAGTTAGACGCTTGTTAATACGCTGACTTTCTTCAAATGTACGTTTAGCATCTTCAAATTCTAGTTCTTGTACATGAACTGAACCGCGTGTGCCAGGAGTGCCCGAACTTACACGATGAATCATTGTACGGCTTTCTGGCAATACAAAACGTTTACCGGGTGCGCCTGCTTGTGCTAGGAAACTACCCATTGAACAAGCCTGACCCATAACGTAAGTAACTACGTCCGGTTTAATGAATTGCATTGTGTCATAGATAGCAAGGCCTGCGGTAACACTTCCGCCGGGGCTGTTAATGAAGAATTGAATATCTCGATTAGGATCTTCGCTTTCGAGGAACAGTAATTGAGCTACAATAAGACTAGCAGAATGCTCATTAACATCTGTATCTAGCATAACAACACGGTCTTTAAGTAAACGGCTGTAAATGTCATAAGCACGTTCGCCTTTGTTAGTAGATTCAACTACCATTGGGATTGAATGAGGCATTCTTTATTTCTCCACTTTCCAGTTAGTAACACGATAAAAATTAAAATCTTCTCTGCAAGTAGGTATGAACTTACCTGATATTGTAATTGTAGCAGAATTATTGTATAAGTCAAGCCATAATGGCTCTAATGGATTAGGTTGCGGTATCTCAATTTGGCAAAGTCGTTTATCGCCAGTGAGCATCCAATAGTTATTAACTTTACTAAGTTTAGATCTGCGTAATACGATTTCAACAGGACTCAACACAACAGGAGTATTCAGCGGAGGACTATCTTGAATAGGTGTTGTATCGGCAAGTTGTTTAATACGGTCTAAAATTTTATCTTCCTGAAAAAAGTCTGGCATTTTATGTATCATGCCTGATATTTTATCAGTGACAATATTGGGATCGGCTTGATGTATGTAAGACATTAGATCAGTTCTAAATGGACTTACTCTATTATTGTTAAGTTGCAACCACAAGATTTTCTTACCGTAGTAGTTACGAATTTCTTGAGCATGTACATGGTCGTCGTGGATAATAGCTTTAAGAACATCTTCGCTTTGAAATGTCCAGTATTCTGGGCCGCCAGTAGTCCGCAATCTCCATGCACAGCAACTAAGTGCTAGTGCATCGTCTTTTAGTGTAATTGGATCGTTTGATCTGTCTCTATAAATGCTTTCAAACGGATCCATCTTTGATCTGCCTGGGTTTGGAACACCACAGGCAGTCATTTGATTAAGAGCGTCATCAATAGAAATCATCGACCTTCCTTGTAAGCAGTACCTTTCGGTCCATTACTAACAAAACTCATACCACTCATACGGCCTTCGTAGATCTTACCATTAAACGGCATAACGAGTTTAAGACTCTTATTAAGACTTACGCTAAGAGTTTTGCCTTCTTTGAAATCTAATACATCTGCTGTAACAACTTTACCGTTGTCTTCGCAAGTTACTTTACAAGTTTCGTCAAACCTAATGTTGGTCATTTTGTGCTTTCTTCTGCTTGATATTCGCCGGCGATAGTTTCGAGTAAATCGAAATTCTCTTCGGCACGTTTAATTGCTTCGTATGCTTTTTGTAGCGCAGGATTATCTTTAATCTTGCGTTCACGAGCCCATTGCCTGTCACGTTCTTTTCGTGCCCACTCGAGCAATGACTCAGCATCTGCATTTAACTCAATTGAAGCATAACTCATGTCAATTGTTTTCCACATGTTGCCATCGTTAACTTCCATACAGTTCGTGTTTGGATTCCATCGTATCATACCTGCTCCAGTGGAACCTGGGCTAATGTATGTACTGCTCGGAGTACCTCCGCTTACTGTAATATATCTACTACTTGAATTAATACCTTTAATCATACTTCTATCACTATGTTAGGATTCCAGCCACTGTCTTCACTGTAGCCGTCACTTTCGTAACCACGTGGGTTACATACTACTCTTGTTTCACCGATCATATAATCAAACGGATGATGGGTGTGTCCATGTGTCCACAATTTGATCTGAGGACGATCTAAAATAAACTCACTCAAGTCACTATGGTAAGCACCGTTCATTAAAGTTTCGTGCTTGTAACTTTCGTGTACACTTTGGAAACTTGGACTGTGATGTCCTACAACAACAAACTTTTCGTCCGGACGTTCTGCTACTACAGTTTTAATGTAGCCCAGTGTATGGCGATGACGCAAGACTGTATCATGCGGCTTAACATTAGTATAACCTTCTGCTTCTTTTTTGATACAACGGAAATCGTTCATCATATCACGAACAGCATGAAGTGTTAACGGATCGCCTTTGTTCATATCAGTCCACAGCGTACCACCGATGAAAGTTACATCATCGATTTTCTTTGAGCCTGCTTCTAGGAAGTAAACATTAGGGTACTTAGCACACTCATCTGCTAAAATAGTAAGTGTACGATTCCACTTACCGTGATAAAATTCATGGTTGCCTGCAACATAAATTGTATGAGGGAACTGAAACGAACAACGCTTTAAGAAGTCACGGAATCGTTGTACTCTTTGTTGCTTGCGGCCGAGATCAGCAAACGAACCGTACTCGTAGATACTAGGAACAACTGGATGGTCGTACAGCTCTTCGGCAATCATAATGTCGCCAGATAAGATAAGGACATCGTAGTCGTTATCGTTTTGAATGTTAATGTCAGAGAACTCTAAGTGCAAATCCGACACAAGTTTAATTCTCATTATTGCCCCATTTGAGTAAGAAGTATGTCCACTTTTCTTCGGATATCTTACCCGAAACATTGTAGGCATACCCCATGTATGTTTGATCTATACTCTGAGTATAAACTAAATCGTCGCAGTTGTCAACGATCCATTTCCCCTTTTCGGTTCTAGAAAAGTCATACCATGCGGCACCAAAATATAATTCTGGATCCTCACAGTCACCTAACCGAATTTTGGCTAAGACTTTTCTAAAAATTTCTTTGGACATTACTGGTACTTGTCGTCTAACTGTACATTAGTAAGACCAGCAACCGTTTGGAACTTGTCCCAAGCGGCCTTAGCAGTAGGATTAGACTCCAATTCACTACTAGGCAGTACTGCTTCTAACCAAATCTCTGGACGGCGTGTAGGATAAGCACCGAACTTACGTGGCTGATGTAGTTTACCAGTTTCCCACAGCTCAATGCTTACGCTACGGAACAAGTCTTGGTCATCGTAGTCTGCCCACTCTGGATTACTCCAACCTGAGCGATTATGATAACCGTGCCAAATGCTGTCCCACTGTTTGTCATCATGCGGATCAAAATCTGTGCGAGAGATAATGATTAGCACATCGTTGATATCTACAACACCATCGACAATGTCTCTAACACACCGACTATAACTAAGACCGATTTTCATCCGTTTTCCTTACGACAATTACAAGGAGCTCTACCCTGACGGCAATCTCCGCTACAACTATGGCCTGTATTTTTTACTAGAACCATAAGTAAACCTACTATGCCAACTATTAAGAGTAACATTAATGTTGTGGTCATAGTTCTAATCCATTATCTCGTGCGTATTCTTCACGCTTTAATTCTTGTTCGGCTCGGTGTGTTGAACACAACGTAACAACCCATCCGTCTCCTCCCCGTTCTCCGGGTGCTCCACATTCTTCGCACATCTGCATACTTAGACTTTCGGCAAGCCAG
>JACCED011083006.1_pt1 | contig 10163 bp, 13 predicted proteins | sample 7455021 | NCBI WGS metagenome assembly JACCED01 (sample SAMN15323456, study PRJNA562643) | freshwater metagenome | isolation source: river surface water | place: USA:Blue River Watershed | collected 2017-08-19 | reverse complement strand
GGCCCCGTCGCGCCAGAGACACAGATTCTGGCGCCGATGCGCCGGAGGAATGACATGACGCAATCCCCACCGATCGATGGCAGCTCTGCCGAGCCTGCTCTGGTCGTCGATGATGTCGTCAAGCGTTTTGGCGCCGGCGCCGGCGCGGTCACTGCTGTCGATCATGTCTCCTTCACGGTGAAACAGGGCGAATTCGTTTCCGTGATCGGCCCGTCAGGCTGCGGCAAGTCCACGCTCTTCAACATTATCGGCGGCTTGCTGGGCGATTATGAAGGCGCCGTGATGATCGGCGATGAGCGTATTTCTGCGCCTCATCCTGCTGTCGGCATGGTGTTTCAGGAGGAATCGACGTTCCCCTGGCGCAATGTCATCGACAATGTCGCTTTTCCCCTCGAATTGCAGGGTGTCGCCAAATCCGAGCGCATGGATCGTGCGCATCATTTCATCGATATGGTCGGGCTCTCGTCTTTCGAGAAAAACTATCCCTCGCAATTGTCGGGTGGCATGCGCCAGCGCGTCTCGATTGCGCGCACACTGATTTCGCAGCCCAAGATTCTCCTGATGGACGAGCCTTTCGCTGCGCTTGATGAGCAGACGCGCCTCCTGCTGGGCGACAAGATCACGCAGATCCAGCAGAAGCTCAATCAGACGACTTTGCTGATCACCCACAATCTCACCGAAGCCGTGCAATTGTCCGATCGCATCGTGGTCATGACCTATCGGCCGGGTCAGGTGAAGCGCATTGTCGACATTAAATTGCCCCGGCCGCGCACTTCGGATGTCGTTGGCAGCGATGCTTTCGGTCATTATGTGGCAGAAATCTGGAACGATCTGCGCGAGGAAGCCTCGCGCGGCATGGCGGATTCAGAAACAGCGGCAGTGCGCCGGGGTGCGCATGGCTAATTCAGCCGCGCTTCCCTTCTATCTGCGCCGCGGCCCTGAAATCGTCGGCGTGCTGGCCATTGCGGCTGCCATTCTCGTGTTCGAAATGCTTGTGCGCGGCGGCATCATCAATCGCTTTGTCGTGCCACCGCCCAGCGAAATTTTCATGACTTTTGAGCGCGTCATCGTCGAGGAGAATATCCTCGCGCGTTGCCGCACCTCGGCCTATGAAATGCTGGTCGCGGGTTTTGGCTCGATCCTTGTCGGCGTGCCGCTCGGCGCGCTTTTGTTTCGCTCGCCCCTGTGGCGGCGCGCGCTTGAAGATTGGGTCGGCGCCATGGCTGCGGCACCCATCGTTCTGGCCTTTCCGCTCTTTCTTGTCCTGTTCGGGCGCAGTCCGAACACGATCATTGTCATGGCCTTCATCCATGGGCTTGCGCCCATCATTCTGAAAACCGTGGAAGGTCTGGCGGCAACGCGCAAAGTGCTGATCAATGTCGGGCGCAGCCTCAATATGACGTCGGGCCAGATGTTCTGGAAAATTCTTTTTCCCTCAGCGCTGCCGGTGATTTTCACCGGCGTGCGGCTCAGTCTCGCCGTTGTTCTCATCACGGTGGTGGGCGTTGAATATCTGATCAATCTCGGCGGTCTCGGCCAGCTCATCAATGAGCTTGCCGAGCGTTACGATCTGCCTGGCACTTATGCGGCGATCTGTTTCGTCGTCGGCATGTCGGTTTTCTTTTTCGTCGTTCTGGAGCGCATCGAAAAATGGCTGCAACCAGCGAGATGAGGGCGCCGCGCCGCAAAGCGGTTGCGCCGTCTTTCAGCGGCAGCGCATCGGCGCGCGACGCCTTGGTGCTGCGCATTGGCGTGGCAATTGTTTTTCTGGCCTGCTGGGAAGCCTTGTCGCGTTCGGGCCTGTTTTACGGCGAGGTCATTCCCTCGCTCATGGCGATCGGTCGCTCATTGCTGAAACTGCTTTCCGATCCGGTCTTTTATCGCAATCTGAAAGTGACGGCTTTCGAGACGTCAGCCTCGCTCGCCATTGGTGCGGGCATTGGCATTGCGGTCGGTATTGTTCTGGGCGCCAATCGTTTCCTGATGCGCGCTTTCGAGCCCTATATTTATTATCTCTCGCCGACGCCGCGCATCATTCTCTTTCCGGTGATGATCATGATCTTCGGCGTCGGTCTGGCCTCGAAAATTGCGCTGGGTGCGCTCTCGGCTTTCTTCGCCGTGGCTCTGTCGACGGCGGCGGGCATGCGCCAGATCGATCAGGTTTTGATCCGCGTCGGGCGCTCATTTCGCGCCAGCAATTGGCAGATGGCGATGAAAATCTATCTGCCCGCCATGCGTGTGCCGATCCTCAATGGCATACGTCTGGGCATGGGCACGGCCATTATCACCGTGCTGCTGGCCGAGACGAAATTGTCCAATCAGGGTCTCGGCTACATGATCATGCAGATCTATATGCGCTTCGACATGCCGGGCCTTTATGCGCTGCTGATCGTGATCTTCGCGCTGGCCGGCCTGTGCAATACGATCATCGGGCGGCTGGCGCGCGATCAAGTCTAGCGCGCGCCAGAAACAGGATCACGCCTCGCCGAGTGCGGCGAGATAGAGATCGAGGATTTCCTCCTCTTCGCGGCGCTTGTCGCGATCCATGCGGCGCAGCGAAATGATCTTGCGCATGACCTTCACGTCATAGCCCGTGCCCTTGGCCTCGGCATAGACTTCCTTGATATCGTCGGCGATGGCGCGCTTTTCTTCCTCGAGCCGTTCGATGCGCTCGATAAACGCGCGCAAATGCCCTGAATCGACCGAATTCGTGCTCATTTCGCGCCCTGTCCTATGGTGCGGGGGCGATCTGCGTCCCCGCTCGAAGAGCGCGATGGATGCGATGCGGGCTGTCCTGCGTCAAGGCTAGGGTTCGGGAAATCCCCGCTTTCCTGCCTCAGTGCTGGCCTTTTGCCGCCGGAGAATTGGCAAAGGCGGCTTTCTGCTCAGGGGTCGCCTCGGTCTGGTATTTGGCGCGCCATTCTTCGAAGGGCATGCCATAGACATGTTCGCGCGCCTGATCCTTGGTGAGGGCAAGGCCGCGCTCGTCGGCTGCATCCTTCATCCAGTTCGAGAGGCAATTGCGGCAGAAGCCGGCGAGATTCATCATGTCGATATTCTGAACATCCGTACGGTTGCGCAGATGCGACATGAGGCGGCGGAAAGCGGCGGCTTCGAGTTCGGTCTGTGTCTTGTCGTCGAATGTCATGTCATTTTCTCCCTCAAAGCGGCCAGCTGGGCCGGCGTTGCCGCACGGCTCGGGTAATGGCGTATGTCATGTATGTCTGGTGCAGCCAGGCAGTCCACAAGAAGCGGCGCCAGACGATTGGCCCATTCTTCGACACCCGGTTGCGTCGCAATCAGATCCTGCCGCACTTCGATCAGCACATGGGCCAGACCCGGCAATGTGCCGTGGTCGAACATTGTGTCGCCGCGCAACGCCCCATCATAGGGCTCATTGTCGCCGATCACGAGACCGCTTTCAGCGCGCAGGCTGGCCAGCAGCGGGCGCGCGAGCCGGTCGTCGCAATCCCATAAAAGCCCCGCATGCCAGGGCCGCGGCCTGCCGCGCCAGACCGGCGTGTAGGAATGGATGGACACCAGCGCCGGTGGCCGCCCGGCGGCGCGCATTTTTTGCGACATGTCGGCAATGGCGTCGCGATAGGGCTGCCAATAGAGGCGCCGGCGGCGGGCAATTTCCGCATCGTCAATGCGGGCATTGCCGGGGATGAGAGCTCGGTCGGAAATCCGCATCACCAGCGTCGGGTCGTCGGCGCCGCGATTGGGGTCGATCAGCAGGCGCGAAAAAGTCGTCATCAGCGCCGGGGCGCGCAGCCGCCGGGAAAGCGCAGACGTCAGCGCTGCCGCGCCAATGTCATAGGCAATGTGGCGGGTGAAATGATCGGCGGTGAGGCCAAGGTCGCCATATTCAGGCGGCAGGCTGGGTCGCGCATGGTCGCACAGCAGCAAAATCCCGCCATTCAGAGCGCCATCGAGGCGCTCGAGCGGGTCGAATGGGCTGATGTCTTGGGCTGGCCCGTACATTGGGCCATAATCATAAAGGTCTGGCTTGGCGCTGGCCAGCATGGCATGTGCGCACGAGCCCGTGAGGCGTTGAGTGTCGGGCGGGGGCCTGACAGGAGGCGCTGATCGTGATTCAACTGCGGCAAGGCTGCTGCGCCTCCCCCGATTCGCAGGCAGTCTCAAACGGACGACATGCTTCCTTCGCAAATGCCTGCCAAACTCTCTCTCCGAACGGCCTTCCTTGGCCTTGCGCTCTTGCTGCCGACGGCCGCACAGGCAGACTTCCGTCTGTGCAACAATGCCTCAAGCCGTGTCAGCGTCGCCATAGCCTATACGGATGGCCAGACCTGGGTGACGGAGGGGTGGTGGAATCTGAAGCAGGGCGCGTGCGAGACTTTGCTGCGCGGCGCGCTCGCGGCCCAATATTATTACGTCTATGCCATGGACGAGCGCGGCGGCGAGTGGAAGGGCAAGGCCTATATGTGCACGCGCGACCGCGAGTTCCGCATCGAGGGTCGCGAGAATTGCCTCGTGCGCGGCTACGACCGCACCGGCTTTTTCGAAATCGATACGGGCAAGGATGCACGCAACTGGACCGTCCAGCTCACCGATTCCAATCAGCCCGGCCAGCGTTGATGATGTTCAGAAAGGCATGCCCATGAGAAGGCTTCGTCGCGTCAAGATTCTTGCGACTCTCGGACCCGCCTCGCAGGACCGCGCCGTCGTCAAGCGTCTGCTTGAGGCCGGTGTCGATGTCTTCCGCATCAACATGAGCCATACAAGCCATGAGATGCTGCATGAGCGGGTCGAGACGATCCGCGGGCTGGAAAAAGAATTCGGTCGCGCCATCGGCATTCTCGCCGATCTGCAGGGCCCCAAATTGCGCGTCGGAGCTTTTGCCGATGGTGCAGTCGAACTGGTTGCAGGCGCCTCATTCACACTCGATTCCAAAAATGAGCCGGGCAATGTGCATCGTGTGCATCTGCCCCATCCCGAAATTCTGCGGGCCTTGCGTCCGGGGCATTCAATTCTCATCGACGATGGCAAGCTGCGCCTGCATGTGAAAGAAGCCAAGCACGATCGCGCTTTGGCGATTGTCGATGTTGGCGGGCGCATTTCCAATCGCAAGGGCGTCAGCCTGCCCGATACGGAAATCCCTGTTTCGGCGATGACGGAAAAAGATCGCGCCGATCTTGAAGCTGCTTTGCGTGAAGGCGTCGACTGGATTGCCGTCTCCTTCGTGCAGCGCGCCGATGATATTGCGGAAGTGAAGAAAATCGTCGCCGGTCGTGCCGGTGTGCTGGCGAAAATCGAAAAGCCGCAGGCCATTGCGCGGCTCGACGAGATTATGGAAATTTCTGACGCGCTCATGGTGGCGCGCGGCGATCTCGGCGTTGAAATGCCGGTTGAAAAAGTGCCCGGCCTGCAAAAGCGCATCACGCGCGTGGCGCGCCGTCTCGGCAAGCCGGTTGTTGTCGCCACGCAAATGCTGGAAAGCATGATCACCTCGCCCGTGCCCACGCGCGCTGAAGTCTCCGATGTTGCGACCGCTGTTTTTGAGGGCGCCGATGCCGTCATGCTCTCAGCCGAAAGTGCCGCCGGCCAATTTCCCATTGAAGCTGTGGCGATGATGAATCGCATTGCGGAGGAAGTGGAAACCGATCCGATCTTCCGCTCTGTCATCAATGCCCAGCGCGCTGCGCCTGAAGCAACAGGGGCCGATGCCATTGCGGTTGCTGCCCGCGATGTTGCTGAAACGCTCGATCTCAAAGCGGTCATTGCCTGGACATCGTCCGGCTCGACGGCCTTGCGGATTGCGCGCGAGCGCCCGCAGCCACCGGTTCTGGCACTCACGCCGAACCGCGCCACCGCGCGGCGCCTGACGCTTGTCTGGGGCGTTCATGCCGTACTGACGAAAGATGCCAGCGATATTGACGATATGGCGCGGCGCGCCTGCAAATTCTCCAATCGCGAAGGTTTTTCGCGCGAGGGAGATCGCGTGATCATTGTCGCCGGCGTGCCTTTCGGAACGCCGGGCGCGACCAATATGGTGCGGATCGCCTTTACGGGATCGGAAAAATAATCAGCCGCGACCGACGCGTGCCTGACCTTCGCGCGCAAGCCTGTTGTTGGGGTCGACAACCAGCGCACGCTGATAGGATTCAGTGGCTTTTTGCCGATTGCCCTGTCGCTCATAGGCAAGCCCGAGGCTTGCCCAGGCATCGCCATTGCGATTGTCGACATTCAGCGCCGCATTGAAATCCTCAATCGCCGCATCGTATTTCGCCACAACGATCAGGCTTGCGCCGCGCGCCTGATAGGGTGCGGCGGCAAATGGATCGCGATCGATGGCATTGTCGAAATCGGTGATGGCGCGGGCATGGTCGCCCTGGCGCTGCCAGATCAGGCCGCGCGCGTGAAAGGCCGGTGCACTTTCGGGATTGATGCGGATCGCCTGATCGAGATCGGCCATGGCTTCGCTCAGACTGCCTTGTGCGCGCAGCAGATTGGCGCGGCCGAGATAGGCGGGCGCATGGCGCGGATTGACGCTGATGGCTGATGTGAAATCGGCCAGCGCGGCATCGTTGCGGCCCATTTGGCGATGCGCCAGCGCGCGGTTCGTATAAGCCGCGGCATTGCCGGGATCGACTTTGATGGCAGCGCTGAAATCGGCAATGGCTTCCTGAAAGCGGCCGATGCGGGCATAGGCGGCGCCGCGCGTATTATAGGGCTCGGGCGCATTCGGATTGCGGGCGACGACTTCGCTCAGCGAGGCAATATTGACCTGCGAGGCTTCGGTGCGTTGTTCGGTCTCGGCAATGCCTGCCGAGCGGAATGTGCTGCCCGTCGTATTGCAGCCTGCGACCAGAAAGGCGAGGCCCGCAGCCGTTGCGATTTTGCGCAAATGCGCATGCGAAGGAAAATGCAGAATGGCGTCAGCAATCATCTTCAAGCCCTGTGTCCTGCCGTCTGGCATTAGACGCGTCCCGACAAGCTTGCGCAATATGGCGCAAATGCGGAGAGCGGCGCATTGCCGGCAACTTTCGCCGCATTGAACAACAAGAGTTGTTAAAAAATCACGGCGCCCCCGGAGGTCCGGAGGCGCCGTCGATATGTCAGGCCGAAAAAAGCGAAGGGCCGAGATTAGCGCGGCGCGCCCATCACAGGCTTGGGCTTCATCGGCAGCAGGCCTTCGCGCTGCATTTTCTTGCGGGCGAGCTTGCGGGCGCGGCGCACGGCCTCAGCCTGCTCGCGGGCGCGCTTCTCGGAGGGCTTCTCGTAATGGCCGCGGAGCTTCATTTCGCGGAAAATACCCTCACGCTGCATCTTCTTTTTGAGCGCCTTGAGGGCCTGGTCGACGTTATTGTCGCGAACGAGAACTTGCACCAGCAGATCCTGTCTTGAGAGGCCTCGCCCGAGAGCGAGAACAGCCGAAATGGAAAAAGGATGCGCGGCGAGGACGCGGCGCATCTCAACGTGGGGCCGGAATTAGCAGAAGCCTGCGCCCCTGTCCAGCCGGGGCGGAGCGCCGGAGGGGCATTTTCGCACAGGCTCTCAGCCTTCCGGCAAAACCCGGGTCCAATGGCCCATTTTTCGGCCGGCCCTCGCCTCATGCTTGCCGTAGAGGTGAAGGGCCACGCCCGGTTCCCGCAGCAGCTCCGGCCAGGCATCGGCCTGCGCGCCGATCAGATTGCCCATTTCGATCCGGCCGTGGCGGCGCGGCGAGCCCAATGGCCAGCCGCAAATGGCGCGCACATGCTGTTCGAATTGCGAGGTCGCCGCCCCATCGATGGTCCAATGGCCGGAATTATGGACGCGCGGGGCAATTTCATTGATGACGATCCGGTCGGAGCCATTTTCCTCCACCAGAAACATTTCCACCGTGATGACACCGACATAGTCCAGAGCCGCGGCAATTTTCCCCGTCGTCTCGATGGCTGCCGCCGCGGTTGTTTCGCTCACCTGCGCCGGCACAAGGGTGCGCGAGAGAATGTGGTGCTCATGTTCGTTTTCGCAGACATCGAAAGCGGCGAAAGAGCCATCGACAGCGCGGGCGCCGACAACGGAAATCTCGCGTGCGAAGGACACAAAGCCCTCCAGCACACAGGCTTGTTCGCCCAACGATCTGAAGGCGGCGCCGGCATCGTCGCTCGCCCGGATGATCGCCTGGCCCTTGCCGTCATAGCCAAAGCGGCGGGTCTTCAGCACTGCCGGACGCCCGACCGTTGTGAGTGCGGCTTCCAGGCTGGCGACATCATCGACACGGGCAAAGGGCGCAGTGGGAATGCCGAGGCCGTTGAGAAAGGTTTTTTCGTCCCAGCGGTCCTGCGTGATGGCCAGCGCGCGGGCGCCGGGGCGCACCGGACGGCGCGCGGCCAGAAAAGCAGCCGTGGGTGCCGGCACATTTTCAAATTCATAGGACACGACGCCCACGGAATCGGCGAAAGCGGCCAGGGCCTTCTCATCCTCATAGGCGGCCAGCGTGAAAGTGGCGCAAACGTCGAAAGCCGGGCCGGGATCGGGGCCATAAATATGGGTTTTCAGCCCGAGGCGGGCGGCAGCCATGGCGATCATCCGGCCGAGCTGGCCCGAGCCCAGAATGCCGATCGTATCGCCGGGCTGGAGGGCCGACTGGCTCATGTCGCGGGCGTCCCGGTGTCATCGACCGGTCTTTCGGCCACCGAGGCGGTCTGCTCGGCGCGGAATTTTTCCAGCCGGGCGGCCAGCGCCGGGTCGTGCAAAGCAAGAACGGCAGCGGCCAGAAGGGCCGCATTGGCCGCCCCGGCCTTGCCGATGGCCAGAGTGCCGACAGGAATGCCGGCCGGCATCTGCACGATGGAGAGGAGCGAATCCTGTCCCGACAGGGCCTTGGATTCGACCGGTACGCCGAAGACGGGCAGGGGGGTCATGGAGGCAGCCATCCCCGGCAGGTGGGCGGCGCCGCCGGCTCCCGCAATAATCACCTGAAAGCCTGCGGCTTTCGCGCCTTTGGCGAAAGCAACGAGCCGGTCGGGGGTGCGATGGGCCGAGACGATTTTTGCCTCATAGGCAATGCCAAGCCGGTCGAGCATGTCGGCTGCATGGCGCATGGTCGCCCAGTCGGACTGGCTGCCCATGATGATGGCGACTGGTGTGCTGGCCATTTGGCTCGGCTCCTTCGAAAAGAAGCGGCCTGAGATAGACGAAGCCGAGCACAAGGGCAAGTTGAACCTGTTTTTTCTCCGCTCCAAGGGGAGGGGAGCGCCTCAGGCGATAATGTCGGGCGTCAGCAGGTCGTCGAGGAAGGTGAGCCGGTCGCGGAGCACCAGTTTGCGCTTTTTCAGCCGCTGGATCTGCAATTGATCGCTTTTGCCGACTTCTTCGAGCGCATCGATGGCGGCATCGAGATCGCGATGTTCCTCGCGCAAACGGCTTGCCTCGGCCTCGAAAGCGGCGCGTTCCTCATCCGTCAACTTGTTGGCCATGCGCCGAAACTTCCAGCCGAACATGGGGCCGAAGGCCCCTGCGTCAATTGCTGACCATCATGCTCTGTCCCTTGTGCTCAGGCAAGAGAAAGCGCGGGCTCCATGCCCTTGCGGCAATTGCTGCTCTGCCGCATCGAACAAAAGCATTTTATCGAGCCTTGCCGATCTTTGGCCTTGCCAGTCTTTTGTTTCGTGCCAGACTTCGATCCACGTCAGCAATCTCGAAAGGATTTGCCCGATGTCGATGCAAAACCATCTCGCGGAACTCGAGCGGCGTCACCGTGCACTCGAAAAAAAGATCGCGACGGAAAAGCTTCATCCCTCCGCAGACGATCTCCAGCTCGCTGAATTGAAGCGCCGAAAACTGGTGCTGAAAGACGAGATCGAGAAATTGCGGGCGCGCCAGTCCAGGCAGCTCGTCCATTGATCTGATTTTTCGGCGTCCGATGGCGCATGACGATGACGCGGGGCTTAAAAGCCGAGGCCGCGCGCTCCGTCATGCATGAGTTTCAGGCCGAGCAGAAATGTGACGCTGGTGACGATCAGATAGAAGCGCGCCGCCGAGACCCGCTTCACCATCCATATGCCGAGCAGAGTGGCTGTAATGGCGAGCGGAAGCAGCGTTGCCGAGGTAGTCAGATTGCCGCCCGAGACCTGCCCGGGCCAGATGAAGATCAGAAACTTGATCCAGTTGAGAATGAAAAACAAAGCCGTCGAACTTGCGGCATAAATGGC
>JACCED011635780.1_pt1 | contig 10164 bp, 9 predicted proteins | sample 7455021 | NCBI WGS metagenome assembly JACCED01 (sample SAMN15323456, study PRJNA562643) | freshwater metagenome | isolation source: river surface water | place: USA:Blue River Watershed | collected 2017-08-19 | reverse complement strand
TCTGGGCATAGGCTTTCGCAATCGGGAATTGCACGCCCTGGTTCTGGCCAATGGGCCGGCCAAACAACACGCGCTGCTTGGAATATTCCACTGCCTTATTGATGAACCACTTCGCATCGCCAATGGTTTCGGCCGAAATGAGCAGGCGTTCGGCATTCATGCCATCCAGAATATAGCGGAAGCCCTTGCCTTCCTGACCAACCAAATTCTCGGCCGGCACTTCCATATTGTCGAAGAAGACCTCGCAGGAATTATGGTTCATCATGGTGCGGATTGGGCGAATGGTCAGCCCATTGCCGAGCGCCTTCTTCATATCCACGATGAAGGTGGAAAGCCCATCAGTGCGCTTGGCCACCTGATCACGCGGCGTGGTGCGCGCGAGCAGTAGCATAAGGTCGGAATGTTCCGCGCGGCTGGTCCAAATCTTCTGGCCATTGACGATGTATTTGTCGCCCTGCTTTTGCGCGAAGGTCCGAAGGCTGGTGGTATCTGTGCCGCTGGTCGGTTCCGTCACGCCAAAGGCCTGCAGGCGCAATTCGCCGGTGGCGATTTTCGGCAGGTATTTCTGCTTCTGTTCCGGGCTGCCATGCTTCAGAATGGTGCCCATGATATACATCTGGGCATGGCAGGCGGCAGCATTGCAGCCTGTTGCGTGGATTTCTTCCAGAATGGCCGCGGCCGCGGAAAGCGGCAGGCCCGATCCGCCATATTCTTCCGGAATCAGGGCGGCGAGCCAGCCGGCATCGGTCAATGCCTTGACGAATTCCGTCGGGTAGCCCCGGCGATTATCAAGTTCCCGCCAATATTCACCAGGGAAGCGGCTGCACAGCTTGCGCACCTCTTCGCGAATTTCGGCATGTGTTTCGATGTTCTGCTGCATGTCCATTGGTCTCACTCCGGCGTGCCCACGGATTAGGGCGGGCAGGCCGGGCTTGCAAGACGGATCGAGGCTTCAATCCACTGTCGCGCCGGAGCGCCGCACAACCTCCGCCCAACGCGCGATATCCCGCGCCAGGGTTTCGCGGAATTGCTCGGGCGTGTTTGGCGCGGCCGGCGGCGTAATGGCTTGGTCCTGGATCAACCAGGTGCGGAATTCTGGTGCGGTAATGATTCGATTAATTTCGTTATTCATGCGCCGCAGGATCGGGTCCGGCAGGCCCGCCGGTCCCAGAATGGCGTACCAAGTGCTGGTATCCATGGGCGGGACGCCACAGGCTTCGGCCACTGTTGGCACATCCGGCAGGGCAGCCAGCCGGGCTGGGCTCATCACCGCCAAGGGGCGAACCTGCCCCTGGCGGATCGGCCCCATGGCGGCGCCGGATTGGTTGAAAAACAGGTCCGTATCGCCCGCCAGCAAGGAAGCCACCGCCCCCGGCTGCCCCCGATAGGGCACATGGAGCAGGTCAAGCCCGGCGGCGATGGCAAATTGGACCCCCGCCAAATGGGTGGAAGCGCCATTCCCGGTTGAGGCGTAGGAAACCGCTTGCGGGCGTACCCGCGCGGCGGCCAGCACCTGGGCGCAATTCTGGAATTGTGGCCGCTTTTCAACGCTGACCAGCATCACATTGGGCACATCCCCAAGCAACGCCACCGGGGTGAAATCCCGCTGCACATCAAAAGGCAGGGTTTTGTAAAGCGCGGCATTGATGGCATGCGTACCGGCAGTGCCGAAGTAAAAGGTATAGCCATCAGGCCGCGACTTGGCGACGAAATCAGACCCGATATTGCCCCCTGCCCCGGTCCTGTTATCAACCACCACGGGCTGGCCCAGCGCGCGGGAAAGCGGCTCCGCCAAGCGGCGGGCGTAGATATCCGTTCCCGCACCATTCGGAAAACCGCCCATCAGAGTAATCGGCCGATTGGGCCAATCGCCCTGCGCAAGGGCGGCAGAGGCGCTCAGCCCGAGGAAAAGAGCAGCAAGCAAGCTTCGACGCATGGTTCGACACTCCCGGGATTGTTGGCACCCATCTTAATCACCTAAGCTTCAATAATGAACAGCCCAAACCGAGCGCCGCGCATCGCACGCGGCGGTAAATCCATCTATGGCGCGCCGCTTGGCATTTTGATGCTGGAAGCGCGCTTTCCGCGTATTCCCGGCGATATGGGCAATGGGGAGACTTGGCCCTTCCCGGTGCTGTTTCGGGTGGTGCGGGGTGCCACGCCGGAAAAGGTCGTGTTGCTCGGGGCCAAGGGGCTCCTGCCAGACTTCATCGCCGCTGCGCAGGAATTGGTGGATTTGGGGGCAGAGGCCATCACCACGAATTGCGGCTTTCTGGCACTGTTCCAGCGTGAATTGGCCGAGGCTGTGAAAGTGCCCGTGGCCACCTCCTCACTCATGCAGGTGCCGTGGGTGCAAGCCACACTCCCGCCCGGAAAACGGGTTGGGGTGATTACAGTCAGCAAGCAATCCCTGACGCCGGCGCATTTGAATGCCGTTGGCGTCCCGCTGGATATTCCCTGTGTCGGCACCGAGGGCGGACGCGAGTTTTTCCGTGTCCTGATCCGTGCCGATCAGCAGGATATGGATATCGATCTGGCGCAGCAGGACATTCTGGATGCCGGGCGCGAATTGGTGGCGCGGCATCCGGATGTCGGCGCCATTGTGTTGGAATGCACCAATATGCCGCCTTACGCGGCGGCACTACGGGAGGCTATTGGTCTGCCTGTCTATGATATCTATTCCATGGTGAGTTGGTTTCACGCCGGGCTGAGACCGCGCCGCTTTGATTGAAGCGGGCCTTCAGGCACCAGCCATGGCGCGCTGAAGGGCTGCTTAAGGTCACCGACCGCCAAAGAGCGATACCAGGAATTGCGGCGCCTGATTGGCGAGGGACAGGGTTTGAGAGCCAAGTTGCTGGCGGATCTGCAAGGCCTGCATCTTGGCGGATTCCTTCGCAAGATCCGCATCAATCAAGGATCCCAACCCACTATCCAACGCATCGATCTTGTCATTGTTGTAGGTGATCTGCGCATCGATATAGCGTGAATCAGAACCCAACCGGTTCATGGCATTATTGACCGCAGTGTTGATGGTATCGAAATCGCCCGATGTCGGGGCAAGCGCGGCCTGGGCATCAGCCGCAGTCGCGTAAGGGCCCGCTGCCACCAGGAAATTCGTATCCGGCCCAAGCGCCGCAAGGGTATAAAGATCGGTAGCCGCGGCAGATTCATTGCGCATGGTTACAATGTCGTCGGTCGGCGATGTGCCGGTCAGCAGGTTTTTATCGAAGTAGCTGGCATCCGCCATGAAATTGCTGATCTGGTTCCGCAACTGGTCGTATTGCTGATTATATTGATCCCGTTGCTCAGCGCTAATCGTGCCATCGGCAAGACGGGTCAAGACCGAGCGCACTTCAATCATGCTCTTGCTGACCTGCCCCAGCGCGGTCAGTGAAACATCAACAAGACCGCGCACGCCGCCGAGTTGTTCATTCACCGCAGTAAGGCTGCTGGTATCGGCACGGACAGTCTGCGCGATCGCGAAGGCGCCACCATCATCCTTGGCGTCAGCCACACGAAAGCCGGTGGAAACGCGCTTTTGCACCACCGCCAGGGCATCATTGGTGCGGTTCAGGGACTGCAATGCAGTCATGGCACCGATATTGGTATTGACGGAATTCATCGCCATCGGAATTTTTCCTTGCTCAAGCAACCCATTTTTGGGTTACAGTGATGATCACGGAAATCTCCTAATTTTCGATAAACACCAATGCATTTTTAGATATTTTCTTATCGCCCAACTGAAGCACTCAGGCTCGGTAAGCAATGTTACATCACTGGAAACGCGGCCAAACCACCACGCTGCATTCACGCGCAAGGTTTGGCACGCCATTACCCGTAGCAGTTTTCGCACTCTGTCCAGCGCAGCTTGGTGGCGATGCCAGGGTCATCCCAGGATTAGCGGCCGAATAAGGAAAGCAACGCTTGCGGCGCTTGGTTCGTGATGGAAAGGGTTTGCGTGCCAAGCTGTTGGCGGATCTGCAATGCCTGCAGGCGTGCCGCTTCCTTGGCGATGTCTGCATCAATCAAGGCGCCAAGCCCGGATTCCACTGCATCAAGCTTGTCGCGATTATAGCCCATTTGTGCATCGACATAGCGCGCATCAGAGCCAAGGCGATTCAACGCGTCATTGACGGCAGAATTCACCGTATCCCAATCGCCGGTAATCGCGGTGCGCGCCGCCGCTGCATCTGCTGGCGCGGCCGCAACCACAAAATCCGTCGCGCCATCAAAGGCGGCAATCGTCAATACGGTGCCGTCTTCATTACGCGTCGTGGTGATGTCCCCGCCGCCGGCGGCGGTATCGGTGCTAAGCAGGCTGCGCCCATTATAGGTCGCATCATCAATGAAGCGCTCCACCTGAGTCTTCAGCTGGGTATATTGCTGTTCATATTGGGCGCGCTGTTCAGTATTGATCGTATCATCGGCAAGGCGCGTCAGCACACTGCGAATCTCGACCATGGTCTTGGAAACCTGACCAAGCCCGTTCAGCGAGACATCAATGATCCCTTTAAGACCGCCCAGTTGCTCATTGGCGGCGGTCAAGCCGGCGATGTCGCCACGGACACTCTGGGCAACCGCAAAGGCGCCACCATCATCCTTGGCGTCCGCTACGCGAAAGCCGGTGGAAACACGCTTCTGCACCATGGACAGGCTCTCGGTCGTCCGGTTCAAGGACTGGAGCGCCGTCATGGCGGATAAATTGGTGTTTACGGAATTCAGGTTCATGGGTTTTTCCCTCATTCGGTCCGGTTTTCGGGCCTCGAGGTAAATTCCCAGAAGAAAATAAAGATGCGGTTAAATAAAACGCTGTTTTTTCGGGTTTTTTATTTACATTCGATTAAAGGCGTCACAGCCCACTAATATTTCGCAATCCACAATTGAAAAATCGCTTCGCAGGGTACGCATGAAAAAAGGCGAGAGGTTTCCCCCTCGCCTTTTACTGAACCGGAAACTTCCAGATCCATTGGGCGTAACCACCCAAATGGGGATCTGGATCAGTCCTTCATGTTCACGGCCTGGCGGCCGCGCTGACCGTCACGCACTTCAAGCGCGACCTTTTCACCCTGCTGCACGTCCTGCTTGCCAGCGCGCTGCAGCACGGATGAATGCAGGAACACATCCTGCCCGCCATCTTCAGGGGTCACGAAGCCGAAGCCACGCACCTGGTCAAACCACTTGACGGTGCCGGCCACATCATAGGTCGGCCCACCTTCATCGCGGTTGAAATCGCGGCGCGGCGGACGGTCCCCGAAATCACGACGCGGGGGACGGTCACCAAAGCCGCCACCGCCAAAACCACCACCGCCGCCGAATTCACGGCGCGGAGGACGGTCACCGAAGTCACGCCGAGGCGGACGGTCACCAAAGCCGCCACCGCCAAAGCCGCCGCCACCGAAGTCACGACGCGGGGGACGATCACCAAAATCGCGGCGCGGGGGACGGTCGCCGAAACCGCCACCACCACCAAAATCGCGACGCGGCGGACGCGCTTCGCCCCCACCTTCGCCCTTTTTCAGTTCCATAATGCGCGTGATGAGGCGCCGGCCCTGCCGATCAGACCCAATTTCACAAACAAGCTTGTCGCCTGTATCGGGGGTGTCGATGCCTGCTTCGGTCAAGGCCGAAGCATGGAAAAACACGTCCTGCCCATCCGGTCCCAATACAAAGCCGAAGCCCTTACGGGAATTGTACCACTTCACCTCGGCCTCGATCGGCCCGGTGCCACCCTGGTTTTCGTTTTCGGGAAACACGTCCTGACTATCCATACACAATGACTGCAGCCTGCGGGATGCTAAGCCGCCATTGATAAGCATGACATCCCGCTTCACGAAAAGCGAGGGAAATTTTCAGTGATCCGGAGGAATTTCACCAAAAACTATCCGAAACGACGCGAGTCGAAAGCATCGATCGGGATGGGCGGCGCCCTGCCCGCCAGCAGTGCCGCAACAATTTCTCCGGTACGCGCCGCCGCAACCAAGCCTGTATGCCCATGACCGAAGGCGTGGATCACATCGGGGCTGGCGCGTGACGGCCCAAGGCAGGGCATACCATCGGGCATGGATGGCCGATGGCCCAGCCAGACCTTTACCCTTTCTGGCGCTATCGTCTTGGGCAGGCCTGGAAAGCAGCTAAGTAAATGATTTTTCAATATTTCCGCCCGCTGCCAATTCGGCGCGGCCGCCAGCCCTGCAATTTCAACCTGCCCCGCGCAGCGTAGCCCATTCGCGGTATGCATGATGGACATCTTCCCATCAGACGGCATCAAGCCATGCCGCGGGGCGACCTCAGGCGCGCTGATTTCCGCGTGATATCCGCGTTCGCTCTCCAGCGGGACATCATCGCCAACGGCCCGGGCGAGCGGCTTGGAATAGGCCCCGGCAGCGATCACCGCCGCATCACAGGCAATCTCCCCCTGCCCGGTACGGACAGCCACGAGCCGCCCCCCAGCCAGGCGAAAACCCTCAGCCCGATCGCGGACAAGCGCCGCGCCCAGGGTTTCGGCATGGGCGATCAACGCCGCTACATAGGCGCCTGGGTCCAGGCAATGCCCACCTTCCTCAACCATGATGCCGAAGCCGTAACGGCGATCGAGGTCCGGCTCCCGCTGCCGCAACTCATCGGCGTTCAGTTCAATCCAGCGGACCCCAACCTTATGGCGGATCTCCCAGGCCATTTTTTCCGATTCAAACTCGGCCCGAGAGGGGTAGATGTAGATCAGCCCGCGGCGTTCGATCAGGTGCCCTACCCCGGCCTGTTCCGCCAGTGCCGCATGCAGGCGTGGCGCATCCACCACCAAGGGGCGCAAGGCGCGCGCCGTGGCTTCCACCTGTTCCCATCGCCAACCAGAACGCAGATAGCGGATCAGCCAGGGCGCCACCTTGGGGAGGTAAGACCAGCGAATGGCAAGCGGGCCCAAAGGATCAGCCAGAAATTTCGGCACCTTGCGCCAAAGACCAGGAACCGCCGGCGGGATCACGGACATGGGACTGAGCCAGCATCCATTGCCATAAGAAGCGGCCTGTTCACCCCCCGGCGTCGCGGGATCCAGGATGGTTACCCGATAACCTTCGCGGAGCGCCTCAAGCGCCGAAGCCGCGCCAACGGCACCCGCGCCGATGATCACCACATGTTTTGTCATGGCTTTTACCGCGCCCTGGTCTTGGCAATCACTTGCGCGGGGCCGGATTGCACCGCCTCTCCGCCAAGGTATTTGTCCAGAAAGAAAAGCCGGTCCTGGCCCCAGAGAAACAACTCATCACAAACATAGGTCGGGGCGCCAAACACCCCAAGCGCGATGGCATCGCGGTTGTTGCGTTCAAATTCCGCCACCACGCTGGCGCTTTCTTCCTCACGATGCAGTGCCTCACCGGGCATGCCTTGCTCTTCGGCGATGGCGATACGCGTATGCGGGTCTGCAATGTCGCGCTCTTCCAGCCAAAGCGCCTTCAGCAGGGCATGGGATAGGCGCATCGCATCCATCCCCCGCGCGGCCGCTGCAATAACCATATGGCCAGCAGGGCGTTGATCCGAAGGTGGGTAATGCTTGGGCCTAAGCTTGATCGGGGTGCCCAAATGCCGCGCCCAACGGTCCAGCTCCAGCGCATGATAATCCTGGCGTGGTTCCGGGCGCGTGCGCAGCGGTATCCCGCCGGTATGGGGAATCACCAGGCGGAAATCATAAGGCCGGAGCACCAGCCTTGCCCCATGGCGCTTGATGATGTCGTTCAACTGCGCATCCCCCAGATACATCCAGGGCGAGGACAGCGTATAAAAGCAGCTAACGGTTTTGCTCATGTGGTTTTACCCCTTCGCAACCCGGCCAGGGTCAACCCCCGCCAGCAGGGAGACATGCGCGGATACAATCCGCCACCCTTGGCCTGGAATACGGGCCATGATCTTCGTTTCCCGGCCAATCAGGCCGCTATCTAGCCGTTCAAATTCCAGATTCGTGGTGGCAAAATCGCGACCGAAACTGGTGATGCTTATCTTGCGCTGTGCGCGCGGCGCATAGGATTTTACGCCAGCCCGGAAGGCCCGTATCGCTTCAATCCCGTAGAGAAGCTCGGTGATCCCGTATCGCACCACGCGCGGGTCATCCCAGAAGCTGACATCCAGCACGGCGGCATCATTGCTGGCGATCGCAGCCTCATACCGGTCAAATACAGCACGGACTTCCGCGATGATGTCGGGATTGTTGATTTCCATGGCGCCTTTCCCGTGATGCTTTCGGCAATCATGGCGCAGAACAGCGCCCGGGGCCAGCATGGCGATAGCGGAAACGAAAATGGCGGCCCGCAGGCCGCCATTCCGTGATCGGTGAAAGCCGAAAGGGCTTCAGCCGGCGGCGGCCAAAGCCCGCTTCGCCATCACGCCCACCAGATGGGCGCGGTATTCGGCGCTGCCATGGATATCGCTGTTCAGCCCATCGGCCGATTGCGCAATGCCGGCAATGGCATTGGACGACCAATTGCCCGCCAGCGCCTTTTCCATATCCGCCTGACGGAACACGCAAGGTCCGGCGCCATTCACCGCGACGCGGACGCCACCCGCACTCTTGGAGATGAAGACACCCGCCATGACATAGCGGCTGGCCGGGTTCTTCATCTTGGCGTAGCCGGCCTTTTCCGGGATCGGGAATTCAACCGCGACCAGGATTTCATCCGAAGCGAGTGCCGTGGTGAACATGCCTTGGAAGAAATCATCCGCGGCGATCTTGCGCTTATTGGTGTGGACCGTCGCGCCCAGGCCGAGCACCGCCGCCGGGTAATCGGCCGCCGGGTCGTTATTGGAAACCGAACCACCAATGGTGCCGCGATTGCGCACCTGCACATCACCGATATGCGAGGCAAGATAGGCGAGCGCCGGAATGGCGGCTTTCACTTCGGCGCTATTGGCAACTTCCACATGGCGGGTCAGCGCGCCAATGATGATGGCATTGCCTTCCCGGCGAATGCCCCTCATTTCCGCGATACCGGACAGATCCACCAGCGCCGATGGCTTGTTCAAGCGGTGCTTCAGCGCCGGGATCAGCGTATGCCCGCCAGACACCGCCTTGGCATCCGGATCAGCCAGCAACTTCGCGGCTTCAGCGAGGTTTGTGGGCTTATGATAGGCGAAATCATACATTGAAGTGGTCCCTTATTCTGCCGCCGCGCGGCGGCCGCTATTGATGATCTGCCAGAGTTTTGCCGGGGTTGCCGGCATTTCGACATGCGTCACGCCATAATCGGACAGCGCATCCACCACCGCATTGATCACGGCTGGCGGTGAACCGATCGCCCCGACCTCCCCGCAGCCCTTCACCCCAAGCGGGTTGTGGGTGCAAAGCGTGGTGTGGGTTGCGACGGATACGGGCGGCAAATCATCCGCCCGCGGCATGGTGTAATCCATCATGGATCCCGACAGCAGCTGGCCATCCGCGTCATAGACGCAGGTTTCAAGCAGCGCCTGCCCAATCCCTTGTGCCACGCCGCCCTGCACCTGCCCTTCCACGATCATCGGGTTGATCACGCGCCCGACATCATCCACGGCAGTGAAATTCACCACGGCAGCACGGCCGGTTTCGGGATCAATCTCCACTTCCGCGATATGGCAGCCGCCCGGATAGGTGAAGTTCTTCGGGTCATAGAAGGCGGTTTCTTCCAGCCCCGGCTCCAATTCTTCGATCGGGTAGTTATGGGGCACGTAAGCGGCGACGCTGATATCCACCAGCGCCTTGGTCTTGTCCGTACCGGCCACGCGGAAAGTGCCACGGTCAAATTCGATATCATCCACCGAGGCTTCCATCAGATGTGCCGCGATGCGCTTGCCCTTGGCGATGATCTTGTCCATCGCCTTCATCATGGCACTGCCACCAACGGCAAGGCTGCGCGATCCGTAGGTACCCATGCCAAAAGGCACCTTGGCGGTATCACCATGAACCACATCCACCTGAGCCACCGGCACGCCGAGCTTATCGGCGACCAGCTGCGCGAAGGTGGTTTCATGCCCCTGGCCATGGCTATGCGCGCCGGTCAGCACGGTCACACTGCCCGTTGGGTGCACGCGGATGGTGCCAACCTCATAAAGACCAGCGCGCGCACCAAGGCTGCCGACGACGGCAGAAGGCGCGATGCCGCAGGCTTCCAGATAGGTAGAACAGCCAATGCCCCGCAGGTTGCC
>JACCED011724594.1_pt1 | contig 10165 bp, 9 predicted proteins | sample 7455021 | NCBI WGS metagenome assembly JACCED01 (sample SAMN15323456, study PRJNA562643) | freshwater metagenome | isolation source: river surface water | place: USA:Blue River Watershed | collected 2017-08-19 | reverse complement strand
TTGGTAAAAATAGTATCTTTAAAAGATTCAGTTAACGGACCAAGGTATTTATTTGACCCACCTACAATGGTGTACCACTGAGGCTGTTGGGTCACAGTTAATAAACCGTGGTTGTAAAAAAAACGAATAAAAAACACTAACGGCATCGCCGCCGCCGTTTCCAGCGATGACGACCAAATAGCGGAAACCATTGGCAAAATATAGAAATCTCTAAACCGCTGTGAATAACCCTGGGCAGAAAGAAATTCGCCTAAAGTTTGCCCTTCTGGCAATGCATTTTGCTCGTAGCGAGCAATACAATCTTTATTAAAACGCACAATGTCTAATAACATCCGCCAATGTTCAACGCTAAAAACATTTTTGCGCTGCGCAAATAAACCATTAACAGATGTTCCGGCGTACTCAAATGCCGTACGCCGACAGGAAACACTAAAGCCCATTTCTGTTGGTTGGTAGGCAACACCCAATGTACTCAGCAAGCGCATGAAGTTTGGATAGGTACGATCATTGAAAACAATAAATCCGGTGTCGATATCATAATTGCCCTGTGCAGTGCACACCCGCTTGGTTGCGGTGTGGCCGCCGATTTCGTTGGCCGCCTCAAAGACGCTGACCTGATTGCGCTTGGCGAGCAAATACGCACAGACCAATCCACTAATACCCGACCCAACAATAGCAATTTTTTTCCCTGCAGCGGACATAGATACAACCTGTTTTTAGGAATTTCGGGAAATTTTTTTTAGTAAACTAATTTGCACCACCAGCGGCAACCAAGCCACAAATTTCATGAGCACAACCAACGGCCAGGGGAACTGCACCACCCACTTGCGAGCCTGTATACCTAGCTTGATTTTTTTCGCCGCAACCTCAGCTGTTATCAACCAAGGCATAGCAAAATCATTGCGCTCAGTTAACGGCGTTTTTACAAACCCCGGGCGCACAATAGTGATGTCAATATCCTGATTGCTCAAATCTACGCGCAGGGAATTCAATAAATATTCCAAAGCAACTTTTGAGGAGCCATAGGCCTGCGACCGAGGCATAGGTAACAAACTTGCCATACTGGAAACACCCACCAACTGCGGAGACCGCATCATTGCTGCTGCATTGCGTAAAAGCGGCATGCAAAACAGGAGGCTGTGTACACAGCCCCACCAATTAATATTCATTACTTTGGAAAATGGCTCGCGTGTTAAATTTTCAACATCCACATATTCGCAGGTGCCTGCATTTAAAATGACCAGATCCAGGTAATCTGTCGCGGCTGAAAGCAATGCCCCCACTCGCAAAGAATCCTGCTCACTAGAAAGGTCCGCAGGCAACGCTGTGCAATGGTCGGGAAATTCTTCAACCAAGCTGGACAACGCATCCACAGAACGCGCAATCAAAAATACATCGCTGCCTTGCTGTAAATACAAGCGCGCAAGCTCATAGCCAATGCCGCTGGAAGCACCGGTAACAAGAACCCTCGATGGCACATTTGAATAGCGGCTCAATGGATTGTCTCCTGCGGATCAATTACTGCTAAACACTCGGGAGTTGCGCAAATAAAGCAATCGTCGATTTTCTGCTCGCCGACAAATCCACTATTGGGGCGGGATAATTGGCCATCGCCGGTGGACTATGAATTTGCCGATTCGATAAATGCGCAATTTCTGGAATCCATTTACGAATAAAATCGCCATTTGGATCAAAGCGTTCGGATTGACTAACAGGGTTAAAAATACGGAAGTAAGGCGCAGCATCTGTTCCGGTCGATGCGCTCCACTGCCAGCCACCGTTGTTAGCGGCGAAATCACCATCGACCAACTGCGACATAAAATAGTCTTCGCCCATACGCCAATCGATTTGGCCATTTTTGGTGAGGAACATCGCCACTACCATCCGCAAACGATTGTGCATCCAGCCGGTGGCATTTAGCTGACGCATAGCGGCATCCACAATCGGAATGCCGGTTCTGCCCTCACACCAGGCGTTGAAAAAAGCTTTGTCATAACTCCAAGGGAAAGCCTCGGTGTGGGCTTGCATTGCCTTGCGTTTACAAACTTGCGGATAATCGACTACGACATGCTGGTAAAACTCTCGCCAGATCAATTCACTGATCCAACAATTTGCACCGGCATTTCCCCCCTCCCATTCCCCCTGGGTAAACGCCAACACGGCAGCAATCGCTTGCCGCGGAGATAATGAACCAACAGACAAATACGGTGAGAGTGATGAAGTTCCGTCAATAGCGGGAAAGTCGCGCTGTTCCTGGTAACGGGTAATGGATTTTTCAATAAATAAATCCAAACGGCGACAGGCTTCCTCTTCACCGGCTGGCCATAACGCGGCAAGATCGCGCAACTCATGGGAAACAAACAGTTGGTCAATCTCTTCAGGTGATGCGTTACACACAGTTAATGCAGGCTGTACTGCCGGCAATCCATGAGGCTTCATGCTGATGGGCATGACGGTTTGCAGCCATTTCTTTTTGAATGCGGTAAACACTTTATATGGCTCGCCCTGCCCGTTACGGATCATCCCGGGCGGCACGACGCAGCGATCATGGCAGCGTTTTACGAGAACACCCTGCTCCCTAAGCAATTGATTAACGGATAAGTCGCGGTTGATTTCATTGATTGGATATTCCGCGTTAAAAAACAATTGGGATGCATTAACAACCTGAGCGAGCTTAAGAAGAGCCGGAGCAATCTCCGCTGATTTTTGTACGCAAATAACCTTTAAAGGGATATTTAATGTTTGCAACGCTTGCTGGAGCAAATGCAAATGTCGCCGAATAAAATCCAGACGTGTGGGGGCAATAGTATGCAGACGCACATAAGCTTCACAATGGACATAAACAGCAACCACTCCCTCACGTGTCTCCGCCGCTTTAAACAAAGCGGGATTGTCGTAAACGCGCAAATCGTGCCGAAACCAAACAAGCGCTGTCATTTGGCACCAATCCGTTTTTTTACTTGCCGTATCGCAAACCCCATTACCGGCAAGTGCTCGTACAACATGGAACCCGCGTCGTAATAGTCACGGTGGTAATACACTTTATCGTTAAACAAAATATGGGTATTACCCGTTAGTTCAAGCAGCCTTCCCCCGGCGAGTTGTTTATGACGGTAATGCATGGTCCAAAATAAGATCGCTTCGCCGCGATCCAACATTTCCATGGAGTGATGAAATTCAAAACGACACTCCAGTAAATCTCCCATCATACCGCTGTAGTAATCTGTCAAATTCTGTAAACCATTTAACGCGTGTAATGGATCGCGAAATTGAATATCCTCGCTGTACACATTAGCGAGGTTAGCCAGCATTTTTTTATCAAAGCGCAGATAAAGATTGCGTATCTTTTGTGGAATAGTGTGAACGAGAGGTGGAGCACTATGGGTCATGATGATGACTTATCCCTTTACCAATAAATTAATTGCAGTGTGAACCAGCTCCAAAGTGGCACAGGGGTAAACGTCACTATCCTCCCTCAAACCCAGCGCGGGATACACAGTCGCCAGCCCCCCTGCCAAGACTACCGGTATGGCATTTTTATCTCGCCATGCCTTCAAGTGTAGCTGTAGCTCGCCGGTATTGACGTTTGGCGAGCTAATTAGCACAACTATTTTTGCTTGTAATACTTCCGCGCAGAGGCGAGCTTCATTCAATTCCAGGGCACCAAGATATTCCGCATGATATTGATGGACTAATAAACTGTAACTTAGTGCCAAAGGTAATAAATCATTCCCATCTTGAGATAATGAGACGAGTAAAATTTTGCTCTGGCCCAAGGGCTGGCGCTGCCTATAAATAGCGGCATACAAATATTCTTGTAACACACTTGCAAAGAAACTTCGCTTGGCGACCATGCCGAATTCATTCGCTTGCAAGCTATTTATTAACGGAACCAGCAAATAATCAGCAACCATTTCCGCCGGATAAAGCGCATAGGTATCCGCCAAAATATGCACCAAACGCCCGCGATGAAACGCGTTAATCTGCATGTGGATTTGATCAATCAAACTAAGCCAGATGGAATCGATTTCCGCCACCGAGTGCTCTTGGGGTTGACCCGTTAGCAACGCTTTAATCTTGCTAATAGCTACGCCCCGCCCTAGCCAGACTTGAATCTCTTTAACACGGCTAATATCAGCCAAACTGTATAACCTGTGTCCCTTGGCCGTACGTTGCGGAATCAGCAAACCATAGCGTCTTTCCCATGCGCGTAGAGTGACTGTATTGATTCCCGTTGCGCGCGAAATTTCACGAATCGGAACCAAACCTTCTTCGGTTTGATCACTTGCCACGGATTCAATAACAGCGGGGTCAGTATTCATCATTAGTTTTCAACAATATGGTTTCGCAAACCCAATTGCTCCGGATGAGGCTCCCAAAACGTTTGAGATTTCAAATAGGGATTGTCTAACTTCTGCAGATGATGTTTCAGCAGAGTTAAGGGGACAACTAACGGAACTCTCCCCGCTTTGTAGGAATCTATTAACTGGGATAATTCCTGCTTATCCTGCGTGGTTAATATTTCCTTCAGATAACCACGCAAATGCATCATGGCGTTGGTGTTTCCCTTACGAGTCGCGTGATGTTTAAGCGCGTCCATAAACAACTGAAAAAACTCATCACAACTGGATTGAATGTCTCGTAATGAAAGATTGGCCAGGAACCTGCCTATCGCAAAATAACTAGGCACGTGGTGAGCCATCACTTGATATTTGTACCGCGAGTAAAAGTCGATCAGCTTTTTGGCCGTTGGAGCAGGCAGGATACGGGTTTTGAAATCATGGTAGGCAAAGACACGGGTTAAAAAATTGTCTCGCAACCCGGCATCATTCAAGCGTCCAGCTTCCTCAACCGGTAACAAGGGCATTAACTCCATAAAACGCTTCGCGTAGGCGCCACGACCGTCGCGATCAATTGAGTAGCCGTTAGGAAGGTAGCGTTTAACACCAAAGACACCACAGCTCGGAGAGTTTTGGATAAAAACATAACCGCAGATATCAGGCATTTGTTGGACGGCAGCTTCAGCTTGGGCAACCAAAGCGTCGGTCACATCCTGATCGGGATTTTCAATTCCGAGTACCCGCGTGTCCCCACCATTAATTACGAGTCGTATAGGCTTTCGAGGAATCCCCAAGCCTATAGCCACTTCAGGACATACCGGGCGAAAATCGACCAACTCCGCCAGATCCTCTACCAAAAAACGATTACGCTTATGCCCACCGTCATAGCGCACTTTTTCACCAAGTAGACACTGACTAACACCGATCGGAATCTTGCGCATAGAAAAACCTATACAAATTAGAATCTTTGTATAGGTATAAACTCAAAACCTATACATTGCAATATTTTTGTATAAGTTTTAAAAGTTTCGAGATTTACTTAATTCTGGTAAATATGATTAGGATCACTTTAAGCAAGCTTTTTAACCTATTGATTAAAATGAAAAAGCCGGGCGATTTGCCCGGCTTTTTCATAACAACATTACCCTTGGAAAGATTAGCGCGTTGGTATTTCAATATCCTCAAACAGATCATCCAGCTCAGCCCGCGAATGGCGATTAAACGCCTCATTGATAATGTCTTTGGTTAGATGCGGTGCAAACTTTTCAATAAAGTCGTACATAAAGCCGCGCAAGAAGGTGCCACGACGGAAACCTATCTTGGTAACGCTGGATTCGAACAAGTGACTCGCATCCAAAGCCACCAAATCAGAATCAGCAGTATCGCTATAGGCCATACTGGCAATGATACCTACACCCAACCCGAGGCGAACGTAGGTTTTTATAACGTCAGCATCTGCTGCAGTAAACACAACCTTCGGAGCCAAGCCACGATTGATAAACGCCTCATCCAGTTTCGAGCGGCCAGTAAACCCGAATACGTAAGTCACAATTGGATACTTGGCAACTTCTTCCAAAGTCAGGTTAGCAACTTGCGCCAGTGGATGGTTTTTAGGCACTACGATGCTACGATTCCAACGGTAACAAGGCATCATGATTAAATCACTAAACAGCTCCATGGCTTCCGTTGCGATGGCAAAATCTACCGTACCATCCGCTGCCATTTCAGAGATTTGCATCGGTGTTCCCTGATGCATATGCAGGGAAACCTCCGGATACTGCTTAATAAACGAGCCTATCACGGGCGGCAATGCATACCGTGCCTGGGTATGAGTGGTTGCCAATGTCAAAGTACCCTTACGTTCATTACTGAACTCTTGGGCCACTTGTTTAATACTTTCTACTTTGCGCAGGATTTCACCCGCCGTTTTCAGAATGGCTTCACCCGCCGGCGTAATGCGGGTCAGGTGCTTACCGCTGCGGGAAAAGATCTCCACACCCAACTCATCCTCAAGCAAACGAATCTGCTTACTGATGCCCGGTTGCGACGTATAAAGACTTTGTGCGGTTGCAGAAACATTGAGGTCATGATGCGCGACCTCCCAGATATAACGCAGTTGTTGCAGCTTCATAAGCCCTCCGAATGGCTCACTCACTGGGGCAGTTGCCAGGGGCAAGCACCGGTAACAAAAACCCCAAGCATACTTGGAGTTATAAAAATCAGGTTAGATTATTCATAATGAGAATAGAACAAAACAGGAGCTTATGCCTAGCAATTATTAATTGTGCTACAGGCTGCTCTTGTTACAACTTTAGACTATATCCCGGAAATTCAAAGTTTTTGACGAAGGAATATGACGAAAATAGTGAAAAACACCCTAAAAGGACCCCTGGTTGAGTATATAAGTCATTACTCCGGGAGATCAGGATGGTTGATGATTCGCGATACCATGGGGCACATGTCCCGTGGGCACATGCTCAGCGGCGGACTCGCAATGCATCTTTTGATCATCAAAAAATACATCCGCCCCATAAGCTTTAAGAAACGTTCCCTTGGACAAACCACCGAGAAACAAGGATTCATCAATCCGAATATTCCAAGCGCGCAATGTGCGGATAACTCGCTCATGTGCGGGCGCAGACCGCGCCGTCACCAACGCAGTGCGAATCGGGCAACTTTCACCAAACTCAGCCTGCAAACCGTGCAACGCCGATAAAAACTGTTTGAACGGCCCACCACTCAATGGCTCTTTGGCGGACGCCTTTTCACTTTCCGTAAATGCCGATAAACCCTGAGTTTTAAAGACACGCTCAGCCTCATCAGAAAAAAGCACGGCATCTCCATCAAATGCAAAACGCAATTCATCTTCATTTTCAATCTGACTATTCGATGCAATCAAGGTCGCTGCTGCCATGCCGTGATCCAATGCCTGCTTTACATCATCTGCCTCGGTTGAGAGAAATAGATGGCAGCCAAACGCCGACGCATAACGATACGGCGATGTGCCGCCGCAGAATGCAGCGCGGCTGATTTTTAATCCGTAATGCTCAATGGAATTAAAAACGCGCAACCCAGTATCAGCGCTATTGCGTGAAAGTAAAATGACTTCCACTCGCGGTTCACCGCCCAAGCGCTCATTCAAGCGCAAGAGCTTTTTCACCATCGGAAAAGCATCGCCGGGCTCAAGAATTTCATCCTCATGATCTATCTGGTACTGCGCGTAAGCCGCTAAACCATCTTTGACATACACCTGATGACTGGCATCCAGATTGAATAACGCACGCGAAGAAATCGCTATAACTAATTTATCACCAAAACCTTTAGGCATTTTCAACAGTTCTCCGGATGATGCAGTTACTGTTGCTGATCAAGGCAGCAATTCAAATTTGTCCATATCGAGATTAGCAGGAAATTTTTCCCGGTACTCGTGCAAACGATCTGCATAAAGCTCGGTAGAAATTATTTCCGGTTCTTGACTCGCAGCGATTAACTCACCGGCAGGACCGTAGACAGAAGAGTCGCCCACATAGTGCTGCCCTGCCTCATCCATACCAACACGATTAACACCAATAACATAACTCAGGTTTTCGATGGCGCGCGCTTGCAACAGGCGATTCCAATGTAATGCCCGCGCGCTAGGCCAATTGGCGACATAAATAGCAAGATCATAATCATTGCGATTGCGACTCCATACAGGAAAGCGCAGGTCATAACAAATCAGCGGCAGAATTCGCCATCCCTTAAGCTCAACCAGAATGCGATTCGTCCCCATCGCATAACGTGTGTGCTCCCCCGCCATACGAAATAAATGGCGCTTATCGTATTCTGTATAAATGCCATCAGGGCGCATCCATACGAGGCGATTAAAATAGGTATCACCTTGTTTCACTACCAAACTGCCAGTCACAACTGCGTTATGTTTTGCAGCTTGTGTTTGCATCCATTGATAAGCACGCCCATCCACAGCCTCTGCATAATTGCGCGCACTGGAACAAAAACCCGTGGTGAATACTTCAGGCAGTACAATTAAGTCAGTGGCAGAGATTTTATCCAAAACATTGTTGTAATGATCCAAATTCGATTGCGGATCATTAGGAACAATGACTTGCTGGACCAGCGAAACTCTAAGGTTTTCCATATTAACCAGCCTCGTTTACAACGACGGGATGCAACCAGCGATAACAGAACGCAAAAGCCAGCAACGCGGCAACTGAGGATAATAAGAATGTTAAAGGCGCACTATAGTCCCATAACAGGCCGCCAATCAATGCGCCGGCAGCGCCGCCGGCACCAAAACTAAAGGAACTGTACAGCGCCTGCCCCTGCCCCTGATGACCTCCTTTGAAGTAATTTCTCACCAACTCAATGGAAACCGAGTGTGCAACCCCAAAACTACTGGCATGTAGCAGCTGAGCAAACAACAAAACCATTAATGAACTAGCGCAAAAGCCTATTAAAACCCAACGGAAACCGGTCAATAATAAAGCGAATAGGAATAACTTACGCAAACTATAATTTCGCAAGATTTGCGGCATAACGATAAAAATCACTACCTCTGCCAGTACACCCAAAGCCCATAGCAACCCGGTGGAAATGCTGCTATAGCCGTGATTTTCCACCAAATACAAGGTGTAAAATGTGTAATACGGACCGTGGCTTAACTGCAGCAAAAAACTGGACGCCAAAAAACATAACATAACCGGCTGAGTAACAATAGATAAAAATCCGCTCGTGCTTTCGATATTTTTATTGCCACTCTTATCTTGCAAACTTAAGCTGGAAAGCCAGATAAGAATTAAAAAGCTCAAGATAAATAGCGGCAAAAATTTTATTGGCAATACATCAAACACCAACCCCAAACCGATTACCGCCGCCATAAAACCCAAAGATCCCCACAGTCGGATCTGACTGTATTTATGGTAATTCCCGGCAAGATAACCCAGAGTAATGACTTCAAACTGCGGCAACACTGCGTGCCAAAAAAAGGTATAGCAACTCACCACCAACACCAGCCACCAATAGCGTTGATCAAGCAGCACACCAGCAAAAACAATGGCAGCAAGAAAGCTACCGTAACGAATAATTTTCAACCGCTCTCGGGTGCGATCGGCAAGCCAACCCCAAAAATTGGGCGCAAGGATTCGAGTAGCCAAAATAATCGCACTGATGATTCCCACGTCCTGGGATGAATAGCCAAGAGATTTTAGATAAACACCCCAATAGGGAATTAAGGTTCCAACGACGGCAAAATAAAAAAAATAAAATCCGGAAAGACGCCAATAGGGAACAGGAACTTGCGCGGCAGGCAGGGACATAAAAAGGAACGCTGGAAAGGAGAAGGAATACAGCCTGACGATAGCGTTATCGTCAGACTGGTAAAACGTTATTTCACGCTGGCAGGAATCACCGGCACAGAATGTTTAACCGCGCCGTTTTGCCCGCGATGACGCAACAGGTGATCCATCAACACCAATGCCAGCATAGCTTCAGCGATAGGTGTTGCACGGATTCCAACACAGGGGTCGTGACGACCTTTGGTAATGACTTCGACAGGGTTACCATGTACATCCACACTGCGTCCAGGAATATGCAGACTTGACGTCGGTTTTAACGCGATATTGGCGATAATATCCTGACCAGAAGAAATGCCACCCAAAATCCCGCCTGCATTATTAGACAAAAATCCTTCCGGCGTCATTTCATCGCGATGCTTACTACCACGCTGCTCAACAACGGCAAACCCTTCACCAATCTCCACGCCTTTTACCGCATTAATACTCATCAACGCGTGCGCAATTTCAGCGTCGAGTCGATCAAATATCGGC